>Ga0209382_10005094_pt1 | contig 17177 bp, 9 predicted proteins | sample SoiMetdeltSBSDD5_FD_187599 | JGI IMG/M metagenome (GOLD analysis project Ga0209382, IMG submission 187599) | Bulk soil microbial communities from a Populus tree surrounding site in Tennessee, USA - Soil MetaG P. deltoides SBSDD5 (SPAdes) (version 2) | ecosystem: Environmental > Terrestrial >...
TGAGCTGCAGAAGGCGCGAGTCTCGGAGCTGACCGACATCACTCACATGGCGCCGAACCTCAACGTCGTCGTGCAGAACTCGCTCAGCCAGCACATCGTGATTCGCGGCGTCGGCACGAACGAGTTTTTCGGCAACGCGCCCTCTTCCGTCGGCATGTATATGGACGAAGTCACGATGAACTCCTCGTACATGAGCACGCTCGGGCTGTTCGACATGGAGCGCATCGAAGTGCTGCGCGGACCGCAGAACAGCTTGTTCGGCCGTAACACTACGGGCGGCGCCGTCAACTACATCACCCACCAACCGGATGTCGGCGAGCCTGTCGAAGGCTACGCGCTGGTGACCTACGGGAACCACAACCTGATCGAGACGGAAGGCGGTGTGTCGGTGCCGGTCGGCAGCCAAGCCGCTGTGCGCCTCGCGGGCATCTATCACACCCGCGATGGCATCTGGAACAACCTGGACGATGGGAACGACAACTACGGCGACGAGGATCGCTACTCACTGCGCGGCACTTTCGTCTGGGAGCCGTCCGAACGCACGCAGGTTACATTCAGCGCTCACCATGCGCGGGCTCGCGACGATGCTCAGCCGCAGAAAGTAGCCGGCGCGCTCGCGAACAACCCGCCGCTGCGGATCAACGACATCGCGCCGATCACCGGCAACATCGACTGGGAGCATCCGTCGGCAGCGGCTGGGCTGGTCAACATCGAAGGGTTCGACCATCACACCAACGACTGGCACGACGTGTACGTCGGCGGCTCGCATCGTGGCGACCTGAACGTCGACGGCGGCTACGTCAAGATCGAGCACGACTTCGGCACGGCGACACTCACGTCGATCACGTCGTACGACAAGACGCACGCCTGGTACGAGGAGGAGAACACCGGCAACGGCAACATCATCGGGGGTGTGAATCACGACGTGCTGATCATCGACATGGACCAGGAGTACGAACAGGCATCGCAGGAGCTGCGACTCGCGTCGGACGACGATGCGGCGAGCTTCCGCTGGATTGCAGGCCTCTATTACTTCCAGGAGGACTCGAATCTCGCGCAGGACATCCGCTTCGGTGCTAACGGCTTCCCCGGCGCGCATCCCTCTGCGGCCGGCATCACGCCGCCGAGCTTGTTCGATGTCATACCGAATCCTTATGGGAACACGGTGTCGTTCAGCATCGCGGACCTGGAGGATCGCAGCTATTCGGCCTACGGTCAGACCGATATCGAGCTGACCGAACAGACGACGCTCACGGTCGGATTGCGGTATACGCACGACAACAAGAGCAATCCGTCGTACTACGCAGGCGCCTTCGACAAGACAGGCCGCAACCCCGCGACGTACTACGACGAAGCGCTGGTCAGGCAGCTGGCTGCCGGGCTACCGACGTGTCTGCCGAAGACCAGCCCGGCGTACATCCCGTTCGTTCGTTGCGCAAACGTCAACACGAGCCGCGAGGATCTCGACACCGATCAGGTCGGCGGCAAGGTCGGGCTGCAGTATCACGTGACGCCCGACTTCATGCTGTACGGCAGCTACTCCCGCGGTTTCAAGTCCGGCAAGTTCGACGTCGAGTTCCTGCACACCGACGACACGCCGTTCCCGCAGCGGCCGCTCGATCCGGAAATCCTCAATGTGTTCGAGGTCGGCTTCAAGTCGACGATGAACGATGCGTTGCTGCTGAATGCCGCCGTGTTCTACAACATCTGGGAGGACCAGCAGGTGTTCAATGTCGGCGTGAGCGGACCTGAGTTCTTCAACCTGCCCGAGTCGGAGATCTACGGCGCGGAGCTCGAGCTGGAGTGGGTACCGGCGAGCGATTGGCTGCTCACTGGCAGCATTGGCATGTTGCACACGGAGATTACCGATGCCACCGGCATCAACTTCGATCTGCGGCAGGGCGATTTCCAGGAAGGACACGAGCTGCCGCTGTCGCCGGAGTTGACCGCGAACGGCGCGATAGAGAAGCGCTTCGCGCTCGGAACGAACGCACTCACGCTGCGTGCTGACATGCGCTATCAGAGCACATCGAAGGTGAAATTCAGCCCGCAGAAGCCGATCGACGAGTACGACTCGCGCTTCGAGATCGATGCGCGGGCGACGTACGCGTTCGGTGAAAGCGAGCGTCACGAGATTTCACTGTTCGGCAGGAATCTCACGAGCGAGCAGTACTGCGTCGAGATTCAGGACCTGCGCGGCGTGTCGGGCTCGTTCTACTGCGTACCGAACGAGGGTGAGGCGCAGTACGGCCTGCAGGCGAAGTTCCGCTTCTGAGCGGCATGGATGCGCGAGCCATCTTGAACTGGAGAGCATCATGCCCGAAGCACCCGGCACCGAGTTCTGGCGCACGATCAAACCGATCACGAACGTGTTTCGCACGGGAGCATTGCCAGAGGTGTACCTGTCGAAGGTAGCCGACGGCGACGAGCGTTACTTCGTGCCGTTCAGCGAGACTGTGTCATCGAAACCGTTGTGGATCTCTCCTCAGCGAAACATGTGGGCCGATGTGCTGATGTCGAAGGCGGCTGGCCTAGTGAACCGGCACTATCATCCGCATCAAGTATTCGCGTACACGATCTCCGGCAAGTGGGGTTATCTGGAGCATGAGTGGACTGCGACAGCGGGGGATTTCATCTACGAGCCGCCGGGAGAGAGCCATACGCTAGTGGCGTACGACAGCGGCGAACCGATGCGTGTGTTCTTCGTGGTGCAGGGGCCGTTAATTTGGTTGGATGAGAATGGAAGCGGTGTGGGTCAGTACGATGTGTTCGATTACATCGCCGCCGCGAGGGCGCATTACGACAAGGTGGGAATTGGGGCGAGGTATGTGGATGCGCTGGTGAGGTAGCGCCACGTACTAGCCGCCGGATTGCGATGTCGCCGGCTTCGCATTGCTCTGCCGAGCTGTGGCTGAAGTACCACCGCTACCAGCCTGCAACAACGTGTTCAACTTCTGCGCTTGCCCCAGCGCATTGTAGAACTTCGTAACCCGTTCACGCGCGATGCGTCTACTGTCTGAATCAGCGCCCGGATCTGCATTCAAGTCCTTATAGCTTTCGACTAGATATTGCTCCGCTTCGTCGTTTCGCCCCTGTCCTTGTAAAGCTTCGCCGAGTGCACTGGCTGACCGCGCGGAACGCCAGATGGGAGCGCCGGTACGCTTCCAGCGCTCCATGGCTGCGAGCAGTACGGGCTCCGCTTCGCGGTACTTGCCCTGCGCGAGCAAAGCCTCACCGAGATAGTGTTCTGCAGACGCAACATACTGATGATCATCTCGCACGTTCTTGCTGTAAAGAACGAGAGTGTCCCGAAGAGTCCGCTCGGACTCGGTGAACCGCCCTTGTTTCATCTGCACCGTGGCCAGCATTGTTTGCAAATAGCCGATCTGCAGATGTGCAGTACTTCCGGACTCCGCATGAGCTGCGAGCGCCTGACGAATCAGCTTCTCAGCATCCTTCAGATTGCCTTGGCCAATACGCACCTGAGCTAATGCGGATCGAGTATCGGCGGCGGCGCGACTGGTCGGGCCATATAAGCGAAGCTGTGCCGCAAGAGCCCGTTCGAATTGCTTCGCGGCGTCATCGAGATGACCGCGATAAAACAGGATATCAGCCAGATAGTAATCTGCCATGACGCGATCGGGATGATCGGGCGGCACAACCTGATAGATCTCCACGGCTGCGCGCGCGGCCTCTTCGGCGCCCTGCAAATCGTCAGACCAGATCTTGACGTTGGACATCTCGCCGAGAATGGCGCCCACATCTGGGTCTCGATCGCCCTTAAGACTGCGCGTCAGCCTCAATGCCTGCTCAAGGTGCTGGAGAGATTGCTTAGGATGGCTACGCATTTTTTCCAGGCGGCCCAAATCGACCAGCAATTTTGCGTGCACGACTGAATGCTGGTCCTTCGAGTGACGTGAAATCTGCAGTGCCTCGCTGAAGTAACCATCAGATTCTTCCATGCGTCCTTGGTCGCGCAATGCGATCGCAATCTCCGTCACTATCGAGCCGAGATTCGCATCATCGTTCTGCGGCAGCTGACGCTGGATGCGGAGCGAATCCTGTAGATAAGCAACCGCACGGTCGGGTTGACCCATGCGGCGATAGGAACGCCCGATTGCTTCAAGCAGACGGGCGCGCACTTCGGGCTGCTGGCTCAAATCGCTTTGGATATTGCGTGCAGCTTGGTCGAGAAGGATGCGCGCGGTCGGCTCACGTCCAAAGTTCGTAAACGGGTCGGCGGCGCTAAAAACATCAAGCATGAACTGCGAAACCTTCTCCGCGCGCTCGCGATCGTGCGTGGCGCGCTCCAGTGCTGCAGCGATGCTTTGCCGCTGTATCGACATGACAATCGCGACAGCAGTCAGGAAGATCAAGAAGCCAACGCTCGCAACCACAGCGGTCGTATGTCGGCGCACGAACCGCTGGGTGTAGTAGACCCAGTTTCCCTGGCGCGCCTGGACCGGCTCATTCTCGAGGTAGTGACGGATGTCCGCCACCAATCGTTCTACTGAACTGTAGCGATGCTGCGGCTCCTTGCGCAGCGCGCGCATGACGATCGCATCGATGTCACCAACGAGCCGACGTCGCAGCCGTTCCGGCGAAATACTCCGTGCGAACGCGAGCGCAGCAATTGCCTGCTCACCCTGCACCGGCTCCGAATGCATTGCGCGCTGCACGTTCGCGCTGGGTCTCGGCGGATCGGCGACGCAGATCGAGCGCTCCATTTCGAGCTGACTCGTTGCGCCTGATAGATCGTAGGGTCGCAAGCCGGTCAGCAATCGATATAGAACAATGCCAAGCGAGTAGACATCGCTGGCGGTGGTAACAGCCCCACCGATGATCTGCTCGGGACTCGCGTACTCCGGTGTAAGCAGACGCTCGTTCATCCGCGTGAGCTCGGATATTGTGTTGCTGCTGTTGCCGTGGTTAAGCAACTTCGCGATGCCGAAGTCGAGCAGCTTTACCGTGCCGTCCGCGGTGACGAGAATGTTTGCGGGCTTGAGGTCGCGATGAATGATCAGATTCTGGTGGGCATACTGAACGGCAGCGCAGATGTCGATGAACAACGTAAGTCGCTTTCGTAAGTCGAGCTTCCGTTCGTCGCAGTATTGATCCAGCTGCTGACCTTCGACGTACTCCATGACCAAGTACGGTTGGCCGTCTTCTGTTTCGCCCGCGTCGATAAGTCTCGCGATGTTTGGATGATTGAGGCTCGCGAGAATCTGTCGCTCCGCGCGGAAGCGCATGCCGAGATCAGCAGCAGCCGATCTATCGACTACTTTGACGGCAACCTTTCCCGAGAACTGCCGATCGGCTCGCTCACCAAGGAAAACCGTGCCGGCGCCGCCGCGGCCGAGCACTGACACCAACTGATACTTCGCGACGACGCGGCCAACGAGTAAGCGTTCATCGCGAGGAGCAAGTGCGAGTCCACCACCCAACGTGCGTGTCGGTGGACCTAATTTTCTTTCGTCGCCACGCTCGAGTAGCGCGAGCACCTCGCGCTCGAGGTCTGGCTCACCTTGTGTCTCACGTGCGATGAATGCTTGTCGCTCGGCGCCTTGCAGTCGAGCAGCGTGGAAGAACAGCTCGTTGAGCCGTTGCCAGCGTGGATGGATCTTTGCTGGGATCGGGCCAGTCACAGCGAATCACCCGGACAGCCGGGCACGAGGGGCGACCGTAGCGCCCTCTGCAGCCGCTCAACGGCGGCAACACCCGTATTAATAGGTGACGGTTTTAGCATCCCCAGCCGGCCGGTCAGGCCGCCTGCCCCAAATCCGGAAAAACCCGGAATTCCGACCAATTGCGGCGAATTCTGCCCTCCCAGACCGATATGGCCTGAGACCTAGCCTCCAATCTTGGCAAACAGACGACCCGTATTACGTTAAGTCTGTGCTGGGTCCTTCCCTTACGTTCCACTTGAGCAATCCCCTGATTCTGCATTGACCGCACAACATAAGTAGTTGCCTGTGAACTGCGTCACAGGTAGCGTGACTTATGTCAACGACCAGATTAAGTCCAAGACCGGTCTTCTATCACTTTTTAGCGGGGAGAAAGTTGTCATGCGTAGCATTTTTGTCGCAGCCCTGGCCGCTGCGAGCGTCCTGTTGGCGGGTGCGGTGTCTGCCGAGGGATGCAATTCCTCGAGAAGGCCTTTGGTGACGGTCGCTCCTACTCCTGTGGAGTCGGTACCCAACGAATTAGTCGTCGACGCCAACTGAGCTGGAGGAACTAGTCATGAAGAAGCAGTTGTCAATCATCGTTGGCGTCCTTCTCACTCTGGGCACCGCGGTATCCGCGACGCTGAACAGCGAAGCACAGCCTGCGCAGCCCGTAGTGACAGCCGAATCCGGTGCGGCGAAGCAGAGCGTGCAAATCGTGGCCCTGTGGAAGACTCACGCGACTTCGTCCGGTTCGGTTCCGCTGGCGCGTCCGCTCTAAGCTAGACGCCTTACTTTCTCCCCGCGCTCGCTGCTCTATGCAGCGAGCCGCCCTCTTGCCTGCTCAAGTGCAGGCGCCCTGTACGTTAGTGCAAACCTCGGTCAATCCTGCTGGACCGGTTGGCTTCCAATTGAGCAAGCTTTACGGTATCCACTAGAACTCGCACGTGTGAGATAGGGAAGTTATTGGTCGGGTAAGCGTCGACACACGGAGGCTGGCGGTCGTGTCATCACCACCACACGTTCAAGAAGCGGAGGAGGAGGATCTTTTTGCGGCAGCGCTGGCTCTGCCCGCGACCGAGCGCGACGTCTATCTCGCGCGCGCCTGTGGCGACAACATCGACTTGCTTGGGCGCCTGCGCGACCTAGTTAGGGCCTACCTTGATGCCAAGTCGTTTCTGCGCGAAGACGCACGAATCACAGGACACGTTGATCGAATTGGCCCGTACCAGGTGCTACGGGAACTCGGCGAGGGAGGTTGCGGGATTGCGTATCTAGTTGAGCAGACGGCGCCCGTCAAACGGCAAGTTGCATTGAAGGTCATCAAACCAGGGATGGACACGAAGGCAGTGATCAAGCGCTTCGAAGCCGAGCGGCAAGCACTCGCCATTCTGGATCACCCGAACATCGCAAGAGTATTCGACGCCGGCACAACGCCGGAAGGCCGTCCGTACTTCGTTATGGAGCTGGTCCGCGGAATCAAGATCACAGAGTACTGTGCCCAGAGTCGACTGACCGTTTCAGAACGACTGTCACTCTTCATGCAGGTTTGTCATGCGATTCAGCATGCACACCAGAAGGGAATCATTCATCGCGACATCAAGCCATCCAATGTCCTGGTCACGATGCATGATGGCCTGCCTCTCACAAAAGTCATCGACTTTGGAATCGCTAAAGCCATTCAAGGAAAGCTGATCGATCAGACGCTTCATACAGAGATCGACCAGATAATGGGTACGCCGGCGTACATCAGTCCGGAACAGACACGGTCCACTCATGTGGCGGTTGACACACGCAGCGATATCTACAGCCTCGGTGTACTGCTGTATGAGCTATTGACTAGCTGTACTCCATTCGACGCTGATTCGCTTGCAGAAGCAACAATTGAACAATTGCGACACCGAATCTGCACAGAGGAGCCAGTTCGACCATCACGTCGATTGACATCATTCGACCCTAAGTTGCTAGCTCGAGTCGCGACTAGCAATGCCACGACCGCGACGAAGCTAGTAGGTCAGATTCGAGACGATCTCGATTGGATCGTAATGCAGTGCCTGGAGAAGGAGCCCTCGCGTCGATACCAAGACGTGCACGAGCTGATTGCAGACATTGACCGATATCTGAAGCACGACGCAGTCCTCGCACGGCCACCGAGCTTCAGCTACACGCTGCGAAAATTAGCTCGGCGCAACCGCATTCCGTTCTTTTCGGCTCTCGCTGCGATCGTATTCATAGTTATGTTTGCAGTCACTATGGGGATACAGGCAACACGAATCGCGATAGAACGCGATCACGCAGAACGCGAGAAACAACAGGCACGAAGGGTTTCCAAAGTGGCTCTGAATGTCCTGGCGATCGCGGATCCCTTTCATACGCTCGCAAACGAAGTCAGCGCACCTGCAGTGCTCGAGCAAGCTGCAAAAAGCATCAAGCGAGAGCTACGCGAAGACCCCGGTCCTCGCGCCCGCCTGCTGCGTGCAGTAGGTCTCGCGTACGTCCGCAGGGGCGAATTCAAGACGTCTATTGGCTATCTGAACGAAGCTGTTCGTGTGCTCCGCCAAATGCCAGGAGCAGAAACCGAGGCGTTGACAGCGATGGTCGATCTCTCGATAGCACTGCGCATAAGTGGCGACTTCCAGGCTGCTCGCAAATGGCTGACAGACGGCGAGGACATCGCGAAGCGATCCCGAGCAGAGCGAACGGCGGGATATGCAAAGCTGCTTCTCAATAGGGGGCGCGTCGACATGGAAGAAAGTCGAATCCCTGAGGCGCGCGCGAACTTCGAGCGGAGTCTACAGCTGTACCAAGAAATAGTCGGCACACAAAGCGTCGAGGTCGCGGAGGTGCTGAGTGAACTATCCACGGCCCTTCAGTGGATGGATGAAACTGTTCTCGCAGAGAAAATCGTCCGCCAATCAATTGGCATTTACGAGCGCACAGTGCCGTCGATGTACCCTGATCGTATCCAAACGGAAGCACGGCTGGCCGACACACTCTATCTCCAGAACCGGCTAGACGAGGCAGCATCCATACTCCTAGACACATTGCCGAAGAGTAGTCAATTGTTTGGGGTCAATAGCGTGGAGGTCGCAGACATCCTAGACAAGTTGTCCCTGGTTCGATATTCGCAGCGGAGGCTGCGGGAAGCAGAAAGCTACTCGCGCGACGCGCTTGAAGCAGCCAGGGTTGTTTACGGTGACAGACATCCGTTCACGGCCAACATGGCGGCAGCGCTTGGAAGGATGCTCGCTGAGCGCGCGAAATACTCAGAGGCCGAAACCACCTTCCGAGAGGCCTTGGACATCTTCGCCGCAACCGTCCCGCCCGACCACCAATACATCGCTTCCGCCGAATACTTTCTCGGCGAAGTTCTACTCGCCACCAAACGTCCGCGTGAGGCTGAGGCTGTCCTCACTGCTTCGATGAAGCGGTGGGAACGCAGCGGTGCACCTCGCTGGCGCGTGATGCGTTCCGCGAGCGCGCTCGGCGAGGCGCTCTTTCTGCAAGGGCGCACGCAGGAAGCTGAGAACTATCTGGCCGAGAGCTTCCGCGAACTCTCAGGGGACGCTAAGGCCGACGCAGAGGCCAAGGAAAGAGCTCGTAAGCGCTCTGCACGCTACCTCAAGAAGTCCTCACCAACCCCGCGCATCACTTCAACCACACCCTCCGCCGGCCCGACGCAGTAAGCAAGCAACGCCCGCCGCGGCAGATTTGCGACGAGCGGAGCCTGCAGCGCGGTGGATTGCGCCGAATGCTTGCTAGCATCCGTCGCATGAACACTCCCGATTCAGCTGGCACCCTCGATCGGCGAACATTCATACAGGTCGGCGCCAGCGCTGCCGGCGGCCTGCTTCTTTCGCTTCACATCGTCCCTCGCCTCGCGCGCGGGGCTGCATCGCCCTCCTCCGCCGAAGCGACCGCTGCCATCGGTCTGTTCGTCCGCATCGAAAAGGACGGCACGACTTTCATCGGCGCCCGCTCTCCTGAAATCGGTCAGGGCGTGAAGACTTCGCTACCGATGATCATCGCCGAGGAAATGGACGCTGACTGGTCGAAGGTGCACGTCGAGCAGTTGCCGTTTGGCATTGTGCGCGCAGCCGATGGCACGTTCACGTGGAAGTATGGCGCGCAAGGCGCCGGTGGCAGCACGAACATTCCGGACGCGTGGGCCGATTTGCGTCACGCAGGTGCGCACGTGCGACAGGTGCTGCTCGCCGCGGCCGCGAAGCGCTGGAATGTTCCAGTCAGTGAACTCCGCACCGAACCTGGCGTCGTGAAGCACACCGACGGCCGCAGCATCAGCTACGGCGAGCTCGCACCGCTCGCGGCAACACTCCCACTGCCGACCGAGCAACCGCCGCTGAAGGATCCGAAGCAGTGGCGGATTCTCGGCACGCGTACGCGCGTGGTCGACACCGAAGAGATCGTCACTGGTCGTGCGCGTTACGGTATCGATTCGACGATGCCCGGCGCGCTGACTGCAGTCATCACCCGTTGCCCAACCTTCGACGGCGAGCTGAAATCCTTCGACGCCACCGCTGCGAAGAAGATCCCCGGTGTGCGCGACGTCATCGCGTTGCCAGGCCCGAAGCACGGCGAGCCGATCACCGCAAACCTGGCGCCCGGCGTTGCTGTGATCGCAGACAACACATGGGCCGCGCTTCAAGGTCAACGCGCACTCAAGATCGAATGGACACCCGGTCCGTACGCGACGGAATCCTCCGCCGGCCTCGATGCCCAATGCGCGCAGCTGTTCAAGGGAACGGGCACACGAGCTCGTAACGACGGTGACTTCGACGCCGCACGCACCGCCGCCGCACGGGTCATCGAAGCCACCTATCGCATACCGTTCGTCTCGCACGCTCCTCTCGAGCCACAGAACGCCTGCGTCGATGTCCGCAAGGACAGCGTCCACATCGTCGCGCCGCTGCAAATGCCGGGCGGTGCATCGCGAATCGCCGCGCAGCTCACGGGCATCGATCGCTTGAAGATCGACGTGCGGATGACGCGCGTCGGCGGCGGATTCGGCCGGCGGCTGTCGAACGACTTCATCGCCGAGGCCGTGATGCTCTCGAAGCAACTCGGCAAACCCATCAAGCTGCTGTGGACGCGTGAGGAAGACATGCGTCACGACTGGTACCGGCCGTTCGGTCAGCATCAGTTGATCGCGACGCTCGATGCGGATCGGCAGATCACCGGCTGGGCACACCGTCTCGCGAGCGCGTCGAAGTACTACCGCCGCCCGGACGTGAAGCCGGAAGACATGTGGACCTCCGAGCTCTATCCGGATGACTTCCCGGCGCAGCTGCTGCCCAACGTGCGGATGGAGTGGTTCGCCGTCAACTCCGGCATTACACGAGGTTCGTGGCGCGCGCCTGCACACACTGCGAATGCATTCGTCGTGCAGAGTTTCCTCGACGAGGTCGCACACGCGACGCAACAGGATCCGCTCGCCCTCCGCCTTCGTCTGCTGGGCGCACCTCGCGAATTGCCATATGGGCAACATGGCGGACCGACGTTCAATCCTGGCCGACTAGCCGACGTGCTGCGTCTAGCTGCGCAACGCATCGGCTGGGGCCGGAGCGTGTCGCAAGGCCGTGGCCTCGGCATCGCAGGGCATTTCACCTTCGGCGGCTATGCGGCGCACGCGATGGAGGTGAGCGTCGCCGGCGACGGCAGCTATCGCATCGAGCGCTGCGTGTGCGCAGTGGACGTCGGCCGACCGATCAACCGACTCGGACTCGAAGCACAGATGATGGGCGGAACGATCGACGGCATCAGCACCGCACGCAACCTGGAAATTTCGATCAAGGAAGGTCAAGTGATGCAAAGCAACTTCAACGACTACCCGTTATTGCGCATTGCCGATGCTCCGGACGTCGAAGTGGCGATCGTCGACAGCGAGCGCGACCCGTCCGGCGCAGGCGAGATCGGCCTGCCGACTGCTGCACCGGCGCTCACGAACGCGATCTTTGCGGCCAGCGGCCAGCGCGTGCGGAATCTTCCGATCGGCGCGCGCATTCGAACCGGGCAGGAAACCTGAGAAAACTCGTGTAGCGGCTGCTACACTGCGGTCTCCCACCGCAGTCTCGAGTCCTCATGCCCTCGCAGCGCGCCGCATTCCTTCGAGCCGTCCTCCTGTTCTCCAGCGTCATCGGCCTGACCGCCTGCGGTGGCAAGGCCGACACGAACGCCGAGAAACCGGTTCCTGTAACGACCCGCACCGTCGGAGTGAGCTCGGCGCCGATCGTGCTCGAGGCCGTCGGTCGCACCGAGGGCTCGAAGGAAGTCGAGATCCGCGCGCGCGTGTCGGGCATCGTGCAGAAACATCTGTATGGCGAAGGCTCGTTCGTGCGCGCCGGCGCGCCGCTGTTCCAGATCGAACGCGCGCCGTTCGAGATCGCGCTTGCGCAAGCGAAGGCCGCTGCCGACCAGGCGGAAGCGACCAATGATCAGGCACGCAGAGAGGCGGATCGTCTCGCTGGCCTGCTCGCAAGTGCAGCCGTCAGCAAGCGTCTCGCCGAGGAAGCAGCGACGGCCTATAGGTTTGCGACTGCCTCGCTGGCCGCGGCTCGTGCAGCAGTTCGCGAGGCCGAGCTGAATCTCTCATATACATCCGTGGTCGCACCGATCTCGGGCGTTACCGGACGCGCGCAGCACTCCGAAGGCAGCCTCGTCACCGCGAACACGGACAGCAGTCTGCTCACGACGATTTCGCAGACGCATCCGATATGGGTTCGCTTCGCATTGTCGGAAGCGGAGCAGCAGAGTCTGCGCCGTGCGGGCGACGAAAAGAGCACGGTGGAACTGGTGCTCGCGGACGGACAGACGTATCGCGAACGCGGCCGCTTGAACTTCGCCGGATCGACCGTCGACCAGTCGCTCGGTACCGTTCAATTGCGCGCCGAGTTCCCGAATCCAAAGCTGGAAATTCTGCCCGGTCAGTTTGCAACAGTGCGTCTCGATGCCGGCACGCAGCAGGTGATCACGGTTCCACAGACTGCCGTGCTCGAAGGAACTCAGGGTCGCTTCGTGTGGACCATCGGCGCCGACGGCAAGGCCGCGCAGCGTCAGGTCGAAGTCGGCGACTGGGTCGGCCAGGATTGGATCATCCGCAAAGGTCTGAACGATGGCGATACCGTCATCCTCGACAACCTGATGAAGCTGAATCCCGGCATCGCCGTCGTCGCGCAGGCAGAAGAGACAGGCGCGCAGCCCGCATCCGCCGCAGCGGCCAACTGACATGTTCTCGAGATTCTTCATCGACCGTCCGGTGCTCGCGGGAGTCATCGCGATCATCATCGTGATCGCGGGGCTGGTCGCGAGCGCGATCCTGCCGATCGCGCAGTATCCGGACATCGCTCCGCCGACGGTCATCGTGAACACGAGCTATCCCGGCGCGAGCGCCGAGACGATCGCGAAAACCGTCGCTGCACCGATCGAAGAGCGACTCTCCGGTGTCGAGCATCTCCTGTACTTCAACTCCAGCTCCTCCTCCACCGGTGACCTGACGATCACCGCGACGTTCGACGTCGGCACGAACATCGACACCGCAGTGTTCAACGTCAACAACCGCGTACAGCTCGCACTGCCGCGCCTACCCGACGACGTGCGTCGGAACGGCGTGACGGTACAGAAGCGGTCGAGCGACATTCTGCTGCTGGTCGCACTCGTTTCGCCCGACAACAGCCGCGACACGCTGTTCCTGTCGAACTACGCAACCATCAATCTGCTGGACGAGCTCAAGCGCGTGCCCGGCGTTGCCGACATCAGCGTCTTCGGCGCACGCGACTACTCGATGCGCATCTGGCTGCGTCCCGATCGACTAGCGCAGCTCGGGCTGACGGTCAGCGACATAGCCGACGCATTGCGGACACAGAACAATCAATACGCGGCCGGCAAGATCGGCGCGGAGCCGGCGATCAAAGGCCAGAGCCTGGTCTACACGGTCACAGCAGAGGGTCGACTCGTGCAGCCGGAAGAATTCGGCGACATCGTGATCCGTTCGGTTGCCGGCGGTGGCGTGCTGCGCCTCAAAGATGTGGCGCGCATCGAGCTCGGCGCACAGAGCTACGACACCTACAACCTGCTGTCCGGCAAGCCGTCGATCGGCATGGCCGTCTTCATGCAGTCCGGCGGCAATTCGCTCGAGGTGGCGCAAGCGGTCCGCGACAAGATGGCGGAGATGAAGAAGGCGTTCCCGACGGGCGTCGATTTCGTAACGCCGTTCGACCCGACGCGCTACGTGTCGGCGTCGATCGAGGAAGTGACCAAGACGATTCTCGAAGCCGGCGCGCTCGTCATCCTGGTCGTGTTCCTGTTCCTGCAGACGTGGCGCGCGACTCTGATTCCCATGATCGCCGTGCCCGTCTCGCTCATCGGCACCTTTGCCGGCCTGTGGCTCGTCGGTTTCTCGATCAATACGTTGACCTTGTTCGCGATGGTGCTATCGATCGGCATCGTCGTCGACGACGCGATCGTGGTGCTCGAAAACGTCGAGCGCCTGATGCGCGAGGAAAAGATGTCGCCACTCGCCGCAGCCATCGAGGCGATGCGCGAGGTGTCGAGCGCGATCATTGCCATCGTGCTGGTGCTGTGCGCAGTGTTCGTCCCCGTCGCGTTCCTTACCGGCATCGCCGGACAGCTGTACCGTCAGTTCGCGGTCACCGTCTCGATCGCTGTCGTCATCTCGGGTTTCACTGCACTCACCCTGACCCCGACTCTGTGCGCGCTGTTGCTACGCGATGCGGAACACGACTCGAAGTACTTCCGCTGGTTCAACCGCGCATTCGGCGCCACGACGAACCGCTTTCTTACGAGTGTCGGCCAGGCATTGCAGTACCGCAGCCGCGCGCTCGCGATTTTCGTCGGCGTCATCGCCCTCGCCGTACTGCTGTTCTGGTATCTGCCGAACAGCTTCGTTCCACCCGAGGACCAGGGCTACCTGATCGGCAACGTGCAGCTGCCGGATGGCGCGACGCTGGAGCGCACCGCCCAGGTTTCGTCGCAGGTTCAACGGATGCTCCCGGACTTCCCCGAATTCGAATTCGTCAACGTCATCAATGGCAACGACTTCATCGGCGGTGGCACGAAGAGCAGCGCGGGGACGCTGTTCATCATCCTGAAACCCTGGAGTGACCGGGATCGGGCCGCCGCGGACGTCGCCCGGGAATTGAACCAGCGCGCCGGCGCGATTCGCGGCGGCTTGGCAGTTGCCTTCAACCCTCCGGCGATCCGCGGCTTGGGCACCGCCGGCGGCTTCGAAGGCTACCTGCAATCGCGCGGCTCGTCGGACCCTGCAAAGCTGGGTCAGGTGCTCGGCGAATTTCAGCGCGCACTGTCCGCGGACCCACGACTGAACCCCATCAATACGTTCTATCGCGCGTCCGTGCCGCAGCTCCGGGTCGAAGTGGACCGTGAGAAGGCGCTGGCGCTCGGTGTACCTGTCTCCGAAGTGTTCGACGCCCTGCAGAGCACGATGAGTGCGCTGTACGTCAACGACTTCAATCTCTACGGCCGCACATTCCGCGTGCAGATGCAGGCCGAAGCGCCCTTCCGCAACGATCCCAACGATCTCGGCGAGATCCACGTACGCTCGAACACGAGCGTGCAGATGATCCCGCTGAAGGCGCTGATCCAGGTGAAGGAAGTCGTCGGCCCCGAGCTGCTCGAGCGCTTCAACGGCTACGTCGCGGCTCGCTTCAACGGCTCGGGGCGCGAAGGCGTCAGCTCGGGCGAGGCGCTCGCGGCTGTCGAGGAAGTCGCAGCCAAAACGCTGCCCGACGGCTTTCACGTCGCGTGGACGGGCCAGGCCTTCCAGGAGGAGCGCACGGGTAGCGCGTCGGCCTTTGCGTTCGCTTTCGCAATCGTCATGGTGTTCCTCATTCTCGCAGCGTTGTACGGACGCTGGCTGCTGCCGATCTCAGTGCTGCTCGCAGTGCCGTTCGCGGTGTTGGGTGCGCTCGCGTTCGTGGCGCTGCGGGGGATGGAGAACGACATCTACTTCCAGATCGGCCTGATCGTGCTGATCGGCCTCGCGGCGAAGAACGCGATCTTGATCGTCGAGTTCGCTCACCGTGGCGTTCAGGCAGGACAGACGCCGATCGAAGCTGCGAAGGAAGCCGCCCGCCTCCGCTTCCGCCCGATCGTCATGACTTCGCTCGCGTTCGTGCTAGGTGTCGTGCCACTCGTGATCGCGACCGGCGCCGGAGCGGCTGCGCGACAGTCCATGGGCACCGGCGTATTCGGAGGCATGATCCTCGCGACTTTCGTGGCCACCGTGTTCGTGCCGCTGTTCTTCGTGTTCGTCGAACGTCGCAAGAATGCGCAGGCGCCGCAGCCCACGCTGCCTGCAGCGGAGCAGCCATGAAACAGGCGCTGCGACAGGAAGGCTTCGGCGGGAATGGCAACACGCGCGCACGTCAACTCGCAGCCCGGCGCGAGCAGTTGATTGCGGTCGCAGAGCAGTTGTTCTTGCAGAACGGTTTCGCCAACACGAGCGTCAATGCGATCGTGCGCGAAGCGGGCGGCTCACTTGCAACGCTCTACGCAGAGTTCGGTAGCAAGGAAGCGCTGTTCGAGTCGGTGCTGAGTGAGCGCGCAGCGCGGTTCTTTCCTGAGGAGCGCTCGGCACCCAAAGAACCGCTCGATGCGCAAACCGATCTGCGCTTGCTGGCCACGCAGATGCTGAGACGAATGCTGTCCGACGATGGTCTCGCCGTGTACCGCCTTGCTGTTCACGAAGCGCCACGCTTCCCGGCGCTGCGCAAGGCGCTGCTGGAAGTTGGAATGCCCGGTCTGCTCGATCGGACTGCTCAGTATCTGCGGGTACTCGCGAATCGCGGCGCGTTGCAGATCGAGAGCGCGCCGGAAGCGATGCAGCTCGCTGCGAGCAGGTTCATCGCGTTGGTGCAGGGGCAGATTGTGTTCAGTGCTGCGTGTGGTGGGACGATCAGCGGACGCACGCGGACGGCGCATGTGAACGATGCGGTGGATGCGTTCTTGCGGATGTACGGAGTGTCGGGCTAAAGCCCGACTCTTCATCTGCGCAGGATGCGCAGGACTTCTTCGAGCTCGCCGCGGATCTGGCGCACGATCTGTTGCGCCTGCGTCAAGTCGTCGCGCGCCTCGTCGCCTTGCAGGCGATTGCGCGCGCCGCCGATCGTGAAGCCCTGCTCGTACAGCAGGCTCCTGATCTGACGGATCACGAGCACATCCTGCCGCTGGTAATAACGCCGATTGCCGCGGCGCTTCACCGGCTTCAGCTGCGGGAATTCCTGCTCCCAATAGCGCAGCACGTGCGGTTTGACCCCGCACAGATCGCTGACTTCACCGATGGTGAAGTAGCGCTTGCCGGGAATCGGGGGCAATTCGCTGTTATTGCCTGGTTCCAGCATACGCCTCGACTCGAGCTTTCAGTTTTTGTCCCGGTCGAAACGTCACGACACGGCGGGCGCTGATCGGAATCTCCTCGCCCGTCTTCGGATTACGACCCGGTCGCTGGTTCTTGTCACG
>Ga0209382_10005097_pt1 | contig 17170 bp, 15 predicted proteins | sample SoiMetdeltSBSDD5_FD_187599 | JGI IMG/M metagenome (GOLD analysis project Ga0209382, IMG submission 187599) | Bulk soil microbial communities from a Populus tree surrounding site in Tennessee, USA - Soil MetaG P. deltoides SBSDD5 (SPAdes) (version 2) | ecosystem: Environmental > Terrestrial >...
ATTTTTGAGTTCGTCGCTGCAGCGGCTCGGCATCTGTCAACCTACCTCCGAGCACCCCTCGCGTTCTTCTTCGGAGTCCACCTTCACCCACGCCCTCTCGGCTAACGGCATTTGGGCAACAGCTCCGTCTCGGCGGCTGACGCGCACGCGTCTCGCGTGCGCCGCGTGCGGGCGAGACGCCCGCACGTCAGCCGGCGGGACGCCGGCGGTCCGATTGAAAAGCGGAGGCGTTGCCTCCGCACTCCAAAGTATCCTCCCCCTGCATGCACAACGACGACGAGGCCTATCTCGCAAGTCTCGGCTACCGCCAGCAGCTCTTTCGCGAGATGGGCGGGTTCTCGAACTTCGCGATCTCGTTCTCGATCATCTCCATCCTCACCGGCGCCGTGTTGCTGTACGGCTACGGCCTCAAGTTCGCGGGGCCGATCGTCAACTCCGTCGGGTGGCCGGTGGTCAGCCTCTTCACGCTCGCGGTCGCGGCGTCGATGGCGGAGATCGCATCTGCCTACCCCACCGCCGGCGGCCTCTATTTCTGGTCGCGCCGCCTCGGCGGACGCGGATGGGCGTGGCTGACGGCGTGGCTGAACATGATCGGGCAGGTGACGATCACCGGCGGGATCAACATCGCCGCGGCGATCTATCTCATCGGCGCCGCGACACGGATCTTCGACCTCCGCGGCGCCTTCCTCACGAACTGGTACTTCCAACTCGCGGTGATGATCGCGATCCTGATTCCGCAGGTCGTCATCAACGTCTACGGCATCCGGCTCACCGCGAGACTCAACGACATCAGCGTGTGGTGGCACATCGCGGGCGTGCTGCTGATCACGCTCGCGCTGACGCTGTTCGGCAAGCACCACAATCCTCTCGCGTTCCTCTTCTCGTTCGCGCCGACGGTGAACGCGTACGAGGCTTCGTCGACGCTCGTGATCGGCAACGCGGCGATTCCGTCGCCGCTCTTCCGCATCTTCCCTTCGCTCGCCGCGCTCTACCAGCTCGCGCCGCCCGCGCTGCTGTTCGTGCTCGCGCTGCTGCAGGCGCAGTGGACGTACACGGGCTACGACGCGTCCGCGCACGTCGCGGAAGAGACGGTGATGGCGCGGCTCAACTCCGCGTGGGGCATCTTCCTCTCCGTCGCGGTCTCCGCGGTGGTCGGTTACTTGATGCTGATGGTGCTGACGTGGTGCATCCCGAACGGCGACGTCGCGGCGACGGCCGCGGATCCGTACCCGGTGCTGTACGTCATCGCGAACAACCTCGGCCCGTTCCTCACGAACCTCATCGCCGTGATCATCGGCGGCGCGATGTGGCTGTGCGGCCTGGCGAGCGTCACGTCGATGGGGCGCATGTGGTACGCGTTCGCGCGCGACGACGGCATGCCCGGCGCGGCGATGCTGAAGCGCATCAGCGCGAACGGAACGCCGGTGCCCGCGATCGTCGTGACGAGCATTCTCTCGGTGATCGTGTGCGTGTACGCGGCGGCGTTCTATGTCGTGACGTCGATCAGCACGATTGCGCTCTATCTCGCGTACGTGATCCCGATCTTTCTGAATCTCCGCAATCGCATGCGTGGCCGCGGCGAGCACATGACCCTCGCCCTCGCGCCCTGGTTCCTCGGACGATGGGGCTCGGTGATCAACTTGATCGCCATCGCATGGTGCGCGTTCATCGCGATCGTGTTCATGCTCCCGCCGAACGAGCTGGTGCTGTGGACGATGCTGGCGTTTGCGCTGGCGCTGTCGGCGTACTGGCAGGTGTGGAAGCGCGCCGGGCGCTGAATCACTCCTCGATCTTCAGAGCGCGCCGCAGCACGCCGACGTCGAATCGGGTCTCGGCCGGTTGGCGGGCCTCGCGATTCTCGAGACTCTTGAGAAGAATCACCAGGTCTTCGCGTCCCCGGCGGCTGCGGGCTGCTGCGCGCGGAGTTTTTCCGCCGAACATCGGCACCGGCAAGTCGAGCCATGATTCGTAATGCAGACGTTTCTCCTCACGGATCACCGCTGCCTCATCTTCTGACGGTGAGTGCGGCTCCGGCGGCGCGCCGGCGGCATCGCGCAGCAGTGCCCTCGGATCTGTCCGCTCGCGGCGATGGTCGGAGAGCAACCCGCGGCAGGCGTTCTCCACCTTCGCGCGGAGCGACTTCGCGCGCCGCACCGAATTCGTCTCCACGGCCAGGTCGCCTTCCCGCGTGAGCGAGGCGTGACCGACGAGCGTGGTCTCGCCGTTCGCGCTCTTCACGAATCCGATGAAGGAAGCGCCCTCCTCGTCCTCATGGATCTCGTCCGCACCGCGAATGGACGCGAGCGCGCGGAGAACCTGCTCGCGATGTTCGTCCTTCACGCGATAGCGGTCGCAGACCAGGACCAGCTTGTCGCCATCAGTGTTCTGCAACTCCGGCGGAACGCTGCGCCGCTCGTCCTCTTCGTCGACGACGTCCTGCCAGATCTCGATGAGTCCACGAATGGTTTCCGGATCGCGAAGGCGCTCCGGAGGCAATGGGAGCTCCTCACGAAGCGACCTCCGCACGTCATCGACGATCTCGGCGGCGGCCGTGGGAGGAAGAGACCGCGGGTGCATGCCGCAGAGGACCGAGTCGTAGCCGAGGTCGACGACCCGGGCGAGGAGTGCATCGCGGGCGACGACGGAACGCGACGCACTGGCCTCCTGCACGAGTCGCCGCTCGCCTGTCAGCAAATCGGTCAGAGTCATCGAGCGTCCATGAACGCTCTCCTGGACTTCCCATACGCCGAGCCACGACGCTCGCTGCGAGCCGACCCAGTCGCGCTCGCGTCGCGACAGTTCGGTCTCATGCGCACGCACGTACCACTCGAACGGCGGCAGTCCGCGGATCGGACAGTGATAGATCATCCAGGGGATGAGCAGTTCCAGCCCGCCTTCCTGCTGCTCGAGAGCCTCGAGCATCTGCGCGGCGTCCTCGAGCTCTCGGCCAAATTCCCTGTGCGCCCATCCCGCGACCCGCTCGACGAAGCGATTGTCGATCTCGTGGAGCGGCGAGCGCATCGGCTCCGGCGCCGGACGCGACTCCTCTTCGATGAGCAGATGACACTTCTTGTATTTGCGCCCGCTGCCGCACGGGCAGGGATCGTTCCGGGAGATGGTCACGCGCGGAGTTTAGCCGGGGCGGGCTGAAGCCGCGCCCTACGTTCGAGGCGCGCGTCTCCACTCATCGATGAGGTTCGCGACGAGGCCCGTCCATCCCGTCTGGTGCGATGCGCCGAGGCCTTCGCCGGTCTCGGCGTGGAAGTATTCGTGGAAGAGGACGAGGTCGCGCCAGTGCGGGTCGTGCGCGAAGAGCTCGGCCGTTCGCGAGCCGCGCGGGCCGTTGAGCGGGCGATAGCCGTCCGCGTCGGGAACGAAGATCGAGATCATGCGCTCGGCGAGCGTCGACGCGACTCCATTCAGCGCGGCATCGCCGAATCCCTTCTCGAGCTTGCGCAGCGTCTCGATCATCAGGAACGTCGTCGGGAACCACACCGGGCCGCGCCAGTTGCTGTTGCCGCCCTTCAGAAATCCCTTCGCCTCGGCGGGCTCATAGCCGACGGACGCGCTGTCGAAGACGAACGGATGCTGTTCGTGGTACCGGCTCATCGAGCGCAAGCCGAACGGCGAGAGGAACTCGTCCGCATCGACGACGCGCACGAGCAGCTTTCGCAGCTGGTCCTGGTCGACGACGGCGAGGACGTGTGTGAAAACGTCGCTGCGCTCTACGGTCGTCACGCAATGCTCGACGAGGTCCTGGCGGAAGCGGAGGAACCAGTCGAGGTTCGTCTTGAAAAGCTCAAACGGCTCGATCCACTTCACTTCCAGACGCTCCACCGCGTACAAAGGAATCAGTCCGACGAGCGAGCGGACGCGGAACGGCACGGTCGTTCCGTCGGGCCAGCGCAGCACGTCGTAGAAGAAGCCGTCGTCCTCGTCCCACAGACGGCGGTTGCCATGCAGCATCTTCATCGCCGCGCCGATGTAGACGTAGTGCTCGAAGAATTTCGTCGCCAGGCCTTCGTAGGTTTCGTTCGTCTTCGAGAGCTCGAGCGCGATGCGCATCATCACCAGCGAGAACATCCCCATCCAGCCGGTCGCGTCGCTCTGCTCGAGCAACGCGCCGCCGGGGAGCGGCTTGCTGCGGTCGTAGACGGCGATGTTGTCGAGGCCGAGGAAACCGCCTTCGAAGACGTTGTTGCCTTCGCGGTCGACCTTGTTCACCCACCAGGTGAAGTTGAGCAGCAGCTTGTGAAAGCACTTCTCCAGGAACGCGACGTCCGCACGCTCGTTGCGGATGCGGTCCATGTTGTAGACGCGCCAGACCGCCCACGCGAGCACGGGCGGATTGAGATCGGAGAACTCCCATTCGTACGCGGGGATCTGTCCGTTCGGATGCTGGAACTGCTCGAAGAGCATCAGCCAGAGCTGCTCCTTCGCGAACTCGGCGTCGATCAGCGCGAAGACGACCGAATGAAAAGCGAGGTCCCAGCCGGCGAACCACGGGTACTCCCATTTGTCCGGCATCGACAGGATGCGCATGGAGTTGAGGTGGCGCCAGTGACGATTGCGGCCGCGCTGGCGGTTCTCCGGCGGCGGGTGCGCGGGATCGTCGCCGTCGAGCCAGACGTTGACGTCGAAGAGATAGCTCTGCCGCGTCCAGATCATGCCGGCGAAGGCCTGGCGCTGGATGTTCTTCTCTTCGCTGCTCGCATGCGGCGGATGAATCGACGCGTAGAAGTCGTCGGCTTCGCTCCGGCGCCGATCGACGATCGCGCCGAGCTGCGCTTCGCTCGCGTGTGATCGTCCGTCGTGCGGGCGAAGGCGCATGAGCATCGTCGCGTGCCCACCCGGCTCGACTTCGTAGCGCTGCCACGCGCAAGCTTTCGTGCCGTGGTCAGTCGTCGCGTTCTGTTCGCCGTTGACGATGGATCGATGGAAGGCATCTTTCACGTATGGCGTGCGTGACGGCGATCCCCAGATCCGCTCCGCATTGGTCTCGTTGTTCGTGAAGAGCTTGCGGCCCGGCGTCTCGAGCACACGCGGGCCGATCCGCGTCTCGTGACTGAGTCCGTCGAGCGGCGGCGCGTGCGAGTCATCCGCGAGCAACGCACCGCCTTCCTCGCGGATGTCGGGCGTGATCGTTCCGCCAGTCCAGGACCACGTGTTGCGGAACCAGAGATTCGGGATGAGATGGATCGGCGCGGTCTCGGGACCGCGGTTGTGCGCGGTGACGCGAAAGACGAGCGACTCATCGTCTTCCTTCGCGATCTCGATCTCGATGTCGAAGTAGCGGTCGTCGTCGAAGACGCCGGTGTCGATCAGCTCGAGCTCGGGATCGTACGTGCCGCGACTGCGATTCCCATCGACGAGCTGCCGGTACGGAAACTCGCGCTGCGGGTATTTGTAGAGCATGCGCTGATAGGCATGGCTCGGCAGCGCGTCGACGTAGAAGTAACACTCCTTCACGTCCTCCCCGTGATTCCCTTCCGTCGGCACGAGTCCGAAGAAGCGCTCTTTGAGAATCGGATCTCGCTCGTTCCAGAACGCCATCGCCCAGCAGAGGATCTGATAGCGATCGCAGAAGCCGGCGATGCCGTCTTCGCCCCAGCGATATGCGCGCGAGCGAGCGTGATCGTGCGGAAAGTAGCGCCAAGGATCGGCGTCCGCGCTGTAGTCCTCGCGCACGGTGGCCCACGCGCGATCGGAGAGGTAAGGCCCCCAGTTGCGCCACGGCTGCGCGTTCGCGAGACGGAGCCGTTCGGCGTTCATGGGACTCTACGATACAGCGAGGTCCCTACAGCCAGCGACGCACTTCCGATCGGTGCGTGAATGGCGCACGCGTCCACGAGACCTCGCGAGTCGTCCGCCACGAGTGAAAGTCCAGCTCGGTCATGAGAGCGTGGAAGCGCGGAATGTCCTGATCTATTGTTTGACGGCAGGCCGTCCGCGTGGATACTTCGTTTGTTGATCGCATGTTTAGTGTCTCATGGCGCGTTGCAAGAGACTGTAAAGCGCCACTGATGAAAGGGCTCCTGATGAACCACTTTTTGCTGCTGATCGCTCTCCTGGCAAGCCAGGTCTCCGAGGCTTCGGCCCCCACTCCTCAACGGATTGCGCCTGATGCGGTCTGGGGCAAAGGGTCGGCATTTCCGTTCTTTGTTGCCGCGACGGCGGCAGTGGACGCCAACGGGATCCCCGATCCAAAACTCTTCGACGAAGCATCCCGAACGCTCCTGAAGATGGAGATCGACCGCCGACGACTCAAGGAAAACCGCGGAGCAGGCGCCCGCGCGAACGCTGCGGACTCGGGACCGTGTGACGTCAGGATTGTTTCTTTCCATGAGTGGTGGTCAGTGGGCCAACGATCCTGGGACGAGATCACGAGGGGAGCTCAAGCTGCTGTTCGCGGGAGTGTCGTTGGTACTACGCCCGGCTTCCTGCGCATGACGCCGGTTACGCTGGTGACGATCCGGATCCACGAGACGGTATTTGCTTCGGTGCCGTTCCCGCGCAACGGCCTGATTCACGTAATCTATCCGATCGCGGATTTTCGCGTAGCGGGCTCACGATTCTGCCAGGTGAACGGCTCGGGCTTCGAACCTAGCCCGGGTGACGAGGTCCTTCTTCTCGCTTCCGACTCTCCTTCGGACGACACTGGCGCGTTCGTCACACCTGTTGAGCTCATTTTCAATCGCGGTGGCCGCCTGATCGTTCCGGACACTGTGACCGACCGCGACCAGCTCTCGAGCTACGGATCGTTGGCCGCGCTCTCCCGTTCGATTCCCCGTCAATGAACTGAGGGAAGCGACTGTGAATCGACGACTCGCTGCGTTTCTCGTCGTAATCGTAACGGCAACTGGCTTATCGGTTGCCGCCCATGCGCAATGTGCCAACAGCTTTGCCGGGCAAACCTCGGGTGTTACAACACTCAAGTTCGCACAGCTGGGATCCCTTCCGTCAGGTGTGCCCGCGAATTCGCTTCAGGACGCTTTGTCGGTTTGGACGTCAGATTGCAGCGGTTCCGGCGCCTCCTACCCCAATCTCGTCGCGGGTTCATACAGCACGGCTTCTGGCGTTATGAGTTTCTACGTAGCATTCCATCCAGGAGCGTCGGCGGCAAGATGTGGCGTCGCGGATATCGCCGTGAGCCAGACGACCGGCGCGATCACGGGTGGAATGATTCACATCTATGAATTCCAGACGGGCGGAGGGGATTGTAAAGCGAACTTCGTCAATATCGTGGCACATGAAATTGGGCACGCGCTTGGGCTTAGCGATGTGGACGACACTCCGAGTTGCAATGGAACGATCATGGGGAATAACCCGTCTTACGTCTCTTCGTCGCAATGTGCGGTTGTCGCAGACAACTGGCAAACACCTGCGGAAGACGCGCAAGAGGCCTGCGATTTGAACTGTCCGTATCCCTGCAGTGGAACTCCGCTCGCATGCAATACCACAATCGATACGGGAGGCGGACACCAATGCCCTTATTGGAATTGCAGTCCTTTGGTTCTCGACCTGAATGGCGATGGCATTCACACAACACCTGTAACAGAACCAGTCTCATTCGATATCACGGGTGATGGCGTCGCGGAACGCATGGGTTGGACCGACCCGCGGACGGAGGAGGCATTCCTCTGGCTCGACCTCACACCGAGCGGTTGTGTGGACAACGGATCCGAACTTTTTGGGATCGGCACGAAACTCGCTGACGGCACGCGCGCCAGCCACGGTTTCGAAGCCTTGGCACAGTATGATGATGCGCGGCTGGGCGGCAACGAAGATGGGGCCGTGAGCGCCGCAGATCGCGTCTGGAATCGGCTCCGCCTCTGGATTGACACGAATCATGACGGTGTTTGCGATGCAACGGAAAGTGGTCCAATCGCGCGGTACGGCGTCGTGGAGATCGGTCTCAACTATACGATTCACGAGGACATCGACGAGAGTGGCAATGTACACCGCCTGCGGTCCTTCTACACGCGATTCGTCAGAGGTCATGGCAAACCGCGGATCGACTCGTTCCAGATCAACGACGTGTTCTTCCGGTCTCTGCCGCCGGATTAGTCATTAATTAATACTGGCGGAGCTCTCATCTACCCGGCAGACCGAGCGTTGCACGCGCGGCGCGCACCGCGTCGCAGAGCTCCGCGTGAATCGCGCGCGCATCCGGCGTGCCTTCACGAGTCGTGCGCCACGAGTGAAACGCGAGCTCGGTCGCGAGCGCGTGGAAACGCCGCCGCGCGCGCCACTGCCCGTAGCCGCGCTGGAAGAGCGCCTGACTCGCGGCGCTGATGCGTCGCGTGACCGAGGTGAGAATGGCGATGTCGTCGTGACTGAGCACTCCGTCCTCGATGACGTTCTGCAGGTGGATGCGGATCACGTTCGCCTCGCGGCGCAGGGAGTAGATCGCGATGACGACGACCGCGATGAACGCCGGAAACATGAGCAGCACGTACGCGGCGAAGAACGCGAGACCCTGGCTCGCAGACAGGTTCCACAGTGAATGCAGAAGCATCGCTGCCAGAAGTCCGGCGACCGGCGCGAGGCACTTCACCCAGGCCTTTCTGCTCTCGCGCGCGACGCCGAGTCCGATGCCGGTCATGCTCGTGAAGAGCGGATGCGCGAACGGTCCGAGGATGCCGCGCAGAAAGAAAACCGCAGCCACGAAGGAGCCTTCCTGCACGACGGCTTCACCGTAGTACTGCACGTTCTCCGTCATCGCGAATCCGAGGCCGACCATCGACGCGTAAACGATGCCGTCGGTGACGTTGTCGAAGTGATCGCGCTTCCAGAGGAACAACAGAAACAGCGCGGCTCCTTTGGTCAGCTCCTCGATGAAGGGCGCTCCGATGATCGCCGTGAGCGTCGACGCCGACGCCGCCCCCGCGATCTGAACGAGGACGCCCTGATGCACGACGTTGAAGAGCATCGAGAAAAAGACCGCGATGGCCGCGCCCCAGACAAACGCAAGAACGAGCAGCCACGGCGGCTCGGACTCGAAGCGATCGACCCACAACGCGAACGCGACGTAGAACGGAACCGGCACCGCCGCCATCAGCAGTCCGACGAAAAACCCCTTCCCGACGCCGAGGCCGATGACGAAGAGCGAGATAGGCCCCATGACGAGCGCGGCGGCGAGGATCACTCCGGCAACGATCCACGTCGATCGGGAGGTTCTGCGCATGGCGGGGTGGTGGACATCGTAGCAAAGCCGCGACGATCAGGCGTTCCGCACAAAGGTGTCTCAAAACTGCGGACCGCCGCCGTCTCGCCGGCACGCCGCGCTGTAACTCATCTGTGCGCGAGCGTCTGCAGCGTGCGGACGACGGCGCTCGAGGCGTGATCAACGGCGACGGTCCAATCGTGTTCGTCGATGCTGGCGTCGAGCGCATCATCCTGCATCGGATGGAGCACCGGCGCCGTGCCGCGCACGATCGCGTCGCGCAGTGCGAACAGCGGCGCGAGCGATTCCGTCACGTTCAGCACCTCCGCACATTGTGCGAGGCGGAGGACAGACATCTCATCATTCTCCGGTCCGCGTGCGAGATGAAGGAGATGAAAGAGCGCCTTCGCCTCGGGGCTCGTCGAGAGCTGCCTCGTGCCGATCTGCAAGGCGTCATACCAGCGCACGACTTCGCGGAGCGGCACGAATGACCGTTTCGCGGATTCAAACACGCGCGCGTCGAAAATGAGCTCGCGCACGCGATACACACCGCCCGTCACGGAGATGACGCCGCCGAAGGATCCGGGCGTCGCGAGATTGAGAAGCAGAAACGCGTCGTGGAAGAAGAGCTCGACGAATGCAGGGATGTCGCGCGCGTCGCCGCGCTCACGCTCGTCGATCACACGCAGCGGCACGCGAATCACCGGCGCGTCGCCAGGCACGTTCCACTCGGCGCGCACACGCACCTCGCCATACACGCGCTCCTCGAGCGCTTCCACCTCCGCCGCCCATCCCGACCACGTGATCTCCGCTTCGAAGTGATGTTTGTTCATCGTCGTAGTCTCCGCGCAAGAGGATCCCGCGCTCTCGCAAGCCGCGTTCAAACTTCTACGCCGCGTTCGACCGTCGCCCGCCGCTTCCCTCGGAGACCGCACATCGATGGTGGACGCGCGTCTACGTTCCGTGGACCGCCGCGGGCGGAATGTTCCGTTCCGAGGGGATGCGCGCGCGCCGGTGGAGATTCCCTCGGAAATCGCGGGATTCCGAGGTAGCTCAACGGACGACGATCCCAAACAGCTCGACGTCGTCTTCGGGCTGAATGACCAGCGGCCGATACTCCGGATTCTCGCTTTCGAGACGCTTCTCGCGCCGAACGACCTTCAGGCGCTTGAGGTACACGCCGGTATTGACGCGGATGATCACGAGCTCGCCAAGCGGAGGTTTCGTCGACGTGGGCTCACGAAAGAATACGATGTCGCCGTCATCGATGCCGACGCCGATCATCGAATCGCCGATCGCTCGGGCGGCGTAACGAGTCTTGAAAAGACGCGGCTGCGGCGCCTGCTGCCAGGCCGCATCGTTCAGCGTTTAGCTAAGTGCCGCGCCGCGTTACCTGTGACAGTGCCTTGGCGACAACTGTCGGCGACTTCGAAGCGACGACAAGCAGCGCCCGAGCTGGGCCCTGCGGTTGCCTCCGACCTTGCTCCCAATTCTGCAGAGTAGATACGCTGACGCCGATCATCCGCGCGAACTCCGCCTGCGACTTATGGAGCTTCTCCCGAATGCGTCGAACGTCTTGCGCTTCGAAGATGAACTCTCGAGACGGCTTTATCTCGCCGCGATGAATCCGCCCAGCTTCTTTGATGCTCTCGACGAGTTCATCGAAAAACTCGTTCTTCATTTGAACTCCTGCGCTACTAGCTTCCGAAGGGTTTTCTTTTCGTCGTCGGAGAGATCCGCCTGTTCCGACTTAGAGTAGATATGCAAGAAGTAAATCAACGAACCAGCGGTAAACCAGTAATAGATGATACGAACACCACCACGTTTACCTTTGCCACGTCCGGTTTCACTCCACCGAAGCTTTCGAATCCCGCCCGTGTTTGGGATCAGATCTCCGAGTTCCGGCTGCAGGATGAGGGCCGTTTGTAACTCCAGGTACTCGGCATCCGTTAGTCTCTTGACAAGGCGACGCGTGAACAACGAGGTCTCGCGAAACGCCAGCACTGCATCAGTGTACGTCACTGGCTGACAAGGTCAACCCGGGCCCAAGTCGGAGCGGCGCGGCGGATTCTGCCGTTCTATGAATCCAGCGCCTGCCGCCCGCGCGTCCGCTCGTAAACCGCAATCGCCCCTTCGTACTGCAATGTCAGGCCGATCTCGTCCAGGCCTTCGAGGAGACGGCGGCGGCGGAAGGGGTCGATCGTGAACGTCACGCGCAAGCCGGCGTCGTCGCGCACTTCGCAGCGCTCTAAGTCGATCGTCAGTCGCTCGCGTTGCGCGAGGTCGTTCACCACGCTCTCGTCCAGCGCAATCGTGAGCACTCCGTTGTTCACGCAGTTCGAGGCGAAGATGTCCGCGAACGACGGCGCGAGGATCGCGCGGAAACCGGCATCGGCGAGCGCCCACACCGCGTGCTCGCGCGATGAGCCGCAGCCGAAGTTGCGGCCGGTCACGAGAATCGTGGCGCCGGGCGTCAAGGAAAAATTCGGATCGGAGCGCCAGTCGTGGAAGAGGCATTCGCCGAAGCCCGCGCGCTCGATGCGCTTGAGGAACTGCTTCGGGATGATCTGATCCGTATCGACGTCCGCGCGCAACAGCGTCGCGACGAGACCCGTCTCGACGCGAAACGGTTTCATCGAAAGCTCCAGCGGCGCACGTCGGTGAAGCGTCCCGCGATCGCCGCGGCCGCGGCCATGGCCGGACTGACGAGGTGCGTCCGTCCGCCGCGTCCCTGACGCCCTTCGAAATTGCGGTTGCTCGTCGACGCGCAACGCTCGCCGGGCTGCAGGACGTCGGCGTTCATGCCGAGGCACATCGAACATCCGGGCTCGCGCCACTCGAATCCTGCTTCGCGGAAAACCGCATCGAGTCCCTCGGACTCCGCCTCGCGCTTCACCCGCTGCGAGCCGGGGACGATCATCGCGCGCACGCCGGACGCAACGTGATGCCCGCGTGCGACGCGCGCCGCGTCGCGAAGGTCCTCGAGCCGTCCGTTCGTGCACGAGCCGATGAACACGCGGTCGACGGCGATCGCCTCGACCGGCGTTCCCGGCTCGAGGGCCATGTACTCCAACGCGCGGCGCGCGGCCTCGCCGTCCGGCTCCGGCACGCGCTGCGTCACCGAGACGACCATCCCCGGCGTCGTCCCCCACGTCACGTGCGGCGCGATCGACGCCGCATCGACCGTCACTTCGCGATCGAAGACCGCGCCGTCGTCGGTTCGAAGGTCACGCCATGACTCCTGGAACGCCGAGCGATCCCTCAGATACGCGAACGTCGTCTCATCGGGAGCGATCATGCCGGCGCGCGCGCCCGCCTCGATGCTCATGTTGCAGAGCGTCATCCGCCCTTCCATCGACAGCGCGCGCACGGCGTCGCCCGCGTACTCGATCACGTGCCCGGTCGCGCCGTTCGTTCCGATCTGCCCGATCACCGCGAGCGCCACGTCCTTCGCCGTCACACCCTCCGCGACCTCGCCGTCGATGGTGATCCGCATCGTGCGCGGCCGGCTCTGCGGCAGGCACTGCGTCGCGAGCACGTGCTCGACTTCCGTCGTGCCGATGCCGAAGGCGAGCGCCCCGAACGCGCCGTGCGTGCTGGTGTGGCTGTCGCCGCAGACGATGGTCAGGCCCGGTTGCGTCAGCCCGAGCTCGGGACCGATCACGTGCACGATGCCCTGCCGAGGCGAGTCGATGTCGAACAGCGTGACGCCGAAGTCGGCGCAGTTCGCACGCAGCGCGGCAATCTGCGTCGCCGCGAGCGGATCGTCGATGCCTCGCGCGCGATCAATAGTCGGCACGTTGTGATCGACCGTGGCGACCGTGCGCTCCGGACGGCGCACGCGACGTCCCGCAACGCGCAATCCTTCGAAAGCCTGCGGCGACGTGACTTCGTGCACGAGGTGCAGATCGATGTAGAGGAGCGGCGGCCCATCCGCGGGCTCGCACACAACGTGCGCGTCCCACACTTTTTCGAAGAGGGTTTTCATTGCACGACCCCGACGGCCAGCTCTTCCACGATCAGCGTGCCGATCTCGCTCGTGCTCGCATCTCCCCCGAGGTCGCGCGTGCGTTGGCCGGCGGCGAGCACGCCTGCGATCGCCGATTCGATCGCGATCGCTTCTTCTTCGAGCGACGCGCTGTAGCGCAGCAGCATCGCGGCGGAGGCAATCGCGCCGATGGGATTCGCGACGTCGCGGCCGGCGAGGTCGGGCGCGGAGCCGTGCACCGGTTCGTACAGGTCGACTCTGCCGCCGATCGTCGCGGAGGGCAACATGCCCAGCGAGCCCGTGATCGCGGCGGCCTCGTCGGAGAGGATGTCGCCGAAGAGGTTCTCGGTCACGACGACGTCGAAGCGCCGCGGGTCGGTGACGAGATGCATCGCGCAGGCGTCGACATACAGATGTTCGAGCGCAACGTCGGGATAGTCCTTCGCAACGCGCGTGACCACTTCGCGCCAGAGCCGCGAGGTCTCGAGGACGTTGGCCTTGTCGACCGACGTGACCTTGCCGCGCCGCAACCGCGCCAGCGCAAACGCCACACGCGCGACGCGGTCGATCTCTTCGATCGAATAGCGCATCGTGTTGAACGCGAAGTCGTCCTCGCGGCCCCGCGGCTCGCCGAAATAGAGCCCGCCGAGGAGCTCGCGGACGAAGAGCACGTCCGCGCCGCGGACGATTTCCGCGCGCAGCGGCGACGCGTCGAGCAATGCGTCGTGACAATACGCGGGACGCAGATTCGCGAAGCCGCCGAGGGTCTTTCGCAACTCGAGCAACGCCGCTTCGGGAAGTCCGGGGAGATCCGGTGAGCCGACGGCGCCGAGGAGCACGGCGTCGCTCGCGAGGCAGGATTCGATTGTTTCGTTCGGCAGCGCGTATCCATGCTTGCGATACGCGGCGGCGCCGATGTCCTGGGAGTCGAACGTAAAGTCATGGCCGAAGCGTTCGCCGACCGCGCGAAGAACGCGCACGGCTTCGCGCGTGACCTCGGGGCCGATGCCGTCGCCGGGGAGAATGGTGATGTTCAGTTTCATTCGATTGTCATCCTGAGCAAGTCCTGGTCGTACACCCGCTTCTTCCGATCGGCGAGCGCGATGAAACGCGCGTACGCCGCGTCGAGCTCCGATGCGGACAGCGGTTCGCCCAACTCCTCGTAACGACGCGCGAGCGCGTGACGGCCGGAGTGTTTGCCGAGGACGAGTTGCGTTGCGTCGGCGCCGACCGATTCGGGCGTCATGATCTCGTAGCAGAGCGGATTGCTCAGCATGCCGTGTTGATGGATGCCCGCTTCGTGCGCGAACGCGTTGCGTCCGACGATCGCTTTGTTCGGTTGCACGCCGCACTGAATCACTTCCGAAAGCAACCGGCTCGTCGGATAGAGCTGCGCGGTTCGGACGCCGGTCTCGAACGGAAGCCGATCGCCGCGCACGGCGCAAGCCATCACGACCTCCTCGAGCGCCGCATTGCCGGCGCGCTCGCCGATGCCGTTGATCGTGCACTCGGCCTGTGTCGCTCCCGCGCCGAGAGCGGCCAGCGTGTTCGCGACTGCGAGCCCGAGGTCGTTGTGGCAGTGAACGCTGATGGCGACGTGCGGATCGGCGATCGCGCGAATGCCGCGAACGAGCTCCGCGTATTCGAGCGGCGTCGCATAGCCGACCGTGTCCGGGATGTTGATCACCGTCGCGCCCTCGTCGACTGCCACGCGAACGACGGACTCGAGAAATTCGACGTCGCTCCGCGTCGCATCTTCGGCGGAGAACTCGACGTCGTCGACGTAGCTTCGTGCGAGCCGCACCGCGCGACGCGTCATCTCGAGAACTTCCTCGCGCGTCTTGCGAAGTTTGAACTGCAAGTGGAGATCGGACGTCGCGACGAAGACGTGCAGACGCGGTCGAACCGCTTCCTCGAGTGCCTCCGCAGCGCGCTCGATGTCATCGCCACCGACACGTGCGAGCGCGGCCACGGTCACGTTGCGCGATGCACGGGCCACCGCACGAACGGCGTTGAAGTCTCCATCGGACGCCATCGGAAATCCCGCTTCGATCACGTCCACGCCCAGCACTTCGAGCTGACGCGCGAGACGCACCTTCTCCTCGAGAGTCATCGAGCAACCGGGCGACTGCTCGCCGTCGCGCAGCGTCGTGTCAAAGATCGCGACGCGCGTCATGGCACACCTCCATCCGTGACGGCGCCGAGGCTGCTGCTCGAGACGAGACGCGCGTATTTCGCGAGCACACCGCGCGTCAAGGTCTCGCGCGGTTTCCATTGCGCGCGGCGCGAATGCAGCACATCGTCGTCGACGTGAAGCTGCAGCAGCCGGCGATGCGCATCGATCGTGATCGTGTCGCCTTCCTCCACCAGCGCAATCGTCCCGCCGACCGCGGCCTCGGGCGCAACGTGTCCGACGACCATCCCGTACGTGCCACCGGAGAAACGACCGTCGGTGATGAGACCGACGTGATCGCCGAGTCCCGCGCCGATGAGCGCGGACGTCGGCGCGAGCATCTCGCGCATGCCCGGTCCGCCCTTCGGCCCCTCGTAGCGAATCACGATGACGTCGCCGCGCACGATCTTGCCGGCGAGAATCGCCTCGAGACATTTCTCTTCCGAATCGAACACGCGCGCCGGTCCGGTGATGACCGGAACCTTCACGCCGCTCGTCTTCGCGACCGCGCCTTCTTCCGCGAGATTGCCGCGGAGGATCGACAGATGTCCCTTCGCATACAGCGGAGCGTTGAAGCGACGAATCACATCCTGATCGGCGCGCGGTTCCGGGGGAAGAGCGCGCAGCGTCTCCTCGATCGTGAGTCCGGTGATGGTCATCGCGTCGCCGTGCAGCAATCCATTCACGAGGAGAATCTTCATCACCTGCGGCACGCCTCCGGCGCAATGCAGATCGGTCGCGACGTAGCGTCCGGACGGTTTGAGATCGCAGAGCACCGGCACTTTTTCGGCGGCGACATCGAAGTCATCGAGTGTAAGAGGCACGCCCGCGGAATGCGCGATCGCGAGCAGATGCAGAACCGCATTCGTCGAACCGCCGAGCGCCAGCACCACGGCGATCGCGTTCTCGAACGCCTTGCGCATCAGGATCGTCCGCGGCAGCAGACCATTCGTAATGGCACGGGCCAGCACGGCCGCTGACGCTTCCGTGCTGGCCCGCTTCTCGTCGTCCTCGGCTGACATGGTCGATGAACCGGGCAGACTCATCCCCATCGCTTCGATGGCCGCGGCCATAGTGTTTGCCGTGTACATCCCGCCGCACGCGCCCGCACCGGGACACGCGCGACGCTCGATCTCGACGAGATCGGTCTGCGACATCGCGCCGGCGCTGTAACTCCCGACCGCCTCGAATGCGCTGACGATCGTCAGATCGCGTCCCGCATAGCGGCCCGCCTTGATCGTGCCGCCGTAAACGAAGATCGACGGGATGTTCATGCGCGCAATGGCGATCATCGCGCCGGGCATGTTCTTGTCGCAGCCGCCGACGGCCAGCAAGCCGTCCATGCGTTGTCCCTCGCAGACGGTCTCGATCGAATCGGCGATGACTTCGCGCGACACGAGGCTGTAGCGCATCCCCTCGGTGCCCATGGAAATGCCGTCGCTGACGGTGATGGTGCCGAAGGTCTGCGGCATGGTGTTGCTGCCGCGCAGCGCCGCGACCGCGGCGTCGGCGAGCGTGCCGAGACCGACGTTGCAGGGCGTGATGGTGCTGTAGCCATTGGCGACGCCGACGATCGGCTTGGCGAAATCGGCGTCGCCGAATCCGACCGCGCGCAACATGGCGCGGTTCGGCGTGCGCGCGACGCCGGCGGTGATGGCGTGGCTTCTCATGCCGCACCTCCGACGGCGGGGGGCCGGCCCCTCGCCGGCCGTACCGCCGCCGCCTCGGCGGCACCGGCCGGGGGCCGGTGGAACGGCCGGCGGGGCGCCGGCCCCCCAAGCTCGTCGACCTGTGCGTTTCCGCCACAGAGGATCAACACCACATGCGCACCGAGCTCACCGCG
>Ga0209382_10005098_pt1 | contig 17168 bp, 12 predicted proteins | sample SoiMetdeltSBSDD5_FD_187599 | JGI IMG/M metagenome (GOLD analysis project Ga0209382, IMG submission 187599) | Bulk soil microbial communities from a Populus tree surrounding site in Tennessee, USA - Soil MetaG P. deltoides SBSDD5 (SPAdes) (version 2) | ecosystem: Environmental > Terrestrial >...
CGCGATCCGCTGGCGCTCGCCGCCGGAAAGCTGCGCGCCGCCCTCGCCCAGCTCCGTCTCGTAGCCGTCGGGCAGGCCCGTGACGAAGTCATGGCAGTTCGCTGCCTTCGCTGCGGCCACGATGTCGTCCATAGTCGCATCGAGCTTGCCGTACCGGATGTTCTCGGCAATCGTCCCCGAGAACAAGAGCGGGACCTGCATCACCAGGCTCAACTGGTCGCGCAGGGAGTCGAGGGTGATGTCCTTCGTGTCGATGCCGTCGATCGTGATGGTGCCCTGCGCAGGATCGTAGAAGCGCACGAGCAGGTTCATGAGCGTCGTCTTGCCGGCGCCCGTCGGGCCCACGACCGCCACGCGGTCGCCGGGCTTGCAGCTGAACGACACGTTGCGGATCGTGCCCTGCCGCCCCTTGTACGAGAAGCTCACGTTGTCGAAGGTGACCGCGCCGCTCGTCCTGCCGAGCGCGATCGCGTCGGGCTTCTCGACCACCTCGGGCTTCTCGGCCAGGATCGAGAAGGAGGCGTTCAGGAAGACGAAGCTCTGGTGCAAACCGCCGATCGTCGCGCTGATCGACTCGAGTGGTTGGTAGACGGACGAGATGTAGGCGATCAGGACGATCATCTCACCCAGCGAGATGTAGCCCTCGAGCACGTGGTAGGCGCCGAAGCCGAGCACGATCGCGGTGCCGAGCGCGATCGCGGTGGACACGCCCAGCGAGAACATCGTCTGGTGGACCGTGAGCCGCACGCGGGCATCGACCGCGGTCTTGCCCTGCGTGAGGAAGCGGTAGTGCTCCAGCCGCCGGCGGCCGAACGACGTGATCACGCGCAGCATCGTCATGGCTTCGAAGACGATCGACAGCGACCGCAGCTCGAGGCTCTGGACGCGCTGGATGCGGGGCACGATGCGCGTTCCGTAGAGGCCGATCGCCCAGTAGATGAACGGGACGCAGACGAGCGACACGAGCGTCACCTGCCAGTCGATCAGGAGCGCGATCACGAGCATCCCGATCAGCATCAGCGCGCTCTCGAACATCGGCGGGAACGACATGACGATCGCGCCCAGCGAGTGTGCCTGCTGGTTGATGAGGCCCATCAGCATTCCGGTGTGGCGCTCGTCGTGGTACGACAGCGAGAGCTGCGTCACGTGGTTGAACAGATCGCTGCGCAGGTCGAGCACGATGTTCTGCTCGATCTTGGCGTTCACGTAGTCGCCGATCACGCGCACGCCGTGGCTCGCGGTGGAGATCAGGAAGCCGAAGCCGACGATGAAGAGCAGCAGCCGATACGGGTCCGGGTTGTCGCCGAACAGCGGCTGCAGGATCGCAGGCGGCGCGCTGCCCCCGATCACGTCGTCGATCACGAGCGCCAGCGGCCATGGTTCCGCGAGGCCGATCGCAGCCGCGGCGATCGTCAGCGCGAACGAGACTACGACTAGCTTCCGGTAGGGACGCAGATAGGGAAGTACCTCAGGAAGGATCTTCCACTGGTCCCAGGCCCCGACTTCACTCTTCTTACGTCGGAGAAATGGGACTCTCACTACCGCAGACTCACTCCTCTCGCTCCGTCACGTTGAAGCCTCTTTCCGTGAGGTTCAACGAAGGGGGGAGCGCCGTGCCGTTTCCACGAGAAAGCTCGGTGAGGCCGTTTACCGGGACGCCGTTCTGCGGGTGCGGGCGGACCTCCACGGCGGGAGTGAAGGTGTTGCCGGCGAGCCGCGGCTCGGGCCGGGCCGTCGGCTCCTCGGCGCGAGGTGCGACCTCGCGCGCCGCGTGCTCGGTCTCCTCCGTGAGCGCGATGCGCAGCACCCCGGCCGCGGTCGCACAGTCCTGGAGCATGGAGACGATGATCAGCAGCACGGCCACGGCGAGCACCAGCGTGGCGGCCCACGCTCCGTCGATCGCGGCTCCTGCTGCCAGCGCTGCGAAGCCGACCGCGATCGCCGCGCCGATGCGCGAGAACCGGGGCCACGACCGGATGCGGACGAGCTGGCGTCCGGCGCCGTGCTCCTCGACCGCGACGCGCAGGCGCATCGAGCCGAGCATGCCGCCGCGCACGTAGAGGTCCCAGCGCTCGAAGTCGCCGCCGGAGAACACGACGCCGCCGATGCGGCGCAGCGCCTTCTCGAGCCGCCGCACGCGCTCGTCGGGCGCGCGCCACTGCTCGCTCCAGATGCAGTGCGTGCGCGGGACGGGCAGGCCCAGATGCGGTGCCGAGCGCCGGCGCCAGGGTGAGAGGCCGAAGCGCAGCCGCCCGCCCAGGCGCGCGGCCGGCTGGAGCAGATACAGCAGGCCGGTGCGCACGCGCATTCGAAGCTGCCCGACCCGCGAACCGGCTGCGCACACGGTGGCGTGCATGCCGCCCACGGTCGACTTGAACACCAGCGCCGCCACGGCCGCGACCAGGAGCGGCACCGCGAGCAGGAACGGCGACCACAACACGCCCAGTGCCGAGAGGCCCGCGAGGCCCGCGATCACGAGATACCACTCCGGCATCAGTGGCAGCGAGCCGAGGATGCCGGGAGCCGCCTGGTAGACGGACTGGAAAAGCCCTGTGCCCCACGTGCCGTAGTAGATCTTCCAGCGGCCGCTGAGCAGCTTCGACGGCGGCGCGCCGTAGACGCGGCCCGCCCAGGCGAGGTGGCCGGCGCGGTTGTAGCGCTCGGGCCACTTGCGCTCCAGGAGCGCCTCGGCCTTGCCGTACTCGTACTGCTGCTTGAGGTAGCCGCTGACCGAGTCCCGGCGGTGGTGCCAGACCACGGCGCCGGGGCTGAAGCCGACGGTCCAGCCCTGCTGCTGGAGGCGCCAGCAGATGTCGACGTCGTCGCCCGCCACGCAGTACTGCGGGTCGAAGCCCCCGATCGCCAGCAGGCTCGACCTCCAGAAGGCCATGTTGCAGCCGGGGATGTGCTCGGCGATCTCGTCCGACAGCAGCACGTGGATCGGCCCGCCGGGCGCGTTCGCGACGCACTCCGCCACCTCGCCGTCTTCCGGCGGCGGGATGTTGGGGCCGCCGATGCCGGCGTGCGAGCTCTTCATGAAACCGGTCGCCAGGTGCGCCAGCCAGTGCGGGTCGGGGCGCGCGTCGGCGTCGATGTAGGCGACGATCTCGCCGGTGGCCGCGTGCAGGCCTTCGTTGCGGGCGTTGGCGAGACCCTGGTTCTCGGTGCTGATCAGCCGGAACCCGTACTCCTCGGTGATCTCGTCCGTGCGGTCGGTGGAGCCGTCGTTGACGACCACCACCTCGTAGTCCGGGTAGTGCAGCTCACGTAGCCCGTCGAAGCAGTTGCGCAGCGTGCCCTCGCTGTTGTACGCGCACACGACGACCGAGATCCTGGGCCATGAGGGATCGGACCTGAAGGGCGTCTCCGAGAACGCCTTGCCCACCGTCGCGAGCGCGGCCTTGGGCTCACGGTCGCGGTCGACCAGGCCGAAGGCCCAGTCCTCGATGTCGAACCCTCCGCGGTGCCACTCGTCGGTCCACGAGAAGACGAACATGCCCGCGCACCCGCCGGCGAAGGCCGTGCGGACCTGCCAGTCGAGCGCCTCCGCCTGCGCGCTCTCGGAGTTGCGCATGGAGTCGAGGCCGGCCTCGGTGACCAGCAGCGGCCGGTCGCCGGCGATGTTCTGGAGGCGGGCGAGGTACGACTCGAACTGCGGGCCCGACTCGAGGAAGACGTTGAAGCACACCAAGTCGATGAAGGGCAGCTGGAGGTACTCGGTGCTGGGGTAGTTCACGTAGGTGACCAGCGCTGCAGGGTCCTCCTGCTTGGCCGCGTCGTAGAGCCGCCGCAGGAAGCGCTCGATCCGCCGCCGGCCGTGCCACCGCACGATCGACGCCGGGATCTCGTTGCCGATCGCGTAACAGAGGACCGCCGGGTGCCCGGCGCAGGAACGGACGGACTCCCGCACGGAGCGCACGATGCTCGACGCGCGGCCGCGGTCGTTCAGGAAGGCGATGTGCTGCTCCCAGGGGATGCCGACCATCACCCACAGGCCGTGCTGGTAGGCAAGGTCCAGGAGCCAGGTGGGCGGAACTGTGTAAGTCCGAACCGAGTTGACCCCGTGGGCGGCCATCTCGGCGAAGTCCTCGGCGACCGCTTCTAGCGGCGGAAAGTCGCTCCCGTCGTCGTCGGGGCGGAAGGTGCCGTAGGTCGCGCCCCGGATGTGAATCTTCTGCCCGTCGTGGAAAATGGCTTTCCCATGGGCTTTGAGGCGATCCGCGAAGGCTGAGGACGGGATGCCTGAGTCCCTTCGGCCTGCATTGGTGACTCGATGCCTATCGAGGTGCAAAATCCCTGCGTTCCTCCCGCATCCCCATAAAACCGAGTCCCCGGAATCTCACTCGGAGGGGCGTGGCTAGGGTACCAATTAATCACCCATGGTCCGGGCGCCCTCCCGAGCTCCCCGGAGCCGGGATCCCTGCTGACTGGCTGCTCCTCCACGGCCTGCGCCGCGCAGAGTTCATCGTACCGACGTTCGGGCGCTGACGCCACCCACGAGGGCCGCATTCGAATGCGGGATCAAGGGCCCTCGGGAGGCCGGATTCGCGCTTCCGGCCACCCCTTCCCCGCCGCGCTAGTTCGCGGGATACTGCGGGCTGCCGGGGCCATGACAGAGGCAGACGTCGAAACGATCCGCGCAGGGCTTGCCGCGCTCAACCGGCGGGACGTCGAGGGCATGCTGGCCACGCTCCAGCCGGATTGCGAGCTGGTCCCCCTGCGAGCCGTGCTCGAGGGCATCGTCTACCGGGGCCACGAGGGCCTGAAGCAGTGGATCGCCGACATGGAGGAGGACTGGGAGGACCTGCGCATCGAGCCCGACGAGGTGCGCAGCCTCGACGGCGGCCGCGTGCTGGTCCTGGCTCGGTTCCATGCCCGCGGGCGGTCCAGCGGGGTGAAGCTCGACCAGCCGGCGGCGTGGATCTGCGAGCTCCTGGACGGCAAGGTCGCGCGCATCCGCTTCTTCGCCGACGCCGACGCCGCGCTCGGAGCCGCGGCGCGCAACCTCCCGGCCGCGCCATCGCCGTGATGGGTGCGCGCCTGCCGGCCGCGCCATCGCCGTGATGGGTAGGTATGACAGGAGCACACCAACCCATCACGATGGGACATGCAGCCTCACGAATCCGTGACGTTCCCACCCAACGCCGTACTCGATCCCTACAGGTGAGCGGGGAGGCCGGGTGGTGTGACGAGAGCTGCGCGGCCGTTCGAGACTCGCCGCAGATGTGACGGATTCGTGAGGCCGCCCCCATCGCCGCGATGGGTTCGTGTCCTCCTGCGATACCTACCCATCACGATGGGGAATGCAGCCTCACGCATCACCGCGATCGTCGCCGGCGCCGCTCATCCGCGCGAGCTCCTCGCGTAAGGCGGGCAGGTGTCGCAGGATCGCGTCGTCCTCCACCCCGAAGCGCCGGTCCTCGCGGATTCCCTTGCCCGGGTCGACCGTCTCCGGCCGCAGCTCGCCGCCGCCGGCGCGGGGGCGCTGGAGCTTCACCACGCGCTCTTCCTCCGAGCGCGTGAAGTAGTGGTTCACCCGCAGGACGTCGCAGGAGTCGGTGACCGAGAACTGGGCGTCGAGCGGGTGCTCCGCCTCGTCGACCAGATGCCCCTCCCGGAACTCGAAGTGGTGCGGCCCCAGGGCGCGGGTGACGCAGCGCGGGTCGACGATGCTCTTGATGGCCGTCTTCTGGGGCCTGCGCAGGACGATGCGGCGCGTGTAGTTCTCCAGCACCAGCCCCGCCTGCCTGGTCTCGTGGCCCGACGTGCCGAACGTCACCCGGTTGACCCCCACGCCCGCCCAGCGCTCGTAGCGCTCGAGCACCTCCGGCAGCGGACGCCCCGTGGGCGAGAACAGGAACTCGTCGATGTCGATGAACGCGATCCAGCGGGAGTCGTCGCGGTGGCGCTCGATGCAGTCGGTGTACGCCTGTACCTGACCGGGGAACAGCGGCCACTCCGTGAGCTCGACGGTCCCGTCGTTCAGGTAGGGAGCGAGCGCCTCGCGATGCTCGTCGTCGGAGCGGTTGTCATAGAGGAAGAAGCGCTCGACCCCGAGCAGCTTGTGGAACGCGACCCATTCGCGCAGGTACGGGCCTTCCCACCGGTAGATGGCGCAAATGGAGAGATACGGCTTCGGCATGGCGGCGGCGCCGCTCGGCGCCGCGCCCCGATTCTATGAACCCGGGATCAGGAAGGGCGACGTGTAGGCGCTCAGGCAGGGGCTGCCGAGCCGCAGGCGGAAGTCGCGGGCGCCCCGGTCGAGGAAGCCCGGGTCGGCGACCAGGTTGAGGCCGGAGGCGAACTCGCTCGCGGGCTGGATCCCGCCGTCCTGCCCGTACTGGTCGGTCCGCGTGGTCCACACGCAGTTGCGGCGGGCGACGTTGAACAGCCCCAGCAGCTCCCAGTGCTCGACGTTCCAGCGCAGGACCGAGTTCGAGATGACGTTGTGCTCGACCACGTTGCCCGCGGACTCGCGCGAGAAGATGACGCCCTGCCCGTTGCCGTCGATCACGTTGCGCGCCACGTACGTCGACTGCGCATCAGGGAACAGCTGCACCCCGCGGTCGGCGTTGTCGTAGATCCAGTTGTCGACGATCCGCGCCCGGTCGGACGCCTCCACGTAGATCCCGTGGTGGTGGTTGTTCGGAGGCAGCTCGCCGCAGTTGTGGATCCGGTTGAGCCTGATCGTCGTCCGCACCGCGCGCCCGAACTCGTCCGAGCCGAGGATGAAGCAGATCGTGGTGTGGTGCGTGGTGACGTCGTTGCGCGTGAAGGTCACGTTGTCGCCGTTGACGGTCGGGCTGGGCAGGTTCCCGGCGTTGCGGCCGTCGAGGTCGAGGCGCGACACCGTCACGTGGTCGGCGTTGTCGGTCACGTGGAGGCGGCCGCGCAGAGTTGCGCGCTCGCCCGGATGGCTCGTCAGCGTCACCGGCGCCCCCGCCCGGCCACCGCGGTCGATTCGCACGTCCTCTTCGTACGTGCCCGCGCGCAGGCAGCCGGTCTGACCCGGCTGGAGCGAGTCGGCCAGCCGCCCGGCCGTGCGGAACGGCGCTGCCGTGGTGCCGGCGGCGCTGTCGGACCCGGTCGGCGCGGCCGTCCTGTTGCAGGAGACCGCCGGCTCCTGTCCGAAGATCAGGCGGCACTGGCTGCGCGGGTGGATGCGGTAGTCGTGTCCGCTGCGCCCCACGTACAGGGGATCGTCCACGAGCGTGCTGTCGATGACGAGGCCGGTGCGCACGTCGGCGATGCCGCCGTCTCCGTCGTCGCGCGCTCCGCCGGCGATGCAGTTGTCCTGCACGACGTTCTTCGTCCCGACCCGCCCCGGGATCCACGACGACTCGACGTTCTCGCGGATCTTCGAGTTGGTGATCAGGTTGCGCTCGACGAGGTTGCCGTCCGAGGTGGTCCGCCTGTCGCCCGCCACCATCACTCCCTGCCCGTTGCCGTCGATCACGTTCCCGGTGACCTGCGTGCCGTCCGCGTCGGGAAAGAGCTGCACGCCGCGGTCGGCGTTGTCATAGATCCAGTTGCCGGCGACCCGTGACGCGGTCGCGTAGGCCACGCTCACGCCGTGCTGGCGGTTGGTGGCCGGCAGCGTGCCGCAGTCGTGGATGCGGTTGGTGCTCACGACGACCCGGCTCACGCGCCGGGCGACGGTCCCGAGCGTGACGCAGTCTGCCGTGTGCCCGTTGGTGATCTCGTTGCCGCGCAGCGTGACGTCGCTCGCGGTCACGAGCGGGCTGGGCGCGCGGGCCGCGTTCCTGCCGTCGAGCTTCAGCCCCACGATCTCGACGCTCGGGGCGGAGATCGTCAGCCGGCCGAGGATCGCGGCCTGCTCACCGGGGTAGCTCTGCAGCCGGATCGGGCCGGAGGAGGGGGTGCCCCCGCGGCCGAAGTCGAAGTCACCCTGGTAGGACCCGGCGCGCAGGCAGCCCGTCTGGCCGGGCTGGAGCGAGTTCACCAGGCGGCGCAGCGTGCGGAACGGCTGCTGCGCGGTGCCGGCAGCGGTGTCGCGCCCGCCCGGCGCCGCCACGCGGGTGCAGGAGGGGTCGGCGCCCGCGGCACGGCTGGTCAGCGACGAGATCAGGATCGTCGTCACGATCGCGAACGCGAGCGCGAAAGCCAGTGCCAATGCGGTTTTCCTCACGTCGCGTGCGCTGCGCGCGCGGCGATGCGCTGCCATGGGGCCTCCCGTGCGGCAAAGCCAGGGCGACTCGGCGCCCGGCTCCTCGGTTGTCCTCGGTCGTCCTTGCCTGGTGCTGCGTTCGCACCGCGTCAGCCGGCGTGACCGGCTGGCTCCCCTGCCTGGCCGCCATCTGGCCAGGACGCGCCATGTTAGACGCTTCCAGCCAGGATCACGCCGGGTGTTTGAGGACGGATTCCTCGGGAAACGGAACGTGAAACCGTGAAATCAGCGACCGTCCCCACCTCCCTGTGGCTCGACACCACCGACGCCCCCGCGGCGCGCGCCGCTGGCGAGCGACATCGAGGTCGACGTGGCCGTGGTGGGGGCCGGCATCACAGGGATCACGACCGCGCTGCTGCTGAAGCGCGGCGGCGCCACGGTCGCGGTGCTCGAGGCCGGGCGCGTGTGCGAGGGGACCACCGGCTACACCACGGCAAAGGTCAGCTCGCTGCACGGCACCGTCTACCAGGAGCTCGCCTCCTCGTTCGGAGAAGACGGCGCGCGCGTCTACGCGCAGGCCAACGAGGGCGGCCTCGACCTCGTGGCGCGGCTCGTCCGGGAGCTCGCGATCGACTGCGACTTCCGCCGCAAGCCGAACTACACGTACGCGACCTCTCCTGCCGGGCTGCGCCAGGTGGAGCAGGAGGTCGAGGCGGCGCAGGCCGCCGGCCTGGCGGCGACCTTCACGGACCGGCTCGACCTGCCGTTTCCCGTGTCCGGAGCGGTCGGCGTGGCCGGCCAGGCGGAGTTCCATCCGCGCGAGTACGTGCTGGCGCTCGCAGAGCAGATCCCCGGGGACGGCTCACACCTCTGCGAGGGGACTCGCGTGCTTGCAGTCGACCAGGGGCCACCGGTGCGCGTGCTCGCGAACGGGCACTCGGTCACGGCCGGCACGGTCGTCGTCGCAACGGGCATGCCGATCCTCGACCGGGGCCTGTACTTCGCCCGCGAGACGCCGGTGCGCTCATACGTGGTGGCGGTGCGTGCCCCCTGGCGGCCGGAAGGCATGTACATCAGCGCCGATCAGCCGGCCCGCTCGCTGCGCACGCACCCCGTGGAGGACGGCGAGCTGGTGCTGGTGGGCGGCGAGAGCCACAAGCCCGGCACCGGGGACCCCGCGGAGCGTTACGCGCGGCTGGAGCGCTTCGCGCGCGAGCACCTCGACGTGGAGTCGGTGGCCTACCGGTGGGCCACGCAGGACTACGTCTCCGCCGACGGCATGCCGTACGTGGGCAAGCTGTGGCCGTTCTCGGACCGGATCCTGACCGCCACGGGATTCAGGAAGTGGGGCCTGGCGAACGGCAGCGCAGCGGCGATGATGCTGTCCGATCGCGTGCTGGGTCGCGACAACCCGTGGTCGGAGACGTTCGACCCGATGCGGGTCAAGCCGCTGGCCTCGCTGCCCGCGATCGCGAAGGAGGGCGCGCAGGACGGGTTCTATTTCTTCGCCGACCGGCTCCGCAAGCGCGGGTCCGCGGACGACGTGGCCCCGGGCGAGGGCCGCGTGGTCGGCGCCGGCCTGTCCCAGGCCGCCGTTTACCGGGACGAGGGCGGAACGCTGCACCGCGTCTCCGCGCGCTGCACGCACCTGGGCTGCATCGTGTCGTGGAACGGCGCCGAGCGCACCTGGGACTGTCCCTGCCACGGGTCGCGCTTCGACGTGGACGGCCGCGTCGTACAGGGGCCGGCCGTCAAGCCACTGCGCCCCGCCTAGCGAAGGGTCGCTACGCGCGGGCGCGCGCCTCGGCGGGCTGCTCGCCGCGCTCGCGATCGCGCTCGAGCGCGACGTGGGCCCGGCTGTCGCGCGACCTGATCAGCACCAGCGCCAGCACGCCGCCCAGCACCGCAAACGCGGCGCCGCCCAGGAACGCGGCCTGGAACCCCTCGGTCAAGGCGTTCGGCACGGCGGCAGCGCTCCCGCCCTGCGCCAACACGTCGTCGGTTCGCGAGGTGGCGATCGTCGCCAGCACGGCCAGGCCGAGCGCGCCGCCGATCTGCTGCGAGGTGTTGATCAGCCCGCTCGCGAGGCCGGACTCGCTCTCGTCCACGCCGGACACCGCCGCGATGGTCGTCGTCACGAACGAGAAGCCGAGGCCGACCGCCGCCAATAGCGACGGGCCGAGCACGTCCGCCGTGAAGCCGCCGTCCACCGACACCTGCGAGAACCACACCAGCCCGGCGGCGACGAAGCCCATGCCCGTGACGAGCACCGGCTTGAACCCGATCCGGGTGACGAGCTGCGACGCGATGCCGGCCGAGACGATGATGGTGAGCGCCAGCGGCAGGTAGGAGAAGCCGCTCTTGATCGGGCTGAAACCGAGCACCTGCTGCATGTACAGCGAGATGAAGAAGAACATCGAGAAGAGCGACGCGCCGACGAGCAGGCCGACGACGTTGGCGCCGGTGAGAGTGCGCAGCCGGAAGATCCGGAAGGGCACGAGCGGAGCGGCCGAGCGCAGCTCGATCGCGACGAATGCCGCCAGCAGCGCGGCCGAGAGCGCGAGCAGCCCGAGCGTCTGCCCCGAGCCCCACCCGGCGTCGGTCGCGTCGACCAGCGCGTAGACCAGGATCGACAGCCCGGCGGCCACCGTGATCGCCCCCCACGCGTCGAAGTGGCGCGTCTGGGACGTCGAGCGGCTCTCGGCGATCAGGCTCGGGGCGACGGCGGCCGCGCCGATCCCGATCGGGACGTTCACCCACAGCACCCACTCCCACCCGAGCGTGTCGGTCAGCACGCCGCCGAGCAGCACGCCGGCTGCGCCGCCGCTGCCGGCCACGGCGCCCCACACGCCCAGCGCCTTGTTGCGTTCTGCGCCGTCGCGGAACATCGTCGTGACGATCGACAGCGCCGCGGGCGAGAGGATTGCGGCGCCGAGGCCCTGCACCGCGCGCGCGGCGATCAGCTGGCCCTCGCTCTCGGCAAACCCGCCTGCCAGCGACGCGATCGCGAACAGGATCAGCCCGCCCATGAAGACCCGGCGCCGTCCCAGCAGGTCGGCCATGCGGCCGCCGAGCAGCAGGAACCCGCCAAAGGTGAGGACGTAGGCGTTCACGACCCAGGCGAGGTTGCCCTGCGAGAAGTCCAGCGAGCGGCCGATCGACGGCAGCGCGACGTTCACGATCGAGGCGTCGAGCACCACCACGAACTGCGCCAGGGAGAGCAGCCCGAGGCCGATCCAGCGGCGGCCTTCGTATGCGCTCTGGTCGGTCACGAGGCCGGAATTGTGGCCGATCGCGCCGGCAAGTCTCCGTGGAATGCGTCACATGCAGCGGTTTACCAAGGCTTAACCGTTGGCTGTCGGTCCCTTACGGCGCGCTGGCCCGCGCTTGGGCGGCCGGTTGGCAGGGTGGTTGTGCGCTGCTGGAAGGCGGCGCGAGAGCAGCCGTCCACTACAGGAGGTATTTCGAGATGAAGCGGTTCTGGATCATTGCGGCGACCGTGGCCCTGCTGGGCTTCGGCGCGGCGGTCGTGTCCGCGGGAGAGGGCGGCTCCTCGTCCTCCGACCTGGTCACGACCGCGGAGACGACCACCGGCACGACGACGTCGACCACGCCGGCGACGACCACCGAGGACAGGCGGGGCGACCGCGGGCGCACGACGGCCCGCGAGCCGGGTGGGGACATCAGCGGCCCGTGCGACGAGGCGGAGCACGCCAACGACCCGCGCTGCACCGGCACCAACACGACTCGCACCACCACGACTCCCACGACTCCGGCGACTCCGGGCCAGGGGGTCGACATCAGCGGCCCGTGCGACGAGGCAGAGCACGCCAACGACCCGCGCTGCACCGGCACCGGCGGTCGCGTTGACGATCGCGGGCGCGACGACGACGGCGACCACCGGGGACGCGGTCGTGACGACGACGATCGCGGTGCCGACGACAACTCGGGCCGCGGCCGGGGCGGCGACGACCACGGGGGCGACGATCGCGGCGGTGACGACGACAGCTCCGGGCACGGTCGCGGTGGCGACGACGACTGAGCATCACGAGCAGCGGCCGCGCGGCGCTGACGGATACCGCGCGGCTGCGCTCTACGATTTCCCCTGGATGTCTGGAAGAGGCACGATCCTGATGGTCGAGGACGAATCCTCGATCACGGAACCCCTCGCCGCCGCGCTCGCGCGCGAGGGTTGGAACAGCGAGGTGGCGGCCACGGCCGCCGCGGGGCTCGAGCTGGCCGAGCGGGTGAAGCCGGAGCTGGTGCTGCTGGACGTGATGCTTCCCGACGGCTCCGGCTTCGACGTGTGCCGCGAGCTGCGGCGGCGATCGGACGTCCCGATCATCATGCTGACCGCGCGCGGTGAGGAGACCGACCGCATCGTGGGCTTGGAGGTGGGGGCCGATGACTACGTGGTCAAGCCCTTCAGCGCCCGTGAGTTGATCGCGCGGGTGCGCGCCGTGCTGAGACGCACCACGCGGGAGCCGGAGGCCGCCGACGGGACGCTCGAGATCGGCGACGTGCGGCTCGACGCCGCCCGCCACGAGGTGAGCCTCGGGGGCGAGCCGGTGGAGCTGACACGCAAGGAGTTCGAGGTCCTCCAGCTGCTGATGCGCAACGCCGGCACGGTCGTGTCGCGAGACAAGCTGATCGAAGAGGTGTGGGACATGAACTGGTTCGGTCCCACGAAGACACTCGACGTGCACGTCAGCGGGCTGCGCAAGAAGCTCGGTGACGACCCGGGCGCTCCGCGTTACCTGCACACCGTGCGCGGGGTCGGGTTCCGGTTCGCGAGCTCGGACGAGCTCGACGGCGCGCAACCCGCATGACCCTCCGCGTACGGCTGCTCGCCGCGTTCGCGTATGTGCTGGTGCTCGCGATCGTGGCGCTCGAAGTGCCGCTCGCGCTGAACCTGTCGCGGCGCGTCGACGCGGAGGTCAAGAGCGAGGCCAGCTCGGGCGCGCAGATCGTGGCGGGCGGCGCGGCCGGGCGCCTCAACCGCCCGCGCGAGCTTCAGGACCTGCTGCAGACGGCGGCCGAGGACCTCGGCGGGCGCGTGATCGTCACCGACCGCGCGGGGCGGCTGGTGGCCGACTCCGCGGGCACGGGCCTCCGCGGGTCCGACTACGGGAGCCGGCCGGAGGTCGCCGCGGCGCTCGGTGGACGCACGTCGCAGGGCACGCGCCACAGCGACTCCCTCAACGAGGACCTGCTCTTCACGGCGGTGCCGCTCGTGCGCGACGGGCGCGCGGTCGGAGCGGTGCGACTCACCCAGAGCGTCGAGGAAGTGCAGTCCGAGGTGCGCAACGACATCGTCGCGCTGATCGGCATCGGCGTCGTCGTGCTGCTGCTCGGCCTCGGCCTCGCCTGGATCCTGGCGGGGTCGATCGCGCGGCCGCTCCGCGCCCTGGCCGGCACCGCGCGCCGCATCGCGGCGGGCGACCTCGACCAGCGCGCCGCGGAGGAGGGCTCCCGGGAGCAGCAGGAGGTCGCCGCCGCGTTCAACGACATGACGGGCCGCCTGGCGCACGCCGTCGTCTCGCAGCGCGACTTCGTCGCGAATGCATCGCACCAGCTGCGCACCCCGCTCACGGGCCTGCGGCTGCGCCTCGAGGCAGCGGCGATCAAGTCCGAGGACCCCGGCGTGCGGCGCGAGCTCGAAGCGGCGGAGCACGAGACCGAGCGGCTGGCCGGGCTCCTCAACGGGCTGCTGGCGCTCGCCCGCGAGCGTACGCGGCCACCGGCAGCGCCGCCGCTCCCCTTGGCGCCGGAGCTTGCGGCGGCGGCCGAGCGCTGGGCCGGCCCGGCAGCTCGCAAGGACCAGCGCCTGGTGATGGACCCGGGCCCCGCGGTGGCCGCGCGGGTCACGCGCGAGGACCTGGCGGTCGTGATCGACAACCTGCTCGAGAACGCGATCGAGTACTCGCCTGCGGGCGGCGCGATCGAGGTGACGGCCGGCCGCGACGGCGATCAGGCGTTCGTGAGTGTCAGCGACAGCGGCCCCGGCCTGCCGCCGGGCGAGGAGGAGCGGGTGTTCGAGCGCTTCTACCGCGGCAGCGCGTCCGGATCGCATGCGGCCGGATCCGGGCTGGGCCTCGCGATCGTGCTCGCGCTGGCCGAGCGATGGGGCGGCACGGCCTCGCTGCGCAACCGCGAAGGCGGCGGCGCGCGGGCGGAGGTGCGCTTCCCGGCCGGCGCCGACAACGAGCCTTTACCAGCCCATGACCAGGAGATGGACGAGGCCTTACCGGGCCGCGGCTAGCATCGAATCGTGTTCGGAAAGGGAACAATGCGCACCGCCGCGCTGGGCGTAGCAGGGCTGGCGCTGGCCGTCGGCGTCGGCCTCGCCGCGAACGCGGTCTCGGAGGACTCGATCGGCCTGTCGGCGAACCGGCTCCAGGCGGAGGAAGCGCTGGCACCGCCGGGCGCTCGCGGCACTGCCGACCGGCAGGCTGCGGACCGGCGCGCCGCCCGCCGCCGGGCCGCACGCCGGCGGGCGCAGCGCGAGGCCGCGCGCACAACGCCCACTGCGACGACGCCGACGCAGACCACGCCGACGGTCACAGACGAGTCGGGCGACGATCACGGCGGCGAGGACAGCAGCGGCAGCGGCAGCGGCGACGACAGCGGGAAGGGCCGCGGGCGCGGCCGCGGGCGCGGCGACGACGACTGAGCGACGCGGCGCGGCGGCGACGACTGAGCGGCGCGGCGCGGCCCACAGGATGATGAGTAGGTACGGCAGGAGCGTACGAACCCATCATCTTGGGAAGGGAAGCGTCAGGCCACGCGGGGACTCGTATGAGACGTGACGCTCCTTTGACCCGGCCCTCCTTGCTGTGATGCGTTTGTATTTCCCTGCCGTACCTACCCGTCAAGCAACGGGTCGGCGGCCGGCGCGGCCCACAACGCGGCCGGCCCGCTCTGACGAACGGGCCGGCCGGTGTGAAGCGGTGCGGGGGAAGTGAACTACCGCTTCTTACACTTCTGGGTGAACGGCACGGTCTGCGTCTCACCAGTGGTGAAGTAGAACGTCCCGCTGCCCTTCCACTCGCCGCCGTTGCAGGTCTTCGGCGAGGTGATCAGGTAGTAGCGCTTCTTGCGCTTGCCGGACCGCTTCGTGACCTTCTTGACCGGCGTCTTCGTCTTCACCGACACGACCGAGGCGTCAGGTGCGCTCGGCAGCGTCTTGATCGGCGGGATGTTGAAGTCGAGCGTGTAACGGCCGCCCGGCTTGCTGATCTTGCCGACGGAGACGAACGTGGGCCCGAGGTCGGGGAAGACGTACACCAGCACGGTGTCCTTCCCGCCGACCTTGGCGCCGTTGAACAGCGTCAGCTTGCCGTTCACGGGGTCGGTCACGACCGGCTTGGCCATGCCGACACCGGCGCCGGTGCCGATCTTCGACTTCGACGGGCAGCCGTTCGGCCCGCGCGCCTGCAGCTTCGCAAGCTGGCAGCGGGGGAAGCGCTTTGCATCGAACTTCCCACCCTTGTCGAACTTGATCACGATGCGATTCATGATCGGCGGCTGCTCCGCCGCCGGGTCGTTGGACTTGATGTCCACGGACAGCGCCGCCGGCTTGTTGGCCTTGTTGGGGCTCATCGTGGCGCTGAACGTAACCGTGACCGCCGCGTACGCGGCGCCTGCCACAGCCAGTGCGCCGACACCTACGGCCAGCGCTGTGATCAGCCTCTTACGCACTTGAATCCTCCTCATTAGGGGCTCTCCAACCCGATCTAGCCGGGCCGAAGGGCCGCGGTTCATCAAGGGTTCCCCGGCTCGGGGGAGTTCAGATGAAGGGGCGGTTAAGGCTTCGTTATGCCGCCCGCGAGGCATCGCGGGCCGCATGCGTCATAACATCCAGCCGCGGCGCCATCGTATGCGCCGCACACCGATGAACGCGATGGAGGAATTCATGCCCCGGACGGCGCCGCCGGCCATCAGACCTCAGAGCCTGAGTGAGTACTTCGAGGTGCTGAGCAAGGCGGTCTTCAAGTCCGGGATCAGCTGGGGAGTGATCGAGGCCCGCTGGGGCGGCCTGCGGGCTGCGTTTGCCGCCTTCGATCCCACACGCGTCGCGTCCTTCACGCCGGAGACCATCGAGCACCTGATGTCCGATGCGCGCATCGTGCGCAGCCGGCAGAAGATCGAGGCGACCGTCGACAACGCGGCCCAGATCGTGACGGTCGATCGCGAGCACGGCGGCTTCGGCAACTACCTGCGCTCGCACGGCAGCTTCGAGGACACGGTCGCAGACCTCACGACCCGCTTCCGCTGCCTCGGTGACTCGGGCGCGTACTTCTTCCTGAAGAGCATCGGCGAGCCGGTGCCCTCGCGCCCACCCGCCGGCGCGACGCGCTTGACGACCGGGTAGCTGCGCCGGACCACACGCGGCCGCCCTACGCTTCGGGGCATGACCCGTCTGGTCGCGATCGGAGTCGCGGCGCTCTGCTTCCCCGCCGCCGCGCACGCGCAGGAGCCGCCGCAGAACCTCTTCACCGGCGCCGCGACTCCTTCCGACACGTCGGCGCGCGTGGCCGGTTACTTCCAAGGCAGCGCGACCGCGATCCCGGCGGTGTGCTGGTTCGAGTACGGGACCACCGGCAGCTTCGGTAGCCGCACGGACACGGTGTGCTCCGGGACCTCGTACGCAGACCTCGGCCCGCTCGTGCCGGGCACGCTCTACTACTACCGCGCTGCGGCGAGCAACAGCGCCGGCACGAACTACGCCGCGACCAAGACGTTCACGACGCTCGGCTCCCCGCCGCCCGGCCCACCTGCACCGCCCGAGGTCCAGCCGCCGACGGCGAACATCACGGTACTGCGCAGGCAGACGCCGTCGTCTGTCGCGCGGCGCGGGCTGCGGGTGCAGCTCACGCTGATCGGCGCCTGCCCGTGCACCGTGAACGGAGTCGTGCGTTTCCTGGGGAAGCGCGCGGGCGCGCGACGGCGGTCGCGGGCGGAGGGGACGGTGACGCTCACGGTGAGGTTCAACTCGGCGTCGCGGAGGACACTCAGGCGCGCGCGGCGGGTCACGCTC
>Ga0209382_10005099_pt1 | contig 17167 bp, 14 predicted proteins | sample SoiMetdeltSBSDD5_FD_187599 | JGI IMG/M metagenome (GOLD analysis project Ga0209382, IMG submission 187599) | Bulk soil microbial communities from a Populus tree surrounding site in Tennessee, USA - Soil MetaG P. deltoides SBSDD5 (SPAdes) (version 2) | ecosystem: Environmental > Terrestrial >...
CATCCCGGATGAGCTGGGTCCCCAACCTATTAATCAAGCAGGGTGCGCGCCTGCTGCAGGATGCCGAGGACCTGCTTTCCGACCTCCCTGACCACCTCCGCCAGACCCTGCTGGGCCAGATCACGAACCCCGACACACCTCCTAAACAAGAGATAGATATGGACTTACGCTTCGGTCCAAGCGCCCCCCTGGCCAAAGCTCTAGTTCAAGCGGTAAACGTGAACGTGGGCGTCAAGCTCGACTCCCTGTTCGAATCCTTGGAGGGGTACTCGCCATCAGAGATAGTGGCCACGCTGTTCGAGCTGGAGCTCGCCGGCATGGTACGGCAACTCCCCGGAAAACAGTTTGCTAGAGTGTGGTAGGTAACCGCGCCGGAGGACCGGCAATCCATGCCGGTTGACTGAAATGCTACCTTCATGGAGTCAGTCTCTTCTGCCTGGACTCTGTCCGGGCGATGAGCCGGCAGGCCCGAAAGGAACATCATTACTCTCTCATGAGCAAGTCTCTCGTCATTGTCGAATCGCCGGCAAAGTCGAAAACCATCGCCAAGTACCTCGGCAAGGACTACATTGTCATGGCCTCCCTGGGGCACGTCAAGGACCTGCCCAAGAAGGACCTCTCTGTCGACGTCGATGGCGACTTCACCCCACGCTATGAGGTGATCGAAGGCAAGCGCAAGCTGATCCAGGAATTGAAACAGGCCGCCAAGGGCGCCGATTCCATCTACCTCGCCGCTGACCCTGACCGGGAAGGCGAAGCCATCTGCTTCCACCTGATGGAGGAGCTCGGCGGCAGCGGGAAAAAGGGCGGCGGGGCCAAAGTGTACCGCGTCATGTTCAACGAGATTACGGCGCCGGCCATCCGCCGGGCGTTTGAAAATCCCGGCCAGGTGAACACGAACCTGGTGGACGCGCAGCAGGCGCGCCGTGTCCTTGACCGTATTGTCGGCTACAAAATCTCCCCGCTGCTGTGGGACAAGGTCCAGCGCGGTCTATCCGCCGGCCGTGTTCAGACCGTCGCCCTGCGCCTGATCGTCGACCGCGAACGCGAGATTCGCGCCTTCAATCCGGAAGAGTACTGGACGATCGACGTCAGCCTGAACGCCAAGAAGCCGCCGGTTCTCACGGCGCGCCTGGCGAAAAAGAATGGCGAAAACTTCAAGATCGGCAGCGCGGATGAGTCCAACGCGGTGCTGGCCGCCATCGATGGCGCCGAGTACACGGTTCAAGCCGTCGGCACCAAAGAGAAACGCCGCAATCCAGTGCCGCCTTTCATTACCTCCACGCTGCAGCAGGAGTCGGCACGCAAGCTTCGCTTCTCGGTGAAGCGCACGATGGGCCTCGCCCAGCGACTGTATGAAGGCGTCGAGATGGGCCCCGAAGGCCTGGTCGGTCTCATCACGTATATGCGTACCGATTCCGTGCGGGTCTCCGAATCGGCGCTCGACGACGTGCGCGACTTCATTCCGAAACGCTACGGCGACGCCTACTTGCCCGCCAAGCCGAACTTCTACAAGGGGAAGAAGGACGCCCAGGACGCCCACGAAGCAATCCGCCCCTCTTCGGTCGCCATCACTCCCGACGTGGCCCAGAAGTACCTTTCCGACGACGAAATCAAGTTGTACCGGCTCATTTGGACGCGCTTTGTCGCCAGCCAGATGACGCCCGCCGTCTTCGACCAGACAACCATTGACGTCAACGCCCCCGGCAAGGACGACGCGAACTACATGTTCCGCGCCACCGGATCAGTGCCCAAGTTCGATGGCTTCCTCGCCGTTTATCAGGAGGGCAAGGACCAGAAGGACGAAGAGGACGAGGAGTTGAAGCACAAACTCCCGCTCGTCGAGCAGGGAGAGGTGCTGCGGTTCAAGTCGATCCTTCCCGAACAACATTTCACGGAGCCGCCCCCGCGTTTCAACGAAGCGACGTTGGTGAAAGAGCTTGAGGCCGACGGCGTAGGACGGCCGTCCACCTATGCTTCCATCCTTTCGACGATCCAGGACCGCGGCTACGTCAAAAAAGAGGGCGGCAAGTTTAGCCCGACGGAGCTGGGCTTTGTCGTCACCGACCAGCTCGTAAAGAGCTTCGATGACATCTTCGACGTGCGCTACACGGCGCGTATGGAGCAAGAGCTCGACGAGATCGAAGAGGGCAAGATCGACTGGCGCTCGGCCATGCGCGAGTTCTACGACAAGTTCAACATCGATCTGGAACGCGCCGGCTCGACGATGGAAAACATCAAGCGCATGGAAAAGCCCACCGGCTTGACCTGCGAAAAGTGCGGGAAGCCGATGGTGTTGCGTTGGGGCAAGCATGGGACCTTTGTGGGCTGCTCCGGCTACCCCGATTGCACCAACACGCGCGAGCCATCGCCCGACATGGTCGAGGGCGCTGGGGTCGAGATCACCGAGCAGGACGAGGACGTCTACTGCGAAAACTGCGGCCGCGTGATGGTGCTCAAGAAAGGGCGCTTCGGGCAGTTCCTGGCCTGTTCCGGTTATCCGGACTGCAAAACGACGAAGCAACTGGGCGCGCAGGAGCAACAGAAGAAGGCCGACGTTCCGCTCGACGAGAAATGCCCGACCTGCGGCAACAACCTCGTGATGAAGTACGGCCGTTTCGGGGAATTCACCGCCTGCTCGAACTACCCGACCTGCAAGTACGTGAAGCAGAAGACCATCGGCGTGAAATGCCCGCAGTGCGGCGAAGGCGAGATCATTGAACGGCGCTCCAAGCGCGGTAAGACGTTTTTCGGCTGCAACCGCTATCCGGATTGCGACTTCGTCGCCTGGTCGCGGCCAATCCCGGAGAAGTGCCCGTCATGCGCCTCGCCGTACCTGGTCGAAAAGCGCCTCAAGAAGGGCAATTTCGCGGCGTGCCCGAACAAGGAATGCAAGTACACGCGCGATCTCACGCCGGAAGAGGTAGGGGCGCCGGTGGCATAGGATCGCCCGTACCGCCTAGAACAGACTGATCACGTCCAGGATGGCGCTCGTCGCTCGCCCGATGATCAGCGCCTTGCCGTCCAGGAAAATGCGGTCGCAGCCGCAATCGGGCGGAAGCGGCGGCAAGCGGCGCACGAGCACGTCGGGAAACGGACTGATCTTCTTCTGCAATCCCGGTGGGAGGGTTCCGTTCCGGCGAAGTTGTTTCTGCAATCCCGGCGGAAGCTCGCCGCGTTTGGCAAGTCCCGGCGGCAGACCACTCGGGCCGGTTGTGCGCACCCACTCCTGGATGATGCGGCGGTCCGAATCGCCAAACACAACCGACACCGAAACAGCGGTTCCGCCACCGCCTCCGCTCTTTCCCGATTTGCCTTGGCCCTTGCCCTTGCCTTGGGCGGCATGAGCCATCGTCGCCACGAGCAAAGCGGCCACCAGAACTGTGATCTTCATGGATGCGGACCTCCCTTCGGATTAGATCACACCAGCACCGGGCAGCACCTCGGTCGGATGCAGTACACCATCGTCATTTTTATCTAATGTTTTCAGCGCATCCACACTAATCGCGCGCTCAGTGGCCGAGATCTCATCGTCATGATCCGCGTCCAGAGCGTTCAGGACGGGATGGAAGCTCAAAGACTCGCCATAGGAGAGTCCGCATTCCACCGCATCTAACTTTCCATCGTGGTTCTTGTCCAACGTCACGAGTAGAGTGGGCGCTTTGAGAATCTCCGCAGCCGAGAGGGTGCGGTCGTGATCGGTATCGAGAATTGCCAGAACGCGAATCACGGAAAAGTAGAGGCCGGCGATCGCATACAGCCGATCCTGGCCGGGACTCCGCATCTCGACCTCTTCCGTTGGCGCCGACTCCGTAACCGCCCGATCCATGGGAAGAAAAACCGGAGGCGCATACCTTGTGCCAAACAACGTTTTGGGAAATCTTGTGTTTCTGCCGATCGCAAACACCATCAGTGCCAGCAGAACAAATGTCACGACCGCGCCATTGATTAGGGCGCTGCGGCGGGGAAGCGCGTCGTCGATGATGTGGAACGCGGGCCCGGCCGTGACATGGCCGGCGGAATGGCCTACCGCATGCCCACGCGGCTGTGGCCGCAGCCACCGCTGCCGAATCAATGAGACCAGTGCATCGGCGAGCAACGACGCTCGGCGGCCCCGCGATCCGGCGTCGTCGAATATCTCCGTCATATCCTCGCCGAAGCGTTCGCGGAAGTGGCGCGGATGGAGGCCAATCAGCCAGACGTAGAGCGTCCTCATGCCGGGGCCGTCCTTGTCTTGGTGCTTCCCAATCGCAAACGTCCGTCGCGCACGACCCCTTCCAATCGCGCGATTTCCTCGCGTAGCACCCCGCGTCCCAGCGAGGATAACCTGTAATACCGCCGCCGCGAATCTTCGCCGCCAGCACGCTTTACCTCTTCAACCAAGCCCTCGCCGAGAAGCCTTTGCAGGTTGTCGTAGAGCGTGCCCGGACCCAGCTTGTAGCAACCACCGGACTGCCGTTCCACTTCCTGCATGATTCCGTAGCCATGCAACTCCTCGCCAGCCAGCGCCAGCAGAATGTGGAGGGTGGCGGGAGCCAAGGGGAGCCGCTCGCTGTGCTTCTTCGTCATAGTCGGAATCCGTTATATCAGAATCCGACTAAGCTGTCGAGGCCGTCCCTTCTTCCTTGCGCCCACTCTTCGCAATCCGCCATCATGAGGGAACTACTCAAGACTCACATGACAGCCGAACGTCAGCGCATCGAAGACGCTTCACGCCGCGACCGACACTGGCGCCGCTGGGGTCCCTATCTTTCCGAACGCCAGTGGGGCACCGTGCGCGAAGACTATTCGTCCAACGGCACGGCCTGGGAGTATCTACCGCACGACCATGCTCGCTCGCGCGCCTACCGCTGGGGGGAAGACGGACTCTGCGGCTGGAGTGACAATCACCAGCGTCTCTGTTTCGCCATCGCTTTGTGGAATGGACGCGATCCGATTCTCAAGGAACGCCTTTTCGGGGTGACGGGCAACGAAGGCAATCACGGCGAAGACGTCAAAGAGCTCTACTACTATCTCGACGCCACGCCCACTTATTCCTACGCCCGCGCGCTCTACAAATATCCGCAGCGTGAATTTCCCTACGCCTGGCTGCTCTCGGAGTCGATTCGACGCGACAAGAGCGAACCAGAGTTTGAAATTCTCGATACTGGAGTCTTCAGTGACGACCGCTACTGGGATGTCTACACTGAATTCGCCAAGCTAGACCCAGACGACATCTCCATTCGCATCACAGTCATCAACCGTGGGCCTGAAACGGCAACGCTCCACCTGCTTCCTACCCTGTGGTTTGCCAACACGTGGTCGTGGGACAACTCGACACCCAAGGCAGCGCTGCATGCCGCCTCGCCCGGCGTCGTTCACTCCACGCACCCCGCGCTCGGCGTATTTGATTTCTGGTTGGAGGGCGATCCTGCGCTCTGGTTCACCGAAAACGACACCAACGTCAACCGCCTCTACAACTGGTCGCAGCGCGGTCCATTCAAGGACGCCTTCCACGACCTCGTCATCCATGGCAACTCGAATGCGGCCCGGCGCGATGGCGGCACGAAGGCTTGCGGCTGGTATCAACTGGCCATTCCCGCGGGCGAGTCGCGTGTCGTTCGCGCGCGCCTCGCGCCACAACTGTCGCCGCTCGACATGGATGCGCTCTTTTCGCAGCGCATCGCGGAAGCCAACGAGTTCTACTCGTTCCAGCCGGCGAGTCTCACCAACGATGCACGCTCCGTCCAACGCCAGGCGTTTGCCGGCCTGTTGTGGTCAAAGCAGCACTACAACTATGTGGTTGATCAGTGGCTGAAGGGCGATCCGTCACAGCCCCCTCCGCCCGCCGAACGCCTTGGCGCCCGCAACAAATCGTGGACGCATCTTTATATCGACAACGTTCTCACGATGCCCGATAAGTGGGAGTACCCGTGGTTTGCGACCTGGGACACCTGCTTCCACATGATCCCACTTTCGCTGGTCGATCCTCAGGCCGCCAAGGAAGAGCTCAGCCTCTTCCTGCGCGAATGGTACATGCATCCTAACGGCCAGCTTCCCGCCTACGAGTGGAACTTCGACGATGTGAACCCGCCTGTCCACGCCTGGGCCGCCTACCGAGTCTTCAAGATTGACGGCAAGCTGATGGGCCGTCCTGATTACAGCTTCCTCGAAGGCGCATTCCACAAGCTGCTGATGAATTTCACCTGGTGGGTGAACCGCAAGGACAACGCGGGCGACAATATCTTCGAAGGCGGCTTCCTCGGCCTCGACAACGTTGGGCTCTTCGACCGCTCCCGTCCGCTGCCGAACGGGGCAGTTCTCGAACAATCCGACGGCACATCGTGGATGGCGATGTATTGCCTGAACATGCTCCGCATTGCGATTGAGCTTGCCCGGGTCAATTCCGTTTACGAAGACATCGCCAGCAAGTTTTTCGAGCACTTTCTCTACATCGCCTCGGCGATGAACCGCGGAGGCGGTCTTGGCCTTTGGGACGAGGACGACGGCTTCTATTACGACCGGATGCGGCTTCCCAACGCAGTCAGCTTCCCGCTCAAGGTGCGCTCGCTGGTTGGCCTCATCCCGCTGTTTGCCGTTGAAACCATCGACGGTGATGCGCTGAAGAAGCTTCCTGGTTTCCGCCGCCGCATGGAGTGGTTTCAGGATCACCGCTCCGATCTCTGCGCGAATATTGCCTCCGTCTCGCGCCAGGGCGTTGAAGACCGGCGCCTACTCGCGCTCGTCATGCCCGCGCGCCTGCGCCGAATCCTCTCGCGCATGCTGGACCAAACCGAGTTCCTCTCACCGCACGGCATCCGGTCGCTTTCGCGCGCTCACAAAGACAACCCGTACACGATCCATATGAACGGCGACGAGTACAAAGTTGGCTACGAGCCCGCCGAGTCGACCACCTATTTGTTCGGCGGCAATTCAAACTGGCGCGGTCCCGTCTGGTTCCCGGTCAACTACCTTCTGATCGAGTCGCTCCAGAAGTTCAACCACTATTTCGGCGACGACTTCAAGATCGAGTTCCCCACCGGCTCCGGCAACCAACTGAGTCTTGGCGACGTGGCCGCGGAGTTGAGCCGCAGACTTTCCCGTCTCTTTTTGGCCGGCGCCGACGGCCGCCGTCCGCTGTATGGTGGAACTGAGAAGTTGCAGTCGGATCCCCACTTCCGGGACCATATACTTTTCTACGAATATTTCCATGGCGACAATGGAGCGGGTATCGGGGCCTCACATCAAACGGGTTGGACCTCCCTTGTCGCCAAGCTCATCCAGCAGAGCGGTTGCTAGAGGTTTTGTTTGCTAAAAACGATCACACGCCTCCTTGTACGCATCCTGTTCCGCCTGCGGATTGAAGGCCCGATTCCCGAGTATCCCCCCGAGCGGCTCATCGTTATTGCCAATCATCAGTCGTTCCTCGATGGGCTGCTGATTCAGATGTGCCTGCCGTTCGACCTCACCTGGGTTGTCCATTCCACCATCGCTGCCCAACCGATTTTCAAGCTCCTGCTGTGGCGTATCCCGCACATCGTGGTCGACACTTCGAGCCCGCTCGCGATGAAAGCCATGGTGCACCTGATCGAATCGGGCAAGCCCGTCGCGGTCTTTCCCGAAGGCCGCATGACGGTAACCGGCTCGCTGATGAAGGTGTATGACGGTCTTGCCTTCCTGGCAGCGCGCACCGGAGCCAAACTTCTTCCTGTCAACATCAATGGCGCGATCCATTCGATCTTCAAGCGCCCGATTCCGCCCATTCCGCATAAGTGGCGGCCGCGCGTCGCCATCACTTTCTTTCCACTCGAAACTCTTCAGATGCCCGAAGGGCGTACGGCGAGGGAGCGCCGCCGCAAGGCGAGCGACCACATCCGCCGCGGTCTTGAAGAGATGTCGTTCGCCGCGCAAAAGCCAACGACGATTTTCGACGCCTTCCTCGAAGCACTCGAGCTCTACGGCCGGGATGCGGAAATCCTCGAAGACATCAAGTTCGAGCCCATGGCCTACAAGGGCGTACTGCGCGGCGCGCTGGCGCTCGGCCGGCTCACCTCGCGTTTTACGGCAGAAGGTGAAATCACCGGCGTACTCATGCCCAATGCGTCACCCACGGTGATGCTGCTGTTGGGCATGTTCGCCTCGCGCCGCGTGCCGGCGATGATGAACTACACATCCGGCGTCGAGGGCATGCGCAACGCCATTCACGCCGCGCAAATCAAAACAATCTTCACTTCGCGCACGTTCCTGGAAAAGGCCAAGCTCACTGAGAAGGTGGGGCAGCTCGAAGGCGTCACTATTCATCATCTGGAAGATTTGCGGTCCCAGTTCTCCATTCTCGACAAACTGTGGCTGATGCTGGTCGCCATGCACAACCCGCGCGAGGTGATGCGTCCGACCAAGCCGGACGATCCCGCCGTGGTTCTCTTCACCTCGGGCTCGGAGGGTAAGCCGAAAGGCGTTGTTCTCAGCCACCGCAACATACTTTGCAACGTGGCCCAGGCGCGCGCGATGGTTGAGTTCTCCAATCGCGACAAATTTCTCACCGCGCTTCCACTGTTCCACTCCTTCGGGCTCACGGCCGGGCTGCTAATTCCGCTGCTGACCGGCGCTCGTACTTTCCTTTACCCTTCGCCGCTGCACTATCGAATGGTGCCGGAGATGGCCTACGACCGCGATTGCACGGTGATTTTTGGCACGCCGACCTTTCTCGCCAACTATGCTAAATTTGCCCACCCGTATGACTTCTATCGGATCCGCTATGCCGTGACCGGCGCCGAGAAACTGAGCGATCAGGTTCGCGAGTCCTGGGTGGACCGTTTTGGAATTCGCCTAATGGAAGGCTATGGCGTCACGGAATGTTCGCCCATCATCGCCATCAACTCGCCGATGAACCAGCGCAAGGGCAGCGTCGGGCAGGTAGTGCCGGGGCTCGAGTACAAACTGGAACCCGTCGAAGGTATTGAGAAGGGTGGCATTCTGCACGTCCACGGCCCCAACGTGATGCTCGGCTACCTGCTGCACGACAAGCCAGGTGAACTTCGTCCGCCGTCGTCCATATTCGGCGCGGGATGGTACTCCACCGGCGACGTCGTCGAAATTGATGTCGACGGATTCGTCACCATACAAGCCCGCATGAAGCGTTTCGCCAAGGTCGCCGGCGAAATGGTGTCGCTTGAAGTCGTCGAGCAGATCGCTCGATCCGTCTCGCCGAACAAAATACACGCCGCTACCGCTATCGCCCATGAACGCCGCGGCGAAACCATCATCCTCTTTACCGAAGACGAGGCGCTGAAGCGCGAGCAGCTCCTCGCTACGGCGCGTAAAGAGGGGCACGCCGAGGTCGCCGTCGCGCGCACCGTCTCCTATTTGCAAAAGCTCCCTCGCCTCGGCAGCGGCAAAGTCGACTACCTTCTGCTCCGCCAAATCGCTCAGGAGCGCCATTCGTGAGCGGCGCCGCGATTGTTCCAGTCTCTCCTTCCACTTCCACTCGCGAGCAACGCGGCTGGTACATGTACGACTGGGCCAACTCGGCGTTCATGACTTCGGTCGTCACCGTCTTTCTTGGCCCTTACCTCACCTCGCTTGCACGAGAAGCGGCCACAGACGGCTTCGTCTATCCGTTCGGCATCAAGGTCGCCCCGCAATCGTACTGGCCTTACCTCGTCTCGGTTTCCGTTTTCACCCAGGTTCTGTTTCTGCCAATTTTCGGCGCCATCGCCGACTATGGCCGCCGCAAGCGAGAGATGCTCGCCACGCTGGCATGGATGGGCGCGCTTGCGACCACCTCCATGTATGCTCTCGGGCCAGGCAACTACCTTGCGGGCGGGGCGCTCTTCCTCATCGCCAACATCAGTTTCGGCGGTTCGATCGTCATTTACAATTCCTTCCTTCCCGAAATCGCCTCGGCCGCTGAACGGGACCGTGTCAGCTCGCGCGGTTGGGGCATCGGCTACCTTGGCGGTGGCCTTTTGCTGGCCGCGCACCTCGCGTTGTTCACCAACGCCGAGGCGTGGGGGTTCACGCCCGGCCAGTCCGTGCGCATTGCACTTGCGTCAAGCGGTCTGTGGTGGGCGCTGTTCACCATCATTCCCGTCGCGGCTATTCATAACCGTGGTCCGCGCAAACAGGCGGACGGCCATATCCTAGCCGCCGGATTCCGGCAACTCGCCCATACCTTCTCCGGGCTTCGTCACCTGCCCCAGACGCTCATCTTCCTGATCGCCTATCTGGTCTACAACGACGGCGTTCAGACGGTTATCAACATGGCGACGCAGTTTGGAAGCGAGGAATTGAAGCTGCCGCTGAAGACGCTGACCGCGGCGATTTTGCTGACACAGTTCGTGGCCATACTGGGTGCGCTGCTCTTCGACAAGATCGCCACGCGCACCGGTTCTCGCAAAGCGATCATGCTTGGGCTGGCCATCTGGTCGATGACGCTCTTTTACGTCTACCAGTTTGTCCACACGGGCACGGAATTCATCATCGCCGCGGGCATCATCGGCGTTGTCCTCGGCGGCACACAGGCACTCAGCCGCTCGCTCTATTCGTTCATGATTCCGCACGGCCAGGAGGCCGAATATTTTTCGATCTACGAAATCAGCGATAAGGGGACGAGTTGGCTCGGCCCGCTGTTCCTGGGGCTCACACTGCAGTGGACGGGCAGCTTTCGCCTGGCCATCCTGTCTTTGCTGATCTTCTTTCTGATTGGCCTGATTTTGCTGACGCGCGTGGATTCACGCCGCGCCGCGGCCGAAGCGGGGAACGCGCCGCCGGCGATTGGGTGAGAGCGGTGATATGAAATCAATGGATCTCCGAGAATCCCCTCAACCGTACCCACGTTCCAGCCGCCAATGCCCACTGGGTGTGTTTCACTTGCCGGAAAATGTTCCAGGAGCATGCTGTTCCGATGTCCATGAGGCGCTCCGTCAAAAGGTGCCCCGAGTGTAGACTTCCGATGATCGATATGGGCGTTTATTTCGAGCCGCCCAAGCAATCGGACCGGAAGATGTGGTCACTCGTCGGTGCATTGGCCGGTACTGGCTACCGTTTTCATTCTGAGGGCAGTCGCTATGTACTGTATGGCGCCAAGAAGCTTGGTGGACGCATCCCAAGTAAGCGAACCGTCGTTTTGCGTATCAAGAACTGGCTGGCAGCTGTTGGAGTACCGTCGCGCTGCAGTTAGCCCGGACCGCCGTACCGGTTCAGTTTCTGCAAGATTCGCCGTTCCTCCATCCTCTCCGGCTCGTTCATCCGAAGGACCCGTATCGTTGCCTCTGCTACCAGTGTCAGTGGCCGAATGACTGGCCCGTCCAGCTTGAAGTGCTCTTCCCACATATCCCGCCGAGGGTTAAATAAACGGATCGCTTCATTAGATCTTTCGTAAATCGTGGCAACATCCGCGCCTTTGCACCGGTTACAGATCACGCACGCGTAGGCCAGATTACTTTCCACGGAACGTCCGTTGTGCTTTCGGCTGATGATGTGGTCGATTTGATGGGGATATCCAGCATCGTCCTCGTGAAGCCGGCAATACTCGCAATGCCCCCCTGCCCGCTCGGCAACCAGCCGACGCAGCTTTTCGCTGACGTCACTTGGCACGTGCGAGGATTTCTCGAGCCTTGGCCTTGGCCATCCTGAGGAGGTGCTCCAATTCGATGAAGTGGTCCAACTCCGCTTTCTCGTCTAGGGAGAGTCCGCCAGCCTTTTCACGTTCGACGAGGTGGGACAATCGCTGTTGGGCAGCGGAGGAAGGATGAAATTCGATGACCGCCTCTGGATTGGTCCCGGCAAAGAAGTCGACGATCTCAAGGTACGCGGGGCTTTGAACGTGCATCCTGCCTCATCGTACAACACCCAGGCCACGTTCTCGCGGCAGGGCGGCGTCAAGGATGCCGCGGAGACCTACTTCTTCTCCGCAGACAGCGAATACCCCGGCAGCACATTGAAGAAGTCCATAATCGACTTTTTCTTTTTCGCGTCGCCGGTGGTTGATGGCTTGCGCTGGGTCACGCGTTGAGCCAGCCGCGTGAACTGCTTGCCGAGTTCCGTGTTTGGGTCCACGGCTTTACCGAGCGTCAAGGCGTTGTGCACGCCGCGGTAGTCGTTGGGTAATTCCTGATACACCGCCACGCCGAGCAACTGTTGAATCTGCTCCGTTGTGATCAGCGGACGCTTCTGGGACCGGTTCAACAGCACGCAAATGCGATCACCGAGGTCGAGGCTCTGTAGAAGTTGAATCTTCTTGCGCGCCAGGTGTAGGGCTGGAATCTCCGGCGTACACACCAGGAACACCTGCTTGGCCTCCTGCATGACCTCGAGCGAAAACTTCTCCATGTTGCCTGAAAGGTCCACGCAGATCGCCTTGTAGAACCTGCGAGCGAAGCTCAAAATGTGGCGGATCTGCATCGGGTCGACGCGCGATTGAGGATCCAGGCGACCCGCTGCCAGCAGATCAATGCCACCGATCTTCGACACCAGTTGCGGCCACAAATGCTCGTCGAGCCGGTTGGCGTGCTCGGCCGCTTCGTAAATCGTAGCCGGCGACTCGATCTTCAGCATGAAACCCAACATGCCCGAATTCAGGTCCATGTCGCTCAGCAGCACCTTCATATCGGGCATTCTCGCCAGTGCCATAGCCGTGTTCAATGCAATGGTCGAGGTCCCGCTTCCCGCCTTCGCCGGCAGGAACGCGAGCAACGTGTCGCCTTCGTTCACTTGCGCCGGGTTCCGCTCCAGCAGCGATTCCAGCCGTTGGACCATTGCCGTGAAGTTGGCCAGGTCGAATGGGTATGCCTGGAACTCGCGAACACCAGCGTGCATCAGGTCGAGCAACACCGCCGGATCCGCGACGCGGTCCACCGCGACCACCTGCGCGCCCGGTAAGTGCTGGTGAATCCCCTTGATCGTCTCCAGCGCCTGCGACAACGACTCCGTGCTCAGGAAGACCACCTGCGGTCCGTTCGCCCGCAGGAATCGCTCGAGGTCGTATTCCTCCAGATACTTCTCCACGGTTTTCAGCAGGCCGATGTGACCCGCGTGCTGGATCAGCTCCTCCAGCCTTCCGTTCACTTCAGTGTCCGACGAAATTAATACTGACCGTAGCACCGCTATTTGGCTCCATCTCCAAGGTAGATACTTCTGCTTAAACAAACAATGCAGTAAGGGGACCCTGTCGCCTCCTGAAATCACCTTAGGAATTTGTGCGTTTTAGGCATTCCCCTCGGGCGTATGCTTTAGTTCCCCATGCGCAGCTCACCTGCGCTATTCTGATGCGGTATGGCAAAGCCCTCTAACCCCCTGCTCGAAGTCAAATGCCCGTGCTGCGAAGCCATTCTCCGCGTCGACATCGATACAGGGGCCGTCATTACGCACGAGGAAAAGGTGCGCGCCAGCCACGTCGAAGACCTTAATACCGCTGTCGCACGCATCAAGAAAGAGGAGTCGGAGCGCGACGCCAAGTTCGCCAAGGCGATGGCTGCCGAAAAGGCGAACAAGGACATTCTCAACCGCAAGTTTGACGAGTTGTTCAAAAAAGCAAAGGAGGACCCCGATAAGGGCCCTCCCAAGCGCGACTTCGATTTTGACTGAGTGGTTGGTTAGCCCTGCGACGCCGCCAGCGCCTGATCGATATCCCACATCAGGTCGTCCACATCCTCCAAGCCAACCGACAACCGGATCATGTCCGGCTCCACGCCGGCAGCGGCTTGCTGTTCGGGCGACAGTTGCTGGTGGGTCGTCGACGAGGGGTGAATCACCAGGCTCCGCGCATCGCCCACGTTGGCCAGGTGCGAGAAGACCTTGAGGCTGTCGACGAACTTCTTACCCGCATCATAGCCGCCCTGGATGCCGAAGCTGAACACCGCGCCCGACCCCTTGGGCAGGTACTTCAGGGCGAGTTTGTAATAGGGGCTCGACTTCAGCCCCGGATATTTCACCCACTTCACCAGCTTGTGGCCTTCGAGCATCGTCGCCACCGCCATCGCATTTGCTACGTGCCGGTCCATGCGCATGCCGAGTGTCTCGATGCCTTGAATGAACAGGAAGGAGTTGAATGGGCTCATGCATGGCCCCAGGTCGCGCAACCCTTCGACACGCGCCCGCAAGATAAACGCGATTGCGTTCAACCCACCCGGCAGCTCGCTGAATACCAAGCCGTGGTAGGCGGGCGAGGGTTTGTTCAATAGCCCGTGCGCGGACTTGCCGTAGTCGAACTTGCCGGAGTCCACGATCATGCCGCCGATGGAGGTTCCGTGCCCGCCCATGAACTTCGTCATCGAGTGGACCACGATGTCGGTGCCATAGTCGATCGGCCGGCATAGGTACGGCGTCGCGAATGTGTTGTCGATCACCAGGGGCACGTTTGCCTCATGGGCAATCTTGGACACTGCTTCGAGATCCAGCACGTTGCCGCGAGGATTGGAAATCGTTTCGCCGAACACCACGCGCGTCCGATTCGTGATTGCCTTCTTGAAGTTTTGCGGATCGTCGGGGTCGACAAACGTCACGTCGTAACCCAACCGCCGGAAGCTCACATCGAATTGGGTGTAGGTGCCGCCGTACAACGTGCTCGCCGACACAATATGATCGCCAGGCTCCAACAGGCTGTTCATCGTGATGAACTGCGCCGCCTGTCCCGAAGCCATCGCCAATCCGGCAGCGCCGTTTTCGAGCGACGCCACCCGGTCCTCGAGCACCGTCGTGGTCGGGTTCATCAGGCGCGTATAGATGTTGCCAAACTCCTGCAACGAAAACAGCCGCGCCGCGTGATCGCTATCGTTGAACGTGAACGAGGTCGACTGGTAAATCGGCACTGCCCGTGCATGCGTCGTCGGGTCCGGATCGTAGCCGGCATGCAGCGCCCGCGTGTTGAATCCCAGTTGTCTTTCCTTTGGATCTACGGCCATTGACTCTGTCTCCTATTTCAACCATTCATCCAGATGTTGCCGCACGAACTCGTCGTCGTTCAGGTGCGGATAGCTCGCATACACGCGGTCGATCTCTTCCATCTGACCGGGTGACAAATCCTCGTTCGCGTCCAGACACCATCGCCCGCGCAACAAGCCTTGCCGCCGCAGCACCTCATGAATACCCGCGATGCATCCATGAAACCGGTTTGCCGCGTCGAAAAAGGCCGCATTCGAATCGGTAACCTCCACGCCTGTCCGGAGAAGGGCAGGGAACTCGGCAGGTTGCGCGGCATGCACTCGTTGCAGCAGCTCAACCGCACTCTTTGTCCAGCACGCCCAATGTCCCAGCAGTCCGCCTATAATGCGAAGACGCTTACCGGCCACCGGGAACTCGGTAATAAGATCGGGAACGATATTGTCGTCGTTGCCCGTATAAAGCGCGATCTCCTTGGCGCGGCCGCTCTCGGCGACCGCCCTCACCACGTCCAGCGTCTGATAGCGGTTAAATGGCGCCATCTTGATGGCGACCACGTTCTCGATCTCCGCGAAGCGCCTCCAGAAGGCATACGGCAATTCGCGCCCACCGACTGCCGGCTGCAAATAAAAGCCGAAGACAGGCATCAATTCCGCAACCGCCCGCGCATGATCAATCATTGCGTCCAAAGTCGCATCCTTCAACGCAGCGAGGCTCAGCAGCACGCAGTCATATCCCAACTCGCGCGCCAGTGCCGCCTCGCCAACGGCCTGTTTCGTCAGGCCGACGGCGCCCGCCACCATCACGATTTCTTCGCGACGGCCCGAGCGCCGTGCCTCCTCCGAGGCCAGCTCGAGCACCGGCCGGAACAAACCAACCTTCGCGTCACGAATCGCAAACTGCGTCGTGTGGACACCTACCGCAATGCCGCCGGTTCCGGCCGCCAGGTAATATCGCGACAGGGCCCGCTGATATGGCTCATCCAAGTTACGTTGAAATGTTAAAGCGAGGGGGTGCGCTGGAATCGCCACGCCGCGCTGCAAAGTTTCTCGCCAACCCATCAGAATTTACCGTCCCGTGTTTCGAAGTGCGTCGGTTTACCCAGCGCCCGGCCGCCGGACCCAATCCAACGTGCCGTTGCCTCGATCAATTCCGTCACGGTCACCGTCGGGTACCCGAACATTTGGAAGCAACGCGCGGCATTGTTCAGAAGGGCCTTGGGCGCTTCCTCGCCGGTGAACTCGGGCTTGACGCCGAAGTGGCGGCCAAATTCCTGCGCCACCCACCGAACGCTCAGCGTCTCCGGTCCTGTGAGGTTCAGAACCAGCGGCGGCGCGCTCGCACAGGGTAGTGATCGCAGGCACACGGAATTCGCATCGCCTTGCCAGATCACATTTGCGTTGCCCATGGTCACGTCCACGGCTTCCCGCGCGAACACTTTGCTTCCGATGTCGAACAATACTCCGTAGCGCATCTCCACCGCATAGTTCAGCCGTAGCAACACTACAGGAGTGCCGTTCACTTTCGAAAAATGTGTGAACATTCGCTCACGGCCCAGCGCTGAAATCGCATACTCGCCCACCGGCTCAGTTGGAGTTTCCTCGGTGGCGCCGCCGGAAGTCACCGGCACAAACGGATACACGTTGCCGCTCGAAAACGACACGATCCGCGATGCACGGAAGCGCTCGGCGACTCGCCCGGGCAGATATGTATTCATCGCCCACGTGTAGCCTTCGTCGCCGGTCGAGCCGAACTTCCTCGCAGCCATGTAGATTACATTTGGAGCACTGGGCAGCGCCGCTAGATCGGCCTCATCCAAGAGGTTCGCCGAAACAGTGTTGACACCGCCTTCTTCCAACAGCGCCCGCGCCCGTTCGTCGGTAAACCGCGACACGCCGATCACTTGATGCGCCACGCCCGCCAGCCGCGCCGCCTTCACCGCCCGCAGGGCGAGCGACGGCCCCATTTTTCCGCCCACGCCCAGTAGCAAGACGTCGCCGTTCCATTCCTTGGCAGCCGCGATGTCGGCTTCCGAGGGCGCGCTCAGCGCCTCCTCCAGCTCCACTTCGTTTCGAATGATCACCGTTTGTATCCAATCTTGCGCAGCAATCCGCGGCGAGCTTCTACATCGTCCACCGTTTCCACACCCAATGGCGAGGAACCGTCGATCACCCCCAGAATGCCGCGTCCCTGTTCGCTTTCGGCAACAATAACTTCCACCGGGTTCGCCGTTGCGCAGTAGATCCCCACCACTTCTGGCACATCTTTGATCCGTCCCAGCACGTTTAGCGGAAAACCGTCGCGCATC
>Ga0209382_10005100_pt1 | contig 17165 bp, 18 predicted proteins | sample SoiMetdeltSBSDD5_FD_187599 | JGI IMG/M metagenome (GOLD analysis project Ga0209382, IMG submission 187599) | Bulk soil microbial communities from a Populus tree surrounding site in Tennessee, USA - Soil MetaG P. deltoides SBSDD5 (SPAdes) (version 2) | ecosystem: Environmental > Terrestrial >...
TGGTTCCAGCATACCGCCATGCTTGAAGGAATGCTCCTGCTGCTCCTGACGCTCGGTGGCGGCACCGGGTCGCCCGCGGCCGCGATGCCGTCGCAGACGGGACCGGACCCGATCGTCGGGGTCTGGCGCGGCACGTGGACGACGCAGGGCGCTGACAACGGTGTCCTCGCCGAAGCGATCGTCACCGCGCCGTCGAAGAACGGCCAGCTGCAGGCCCTCCTCGCGACCGGTGTCGGTCGTCTGCGTCGCATGACACGCGTCGTCGGACGTGTCGAGGCCGACGGCGCACGGTTCGTGTTACCCGGCGGCGGCAGCCTCCGGCTCGCCGCCGGCTCCGCCTCACGACTGATCGGCGTCGTCAAGGGCGCGGCCGTGGACGGGCCCACGCCTGGAGACGGCACTCTGGAGTTGGCCCGAGTCCGCCGGTGATCCAGCTGTTCCGGATCAGGGGCATTCCGGTGCGCGTCGACGCCGGATGGCTGCTGATCTTCGGTCTCGTCACCTGGACCCTCGCGGCAGGCTACTTTCCGCACGTGTTGCCGTCGCGCTCGACGGCCACGTATTGGCTGCAGGGCGTCGCGGCCGCGCTGTTGCTCTTCGGCTCCGTCTTCCTGCACGAGCTGTCGCACGCGCTCGCCGCCGTCGATCAAGGCGTGCCCGTCGGCGGCATCACCCTGCACGTCTTCGGTGGTGTTTCGCAGCTGGACGCCGAGCCGCCGACGCCGCGAGCCGAGGCGCTGATCGCCATCGTGGGACCGCTCACGAGCTTCGCGATCGCGGGCGTGTGCCTGATCGCCGACAGAGCTGTCGATGGCTCACCGACATTCCACGCGCTGGCCGGCTATCTCGCGGTCATCAACGTCATGGTCGGAGTCTTCAATCTCATTCCCGGGTTTCCCCTCGACGGCGGTCGGATCCTGCGCGCGACGCTCTGGTGGTGGACCGGACGTCTCGGCGACGCCACGCGAATCGCCAGCCGGTGCGGCGCCGTCGTCGCGGTGCTCTTGATCGGCCTCGGCGGCCTGCGCGCGCTCACCGGCGATCTCATCGGCGGTCTCTGGCTGGCGCTGATCGGCCTGTTCCTGCAGCAGGCCGCCCGCTCGTCGTGGCAGCTCATGCGAGTGCGCGCACGACTCGAGCGCCTGCGGGTGCAGGACGTCATGACACGCGCGCCGCTCATCGCGGATCTCGTGGCGCCGCTGACCGAGGCGGGAACGGTGCTCGACGTCGAGCAGGTGGTGCATCCCGGCGACTCTGCGTGGACGGCGTTCCTCAAGCTCGGCCGCACGCGTGGCGCCCAGGTACCGGTCGTCGAAGGACACGCCCTGGTCGGTGTCGTCACGCAGCGCGCGCTGCAGAGGGCGCTGACCGGCGACGCTGACGGGACGGACGTCGCGCGGCGCGCCGCGTGAAAGCGCTCCTCGCACTCGTCGCCCTCACCGCCGCGCTGTTCGGCGCTGCCGGCGCGCTGCCGTTGGCGCTCGAGGCGCGACTGGCCGCTCTGGCGCCCGGCGGTCTGAGGGTCGGTGGCCTGCACTACAATCCGCTCACCGGGCATCTCACGCTACGCAGGGTGAGCGCCCACGACGCGTCCGGCCGCGAGATCTTTCGCGCGGACGAAGTCGATGCCACGGCGCCGGTCGCCGATTTCTTCGGAAGCGCGCCGCTCATGTTGCAGCGCGTCCGCGTCGTCGCGCCGCGCCTCGTGATCGGGCCGACGCCGGCGCTGACGCTCGTCGGGCTCGCTGGATTCGCCGCCGCACCGGTGACCGTCGACGGCATCATGGTGAGCGACGGCAACCTGATCGTCGAAGAGCCGGGACGGCGCGCGCTCGTCGCGCGCGATCTCACCGCCAGCGTCGACCGGCTGAGCCGCATCGGCGAGTCGGACGCGGCGTTCGCGGTGGAGACGGTGCTGTACGGCACGAGCGTGCGGATCACCGGCCAGCCGCTGCGTCGCGGCGTCTACGCGCTCCGCGTTCGGGCACGAGACCTCGATGCCGCGGCGGTGCTCGAAGATTTTCCGCACGTGCTCGCGTCCGCCGGCATTCGCCTGGCACAGGGGCGCGCGGACGTCGACGCGACGCTCGTCGTCGATGGCTCGCGCGTGCTGGCGTCCGGGCAGCTGCGCCTCGAGCGGCTGGTCGCCCGGTTCGCCGAGCCACGCAGCGCGCCGTTCGTGGCATCGGCGCTGATCGTCGCCGTGGATCGCTGGGACGTCGCTGCGGGCACGGGACGCATCTCGAGGCTCGAGCTGCAGCGACCGACGCTGGCCCTCGATCGTGGGACGCCGGGCGCGATCGGCACGCTCGTCGACCGGCTGTCGGACCGCGAGGTCATGCTTCGGCGGCTGCGCATCGTGGATGGCACCGTGCGTCTTGCCTTCGGCGCCGAGCGGGTCACCCTGCGCGGGCTCACGCTCGGCCTGCAATCCGCCGCGGAGACCGGCCCCCGCGCGGGCTTCGTGATGACCGCGCGCGCCGGTCTCGGTCCCGCCGGGCGTCTGACGCTGGACGGCGCGCTGTCACGCGATTTCCAGCGCGCTGAAGGCGCCGTGCGGGCGATCGGGGTGACGGTTCAGGGCTGTGGCCTCGAGGACGTCAGCATGCCCCTGCCCTCGGAGGCGTCGCCGCGCGCGGTGCTCACCGCGCTGGCGGCCGTCTGCGGACCGTAACCGGGATGTTGGGGACGCCGCGGCGAGCGCAGCGGCGCTCGAAAATCCTCCGCCGTCGGCCTCAACTGGCCTGACGACGGTCCGCCACCGACTTGCGCAAGTCATGCGCGACGGGTGGCGCGTCGACCCGCGCGACTCTCGGCAGCGTCACGGGACGACCGTCGCGCGCGGAACGGTAGATGGCTTCGACGATGCGCACGTCCGTCAGGCCTTCGATGCCGGACGGCTCGGGTACGGCGTCCCGAAGAATGGAATTCGAGAAGTGGCCGAGCTCCGCCGCCAGCGCATCGAAGGGCTCAAAGCTGAGGTCCTCTCGGTGACCGCCGCGGACGACCTCTAGCGTCGACGGACGATCTGGCTCGTAGGCGCCGTTGAGGCGAATCGAGCCCTCGTCGCCGAACATCGTCAGCACCGACGTCGGCTCCTCGCCGAACGACGTGTGCAGGTGAGCCAGCCGGTCGTCCGGGAAGCGGATGAGGGCGACCGTGCTCTCGTCGACGTCGCCGCCGTAGCGTCGCGTCATCCGCGCCGTCATCGCCATGACCTGCGCGGGCTCGGCATCGAAGAGCGTGCGCGCGACGAAAATCGCGGCCACGCCGAGGTCGTACATGGTGCCGCCGCCGTGACGGCGCTGCAGGCGGACGTCCTCGGGATCCTCGACGCGAATCGTCGCGTCGCTGCTGAAGGTCTTCGGCGCGCCGATCGTGCCGCCGCGGACGAGCTCCAGAAGCTTTCGGTACGCGGGATGCACCTGCACGTGATAGGCGATCATCAGCTTCACGCGGTTGGTCTGACACGTGCGGATCATGCGGCGGCACTCGTCGGCCATCACCGCCATCGGTCGTTCGCAGAGGACATGAGCGCCGGCGCGCGCGGCCTCCACCGCGTAATCGCAGTGCAGCGAATTCGGCAGCGCGAGATAGACGGCCTGGACGTCGTCGCGCTGAAGCGATTGTCGAAACTCGTCGTAGTGGTACGCCGCGGCGCGATGCTCTTGCGCCAGCGCCTCCGCGCGGGTGCGGTCGGCCGAGACGATCGCGGCCAGCCGTGTCTCCGCCCCCGCTCGCGCGAAGGCCGGCAGCGCGCGCTCGACCAGCGGCCCTGCGCCGACGACGGCGTAGCCGATCTGCTTGGCCATGACCCCTCTCCGCTGTGATTTTTCGAGCGCATAGGGGTGCAAGCGCGAGGCCATGGAATTTTCACGGGATACGTGGTTGCGATGGTCTTCACACCCTGTATGTGGGGGAGTGTTGCGCTCACGAATACGACATCTCGCGGCTTGCGGCCTACTCAACTCCTGTTTAGCTTTGGACCCATGACGCCGACTTCTTGGGTACGCGCGGGGACGATCACTGAAATCGTCGGCGAGCTTTCGTCGGGCCGAACGAGTTTGATGATGGCGTGCCTGCGCGACGTCACCGCAGGCGGAGGCACCGCAGCGCTCGTGGATGCCGACGGTGCATTCGATCCCGCTTCCGCCGCCCGGGCCGGTGTCGCGCTTTCGCGTCTGCTGTGGGTGCGCTGCGGCGGACGTCGCGACGCGGCGCTCGCCGCCACCGACATGCTCTCACGCTGTCCGGGCTTTGCCCTCGTGGTTCTCGACGCCGGTGAGACACCACCGCGCGTGACGCTCGGGGCCGCGTTTCGTCTGCGCCAGGCGGCGCGCCGCGCCGGCGTCGCCGTGCTGCTCGTGGGCCGGCGCCGCGTGGCGGGCGCGGGGGCGACGCTGGCGGTGCGGACGTCGCGCGACGCGCTCGCATGGATGGGATCGCGCCGCGCCCCGACGCGGCTGGCCGGGATGCGCACGCGCGTGCACGTAGTCCGCAATCAGGGTGCGTCCCGCGCGTCGTCCGGCCTTGGGGAGCCGGACGAGCGCCGGTGGTGGACGGCATGACGGCCGTGGCCTGCGTCTGGGTCGAAGCGTTCGCCGCCGCGGCGGCCGAGCGTGCCGAGCCTGCGTTGCGCGAGCATCCGATGGCGGTCGTCACGGGGGCCCCGCCGGCCACGCGCGTGGTCGAGGCCAACGCGGCGGCGCGCGAGCAGGGGGTTCGCGCGGGGATGCCCGAGGCCGAAGCCATCGCCCGCTGCCCCGACGTGATTCGCCGTCCGGCATCGCCGGCGTGTGTAGACGCCGCGCACCGCGCGTTGCTCGATGCGTGTTATGGCGTCTCTCCCCGGCTCGAAGACGTCGCGGCCGGATTGGTGCACGTCGATCTCGCGGGACTCGGACGGCTGATCGGCGACGGCGCGGCGGTCGCGGACCGACTCCAGCGCGCGGCGCGGACGATCGGTCTGCCTGCGCGCGTCGGTGTCGCCGGCACGCGCGCCGCCGCGCGCATCGCCGCACGCGCGGGGCTCGGTGTCGTGGCGGCCGGTGGGGAGGCGCAGGCGCTGGCGCCCGTCCCCGTGACCGCGCTCGAATGGCCGGAGGAGATCGTGGCGGCATTCGCGCGCTGGGGTGTGGCGACGCTCGGCGAGCTCGCTGCGCTTGCACGAGCCGGGCTCGCCGCACGGCTCGGCGCGGCCGGCCTCGCCGCGCACGATCTCGCTCGCGGTGTGGAGGACGCGACGCCGTGGCGATCGTGGGCGCCGCCCCCGTTCTGGGAAGAGGCGCAGGAGCTCGACTGGGAAATCCATGAGCTCGCTCCGCTGATGACTGTCCTCGGCCGCGTCGTCGAGCGACTGACCGCTCGGCTCTGTGCGGCTCATCTCATGACCGACGCGCTCGAGCTGCGGCTGGCGCTCGCCGGAGGGGCTCACCACGCGCGCTCGCTCGCCCTGGCGTGTCCCATGGACGCGTCGCGCGCGCTGCTGACGCTTCTCGAGCACGATCTCGAAGCTCGGCCGCCTGCCGGCCCTGTCACGGCTGTGGCGGTCCAGGCGAGCGCGACTCCTCGCCGGGCCGTCGCCGGCACGCTCGGACGGCTCGCGCCGCCGGCGGAGCGTGACCTGGCAACGGTGCTTGCACGGCTCGTGACGCTGGTCGGGGCCGAGGCTGTCGGCGCGGTGGCGCTCGCGGACTCTCATCGCCCCGATGCATTCGTGGGAGCGCGGCTGGAGACCGACGCCATGCGCGTCACGGCCGCCGTCGCCGGCGATTCCGTGCTGGCTCTGCGTCGGCTCCGCCCGCCGCGGCGCGTGAGTGTCGCCGTCGACAACGAGCGGCGGCCGGCGGTCGTGGGTGGCGCCCTCGCCCGGGAGGCCCGCGTGGTCGGATGCGCCGGTCCGTGGCGGGTGTCGGGTGAGTGGTGGGATGCGAGAGCCTGGGGCCGCGACGAGTGGGACGTCGCGCTGTCCGACGGCGCGGTCTGTCGGCTCGCGCGCGATCTCCGTTCCGATACCTGGTACCTCGACGGCGTCTATGACTGAGCGAGCATCGGGGCGCCAGGCAACGCGACGACCATCGTGGCGTACTGACCGCCGGGCGCGCGCGCGCGCCCGGCGGCCGGTGTGAGCGTGATGTTCGTCGAGCTGCACGCGCAGTCCGCGTTCACGTTTCTCGAGGGCGCCGACCAACCCGAGGCGCTCGTGGCGGAAGCGGCACGGCGGAGCATGCCGGCGCTGGCACTCGTCGATCGCGACGGCGTCTACGGCGCGCCGCGTTTTCATCGCGCCGCGGTCGAGGCGGGTATTCGCGCGCTCGTCGGCGGCGAGCTCACGCTCGCCGGCGGCGCGCGGTTGCCGGTGCTCGTCGAGGATCGCGAGGGATGGCAGAACCTCTGCGGGTTGATCACGCGCGCCAAGCTCGGGGCCCCGAAAGGGAAGGCGAGGATCACGCTCGAGGATCTCCAGGGCAGCGCGACGGGGCTCGTGTGTTTCACCGGCGGCGCGCATGGGCCGCTGGCTGCTGCCGTCAACGCGGGTGATCGCGACGCCGCGCGCAGACTACTCGATCGGCTGGTGAGCATCTTCGGTCGCGGCAACGTCTTCGTGGAGGTGCAGCGGCACTTCGACCGCCAGCAGGAGCGCGAGCTGGAGCGGCTGGTCGCCCTCGCGCGCTCCGCGCGGGTGCCGCTGCTGGCCGCCAACCAGCCGCTCTACGCGCGCCCCGGCGGCCGCGCGGTGGCCGACGTCTTCACGTGCATCCGCGAGAAGACCGATCTCGATCACGCGGGGCGGCGGCTGCTCATCAACGCCGAGCGTGGCCTCCGGGACGGCGTCACGATGGCCGAGGCATTTCGCGACCTGCCCGAGGCGGTCGCGGCCAGCGGCGAGCTGGCGCTTCGCCTCGGGTTCACGCTCAAGGATCTCGGGTATCGCTTCCCCGACTTTCCGCTGCCGCCCGGGGCGAGCGCCCAGGCCCATCTGCGTGACCTCGTCGCCCAGGGCGTACGCGAGCGCTATGGCCACCGCGGCGAGCCCGTCGAGCGCGCGCGCCGGCAGGTCGCGCACGAGCTCGAGATCATCGGCCGACTCGACCTCGCCGGCTACTTCCTCATCGTCTGGGACATCGTCCAGTTCTGCCGCGCCAACGACGTCCTGGTCCAGGGACGCGGCTCCGCCGCCAACAGCGCCGTGTGCTATGCGCTCGGCATCACCGCCGTCGATCCCATCAAGATGGATCTGCTCTTCGAGCGCTTTCTCTCGGAGTCGCGTGGCGAGTGGCCGGACATCGATCTCGACCTGCCGAGCGGCGACCGGCGCGAGCGCGTGATCCAGTACGTCTACCGGCGCTACGGGCGGCTGGGGGCGGGGATGACCGCCAACGTCGTCACGTACCGTGGTCGCAGCGCCGCACGCGAGATCGGCAAGGCGCTCGGCCTTCCCGGCGACATGCAGGATCGGCTCGCGCGGTTGGTGGAGAACTGGGGGTATCAGGACCCGCAGGCGGTGCTCACGCGTCACCTGGCGGAGGCGGGCTGCGACACGCGGCATCCGCGCATTCGCAAGTTCGCCGCGCTGTGGACGCGGCTTCAAGATTTCCCGCGCCATCTCGGTCAGCATTCGGGCGGCATGGTCATCGCGGCCGGCCGCCTCGACCACGTCGTGCCCCTCGAGCCCGCCACCATGCCCGGTCGCGTGGTCGTGCAGTGGGACAAGGACGACTGCGCCGCGCTCGGCATCGTCAAGGTCGATCTGCTCGGCCTGCGGATGATGTCCGTGCTGCAGGAGTCGATCGCGCTCGTCAGCGAGACCGGCGGCACCGTCGATCTCGCGCAGCTGCCCGCCGACGATCGGGCGGTGTACCGCATGCTCCAGCGCGCCGACACGATCGGCGTGTTCCAGGTCGAGAGCCGCGCGCAGATGGCGACGCTACCGAGGATCCATCCGGAGCGCTTCTACGACCTGGTCGTGCAGATTGCGATCATTCGTCCCGGCCCGATCGTCGGCGACATGGTCCATCCCTACGTCCGCCGCCGCCGCGGCCGCGAGCCGGTCACCTATGCGCACCCGAGCCTCGAGCCGATTCTCGCGCGCACGCTCGGCGTGCCGCTCTTCCAGGAGCAACTCTTGCGCATCGCGATGGTGGCCGCCGGCTTCACGGGGACCGAGGCCGAAGAGCTGCGGCGCGCCTTCGGCTTCAAGCGCAGCGAGCGGCGCATGGCGGAGGTGGAGGTCAAGCTCCGCGAGGGGATGGCGCGCCGAGGCATCACGGGCAAGGCGGCCGACGAGATCGTGCATCAGATCACGTCGTTCGCGCTTTACGGTTTTCCGGAAAGTCATAGTTCCAGCTTCGCGCTGCTCGCGTATGCCAGCGCCTATCTCAAGGCACATCACGGCCCGGCGTTCTATACGGCGCTGCTCAACAACCAGCCGATGGGCTTCTATCACTCGGCCACCATCGTCAACGACGCGCGCCGTCACGGTGTGCGCATCCTGCCGGTGGACGTCACGCGCTCGGACTGGGCGTGCACGCTCGAGCGCCGCGACGACGCCTGGGTCGTGCGCCTCGGCCTTCGCTTCGTGAAGGGATTGCGCGAGCGCGCGGCGCAGGCGCTCGTGACCGCGCGTGCGGCACGGCCGTTCGCCTCGCCGGCGGATCTCGCCGCGCGCGCGGAGCTCACGCGCGAAGAGATGGCGACGCTCGCATCCATCGGCGCGCTCGCTTCTCTGGGGGGCACGCGACGCGCGAATCTCTGGCGCGCGGCTGAACAGGATGCAGGCCCGCTCTTCAGCGCGAGCCACGTGCCGGACGCCCTCTCGCAGTCCGGGGCGGATCGCCTTCCGGAGGAATCGCCATTGCGCGAGATGGACGCGCACGAGCGGCTCGTCGCGGATTACGCAGGGACGGGAGTGACGCTCGGGCCACATCCCATGATGCTGCGGCGCCCCGCGCTCGCGGCGAGAGGCGTCACACGCGCGATCGATCTCGCGCGAGGCGAAGATGGCATGCGCGTGCGAGTGGCGGGCAGCGTGATCGTGCGGCAAAGGCCCGGCACGGCCAAGGGCTTCGTGTTCTTGAGCCTCGAAGACGAAACCGGAATCGCCAACGTGATCGTGACGCCCGGCCTCTTCGCACGACGGCGGCTGCCGCTCGTGAGCGAGCCGTTCCTGCTCGTAGAGGGAATCTTACAAATGCAGGACGGGGTCCTGTCGGTGCGCGCCACGCGCGTGGAATCGCTGCCCAGACTCGCGCACGTCGTTCCTTCGCACGATTTCGGATAAACGTCGCAGACGTTTGACCAATGAGGTGAACCCGGTGGCCCTGGTTTTGCTATCCAGGCAGGCATGGCCACCGCCTCACGCGTCGATGCCGCTGCGCCTCCGGTGCGGCACGAATCGCTTGCCACCCGACTCATGCGGCTCGGCACCCTCGAGCTGGAGCTCGGCTGGTCGGAGACCCGCCGCCTCGTCGTGCGCATCGCGGTCGCGCTCGCCGTCGCGGTGCCCGCGCTCATCGCGCTGCTCGCGTCCATCATCATCCTCGTCGCCGGCGCTCTCGCGCCGCTCTTCGACACGCCGTGGCAGCATCTCGTGATCGCGGGCGGCGCCGTCGCGCTGCTCGCGCTCGCGGCGCTGGCGTGGAGCGCGTGGCGTCTCACCCATACCGCGTGGCCGCAGCAAACACTCGCCTCCCTGCAGGAGACCTGGCGATGGCTCGTAGCCCAGCTGAGATCCAAGCTGACATCGCGGTAACCCGGCGGGTGATCGAGCGGCAGCTCGACGCGCTCGGTCACGCCGCGGAAAGACGCTGGTGGGCGCCGTACGCGATCGTCGGCGGTGGGCTGGCGCTCGGCTTCGTGCTCTCGCGCATCCCCCTCGGCCGCGTGGTCGGGATCAGCGCCCGTGCTGTGCAGACGGGTTTCGCGGTCGCCTCCACCCTCGCCGCCGTGGATCGCTTCGTCGCGGAGCGCCGCCGGCTCGCGCGGCCGGCCTGATGTGAAGACGGGCGCGCAGATGCGCAACCGGTTGCGCGCGGCGAGGCGGTGAGCGCGTCGTGCGGCCGATCTGGAAAGGCGCGCTGACCTTCGGTCTCGTCACCATTCCAGTCGGCATGTATCCGGCCACCGCGCGCGGCGACCTGTCGTTCCGCCTGCTCCACGCCAACGACAAGAGCCCGATCGCCTACCGCCGCGTGTGCGCCGAGGAAAACGTCGAGGTGCCGTGGGCCGAGATCGTGAAGGGCTACGAGTACGAAAAAGGCCCGTGTACTTCGAGCAGCCGTACTATCTCGAGCCGCAGAAGACCGGCGCCAAGGCGTACGCGCTGCTGCGCGAAGCGCTGCGCCGCAGCGGGCGTGTCGGGGTGGCCACTGTCGTGCTCCGCCAGCGCGGGCACCTCGCGGCCGTGCAGACGGCGGGCGAGGCGATGACCCTCACCACGATGCGCTTCTCGCACGAGATCGCCGCGCCGACGAGCCTCGATCTTCCGGGCGCTGCAGGCCTGGATCGACGCGAGGTCGATCTCGCGTTGCAGCTGGTCGCGACGCTCGAAGGGCCGTGGCAGCCGGAGAAATACCGCGATCGGTATCGCGATGCGCTTGTCGCCGCCATCGAGCGCAAGCCCGAAGGGCGCGCGGTGGCGGCGACGGAGCGCGGGCGCCGCGCGCCGACGAAGGTCGTTGACCTGATGTCGGCGCTGGAAGCGAGCCTCAAGGCGCAGCCCAAGCGTGACGGCGCGCGCGCGCCCGGCCGCTGGGAGAGCGCCGCCGCCCGCAAGCCGGCCGCGCGCAGGCGCGCCTCATGACCTCCGCCACGCGGGTGCTCGAGCTCGACGATCGGCGGCTGCTGCTGAATCATCTCGATGAGGTGTTGTGGCCGGACGTCGGCGTCACCAAGGGCGACCTGATCGACTACTATCTCGACGTCGCCGGCCACATGCTGCCGTTCGTGGTCAACCGACCGGTGAGCCTGTTGCGCGCGCCGGATCCGATCACCGGCGAATGCGTCTACCAGAAGACGGCGCCGCCGGGTCTGCCGCCGTGGATCGGGACCCGGCGCATCCGCAGCGAGCACGCCGCGCTCGGCTACTCCGATTACGTCCTCGTCGCCGAGCGCGCGGCGCTCGCGTACTTCGTCAACCTCGGGTTCATCTCGCTCCATCCGTGGAGCTGCACGGTCGATACGCTCGATCGCCCCGATCTCCTGCTGTTCGATCTCGATCCGACCGAGATCGCCTTCCGCGAGGTGCGCAACGCCGCGCTGCTGATCCGCGATCTGCTGGCCAACTTTCGCATCCGCGCGTGGGTCAAGACGTCTGGCGGGCGCGGCCTGCACGTGTTGGTCCCGCTCGTCCCCGAGTACACCTTCGCCCAGGTGCGCGGCGCCGCCGACGTGATCACCCGTCTGGCGCGCTCGCGCGAGCCCAGCCTGTTCACGCTCGACATGCGGCGCGCCCGGCGGCGAGGAAAGATCCTCATCGACGTCCACCGAAATCACCGTGGGGCGACGCTCGTGAGCCCCTGGGCCGTGCGCGAGTATGCCGCGGCCACCGTATCGACGCCGCTCGACTGGGGCGAGCTCGAGCGTCCCGTCTATCCCGAAGACTTTACGCTGGCCACCATCCGCGAGCGCCTCGCGCGCGCCGGGGATCCCCTGACGACGCTGCTGCGCGAGCCACAGTCTCTCGCGCCGCTGCTCGAGAGCGGTCGCTCACGCCGGGCGCGACCGATGGCCTGAACCGAGCGAAGGAGACGACATGGAAGATCGACGCCTGGAGACGGCACACCTGGACACACCGCGCTGGAGTCAGCCGCGCTGGAGTCAGATGACCGAGCGCGCGTGGGATCTCTCACGTCAGGCGCAGCGCTTCGTGCACGACCGGCCGCTGCAGGCCATCGCGCTCACGATCGGCGTGGGGTTTGTGGTCGGGAAGATTCTCAGCGGGCGGCAGGAATGATGCGGCGCGAGCGAGAGCCGAGTCGGCGTCGGCTTGCGCTCGCGCCCGAGATCGTCAAGGCCCGGGGAGCGCCTTGACGGCGGCGACGCGATCCGTGGTGCCGGGGTGGGTGGAGAGGAAGCCGCCACCACTGCCGCCACCCGACGACTGCACGAGCCAGTTCAGCGTGTCAGCCATCATCTGCTTGCCGGGAAGACCCGCGCGCTGCAGGAGCTGAACGCCGTGCTTGTCGGCGGCGTACTCCTCACCCCGGGTGTACTTGCGCAACAGCAGCTCGCCGGCGATCGGCGTCACGGCGCCGCTGCCCGGGATGATCTGATCGAGGAGCACCATGCCGATGTTCAGACCGGTGCCGAGCGTCTGGGTCTTCTGCACGTGGTTGAGATCCTGGTGGGCGATCTCGTGGGCCAGCACCGACTGCAGCTGCGTGTCGTTCGCCTGCTTCAGCAGCCCGGTCGTGACGAGGAACTGGCTGTTACCGGCGTTCGCCGCGTTGATGGACGGGTCGTCCATCACACCCACCTTCACCTGATTGGGCTGCACCGGATGGTCCATCACCTTGAGGAGCGGCACCATCGCGTTCTGAAGCCGCTCGGCGGTCGCCGCGTCGACCTTGACGAGCTTCGTCTCCTTCTTCGTGGTCTGCTGCGGCGCCGAGCCGCCGCCCTGGGGCGACGGCGAAGACGAGGTCGAGGACGTTGGGCCGGCGCAGCCGACGACGAGTGTCGCAATCCCGGCGACGAGAGCGATGCGCCCTCGCGGCCTCATGCCGGTCGCTCCAACAACGCCTCGCCGCACGTGTCCAGAGTTTCGTCGGCACGCACGTCGGAGGCGCCGCCGAAGTAGTCGATGTACCGATCGATCTCGCGAGGACGATCGGGCTTGAACAAGAGGTCCTGCACTTCGAGGGCGGTCTCAACGGAACGGGCGGTCGACGCGTATGTCATGGCTTGACCTCCGAGTCGCAACGATCTGTTTTTCGTCAACGGATGGTGCACCGGCCGTGCCAGTAGTCGCCACTGGACGCATCCCGGCGACGTGGCGAGGCTCGGTCGCCCGTGCGATGTCGGGTGTGAAATCGATTGAAAACTTTTCGCACGATTAGGGTGTAACTGTTACACCTCTCGATCCGCAGCGCCGTGCGGCGCGATCCGCGGCCCACCTGGAACGCTCAGCGAGAACAGAGAGTTGCGGGCATCCGGGTGCACTGGCACGGGTTCTGCGTTGAGACCGCCGCAAGCGCACGTTCCACCCGGGAGGCAAGGCGATGCGAGCGATCAGACGAGAACTCGAAACGAAGCGAGAGGCGCTCACGAGCGCCATCTCATCGAGCACGCGGACGTCCCGCGACGACGACCATCGGCGCGAGGTGTTCAAGGACCCGTTCGGCATGGCCTCGATCACCCACGACGACGAGGTCGTGGCGGCGGTCGTGGACACGCGCGCGCGCCAGCTGGAAGAGATCGATCGCGCGCTCGCGGACATGGACGCCGGCCGGTACGGCATCTGCCGTGACTGCGGCGAGGAGATCGCGAAGGCGCGCCTGAAGATCCTGCCGTTCGCCACGCGGTGCGTGGCGTGCCAGGGCCGGCTGGAGACCGCCGGCCTCGGACGCGCGGCGTAGCCGGAGAGGAAGCCCATGGACCGTCGATTCCGACTCGTAGCCGCACTGCTGGTGATGCTCGCGCTCGTCGGCTGCTCGTCGACGACGGGTAAGACCGCCGGTGAAAACATCGACGACGCCAACATCACGGCGTCGGTGAAGTCGAAGCTGGTCGCCGACAAGCCCTCCAACTTGACGCGGGTGGACGTTGACACGAACAACGGCACTGTTTACCTTAACGGCGTCGTCGAGTCGGCGGAGCAGAGGGCTCGCGCAGAACAGCTCGCGCGGCAGGCTAAGGGCGTCAAGAGCGTCGTCAACAACCTGCAGGTCAAGAAGTAACCTCCATCACCGCCCGCCGCGACGCGTGCCGGTGTCGCCGTGCGCGCCGCGACGCGCGATAATCAAAAGAGCATGAGCCCGAACAGACGCGACCAGACGAAGAACGGCAAGATCCTGGTGGTCGATGACGAGCCGGCCGAGCGGGACGGCCTGGCCAGGCTCGTTGGCCAATGGGGCTACGAGGTGGAGACCGCCTCCTCGGGCGAGGAGGCGCTCAACCTGATCGAGACGCAGCATCCGGCCGTCGTCCTGACGGACCTCGTGTTGCCGGAGATGGACGGCCTCACGCTGCTCCAGAAGCTCAGGGAGACCGGCCGCCCGCCGATCGTCCTCCTCGTCACCGGCCACGGAAGCGTCGAGAGCGCCGTCGAAGCCATGCGGCACGGCGCGTTCGACTACCTGACGAAACCCGTCGACGCCACGCGGCTTCAGGTCCTGCTGGAGAAATCGATCGAGCAGGAGTCGCTCTCCCGCGAGGTGAGCTTCCTGCGTCATCAGCTGCGGCAGAAAGGCTCGTTCGGCCAGCTGGTCGGTCAGTCGCGCAACATGCAGGAGGTCTACCGCTGGATCGAGCTGGCCGCCACCAGCACCGCGCCCGTCCTCGTCTATGGCGAGAGCGGCACCGGCAAGGAGCTGGTCGCGCGTACGGTTCACGATCTCTCCAATCGTCGCAACCGGCCGTTCGTCGCCATCAACTGCGCCGCGATTCCCGAGACGCTGATCGAGAGCGAGCTGTTCGGCCATGAGCGCGGCGCATTCACCGGAGCCACCGAACGCCGCCTCGGCTGCTTCGAGCTCGCCGACGGCGGCACGTTGTTCCTGGACGAGATCGCCGAGATGGACTCGAATACGCAGGCGAAGCTCCTGCGCGTGCTACAAGAGGGCAGCTTCCGCCGGGTCGGCGGCGGCAAGTCGGAGATCCAGGTGGACGTGCGAGTGATCGCCGCGACCAACCGCGTGCCCACCGAGGCGATCGCCGCCAACCAGCTACGCGAGGACCTCTTCTACCGGCTCAACGTCTTCTCGATCCACCTGCCGCCGCTGCGCGATCGCAAGGACGACATCCCGCTGCTCGCGCGGACGTTCATCGAGGAGTTCAACCGCCAGGACAACCGTCAGGTGCGTGGCCTGGCTCCTGATACCGAGAAGGATCTCGAGCGCTACGCCTGGCCCGGCAACGTCCGCGAGCTCCGCAACGTGATCCAGCGCGCGGTGGTGCTGAGCGGAACCGGCCTGATCGCGAGCGAGCACCTGCCCGACAACGTGCTGAAGGGCACCGTCCCCGCCACCGGGACGTCGGGCGGCTCCGTGACGCCGATTCGAGAGATGGAGCGTGATCTCATCCTGCGCGCGCTCGACGAGACCAACCAGGACAAGCGCAAGGCGGCGCAGCTGCTCGGCATCAGCCTCAAGACGCTGTACAACAAGCTGGCGAAATACGGCATCCAGGCGGTGAAGTCGGCGCGCCTGACCTGATGGTGGGCGCGCCCGGAGGAGGCGCCGACAGCCCGCTGCCGACGGAGCTCGCCCGGCTCCTGCACGACCTCCGTGGTCCGCTCAATTCCGCCGTGATGCATCTCGAGGTGCTCAAGCGCACCGTCGCCGGCGATCCCGCCGCGGATGCGAGCCTGCGCACCGTGCTCCAGCAGCTCGTGCGCTTGTCCGACATGCTGCCGGCGGCGGTCGGCGTCGCCGCGCTCGAGCCCAAGCGCTGGCGCACACACGATCTTCGGGTACTCGTCGAGCGCGCCCGCGACGCGGGCGGCCACGCGAGCGTGCGCCTGACCGGCGGTTCGTGGCCGCACGTCAGCGGCGACGACGCTCTCCTGGTGCGCGCCATCGTCGAGCTGATCGCCAACGCGATCGAGGCGACGCCGAACGGCGCGCCGCCGCCGGAGGTGACGGCGATGAGCGGAGCCGACGGCGAGGTGGCTCTGAGCGTGCGAGATCACGGCACGGGCCTGCGCACCACGAACCCCAAACTGCTCATCCGCCTGCTGCACAGCACGAAGCCCGGTCACCACGGGCTGGGGCTCATCACGGTCGAGCGGGTGGCGCGCCTGCATGGCGGAAGGGTCGACTTTGAGTCGCTGTCTCCGGGCGCCCGCGTGACGCTTCGGTTGCCCGTCGCCGGATCGCGCGGACCTCAGCCCGAGTAGACGCTCACGCCGAGCAGGCCGAGCCACACCGCGAGAGCGGCGTCGGCGGAGGCCGACGCGACGACCGCGAGGCCGATCAGCCCGACACCGAGCGCCCCGCCCGTGGCTGTCGTCACGCGCCTCGCCGTCTCCTCTCGCCCAGTGACCGCCCAGACCGCAGCGTGCAACGCGTGTCCGCCGTCCAGCGGCACGGCGGGGATGCAGTTGAACGCGGCGACAAGCAGGTTCCCCACGGCGACGACGGCGGAGCTCGCGGCGAGCAGCGGGTCTGCATCCGCGAACACCAGCCCGACATGGGCGGCCGTGGCCACGACCGCCGCCGCGGCGCTCGCCAGCGGCCCCGCGATCGCCACCGACAGCTCGACGCCGGGCGTCGCGGGTGGCTCCGCGAGCTCCAGCGCGCCGCCGAAGAACGACAGCGTCATGCCTCGCACGCCAAGCCCCGCGCGTGCCGCGGCCAGCGCATGCGCCGTCTCGTGGAACGCCAGCGTCAGCGCCAGCACGGCCGCTGTGCCGACCGCCCCGGCGGCATACGCAGCGATCGAGCGGTCGGGAACGGCATCGGGCAAGAGCGCGTCGCCAACGGTCCACGCAGTGAGGCCAAGGCCGAGAGCCCACGAGGGCGCCACGGTGACGGGAATCTTGGTCGGTATCCAGGCCGCACGAGGGCCGGATCGGCGGCGGAGCCTGTGCGCTGTGACCTGGGCGAGGGACGTCACGTCACGAGGCGAGGGAGGCGACGGCATCGCCCACTTCGCGAAGCGCGTCGGGAACCGGCAGGACCGCCAAGTCCGGGAGCCGCTCGAGAAACTCGCGCGACAGGCTCGCATACGGCATGCACTCGTACACCGCCTCGCTGAGGATCGTCGCCTCCGCCGCGTCGGCCACGTCCTCGAGGGGCTCGAGCGTCTCGAGCACCTCTGGGATGTATCGTCGCCCGAGCGCCACCAGGGCGCCGACACGCGCCGCGAGCGCCGCAGGAGCGAGAAGGTCGCGACCCGAACGGCCGCCGGGCACCTCGTACACGAAGCGTCGGACCGCAAGGAGGTGGGGATCCTCCACGTCCGGCAACGGCGGCCCCGGCTCGACCAAGCCGTCGGACGGCAGC
>Ga0209382_10005101_pt1 | contig 17161 bp, 19 predicted proteins | sample SoiMetdeltSBSDD5_FD_187599 | JGI IMG/M metagenome (GOLD analysis project Ga0209382, IMG submission 187599) | Bulk soil microbial communities from a Populus tree surrounding site in Tennessee, USA - Soil MetaG P. deltoides SBSDD5 (SPAdes) (version 2) | ecosystem: Environmental > Terrestrial >...
GACCTTCGACGCCGGCGCCCTCGCCGGGGGCCGGGAGGCGGGTGGGGTGTTCGCCGCCGGGCCCGACGATCCTCGCGTGACACTTGACGTAGCACCGTCCGCGCGGTGGGTGGTCGACACCTACCCGGTGGAGGACGTCCGCACCACCGAGGACGGACGGCTGCGGGTGCGCCTGGCGGTCACCGCCACCCCCTGGCTGGAGCGACTCCTGCTCCGCCTCGGTCGTGACGCCCGCGTGGTGGAGGCCGACGACCCGTCCCACGGCGAGGCCGGCCCCCGAGCCGCGGCCCGCATCCTGGCCCGCTACGGCGAGCGGTAGCGGACCGCGGCGGGTCGAGCCCGGCCGGCGACATCCGGGGGCGAGGGTGTGCCGGCGGTGACGGTCCGGGGAGGACACCCCAGGTCGGGCGGAGAATCCTCCCCCAACCGGCGGGGGAGCGCGCGGATCGGGCGGGGCCTGCGCTAGCCTCCACGGCGCCGTGCGTGACGCATCTCCCCCCTCTGGTCTCTCTGGCGACGACCGGGGTGACGCACCAGGTACCGCTCGGGGTCGGGCCACCGACCGCCGCGGGCCTGGGCCTCGCCACCTCGCCGCCGACAGCAGGGACGCGCGCCCGAGCATCCCTTCGCCCCGCACCGCCGGGGTCGCCGCGGCCCGGGCCCGGGCCCGCACCGCACCTCCAGTCGACGGGGACGGCGACCGCGACGGCCACGACGACGTGGGCCGCAGCGACCTGCTCCCCAAGCCGCCCGACCCCAAGGCCCAGCGAAGCCTCCACCGCACGATCCTCGAGTGGGCCGCGGTCATCGCCGGGGGCATCGTCATCGCCCTGGTGGTCGAGGCCTTCCTGGTCCAGGCGTTCTGGATCCCGTCGCCCTCGATGGTGCCCACGCTGGAGGTGGGCGACCGGGTGCTGGTCAACAAGCTCGCCTACAAGCTCCACGACGTGCACAGGGGCGACGTGGTGGTGTTCGAGCGGCCGCCCGAGGCGCGCAACGGCAGCGACTCCGAGATCAAGGACCTGATCAAGCGGGTGGTCGCGGTGGGCGGCGACACGCTCGAGGGGCGCGACGGCCGGGTATATGTGAACGGCGAGCTGATCGAGGAGCCCTACCTCGAGCCCGGTACCCGCACCGAAAACCTGCCATCCCAGACGATCCCCGAGGGCCAGGTGTTCGTGATGGGCGACAACCGAGAGAACAGCGAAGACAGCCGGATCTTCGGGCCCATCGACGAGGACACCATCGTGGGGCGCGCCTTCGTCAAGGTGCTGCCCATCACCGACCTGGGGTGGTTGTGAAGCGCGGCCCCCGCCCGCGCTCAGCCTTCACCGTCGGGGTAGACGGCCCGCACGGCGTCGACCATGCGGTCGACGTAGTCGCTGTACACACCGTCGATGCCCAGGTCCAGCAGCTCGCCCAGGACGCGCGGCAGCTGCGCGTCCCAGGCAAAGGCCAGCACGCCGAAGCGGTGGAACAACGTGGTCAGGCCGCCCGTCCAGTCCAGGTGGTGCAGGTTGATCGCGTCGATCCCCTTGGCCGCCAGCGTGGCGGCCCGGCGCTCGGCGCCCTCCTTGATGCGCCCGGTGCGGGTCGAGTCGACCAGGCGCACTTCCGGGCAGCGGCCCCGCCATTCGACCAGCTGCTCCCAGCGGTGGTGGCACAGCCACAGGTTGCCCAGGGCATCGTCGCCCGCGGCCCGGGCCACGGCCACCACGCGGTCGAAGGCCGCGGTGTCCTTGACATCCAGCGACACCGGCACGGACGTGCCGCAAGTGGCGTACAACTGTTCGAGAGTCGGGATATGGTCGGGCAGCTCCGCCCGGGCCACGGTCCCGATCGGCCGGCGGCGCACCCGGCCGACGACGCCGTCATGGTCGAGCACGGCTTCGCCGTCGGCGGTGATCCAGACGTCGCTCTCGACGCCCGTGGCTCCCAGCCTCAGGGCCAGCGTGAAGGCCGCGAGCGTGTTCTCGGGCGCATGGGCCCGCGCTCCGCGGTGGGCGAAGGCAATTGGTGGTATCACGGCAGCGGGTACACGAGTGGGCATGGACACACTTTCCGGGTGACGACGGGTTTAGCGGACCGGCGTCATGATGTCCCTATCTCGCTCTCTCATCTGGTAGTACGAGATTGAGGAGAGTCATGGCCACGCTGATCCGAGCCACGTGCAGCGACTGCGGCGACGTCGAGCTGGGGACGCGCGACCTCGTTGTCCGCCTCTGTGAGGACACCGATTCGGGCACCTACGTCTTCAAGTGCCCGAACTGCGCACACCCGGTCGTGCGACCCGCCGACCGTTCCACGATCGACCTGCTGGTGTCCTCGGGCTGCCGGCTGGAGGTGTGGAACATGCCGGCCGAGCTGATGGAGACCCGCCCCGAGGGTGACAAGTTCACCTACGACGACCTCATCGACTTCCACGAGGTCCTCGAGGGCGAAGGCTGGTTCGACGAGCTGCTCCACGCGCACCGCCGGCGCCTCTAGCGGTGGCGGCGCGGGCGTGACGCTCGTCTGGGCCGTGCCTGTGATCGCGGCCGCACTGGCCATGGTGTGGCTGCTGGCCCGGGCCCGGCCGTTGGAGGACGAGGTGACCGGCCTCGCCGTCGAGGTCCGCGAGCTGCGCCGCCTGCGGGCGCCGCTGGCCGGTATCCGGAGGGCCACGGCCGACACCGACGCCCTCGTGGCGGACTTTCGTGAGGCGCATCCCGCCGACGGCCAGAAGCCGCCCGGAGACTCGGAGTAAACCGGCGGCCCCGCTCTACACTGCTCGCCATGTTCAACGTCGGCGGCGGCGAGCTGCTGGTGATCATGCTGCTCGCGCTGATCGTTCTCGGGCCCCAGAAGCTGCCCGGCGCAGTGCGCCAAGCTGGGCGGGTCATGGGCGAGGTACGGCGCATCTCGTCGGGGTTCCAGCAGGAGCTCAAGCAGGCGATCGACGATAGCGACAGCGACGCCGTCGATATGCCGGCCCGCCGGCGGGAGGCGGTGCCGCTGGCCTCCACGGTGGCCGAGGCCGGCGCGACATCCTTCGAGGGGGACGGCGACGAAGACCAGGGTGACACCCACGACGACCTCCAGGACGACGTCGTGCCCACCCCGACGCTCACCACCCCCAGCCTCGACGCCGACGAGACGGTCGCGCCCGCCATGGCCGCCGCCCTCGACGAGATCGTCACCCCGCTCGCGCCGGCCCCGGAGCCCGGTGCCGAGGATGAGACCGGCACCGCCGGTGACCAGCGCGCCGCGTCCTAGCGCGCTCCGGAGCTGATCATGGTCAAGGCCCAGCCTGCGCTCGACCCGGGCATGACGCTGGTCGAGCACCTGACCGAGCTGCGCAAGCGGCTCATCATCAGCGTGACGGCCGTGGCCATCGGCATGCTGATCGCCTTCCTGGTGTACCCCTGGATCATCGACTTCCTGATTCGCCCGTACAAGGAGCTGGTCGAGGCCCGGCCCAACTCGTCCATCTCCGGGGGACGGCTACTGCAGACCGACCCGCTCGAGGGCTTCGGGGTCCGCATGAAGACCTCGGCCTACGCCGGCATCGGCCTGGCCATGCCGGTGATCCTGTGGCAGGTGTGGAAGTTCGTCACGCCCGGCCTCTACCCCAACGAGCGCCGCTATGCGGTGCCGTTCGTACTCAGCGCCCTGGCCCTGTTCGTCCTGGGGGCCACGCTGGCCTACTTCACCCTGCCCCGGGCGCTGGAGTTCCTGATCGACATCGCGGGCGGTGACTTTGTCACCGCCTTCGCGGCTGCCAAGTACTTCCAGCTCGTGGTGTACATGATGCTGGCGTTCGGCATCGGCTTCGAGTTCCCGATCGTGCTGATCTTCCTGCAGCTCGCGGGGGTGCTCACGCCCGACATGCTCAAGCGCTCCCGGCGGTTCGCCATCGTGGGCATCTGCGTCCTGGTGGCCGTGATCACGCCGTCGGGCGACCCCATCAGCATGCTGATGCTGTCGATCCCGATGTGCATCTTCTACGAGGCGTCGATCCACATCGGCCGGATCCTCACCCGGCGCCGGGACGCAAGGGCGGCGGCGGCGTGACCGACGCCCCGCGCCCAGGCGGCGGCGGGGCGACCGGGGTGGGGCTGCTCGCCGACGCCTACCCGTTCGAGCTCGACGCCTTCCAGGTCCGGGCCATCGCGGCCCTGGACGACGGCCGCTCGGTGCTGGTGGCTGCGCCCACCGGGTCGGGCAAGACGGTGGTGGCGGAGTACGCGGTGGCGCGGGCGCTGGCGGACGGCAGCAAGACCTTCTACACGACCCCGATCAAGGCCCTGTCCAACCAGAAGTACGCCGACCTGGCCCGGCGCCACGGGGCGGACCGGGTGGGCCTGCTCACCGGCGACAACAGCATCAACGGCGACGCCCCGGTGGTGGTCATGACCACCGAGGTGCTGCGCAACATGATCTACGCCGGGTCGTCGGCCCTCCACAACCTGCGTTTCGTGGTCCTCGACGAGGTCCACTACCTCCAGGACGCCTACCGGGGACCGGTGTGGGAGGAGGTGATCATCCACCTGCCTCCCGAGGTGGCGCTGGTGTGCCTGTCGGCCACGGTGTCCAACGCCGAGGAACTGGCCGAGTGGCTGACCACCGTCAGGGGCCCCACCACGCTGGTGCTCGAGGAGCAGCGCCCGGTCGAGCTGCGCAACCTGTACCTGGTGGGCGACCGCCAGAGCGAGCGGCCGCACCTGCTGCCCACTCTGGTCGACGGCCGGCCCAACCCCGAGGCCGACCGGCTCGACCACGACACCCTGGCCGGCCGCGGCCCTCGCCGGGGCCACCGGCGGCCCCGGCGCCGGTTCTTCACCCCGCGGCGTCCCGAGGTCATCGAGATGCTCGGGGACCGCGAGATGCTCCCCGCCCTGTACTTCATCTTCAGCCGCATGGGCTGCGAGGAGGCGGTGTCCTCGTGCCTCGACGCCGGCCTGCGGCTCACGACGCCCGACGAGCGGGCCCGGATCCGGGACATCGTGGACGAGCGCACCGCGTCCCTCACCGACGACGACCTCGATGTGCTGGGCTACGACCGCTGGGTCGCGGCGCTGGAGCAGGGCCTCGCGGCCCACCACGCCGGCATGGTCCCGCCGTTCAAGGAAGCGGTGGAGGCGTGCTTCACCGAGGGCCTGGTCAAGGCCGTGTTCGCCACCGAGACGCTGGCGCTGGGGGTCAACATGCCCGCCCGCTCGGTGGTCATCGAGCGGCTGTCGAAGTTCACGGGGGAGACCCGGGCGTTCCTCACGCCGGGCGAGTACACCCAGCTGACCGGGCGGGCGGGTCGCCGCGGCATCGACGACCTGGGCTACGCCATCGTGCTGTGGTCGCCGTTCGTACCCTTCGACCAGGTGGCGTCGCTGGCGTCGAGCCGGACCTACGGGCTGCACTCTGCCTTCCGGCCGACCTACAACATGGCGGCCAACCTGGTGCGCCGCTATGAGCCCCCCGAGGCTCACCACCTGCTGAACCTCTCGTTCGCCCAGTTCCAGGCCGACCGGGCGGTGGTGCGCTTCGAGGCCCGCATCGAGCGCCAGCAGGACAAGCTGGCGCGGCTCACCGCCGAGGCCCGCTGCGAGCGAGGCGACGTCGGCGAGTACCGCGACCTGGCTCGGGCCGAGCAGGACAAGGCCCGGTCCGAGCGGCCGGTCCCCGGGGCGTTCGACTTCGCCCTGTCCAAGCTGGTGCCGGGGGACATAGTCGAGATGGGCGGCCAGCGGCTGGCCGTGCTGTCCATCGCCTACCGCAAGGGATCGCCGCGGCTGAAGGCCCTCGACCGCGACGGCGAGAAGGTGACCCTGAGCCGCGACGACATGGCCGAGCCCCCCACCCGCGTGGGCCGGTTGGACATGCCGCGGCCCTACCAGCCGAACAACCGTGCCTTCCAGCACAAGGTGGCCGACGAGCTGCGCCGGGCCCGCCTGGCGCCGCGGCGCGCGTCGAGCGGTCCGACCGCCGGCGGCAACGGTGAGGCGGAGGCCGAGGAGCGCTCGCGGCTGGAAGCCCACCCGGTGCACGAGTGCCCCGACCGCGACGCCCACGTGCGGGCCGAGGGCCAGCGCCGGCGGGCCGCCCGCGAGCTGGAGGACATGCGCCGCGAGGTGCGGTCCCGCACGGGCTCGCTGGCCCGCCGGTTCGACCGCGTGCTGCGGCTGCTGGAGGCGTGGGGCTATCTCGAGGGCTGGGCCCTGACCGACCGGGGGCAGGTGCTGGCCCGCACGTACCACGAGTCCGACCTGCTGGTCGCCGAGGCCATGGTGTCGGGCCTGCTCGACGACCTCGCACCGGCGGAGCTGGCCGGCCTGGTGTCGGCGTTCACCTACGAGCACCGGGGCCCGGGCGTCCCCCCGCCGCCCTGGTTCCCGTCCCGCCGGGTCCGGACCCGCTGGGCCGAGCTGGAGCGGCTGGCCGACGACCTGCGGGCCGACGAGGAGGCCGCGGGCCTGCCCCAGACCCGGCCACCCGACCCGGGCTTCGCGGCCCTGGCCCACGCCTGGGCGTCGGGCGAGCCCCTGGGCGACGTCCTGAGCGACGAAGAGCTCTCCGGCGGCGACTTCGTCCGCAACATCAAGACCCTGATCGACCTGGTGCGCCAAGTGGGCGACATCGCTCCCAACCGCGACACCGCCCGCTCCGCCCGCCAGGCAGCCGACGCCCTGCACCGCGGGGTCGTGTCGGTCTCCTCGACGCTCGACGAGGTGGCAGGCGAGCCTCCGTCGCCCCCGGACGCGCCGTGACACTCCCGCGGGTGAGGGCGCAGCCCGTCCAGGGGGCGCTCGCGTCCCCAGGCCCCACGGGACGGCCATGACGCTCCGGCGGGCTGAGCCCCATGGGCCGCGGGAGGTGGTGTCGCGCTCCGGCGGGCCGCGCCCCATGTGCCGGGGGACGTGGCGTGACGCTCCGGTGGGCCGAGTCCCATGGGGCGTGACGCTCGGGCGGGGCGAGCGCCATGTGCCGCGGGCCGTGGTATCGCGCTCGGGCGGGCCGAGCCCCATGTGCCGGGGGACGTGGCGTGACGCTCCGGTGGGCCGAGTCCCAGGGGGCGTGACGCTCGGGCGGGGCGAGCTGCCTGACGGCGGGTTGTGACGGTCCGGCGCGGCGAAGCCTGGGGCGAGGCGGGCGGGCTGCCACCGGGGGCGGTGGTGGTGGCGAGCGACGTCGAGGCGCGGCGCGTGGTGGAGGCGGCCCGCCGGGCGGGCGAGGCACCGCCCCCGCTGGCGCTGGCCGGCGGCGACCTGTGCCGCACGCTGGGCGGGCGGGGCGACCGGGGCCGGTGGGAGCGCGGCGAGGCGGTCCAGGTGCCCGTCGACCTCGGCTCGGTGTTGCTGGACGGCCGCCAGTTCTGGTTCGTGGCCCACCTGGTGGTCCGCCGCTCGTGGTGGCGGGGCCGGGTGGTGGCGGCCATGAATGCCGAGTTCCTGGGCCCGTGGGACGTGGCCCCGCAGGCCCATCCGGGCGATGGCCGGCTCGACGTCGTGGACGCAGCCGCGGAGCTGTCACTCGTCGACCGGCTCCAGGCCCGGCGACGCCTTCCTGCGGGCGGTCATGTGCCCCACCCGCAGATCAAAGTGACCCGGCGCCCCGCCATGCAGCTGGAGCTGGCGGCCCGCACCCCGGTGTGGCTCGACGGCGAGCCGGAAGGCGAGGCCCGCAACCTGTCGCTGCGGCTGGAGCCCGGCGCCCTCACCTGCATCGTCTAGAACTGCGCCCATGCGCGCTTGGATCCTCGACGAGTCGCCCGGGAGCTACCGGGAGGGCGACATCGGCGACCCGCCGGTCGGCCCCGGCGACGTGGCGGTCCGTCCTGTTGCCACCGCCCTCAACCACATGGACCTGTGGCTCACCCGAGGCCTGCCCAAGCCCCACCTGCCGCACGTGCCCGGCTGCGACGTGGCCGGCGTGGTGGAGGAGGTGGGCTCGGAGGTGACCGGGGTGTCGCCGGGTGACGAGGTCGTGGTCAACCCGGCGGTGTCCCCGGTCGAGGCGATCGTCGCGCACGGCATCGACTCTCCGCTGGCCCCCGGCTTCCAGATCCTGGGCGAGCAGCGCTGGGGCGGCCACGCCGACCGGGTGGTGGTGCCGGCCCGCAACGTCGTGCCGCGGCCCGCGGGCCGGGACTGGGAGGAGTGCGCGGCCTACCCGCTCGCCACCCTGACGGCCTGGCGGATGCTGCGCCGCGCCCGGCTGGCGGCGGGGGAGACCGTGCTGGTCGTCGGCATCGGCGGGGGTGTCAGCACCGCGGCCCTGGGCCTGGCCCTGCGGCTGGGGGCGACCGTCTACGCCACCTCCCGCGACGAGGCCAAGCGGCGCCGGGCCGTGTCCCTCGGGGCCGCCGATGCCTTCGACTCGGAGGCGGACTGGCCGGTGGCGGCCGACGTGGTGGTCGAGAGCGTCGGCCCCGCCACCTGGGACCGCTCGGTCCGGGCGCTGCGCCCAGGGGGACGCCTGGTGGTGTGCGGGGCCACCTCGGGGCCGAAGGTCGAGCTCAACCTGCCGCGGCTGTTCTTCAAGCAGATCGAGGTGATCGGCTCGACCATGGGCTCATACCCCGAGTTCGACCAGGTCACCCGGTTGATGTGCCAGGGCCTGCCCGTCCAGGTGGACGAGGTCTTCGCCCGGGCCGAGTACCCGCAGGCCCTCGAACGCCTGGCGCGGGGTGAACAGCTGGGCAAACTTGTGCTTCGACACGGAGAGTAGGCAGCTACAGTCCCAGCGATCGGTCGGGTGTCAGGAGCTGGGGAGATGGAGCAGACGACGGCGCCTCCGCCACCTCCGCCGCCCCCGTACCCGAGACCCTCGGGTGGCGAGGCGAAGGGGCCACTGTGGCTGGTCGCGGGGATGGCCGTGGTCGCCCTGGTCGCGGCCGCGGTCCTGGTGGCCGGACGGGACGACGACGGTCCCCCCGCGGCCGGGACGCTGGAACGGGTCCAGGACGCCATGCGCGACGCGGGCACCTTCCGCATGCGCTCGACGGCGACGAACCGCGCTTCCTTCGGCGACTCCGAGGGCGGAGGCAGCGAGCGTGCCGATCGGGTGGTGACCGAGGCCGAGGTGGACGGGGACGACTGGCGGGCGCGGGCCGACGAGGGCGACTGGGTGAACGAGGTCGTCGCGGTGGACGGGGATCTCTACACCCGCTCGGACCTCGACGAGGCCGCCGTGGCCGACGCGCCCTGGGAGCTGTTCGAAGCCGTGCCGATGAGGGAGGACGAGCTCGACGAATTCCTGTTCGACGACGTGTCCGACGAGGACGAGGAGTTCGTCATCGCCACCCTGGGGGCCCTGTACCTGGGCGACTTCTCCGAGGCGGCCGGAGTGTCCAGCACCACCGGCGTCGCCCCGCCCACGGGCCTGGTGGACGCGATCGGCGACCTGAGCGAGGTCGAGATAGTGAGCGTCGCCGGGGGCGAGGTGCGGTTGAGGGGAGTCCGGAAGCCGCCCGACCACCTCACCCCCGCGTTCCCGGTCCTGGCGCCCGACGGCGTGTTCGAGATCGTGCTCGGCGCCGACTATCTGCCCAAGGCGCTGCGGTTGACTGTGGATGGCCTGCGCGCCTCCTACGTCAACGAGGTCAGCTTCGCCGGCTGGGGCGCGGCCATCACGGTGGACGTGCCCGAGGGCGAGATTGACGAGACACCGTGGATCGACGAGGAGGCGCTGGCGGACGCCGCGGACGGGCTGGGCCCCATCGTGTGGCCCACGGACGTGCCCGACGGGCTGGTCGTGACGGACATCTACCCCCTGGTCGCGGACGAGTCCCCGGAGGGCTGCGACCAGATCGACCTGACCTACGGCCCGGCGCCCGACGACGAGGAAGCCTTCGACGAGTGGATCGAGAGCGACCACAACCTGGACATCTACCTGATGCCGCTCGACTGCGCCCTCGACTACGACGACACGCCGTTCGCGGCCGGGGAGTTCGGCCCGGCGCTCGTGCGCGAGGTCGACGGCATCCTGGAGGTGCAGGTGGACACCACGGTGGTCCAGTTCTACACGAGCTATGAAGACGAGCTGCCCGCCATGGTGGCCTCGCTCCAGCCGTTCGACCTCGACGCCGAGATCGAGCGCATCGTCGTGGAGGGGGGCTCCTTCACCACCGGCGCCCATTAGCGTGGCCCGATGGACCAGACGCCCCTGTCCGACGCCAAGTCCCGCCTGGCGGCCGAGGTCGATGGGCGGGCCGATGTGCTGCTCGACGTGTCGCGCCGCATCCACGCCCAGCCCGAGCTGGGCTACGAGGAGCAGTTCGCGCACGACCTGCTGACCGGCGTGCTGGAGGACGCCGGTCTGGCGGTGACCCGGGCGGCCCGAGGGGTGGACACGGCGTTCGAGGCGCGTGCCGGTGGCATCGGGCCGCTGGTGGCCGTCGTGTGCGAGTACGACGCGCTGCCCGGCATCGGCCACGCCTGCGGTCACAACGTCATCGCCGCCGCCGGACTGGGCGCGGGCCTCGCCGCCGCGGCGCTGGCCGAGGAGCTGGGCGGCCAGGTCCTGGTGGTGGGCACCCCGGCCGAGGAGGGCGGCGGAGGCAAGGTCCGCCTCATCGACGGCGGCACGTTCAAAGGCGTCGACGCCGCGCTCATGGTCCACCCCGCGGACGCCGACCTCACCGCCATGGACGTCGTGGCGCTGCAGCAGGCCCACGTGACCTACACGGGGGAGGCGGCCCACGCCGCGGCGTTCCCCCACCGGGGCCGCAACGCACTCGATGCCGCTGTGCTCGGCTACCTCAACGTGGCCGCGCTGCGCCAGCACATCGCGGCGGGGGAGCGCCTCCACGGGATCATCACCGACGGAGGCGACAGGCCGAACATCGTGCCCGCCTACGCCCGCACGGAGTGGATCGTGCGCTCGCCCACGGTGGCGGGGCTGGAGGTCCTCAAGACCCGGTTCCTGGCCTGCCTGGAGGCCGGAGCCACGGCCGCGGGGTGCGAGATGGACCTCGAGTGGATCGACCCGGTGTACGCCGACATGATCGACAGCCAGGCCATCGTGGAGCGCTACCGGGCCAACGCCGAAGCTCTGGGCCGGATCGTGCGGGTCCCGTCCCCGCAGGCCCGGGTGGTGGGCAGCACCGACATGGGCAACGTCAGCTACGTGGTGCCGTCCATCCACCCCATGATCCGGGTGGCGCCGCCCGGCGTGCCCATCCACACGCCGGCCTTCGCGGGGTTCGCGGGCGGGCCCGAGGGCGACGCCGCGGTGCTCGACGGGGCCAAGGCCCTGGCCTTCACGGTCGCCGACCTCTGGCTCGACGGAGGGCTGGTCGAGCGGGCGCAGGGCGAGTGGCGGGAGGCAGTCGCCGGCCGGTCGGGCGCCGTCGCGGGGGGCGCGTGACGGGCGTCTCAGGGCGCCGCGAGCATCCCCGGACACGGGGAGGCCCCGACGTACGATCGTGCTCCCTATGACGGTCTACGTGAGCGAGGACTTCAGCCCCGCCGAGGCCGACGTCCTGCGGCGCTACTTCACGAACCTCGATGGTCCCGTGTTTGCCCTGGTCAACCTGCCCGAGGTGGTCAAGGGGGCGCTGTTCGCCCGCTACTCGCGCTCGCCGAAGAGCCTCCGGCGGCTGTTCCTCGACGAGTTCGTGGGCGACCTCGACATCGCGGGCGACGCCAGCGTGGATGCCACGGTCGGCCTGCAGCGGGCCGAGGAGCTCTACGACCGGGTGTTCTTCGAGTACGGCGACGACTCGGTCGCCCAGCTCGGCGGGGTCCACCTGGCCTGCGAGCAGGCCTCGAACCTGCTCACCAAGGTGCTCGAGTGGGGCCGGCTCATGTCCTACCTCGAGCAGTCCACCCGCTACATCGCCTACGACGCCCGGCTGGGCGGGCGTTACCGCTACCACCGCGACCCCGAGGTGCTGGGCAGCCCGCTGGGGCTGCGGTACGTGGGCGACCTGGACCGCATGTTCGACACCTACGCAGTCATGGCCGAGGTCATGCTCGACTACTTCCGCGAGCGCTTCCCCCGCCAGGCCGGTGACAGCGACTTCGTCCACCGCCAGGCGCTCAAGGCCAAGGCGCTCGACTCAGTGCGCGGTGCCCTGCCCGCGGCCGCCCTGTCCAACGTGGGCATCTACGGCACCGGCCAGGCCTACGAGGCGCTGCTGCTGCGCATGCGCGCCCACCCGCTGCCCGAGGCCCGCAGCTACGCCGACCTGATGCTGGGTGAGCTGCGCAAGGTGATCCCCAGCTTCCTCAAGCGGGTCGACGTGAACGACCGGGGCGTGGCGGCCAGCACCTATCTGGCCACCACCCGCACCGCCACCGACGAGATCGCGGCCCGGCTGTTCCCGCCGGGAGAGGCGGAGGCCGAGGGCGGGCCCCGGGTCGAGCTGATCGACTTCGACCCCGACGGCGAGGTCAAGCTGGTCGCGGCCATGCTCTACGCCTACACCGACCGGTCCGAGGCGGAGATCGAGCGCCGGGTGCGGGACATGACCGTGGCCGAGCGCCTCGAGGTCGTGCGGGCGTACGTCGGCGACCGCACCAACCGGCGCCACCGGCCCGGGCGGGCCTTCGAACGCACCGGCTACCGCTTCGACGTGCTGGCCGACTACGGCGCCTTCCGGGACCTGCAGCGCCACCGGATGCTCACGGTCGAGTGGCAGCCGCTGTCGCCCCGCCACGGCTACACCCGCCCCTCCGCGGTCGACGACGCCGGCCTCGGCGAGACGTTCGACGAGACCATGGCCCGTTCGGCGGACCTGCACGAGGCGCTGGCGGCCCGCTTCCCGGCCCAGGCGCCGTACGCGGTGGCGCTGGCCTACCGGGTGCGCTTCGTCCTGCAGATGAACGCCCGGGAGGCGATGCACCTGCTGGAGCTGCGCAGCGCGCCCCAGGGACATCCGGCCTACCGGGAGGTGGCCCAGCAGATGCACCGGCTGATCGCCGAGCAGGCCGGCCACCGGGCGCTGGCCGAGGCCATGCGCTTCGTCGACCACAGCCCGGAACCGCAGCTGGAACGCCTGGCAGCCGAGCGCCGCGCGGAGGCCCGCCGGCTCTCTCGCTGAACTCGCGAAAAGTGCCCTGTGTCACGCCGCGGTCGCGCGCTCGGGTCGCTACCCTGACCGCCTTTGCACCGCCGGTGAGAAGCCGGGGTGCGCATATCTCATTGTGGCGGGTCGCGTGCCTATGATCCGGCCGCGCTAGGCCCACCCGCGAAGGGACCCGATGGCTGACGACGAGACCACCGACGACGAAGACTTCGAGGCCGACTCCCCCGACGAGGACGAGTTCGCCGAAGAGCCCGACGAGCTCTCCGAAGACCTGGAGGACGAGGTGGAGGCCGAGGAGGCCTTCGACGACGACTTCGCCGATGACGATGACGTCAGCGTCAGCGATAGCGACGACGAAGACGATGTCGACGTGGTCTTGGAGGCCGCCCCCGCTCCCAAGGCCACGGCGACGAAGACCCGGCGCGCCGGTGAAGAGGAAGAGGAAGAGGACGAGGACGACGAGGTCGACCCGGACGACGTCGAGGCCGACCTCGACGCCATCCTCAAGGACCGCATCGCCGCCCAGCCCGAGGACGAGGACGACGACGAGGACGAGGTGGCCGAGCCGGACGACCGCGGCGACGGCACCGGGCGCATCCAGCCGAAGAAAGCCGACGAGTTCGTGTGCCAGTCGTGCTTCCTGGTCAAGCACCGCCGCCAGCTGGCCGACGAGGACCTGATGCTCTGCGTGGACTGCGTCTGAGACGACGTGATGTCTGCGTGGACTGCGTCTGAGAAGATCGAGCTGTGACCGACGCCGAGAAGACCCCGATCGACCACCTCGTGGATGGTGCCGTCGACCTGTTCGTCTACGCGCCGATCGGCCTGTTCTTCGAGGCGCCCAACCTGCTCCCCAAGCTGGCCGCGCAGGGCCGGGTGCACGCCAACAACGCCCGGCTGTTCGGGCAGTTCGCGGTGAAGCACGGCGAGGCCGAGATGCGTCGCCGGGTCGGCGACGTCGAGCAGCAGGCGGTCGGCCTGCTCAAGATGTTCGGGCTGCTGCCCGACGAAGACGACGCGGACTCGTCGCCGGGCGCCGCGGCGGCGCCGGCGACGACACCGCGGTCGACGGCCTCACCGGCGGTCACCCGGGGCCTGGAACCGGTGGCCGGGAACGGCGAGGCGCCGTCCGGGCCCGCCGCCGACGAGCTGGCCATCCCGGACTACGACAGCCTGTCGGCCTCGCAGGTCGTGACCCGGCTGGAGGGCCTGAGCCCCGACGAGCTGGAGGCACTGCGGGCCTACGAGGCCGCGCACCGCGGGCGCAAGACGATCCTCAACAAGGTCGCCCAGCTCCAGGAGTGAGCGCCATCCCTGCTCCCCACGAGGCGGCGCGCACCGCCCGCCCGGACGACGTCCCGGCCCTGTTGCCCCTGGCCCAGGCCGCGGCGGCCGAGTTGCGGGACCAGAAGGGTGGCCCGGTCTGGTGGCGGCGCGAGCGGCGCCAGGGCGACCTGGGCGAGGCGCTGCGCTCGGCTCTGGACGACCCCGAGTTCGAGGTGGTCGTGGGCACGCTGGACGGCACCGCCATCGGCTACGCCATCGCCCGCATCGAGCGGCTCGCCGACGGCGGCCGGCTCGGGGTGGTGGAGGACATCTACGTCGATCCCGGTGGCCGCGCGGTGGGGGTGGGCGAGGCGCTGATGGACCACGTGCTGGCCTGGGCTCGGGACCAGGGCTGCTTCGGGGTGGACAGCCTGGCGCTGCCGGGCGACCGGGCGACGAAGAACTTCTTCGAGTCGTTCGGGCTCGTCGCCCGCGCCATCATCGTCCACAAGCCCCTAGGGTGAGTCCGCCCCCGGTGCTCGCGGTGAGCGCCGTCGCGGTCCACGACGGCCGCCTGCTGCTGGTGCAGCGGGCCGGCGACCGGCCCGACGGCGGGCTGTGGGCGGTCCCCGGTGGCCGGGTGGAGCCCGGCGAGCCACTGCGTGACGCCGTGGTCCGGGAGCTGGGGGAGGAGACGGGCCTGCGCGCCCGGTGCGGCGACCTGGTGGGCTGGGCCGAGCGGATCAGCTCCGAGCACCACTTCGTCATCCTCGACTTCTGGGTGGAGCTGTTGGACCCCGACCCGCGGGGCGCGTCACGGGCGGGCGATGACGCCTCCGCCCTGGCCTGGGTGCCCCTGAGGGAGGTGGCCACCCACGATCTCGTCCCGGGCCTGGCCGAGTTCCTGGTGGACCACGGGGTGATCCCGGCTTCGCCCGGCGGCCCCGGCAGTCCCGGGTCGGTCAGCGCTTCGGGCGCTTGAGCAGCAGTGTCGGGCTCTCCGTGCCGCCACCCTGGGAGAACAGGGTGATGTCGTCGGTGACCTCCCAGCCCTCCTCGCCCAGCTTGTTCAGCCCGGCCAGCCAGGTTTCGCCTTTCTGCAAGAAGACCGAGTAGGTCCGGTATTCCCAGCGCGTCGGCGTCATCGACATGCACCGAGACTACTGGCGGCCCGGCCCCGAAGAGCCGCGGTCAGCGGCCTTGCCACTGCGGTGGGCGCTTCTCGATGAAGGCGGTGAGGCCCTCGCGGAAGTCGTCGCTGCGCATGGCCGCAGCCATGCCTTCGGCCGACAGCTTCCAGCCGACCTCGTCCGGCGCGTGGGTGGCCTCGAGCACGACCCGGCGAGACTCGCGCACGGCGACAGGAGCGTTGGCGCAGATCTGCTCGGCCAGGGCGGTGGCGACGTCGAGCGCATCTCCGGGCTCGCACAGGCGGTTGACGAGGCCGTGGTGGTGGGCCTGCTCGGCGGAGATGGGATCGCCGGTCAGGGCCAGTTCCATGGCGATGTTGAACGGGATCTTGCGCCCGAGCCGAAACAGCCCGCCGGCGGCGGCCACGAGCGAGCGCTTGACCTCGGGGATCCCGAAGGTGGCCGTGCTGGAGGCCACGACCAGGTCGCAGGACAGCACGATCTCGGTGCCCCCGGCGAGGGCAGGGCCGTCCACCGCGGCGATCATCGGCTTGGTCCGCTCGCGGGTCACGATGCCCCCGAACCCGCCCCGGGCCGTGGCCAGCCCGGCCGCGTTCCCGGCGTTGATCTCCTTGAGGTCGGCCCCGGCACAGAACACGGGCGGCTCCCCGGTGAGGATGCCGACCCAGATGCTGTCGTCGGACTCGATCCGATCGACAGCGTCCTCGATGCCCTGCGCAACGGCCGGGTTGACGGCGTTGCGCGCCTCGGGACGGTTGATCTTGACGATCGCGAACGGTCCCCGCTGCTCGAATTCGACGGCCATCCCGACACCCTAGGAGATCGCACATCTACTGCAAGAAAAGTCCCGGCCCCGCTACCAGGCATCACCCACTCTGAGTGACTCCAAAGCCAAGATCGAAGGAAACGTTCGCTATGGTGAGGTGGTCGAACCAGATGAGCGCAGGTTGAGCAGGGGCATCGCCCGGATTCGACAAGGGGACGGGGACAAGGACATGGACGACTCCACAGGGCACATGCAGTGCCCCTTCTGCGGGGCGTACGAGGTCGACCGTCTCTTCATCGGGTCCCTGAGGCTGGACTCCTGCACCTGCCAGGGCTGCGGCTCCCGCTGGGACGAAGACGCCACCACCGGCGCCTACCGCGGCCGCGGCGACGCAGAGTCCGTCCTCGCCCCCCGCCCCCGCTGACTCTCTCCTGCGCTTGCTATTGCTTCGGCGAGCCGCCCGGCCCTACTCGCCCGACGCATGCGTGGCGTGGGCATTCCCCTCGGCCGACCCCCCGTTGGTGGAGGCCCCACCCCCCGCATCCTGACCCTCGCCGACCTCCCACTCCGTAGCGGCCTCGGCCCCACCTTCCGTGGCGGCGGCCTGCTCGGGCTCGGTAGCTGCGGCCTCAGCCTCGCTGCGGGACTGGGTCGCGGCCACGGACTCGGGCTCAGCCCCGGCGGCGGTTGAAGCCCCGGCGGGCTCGGCCTCGGTCGCCGCGGGCTCGGCATTGGCAACGGGCTCGGCGGCGCGCTCGGTTGTGTCGGCCTGCTCGGGTCCGGCTGCGGGCTCGGGCGCGCTCGCGGGCTCGGCCCCGGTGGCGGATTCGGTTGTGTCGGCCTGCTCGGGTCCGGCTGCGGACTCGGGCTCGGCGGCGGCGTCGGGCTCGGCCGTAGCTGCGGGCGCGGGCTCGGGCTCGGTCGTGTCGGCTGGCTCGGGCTCGGTGGCGGATTCGGTTGTGTCGGCCTGCT
>Ga0209382_10005104_pt1 | contig 17156 bp, 18 predicted proteins | sample SoiMetdeltSBSDD5_FD_187599 | JGI IMG/M metagenome (GOLD analysis project Ga0209382, IMG submission 187599) | Bulk soil microbial communities from a Populus tree surrounding site in Tennessee, USA - Soil MetaG P. deltoides SBSDD5 (SPAdes) (version 2) | ecosystem: Environmental > Terrestrial >...
TCTCATAACATATCCTGTAGGGCAGGCGATAAATGAAGCAGTATCGCTTGCAGATGCGGCGGGATATTCTATCCTCAAGACTGTGACTCAGCGTCAGATAACAAAATCAAGATTTGGAATTGGTCGTGGGAAGGCAGAAGAAGTAAGAGCGATTGTCAAAGAAATCAAGCCGGATGTCATCATATTTGACGAAACTATCAAGCCAACTCAGTTATACAATCTGGCAAGTTTGTGTAAAGTGGAGATAATTGACAGAGAGCGATTGATCTTGGAGATTTTTGAGCGACGAGCAAGTACTACTGAATCTCACATTCAGATCAAGCTTGCTCAATTGCGCTATGACATTGCTAGGGCACGTGAAAAGGTTCGACTTGCAAGGGCAGGAGAGCAACCTGGATTCTATGGTCTTGGTAAATACGAAGCTGACATCTATTTCCTTGATATAAGGAGACGAGCAGCTATGCTAAAGAAAAAACTCGAAAAAGAAGAAACAAGGCGTCAATTGCACAGGAACCAGCGGGCAAAGGTCGGCTTGCCGACAGTATCACTTGCCGGCTACACTTCGGTTGGCAAAACTACGTTGTTCAACAAGATGACAGGGGAGATCAAGGTTACAGGACAAGGTACCTTTACGACTCTTTCTACATTTACTCGGGCAATAGATCTGAGGAGAGGTAAGGTATTGCTAAGTGATACTATCGGCTTTGTCAGCAAACTGCCACCGTATATGATAGACGCATTCAAATCGACCCTTGATGAGTTGACTTATGCAAACCTTGCACTTTTGGTGCTTGACATTAGCGAACCGATTGATGAAATAAGAAGAAAATTTAAGAGCTCTCGTGCTGTAATAAATGAATTTGAGGTTCCAGATACAAAGATAATTTATGTTCTCAATAAGGTCGACAGGACCACTGTAGGAGACGCATTTGACAAGGCAGATCAACTTGGCATCTTGGACAGCAAACGCTTGCTCACAGTGTCTGCCAAGACAGGTTACAACATTGATAATTTGAAAAATCTGATAATATCAATACTATTTGAAACTAAAGAAGCCAGAGGTGAATGAGATATTATTAGCACTCAACAGAGGAGGACAAAGAATGAATATATCAGTACTTAGGATTGGCCACAGGCTTGTGCGTGATGACAGGGTAACGACGCATGTTGCACTTGTCGCACGAGCATTTGGCGCAGATGCGATATACATGACAGGTATTCTAGACGGATCTATCGATGATACGATTGCAAAGGTATCCCAGAGGTGGGGTGGAAGGTTTAGAGTAGAGGTTGTACAGGATTGGAAAAGTCTCGTAAGAGCCTGGAAAAAGGAAGGTGGTAAAGTAGCTCACCTTACAATGTATGGGATCAATATTGATGACATGACTGAAAGGTTGCGCAAAGAAAGTAAGATACTGGTAATAGTTGGGGCAGAGAAAGTTCCCCAAGAAGTGTATGGCCTTGCTGATTATAATATTGCGATTGGCAACCAACCACACTCAGAAATTTCGGCATTGGCAATTTTTCTAGACAGGATATTCACAGGTAAGCAGTTTAAAAATATGTTTCCTAACGCCAATTTGAAAATAGTACCTACTGAAAAAGGAAAAAGAGTGCAAGAGAACAGATAGCAAAAAATCCTTTTTGTTGTACCGCATCAGATGTCAAGAGAGTTATATGGTGCTAACCTGGCAGGTCGTTTCTTTGGCGGGGGGGATTAAAGTATCCCCATCACTTTGACTGTGACATATAGACAGACATATTGAACAACGATAATGTCTTGGTTTACATCATCACTACTGTTTCATTAAACTTACTATTGCTTTGGCGACGTCCAGCTTGCAAAAGAGCAACTTAATTGCATCATTCTTGCTCCTCTTACTCGGGTTCAGCTCTATAATGTTTAGGTTGCTGTTTATCAGAAATTCCAGATGGAGTGACTTTCTTATGATGCTTACATTTCTTATTCCAAACCGCTTACCTACAAGACTGTCAAGGTTTGAAGGATCAAGCGAAGATAGACGGATAACTGCTCCTACAAACGAATCAAGTAAAGTAAAGAGTGGATCGGGCTTCTCATCATCTTCTTCTTTTATTATGCCCCACTTTACTTTGCTCTTAGTCATTGAGGCTAGGTTATCAAAGCTTTTGACAAACTCGCTGAACACAGATTCCATAGTAACACTGATTATATGATCTTTTGATCTGACAAATTGTGTAGTTACCTTTTGGTCAGTAAATTCCATTCCATAGTACTTGGCATATAGCAACGGCTGGCCATATTTTACAACATAGGCTTCGCAACCATCTATTTGCGATATAAGGTGCATAAAATAATTTTTGGATGTTAGATTCTTTATGGCTGCGTTCATTTTGGAAATTATCATGAGGTTTACAAGATTCCTTACAAAATCGTCTGCATAGTTAGGAAACTCCCGAAAATCATAAAGAATCTGTTCGACTACCACGACAATAAACTTCGTATACTCTATACATTAGAATTTTTTCTTACACTATATGCTAAAAATGTCGTATACCAGTAACTGTCGTTGCATAGTTGCAATTATTAAGCGTCTCGTCAAAAGTCGGATTATTGACTGAGCGGTTCATATTTGTACCTTCAGCCGACCAAGTATCTAAGAGTAACATTGGCAGATTCATGAACAAGTATGGCATATCCAACTGGCAACAGCTAGTTGACAAAGCAAACAGCAATATCGAGTGGTATTGGGATGCGGTCAACGAAGACTTGGGCATTGAGTGGTTCAAAAAATATGATAAGACCTATGACTCACGAGAAGGCATCCCTTGGACAAAATGGTTCTTGAATGGTAAATGCAATATTGTCGTCAATGCAATTGACAGACACGCAAAAAAGCAGCCGGATAAAGTTGCCTACATCTTTGCAGATGAACAAGGTTCAAGAAAAATCACCTATCATGAGCTTTATGAGCAGGTGAGCAGACTAGCAGACGCGCTAGTGACAGCAGGTGTCAAAAAGGGTGATGTCATTGCCATCTATCTTCCTATGATCCCAGAGGCGTTTTATGCGATCTTTGCATGCTCCAAGATCGGAGCTGTCCATACTACAATCTTTTCCGGATTCAGCACACATGCTCTACACTCTCGGCTTGTCGATTCCAAAGCAAGATTGCTTATCACCACAGACACAGCGAGGCGGCGAGGTAAGGATATTGATCTTGCAAGCCAATGGCAAAAGGCAGTGCAATGCACAAATGTCTCCAGAATAGTGACTGTCAGCGGTAATTACAGAGACCTTGTCAAAAATGCTGGCAGGGCCAAGACGGAATGGATGGATTCAGAAGACCCGCTGTTTATCTTATACACATCGGGAACTACAGGCCATCCAAAAGGTACGCTGCAGGTTCACGGCGGCTTTACCATTGTTGCAGCCCAGCAGGCGGCATATCTTATTGATATGAAGCCTGAAGATGTTTTATTCTGGTATGCAGACATAGGCTGGATAACAGGACAGGTATGGGTCGTATATGGAAGCCCGATAATAGGTGGGACCGCACTAGTGTATAATGATGCCATTGACTATCCTACAACAGATGCATGGTGCAGGATGATTGAGGACCACAAGGTTAGCATCTTTGGAGCTGCCCCTACTGCAATTAGGCTCTCTATGAAAAACAATATACAGACCAACAGATATGATTTTCAATCACTTAGAGTTTTGGCTGCAACAGGGGAGCCAATAAATTTCAAAGCATGGAGTTGGTATCTGGAGAATGTAGGAAAAGGACGGTGTCCCTTGATCAACTTATCCGGCGGAACAGAGATCGGAGGCGCAATACTTAGTGCGCTGCCAGTTATGCCACTTAATCCCTGCACAGTAGGATGTCCTGTCCCCGGCTTTGATGCTGACGTTTTTGATGATGCAGGCAATAGAGTAACTCAAGGATATCTTGTAATCAAAAAGCCATGGCCCTCCATGACACGTGGGCTCTTTGACGGCCACAACAGATTTCTTGATACTTACTGGTCAAAGTACAAAGATGTATGGTATCATGGTGATCTGGTGCTTATCAATTCTGATGGTCTATGGTACATGCAAGGCCGCGCCGATGATGTCATAAAGGTGGCAGGTCATAGGATTGGTACTGCAGAAGTTGAGGCAGCTGCTGCATCTCATCCAGCAGTAACGGAAGCTATTGCAGTAGGCAGACCCGATGAATTGAAAGGGGAAGCAATAGTTATGTTCATAGTTGTAAAGGATGGCTATAAGGCGGATAGCATTCTGGTAGATGAAATTGTTGCTCAAGTCGAAGAATCAATAGGAAGATTTGCTCGCCCTCAAGAGGTGAAAATAGTTTCCGAGCTTCCAAAGACTAGGACAGGCAAGCTAGTGAGGAGGCTTGTTAAAGCGAAAATTACTGGAGGCAATATTGCCGACCAAGACTTGTCGACAGTTGAAAACCCCTGGTCACTTGAGAGCATTTAATAAGTTATTTCTATATGTTTTTGCTTATCAATATCAATGGATGGAACTCATCTCTGTAAGGAAATAACTAATCTACACGACAACATTGTCAGTGCAGAGATAATCGAAAAGGGAGTCACCATAGCTTCACACATAAAGTCAGGCACACTTCCAAAGCTAGAGAGACTATTCGCCCAAACGGAACTTTACTTGAGTACTCTTCAAGCAAATGCAGAGCATTTGGGCAGACCACATTATTTAATGGCACATAGCGACAACACAGATCTCTTTTTCTTTTCAATAGCTGTCAACGGTAGAAAAATGATCTTAGTGATAAGGGTGTCTGTTCCTTATACCTATGACGAGATAGTTGATAAGATGAGAGAAAATGTGGGCAATCTAAGACCACGATATCAATAACATTCAATGTGAGAGTTAGAGATTAAATACTAGCAGAGTAGTGAGAGATCCTTTCTGCAGGTAGCCATTTAGTGCAATTAGTCTGACGCAGCAGCAGTATCAGGAGATATGGTAACACGTATTGCAATGAATTCGTTTAAAAAAGCAACAAGGAAGCTTTATTTTATCATACTATCGAGGAGCATGTATACACCGAATGCACAATGATAATAATAATAATAATAACATAAGGAGAAATAAATTTGAGCTTCCCGGTAGTAGATCTCATTATGCTCCCTCGCTTTTATTTACGATTACTCACATGCGACTTGAGATAGAGCCAGACTTTCAGAACCTTATGATTAGTTGCCAGCAAAGGTTATCGATTATGACTTTGCAGGACGCTGATACGATAGAGCTTGATGCCGCTGAACTCCAAGTAGAGAAGATCTCTGCAGCAGGCAGGTTTGATTTTCGTAATCTTGATGACAAGATTATAGTTAAACTAGGCAGAACTCTAAAGGAGGGAAGTAAAATCGAAATCTACATTTCATATACTGCCAAGCCGCGCAAGGGCTTCTACTTTGTCGGGCCTGATAAATATTATCCCGATAAGTATCAGGAGGCGTGGACACAAGGTGAAACTACTGAAGCAAGGTACTGGTTTCCGTGTATTGATCACCCCCGAGTCAAGTTTTCAAGCGAGATTTCAGTTATAGTTCCCATAGGATTTACTGCAATTTCAAATGGGAAATTGCTAAACGTAGAGAAGCAGAATGAAAAACAGAAATACCGCTGGTATGAAACAAACCCACACCCAGCCTATCTTACATCTGTAGTTGTCGGCAAATACACTGAGATCAAAGATGGCAAGAACTTGTACTACTATGTCCCACCAGTAAAAAAGCAAGATGCAGCCAGATCATTTGGGCATACATCTGAAATTGTCAGGTTCTTTGAAGAATATCTTGGCATGAACTATCCTTATGAAAAATATTCACAAGTGACGGTTCAGGATTTCGTTTATGGCGGTATGGAGAATTCCAGTTGCACTACTCTAACGCTGGATACACTTCATGACGAAAAAGCTCACATTGACTTTACAAGCGATTATCTTATATCACATGAGCTAGCACATCAGTGGTTTGGTGACCTTGTCACATGCAGCGATTGGCAGCATATCTGGCTCAATGAAGGATTTGCCACCTACTGTGAGGCACTCTATTGGGAAGCAAGCAGAGGCAAGGATGAATTCCATTATTATGTGCTACAGACTGCCGACGACTATCTTGAAGAAGCTAAAACCAGATATACAAGACCTCTTGTGACAAAGGTATACAAGCACCCTGATGACCTCTTTGACAGACACACATATGAAAAGGGTGGGTGTGTGCTTCACATGATGCGCCACCTTGTCGGAGACAAGTACTTCAGAAGGTCGCTCAAGACGTATTTGCAGCGCTTTGCCAAAGGCAATGCAGAGACAGATGATCTGCGAAAGGTGTTTGAGCTTGAAACAAACAAGAGCCTGCAGCATTTCTTCGACCAATGGATTTTTAGAGAGGGCCATCCTGAGCTTATCATCGATTTTCATCATGATAGCCACAATGCAGAAATCAGAGTTAAGCAGTTACAGCCAGGAGAGCCCTTTGAGTTCCCTCTTGAATTAGAAATGTCTTTTGCAAACAACCGTAAGAAAATTTATACGTTCAACGTATGGGACAGAGAGAGTGTATTCCAAATCCCTGTTGACGATGAGGTGGAATATTTCTCTGTTGATCCAGAGTTCAAGATTTTGAAAACAATATCTGTTAAAGCACCAAAGGAGATGCTTCTCAAGCAGCTCCAAGAAGGAGATAATGTGATCAAGCGAGTGGATGCTGCAAGAGCACTCAAGGATAAGTCGTCAGATGAAGTAATTTATGCGCTAGCGAACAGTATACTGCATGACAAATTTTGGGGAGTATCAGTTGAAGCAGCAAAGTCACTAGGATCTGCCAAGACAAGCTATGCTTATGAAGCTTTGAAAGACTGTCTTAAAGTCAAACATCCAAAGGTAAGACGTGCAGTTGTAAAGGCGATAGGAGAATTCAAGAAAGAAGAGTCACTAGAGTTGATCAGACCATTGCTGCAGGATGATGAGAGCTATTTTGTTAGATCTGAAGCAGCAATAGCAATAGGCAAGACTAAGAGCAAGGTGGCTATTGATATCTTGAAAGAGGCTGCAGAAACTACCACATTTCAGAATGTCGTGGCACAAGGGGCAATAGCCGGCCTTAAAGAGTTTACCAGCGACAAAGAGGTTGCAGAATTTATCACGGAAAAAAGCAAATACGGAAATTATCATAGAATAAGGGAGGCGGCTGTTTTTGCTCTGGGCAGATTCGCAGACAACCCCATAGTCTTTGATCACCTTAAGACTCTACTTACAGACAAGTGGTTTAGAGTCCGCATAAATGCATGCAGAGCACTCGCGGATTCTGAACTGATAACGGCGATTTCTGACCTGACATGGGTCATGGAGAATGACCTAGATCACAGAGTAAGGAGAGTAGCTGAAGAATGTATAAACATAATAAGAGAGGCAACAAAGAAGCCAAAAGAAGTCACACAGATGAGAGAAGAGCTTGAAAGCCTCAAATCAAAGAATCTGGAACTACTGCTAAGAATGGATAGGTTGGAGCGGGTGATCAGCTAACTTGTGTTAACAAATCTTGCGGCTATCCTATTGAATAAATCTCTGGCTGCTCCTTAATAAATCTGCGACCTTTCCTCGGAATATGAAGACTTTGCATAGAGCACGCTACAGTTTGTTATCAGCTGAATTTGCATAGCCTAAAGACCAAACTTGTTGATTAATACTTTAGTGTACAATCTTCAAATCCGGTTCGCTTGATTGAGCTAGATGATATCAATTCTCTTTTGTCAGTGCATATTTGCGCATAAATCATAGTGGTTTATTTTTACAAATTCAAGTGCAGGAAATGTTTGCCACATAGGGAGCGCGCTTTCGATTTATGACTTATCTATAATATTGCTAAATTTTATTACGTCATGTTTGGAGTTTTTATATTAATAATTTCTTGACTCATCGATCATCACAAAACCTAAAAGATCAAGCGCGCATAATTGGCAGTCATATAGTCAAGTTCTTCAATGTTACCTTTCTTTTCGGTCTAGATGAAGCTGCAATGGTAGGGGAACCAAAAGCGAACTATTTCAGATATATAATCATCAGATTGGATTTGTGCAAATATCAACTTCCAATTGTCTTAATAATTCAACTACGACTAGAAGAAATGATCTATATCCCAAATTGCTTGTTGTAAAGGAGGAACTCCTCTCCTTCTTGTATTACGAATTTATTGATAAATGATGTTACTCGTTGGCTATTACAGCAAACTAGCTGTAGACTTTCAAATCGGCCATCTAAGTAAAGATTTGTCACGAAAGAAACAAAGTGATGAAGGGAGCTTGCAGATACAACATCAAGATAAACTATTTGTAATATGTTAGTCCTGTCCCAGTAACCGTGCTTATTGATTATTGCAACCCCATCAATAGGCAGACCAGTCAAAATGATACGTTCTTCTTTGACGAAATTCAAAAGTGCGGTATGATCAAATGTATACCAGTGCCATGACTTGACATATCTCTTCCCAGAGAGGTGGTAGATCTTGGATTGTTGAAGATAGTGCCAGATGTCATCTATATCGTCAGCATTTGCAATTCTTGCGTTCGACTCTTGATGCCTTGGCGTACCTGCTGCACTATAGTATTTCCACTTTGATAGTATCTTAAAACCATTCTTTTTCATCATGCTCTTCGATGCAAAATTGGTTGCACCTACTATTGCAGACGCCTCTCTGGCGCCTTTCCGTCTGCCATACTCTAGCATTTTTGCAAGGAGCATTGTTGCAATGTAGGATCGACGATGATCAGGATGTACCCTAATACCTTCGAGCCAGATGACTTTACCTTCAGGACAGATAGCAACATGGGACATTGCAATCTTTTCTCCGCTAGATTCGACTACAAATATCTGGCCATTCCTCTTTTTATACCAATAATCCCATACTCTATGAATGTAGTCACCCCAGCTGAAGGTATTTATGCAAAAGCTTAGGATCTCATCTTTGTCTGATCTCCTAGCTGGCCTGATAGTTATCATCAAGTTTCTTATATCAGCTGATTCCATCTTGTGCATAAGAGTTACTATGAGACAATGACATTATTGCTGTACAGACCTCTCAGGAAAATCAAACGCATATCGCCGACATATTTTGCATATAATCTAGAGGTATTGATAAAACGTTGTAAATTTAGTCCAACATAGTTTGCTGCACTCAAGGACGCTGCCGTTCGGATTCTGTTAAGAATAATCGAATAGGCTTAAGTCAAAAAGCTGCTAGGTAAATTAGATAATATGAGCAGTGCTTTTGTTTACTGCCTTTGCTGATGACTCGGGGTCTGCAGTAATTACTGAGAGCCAAGGTTTTAGCAGATCGGGGTTGAGCTTGAACAGCTCTACATTTGCATCTTTTAGCAGCTGTGTGCCGTCTTCAGGGTAGTCAACAAGCACCACGATCCTCTTTATGCCGACAGTTATAGCCATCTTGCTGCATTCTAAACAAGGAGCAAAAGTAGAGTACAACATGGCTCCCTTTGTGCTTCCCGCGTTGCCAAAGAGGGCACACTGCATTATAGCATTAGCCTCAGCGTGAGTGCATAAGCAGCGATCAAGGCCTTCGCCGGACTTGACCTCACCATTCATTCTGGCAAGACAGCGAAGGCATCCCCCCTCATAGCAGTTTTTTACCCCCGGGGGTGTTCCATTATAGCCGGTAGCTATCTGCCGATTGTCCTTAACAATTACTGCTCCAATGTGACGAGTAATACAATTTGAACGGAGTTTCGCTATTTCTGCTTGCAACATAAAATACGTATCCCAGTCCGGCCTCTGCATTCGCTATCAATAGTAACAATTACTATAAAAAGTCTAATGTAGTTAAATCTCACGCTGCAAGGATAGGACTTCTGCTGCATTGGCGATATGTATGTCCAATAATTTCCTTGTATTTTGTACAATCTTTGAGGTGTCAATACTCTCCGCATCATCAAGCAACTCCTTCAATTCTTCTGCATTTGAAACAGCATAGCAGTTCTCTCCTTCATTAAATCCTATATTTTGGATCAACATTTTCCATCCACTGTAGGTTTAGAATTATTGCACAATTGTGATATAATGCGTCCAAAAAGGTGTATTGGGTTCCACCTCCATCATTTGGCAGAAAGGACAGATCAACCATGAACTTTGCTTTTTCAAGATTTAGAAGTGGCATCAAAAAATGACACGAGAGGCAGAGATGTTGTCTCTGCTGTCATTGAATTGGGAGGTTGTTGCTCTTGTGCCACTACAGAAATGGGGAGCGACTAGAATTCCCGTGAAGAGAATTGTGAATAGCAATGCGAATGGTTCTTGAATACTCATGACATGATAAAGAGTTTTTATCATTTATATCAAGTAGAATAAGATATTACAACTTTTCTCCGGCGTTTAAAGTTAAGTTAGGAATATGTCATAACAAATCATTTCTTGAGGACAACCAAAATAAGGTTCCCTAATTGTGATTGTAAAGGAAAATAGGCACACGGGGTCGCTGTATTATAACTCGGATTTTTTAAAGGCTTATTTTATTCAGCCAAGCGCAAACAGGAGGATTTTCCATGCAGGGAGCGCTATAAGAAATTGCCAATCACTCTAAACTTGTATTGCTGTCTCTCATACATTTCACTATACAAACGAGCATAACTCTCTGCAGCGTCATGTGTGGCAAATGTTTGTCGCAGGCCATCAATGACTGTTTCTCTACCGAACACATCATATACAACTATACTATATGACTTTGGCAGTCTTTTGTACTGCCTCATCATTATGTAAACACTAACTAGCAAGAAGCATATTGCGACCACGACAATTATGGCAAATTCAAATCCTTTGACAAAGTTTGATAAATTGGATATAAGATTCTGATCTAGCCATCTAAAAGCGATACTCAAGGCCTTATCTGTTGCAGATATAATGATGTTTAGTATCATCATTACACTCCCTCAATCAATAAAGCAGCATTATATCATATAATACAGTATTATATGCTGCATTATATGAAGTGTCAATATACATGATCTCAATTGCAGTATCTAATATTGCTAATATCTTAGTCATGACCTTTCTTTAAACATCAAAATAATTATTAAAACTTGCTACTAATAATATCATTAGCAGCTATAAACATCTGCATCTCTTTACATTATTACTTTACCATGTGTGAGAACCCCTTGTTGCAACTGATCTGTGAAGTGTTATTTGCGTGATTTTTTTGTTTTGCTCTTCTTACTACCTTTGCTTCCCAGTTTTGCATTTGCTACTGCATAAGGATTCTTTGCGCTGCCTTTACGCTTTATTTTGTTTACAGTCTTTTCAAACTTTTGTTTGCTAACGCCTTTTTTTACTCCTTTTGGCACATCTACCTATGCAAAATATGACTTATTAAAAGAGCCGAAGATTATTCTTTACCCGTTATTAACTGATAAGTAAGGAATAATTGTCATTTAATGTCATCATCATTGAATGTTATCAGATAGAAAAATTGTTTCAAAGTATGTTATTTTCATATGAGATGAAGCCTACATCAACAAAAAGATCCTGAACAACATCAAGCTAGGAAACTCAACAATTATTTGGAATAGCTTCTTCTTTGCATCTATTTTGAAAGACTAGATTTATCAGATATCCTCAAGATCCTATAACAAATCATAGAAGGTACAGTTAGTGGCGTTTCAGATTAAATGACTACATATAATGATGAATCAATATGCACATGGTTAACGAAGTAACAAATTTTACAACCAGCATTGGAGAGATTAGTAGTTGCTAATCATCAGTCTTTTGCGTCTCAACAGCAACTCATCCCTTGCCAGACGGAATCCTATCAGCCCCATAAGTACTGTCACAGTTGTAATCCCTGCCACAGCATACCATTCCATTATGGTGCTCTAACCTCCATCCAAACCATCCATGTCTTGCCGATCCTTCGTGCAGAATCCATTGCAGTAAGACTAGGGGTAGACCCCAGCACATCCAAACCAATCGAACCATGTATTTTGTTCATCGAACCATATTTACGACGACTAGAATGATTAACTCTGCTCAAAAATATTTTGTAAATATCAGTTCTAGGTCATAATAATTAGAATCTACGCATAATATCGTGAACACTTTTGAGTAGTCAAGTACGGATATGATAGAGCATAGATAAGTACTGCTAGAGAGAGAAATAATAAGTCAATTTTTTTCAGTCTATCCTATATTACAATTCAAAATTCGGAAACGGCTCAGAGCTAGAAAGCAGTCATCACTACCGTTTCCATAATAACAGCATGTTTTTTAATATAACAACCAGTAGATAAACGTTAAGAACCGGTTGACAGGTTTACCCTTATAAATTGATAAAGAATTCTGACGTTGCCAAGGTTATGCGCGATCTTGGATTTCTCACAGAGATTACTGAAGAGGATCCCAACGTGCAATTTCGAGCTCGCGCCTATTACAGGGCCGCTGATAAGATTGCAAGCCTCCCCGAAAATGTTACCGATATATACAGCAAATATGGAATGAAAGGTCTTCTAGAGATCCCCTCTGTGGGTAAGGCAATTGCCTTGAAAGTTGAAGAATATCTCAAGAGTCACAAGGTACACCACCTTGAAGAATTAAAGGCAAAAGTGCCTATCAGCATAGATGAGATGTATGGCATAGAAGGCGTAGGTCCAAAGACGGTAAAGATGTTCTATGACAAGTTGCAGATAAAGAACCTAGCTGATCTAGAAAAAGCCGCCACTGAAGGTAAACTGAAGCCCTTACCAGGTTTTACAGAGAAAAAAGAACAGGATATCCTCAAGCAGATTGAGTTTTTCAAAAAAGGCAGAGGCCGCTTCATAATAGGTGAGATCTATCCTATTGTAAAGCAGATTGAGACTCGTCTTCAAAGTATTTCAGGCGTCATAAATGCGGTTGCAGCTGGTTCAATTCGCCGCATGAAAGAGACTATTGGAGATATTGACTATCTAGTGGCATGCAGCGACCCAGAGCAGGTAATAGATTTTTTTGTCAAAATGCCAGAGGTACAAGAGATTCTTGGCAGGGGGCAAGCCAAGGCATTTGTTAAGCTTGCTAGCGGAATCGATGCGGACCTATTAGTGGTGCCTGAAGAAAGCTGGGGTTCGGCTCTTCAGTATTTCACAGGAAGCAAAGAGCATTCGGTTCAATTGCGCAAGATAGCGATATCAAAGGGCCTTCGGCTGAATGAGTGGGGAGTTTTCAAGGGAGGCAAGCGCCTTGCGGGAGCTACCGAAGAGGAAGTATACAAAACATTAGGCATTCAGTGGATGCCGCCAGAAATGCGAGAGAACACTGGGGAGATAGAACTTGGAAGGGAAGGCAAGGTACCAAAACTCGTCGATTATGGAAGTCTGAAAGGAGATCTGCAGGTCCATAGCGAAAACAGTGACGGGACTGCAACCATAGAAGAAATGGCCCGGGGTGCTAAGGCATTTGGTCTTGATTATATTGCAATCACGGATCACACAAAGAGCCTGACAATTGCCGGTGGCCTTGAAGAACAGGAACTTTTGGAGCAGGCAAACAGGATAACTCAACTCAATGATAGGCTAGGGAAAGAATTCCGCATCCTATCCTCCGCAGAGGTAAATATTCTGAAGGATGGCTCCCTTGACATTTCAAACACGGTTCTTGACAAACTTGACATCGTAGGTGCGGCAATACATTCGCATTTTAACCTGCCAATTGAAAGGCAGACGGAACGGCTAATAAAAGCCGCCAATAACCCAAATGTTGACATCTTGTTTCATCCTACAGGGAGGCTCATAAACAGGCGCACCGGTTATCCTGTCGATATTACCAGAGTGATTGATGCTGCAAAAGATACTGAAACAGCTCTTGAAATTGATGCACACTATGATAGATTAGACCTGAAAGATGAACATGTAAGAAGGGCAATAAAAGAGGGAGTAAAGCTAGTCATAGACTCAGATGCACATCATCCTATTCATTACTCTTTTCTTACATTTGGAGTAGCCCAGGCAAGGCGCGGCTGGGCGATGCAATCAGATATCCTTAACACACTGACAGTTGACAAGTTACTCAGTGCATTAAAGTAAATCATATATCACGTATATGGAGATACCTTATCCCTGTGCGCACGACCTTTGAACATGATGAGTTGAGAGCTAGGAGAATATACCTGGGTGTTTTTTACTTTTGTGCCTTTGTTATGGCATCGGTAACTTTCTATGCCATCTATGTAAGCCTTGGGGAGTATATGCAGACAGGTAAGGTCATAATAGGAGAGGTATTGGTAGAGACAGAGTTCCCGTTCAAAGGTCTGGCAAAGCTCACCACCTATTTGATGATAGTGTCTGTGGTTGGATGGTATTGTGTGGTCAAATTGGGTGGCGAAAAGGTTAAAGGTATTCCTCAATGGCTCAAAGCTATCATTCGATTGATGGTACTTGTATTTGCAGTCGTGGCTCTCTATGAATTTGTCTACAACTTTATCGTATGGAACTCACTGATTACTGCAGATGCAATGAGAGGCGTAATGAGATTTGATGATCTTAGTGTGGAATATCCAAACCCCGAAAGTCCTTGGAACTTAGTATTTGCGACCAAGATGACGCTTGCTGCATTCTTGATCTCGGCCCACTGCTTTTATACAATTTCCAAGCCTGATAAAAAGTCAGATTAGCCATTCTTTTGCTCTGCCTCTTGATTTTTCTCAGTTATGCTTAGACAATACTTAACCTGATCGAAGGGTCAGAAGGGCTTGAAAAATCTGCTTCGTGTTGTGAATCATCTTAACAATAGTGTACTTAAACTATGCATCAGCAATCAGTTATCGGTCCTCGCCTTGGGCGAATCTCAAAAATTGAGTTCCAAAGAAAGCGTATTATCTATCGTTCTTGGGTCATAGGTCTTATCAATATCTCATTTACATTTACGTGATGTGGAGCCTGTACTGCAAATATGATGGCATTTGCAATATCTTCGGCCTGCAGCGCTTCCATCTGCCTTGTCTTTTCAACATACTTTTCCAATGCCTTGTCGGTTATGGTGTTTATAAGTTCTGTAGTCACAACTCCTGGTTCAATGCAGGTAACTCGTATGTTAGACCTCTGGCTGAACTCCTGTCTAAGACCTTCACTGAAGGCAGTAACGGCATGTTTTGTAGCACAGTAGACGCTCCCTGCAGGATAAACAATCCTACCAGCTATAGAAGAAATGTTGACGATGTGCCCCGAATTTTTGTTCATCATAGTTGTGATTACTGCAGCAGTGCAGTAAAGCACCCCCCTGATGTTAACGTCTATCATTTTGTCCCACTCCTCAACCTTAAGATTCTTGAAAAAGCTTAGTGGCTGGAGACCAGCATTGTTAACAAGGATATCAATGGAGCCCCACTTTTTTAGGACAGCATCAGAGAATGCATCACATTCTGACTTTATTGTGACGTCAAGTTTTTGAATAAGAACCTCTCCTCCATTTTTGGAGATCTCGTTTTGCAACAACTCCAATCTATCCATACGCCTTGCGCCTGCTGCTACTTTTGCACCAGCTTTAGATAATGCCAAGGCAGCAGCATAGCCTATGCCGCTGCTTGCTCCTGTAACTATTGCAACTTTATCTTTTATCATCTACTATTATCATTCAGTTAGTTTTTTATACGTTGTAATATGCCTTTGCCAATAGGCGCTAAGTTTAAGTATTTTGCTTCTATTTTTAGAAGCTGTGAATTAATGAGTCTCGATGACAGTGATGAGCTGGCCTACCTCTGGGCCAAGGTAAAATTTATCCAAAAGTATATGAACAAGCATAATTGCAGCTACGAAGTAGCTGAGCACGAGTTTCATATTTGGATTGAGGGATTAATGGATAGCAGGATTGAACGTGCTAATAAGATGCTAAACTCACATTAAACACTCTGTGGCTGTTGCTCAATCTTTTGCTTCCTTGCCATGAACAGTAAAAGTGCACCAAACATTCCAAGTACTATTGCTAGTCCCTGTGCGCCACCATTTGGAACTGCAAAAACATATGTGATGGCAAAAACTATGCAAGTTAATGCCTGCAGGAGGTATGATTTTGCAGCGTGCATCTTGGTCTTTTTTGCTACATATCCTACTGCAAAGAAAGCGGCTGCAGGATATATAGTAAGAAGAATGAACTGATCAATATCAATGCCAAGGTGAACCATTGACAATCATTTTGTGTCAATGTTAAATAAGAATTTTTAGTCTTGATTGATAACGGGTTGATTATTATCATGGTTCATCGGACACATTATATCAGGATTGTTTACTTGAGTCCTGACTCCATCATCAATCAGGATTTCTTCTCCCTTGTATCTTTCAGTAAACAGATTGATGCTTTCTTTAGGGTCTCTACAATTCTTTATTGTCACTGATGCTAGCCTATGCCCTTCTTTGTGCTGCTTTTTCATTGCAGATTTCTTGATAAGATATAGAAGACTACTCTGCTTTTTACGGCTCCGTTATTCAAACGGGCTTCATAATTTCAAAGGATACTTTGAATTATTATTATCAATGCTGTTCTGAGGTTGCATAGATGATTTTTTACTATTCATGTTATTACAGATAATATTCTTTTATGCCATAACCCGCATCGCTAATAATAAGATAAGCGATTAATAACTAATCATTTTGCCAGATTAATCAACACTTGCTTCGATTGCTCCACCGCTATCGATTATCGAACGAGCATTTTCAAATGGAAGGGATGCCACATCTTCCTGTGCATATGGTCCATACTTGTTCATATCTATCCCAACAAATGCTTCTATCGGCTTGAGGAATCTTACCACTATTTGTTTTGAGCGCATCTTTGCGGATATTGACTCTAGCACCTTTGGCCTACCTTTGACCAAGGCAGCCACAACTTCATCTACTCTTTTGTTTGATTCTCGTTTGCCATCAAGAATATATTTTTCCTCATCAGTTAGTTTTGAATAGTCTAAAATCTCCTCGCTTGAGCTGATCTTGACCTGTCTTGTCTCGATCATAAGAATTGATGAAATCTCAAGCATATCGACCATTCTATCCCTTACCTTTGCTTCGACACCTTCATATGGCTGATCTTTCAGGCTTCCTAGTGCCTCTGCTATTTTCTGGAAGGTGTCTGGTTCTATTGACTGAAGTGTTGGAGTTTCAATTTCTT
>Ga0209382_10005105_pt1 | contig 17156 bp, 8 predicted proteins | sample SoiMetdeltSBSDD5_FD_187599 | JGI IMG/M metagenome (GOLD analysis project Ga0209382, IMG submission 187599) | Bulk soil microbial communities from a Populus tree surrounding site in Tennessee, USA - Soil MetaG P. deltoides SBSDD5 (SPAdes) (version 2) | ecosystem: Environmental > Terrestrial >...
GTCGCGACAGCGCATCGGTCCAATCGCTTTGGTCGGACCAAAGACTATTTTCAACGGGCCAACGAGGAGATGTGCGTGGTGGTGCAGGTAGAAACCCGCGCGACACTGCAAAACCTCGAGTCCGTCGCGGCGGTGGATGGAGTGGATGGATTGTTCATTGGGCCAAGCGACCTGTCCGCTTCACTGGGGCATCTCGGAAATCCGCGACATCCGGACGTGCGGGCGGCGATCGAGGACGCCGCGAGGCGAATCCGCAAATCGGGCAAGGCGGCCGGCATTCTGGCCCCACTGGAGGAGGACGCACGGCATTGGCTGTCCCAGGGATTCACGGTCGTGGCCGTCGGCGGTGACGCCGCGCTGCTGGCGCGCCAAAGCGAAGAACTCGCGGCGAAATTCAGGAACCTGGACGGGCAGATGTCAAAGCCAGGCACCCCAAGACCGAACCCATGATTCGCGGACAGTTGGGTACAGGGCTGGCGCAGCGCTGAACAATCCAAAGGTTGACGAGTCACACGGCCTTTCTAAGATGGCCGCGCATTCCAACAAAGATGTTATGAGCGACAATACCAGGCCGACGGACATTACTTCCGTCCTTCATGAAACACGCGTCTTCAAGCCGCGCAAAGAATTTTCCGAAAAGGCCCACATCAAGTCGCTGGCGCAATACCGGAAGCTTTACAATGAGTCGATCCGGTCGCCCGAGAAGTTCTGGGGAAAACAGGCAAAGGACGAATTGGCCTGGTTCAAGCCCTGGAACAAAGTGCTCCAGTGGAAGGTGCCGTTCGCGAAATGGTTCGTCGGCGGGAAACTCAACGTCAGCTACAACTGCCTCGACCGTCATCTCGGGACGCCAACTGCCAACAAAGCCGCGCTCATCTGGGAAGGCGAACCGGCCGCGCCCGGCAAACCGGGCGAGGAACGCATCCTCACCTACAAACAGCTCCACCGTGAGGTCTGCCTGTTCGCGAATGTGCTCAAGCGAAACGGCCTCAAAAAAGGCGATCGCGCGCTCATCTACCTGCCGATGGTACCCGAGGCGGCGATTGCGATGCTCGCCTGCGCGCGCATCGGCGCCATTCACTCGGTGGTCTTCGGGGGGTTCAGCGCGCAGTCGGTGGCGGACCGCATCCACGATTCACAGGCGAAACTGGTGATCACGGCGGACGGCGGCTTCCGCCGCGGCGCGGTTATTCAGTTGAAGAAAAACGTGGACGACGCGCTGATGCTGAAAGACACGGAAGGTGACCTGCTCGCAAAATCGGTCGAGAAGGTCATCGTGCTCCGTCGCGCCGGAAATGAGCTGCGCATCGAAGAGGGCCGAGACGTCTGGTGGCACCGCGAACTCGAATATGTCGATGCGAACTGCCCGGCGGAGAAAATGGACAGTGAAGCGCCGTTGTTCACCCTTTACACAAGCGGTTCGACGGGGAAGCCCAAAGGGATCTTCCACACGACCGCCGGCTATCTGCTCAATGCAAAACTGACCTGCCGATACGTGTTCGATCTCAAAGAGACTGACGTTTACTGGTGCACAGCGGATGTGGGATGGGTGACCGGTCACAGCTACGTTGTGTACGGTCCGCTCGCGAACGGGGCGACGAGCCTGATGTACGAAGGTGCGCCGAATTGGCCGGAGCCGGACCGCTTCTGGCGCATCGTAGCGAAGTACGGAGTGACGGTTCTTTACACGGCGCCAACGGCCATCCGCGCGTTTATGAAATGGGGCGTGGAATGGCCGAGGAAGCATGACCTCAGCTCACTGCGTCTGCTCGGAACCGTTGGTGAGCCGATCAATCCCGAGGCCTGGATCTGGTATCACGAAGTCATCGGCGGCAAACGCTGTCCCATCGTCGATACCTGGTGGCAGACGGAGACCGGCGCGATCATGATCACGCCCTTGCCCGGAGCGACTCCGACCAAGCCTGGTTCCGCGACGCTGCCGTTCTTTGGCGTGCTGCCCGAGGTGGTGGATGACAAAGGGAATCCGGTCTCCCGCAACACGGGTGGCAAGCTGGTGATTCGCAAGCCGTGGCCGGGCATGTTGCGCGGCATCTGGGGTGACCCGCAACGCTACAAAGAGGTGTATTGGAGCGAAGTCAAAGGGAGCTACTTCACCGGCGACGGCTGCCGGCAGGACGAGGATGGCTACTTCTGGATTGTTGGCCGGATTGACGACGTCCTCAACGTGGCCGGTCATCGCATCGGCACGGCGGAAGTGGAAAGCGCGCTCGTGAGCAACCAGAAGGTGGCCGAGGCGGCGGTCGTCGGTCGGCCGGACGCATTGAAAGGCCAGGCGCTGGTGGCGTTTGTCACCCTCAAGTCCGGCGTCACGGCGGCGCCGGAAGTCCGTGAAGAACTGCGCAATCACGTGGCCAAAGAAATCGGTCCCGTGGCGAAGCCGGACGACATTCGGTTTGCCGAGGCATTGCCCAAGACGCGGTCTGGAAAGATCATGCGCCGGCTTCTCAAGCAAATTGCCGCCGGCACGGAGATCAAAGGCGACACCACTACGCTGGAAGACTTCAATGTCCTGGCGCGGCTGAGTCAGAGTGAGGAGTAACGCTAGTCACGGCGATTGCTGCTGCACCGTGATTCTGGAGAATGAAATGTCAGTTTGTTTTCGTCAGTTGATCACTTCCACCGTCCGAACGCTGGCCACCCAGCGCACCGAATCTGCCGCGTCGCCATTCACCCGAACACGCAGCGAATCCGAGATGTCATCCGCCGAAACAGTGACATCCCACGCAGCGTCGTCTTCGGCGAGCACCGTCTCCGTGACTGCCCCAACCAGCGCGGTCGTGCCCCCATCGTTCTCGATGACCCCACGGACCTGGTAGCCGGCCGACGCGCCCGCCGCTCCACTCGCGACGATCAGCACGTCGAACGACCAAACGCCATTCGTGGGAACGACCATGCGCAGGGCGCTGCCATCCAGAAACAGTTCCGTCAGGACTGCATTGGCCGTGGTCGTGCGCAAGACAAACTGAGACGCCTGCGCGTTACCGCTCGCACCGCCAAACCCGCCGCTGGCATACGCGAGCTGGCCGTAGTTCCGTGCCCGCGCCAGGGCACCGCCGGGAATGGTCGCGCCGGTCGCGTTACTGGTGATGACGTTGCCGCTGCCGCCCGCGATCGTGGCATTGGCGGCGTTGGCCTCGACGGTATGGCTGTTGCCGCCCCCAATGGTGCTGTTCGCCGAGTTGGTCCCGATGACGCTGGAGGAGCCGCCGGCAATGGTGGCGCGGATTGAGTCAGCTTCAATGCGATTGAGTTGCCCGCCGCCGATGGTTGAGTCTGCCGAGTTGGATTGAATCGCGTTGTTAAGTCCACCCCCGATTGTCGAGGCGGTCGAGTTTGGCTGAATACGGTGCTGAGCGCCGCCGCCGATGGTTGAGAATGGCGAGTTGGTCAGGATAAAGTTGGCTGCGCCGCCACCAATCGTTGCCGCCGCCGTGTTCGTCAGAATACTGTTATTCAGCCCGCCACCAACTGTGGAATTCATGCCTGCGTTCGTGTTGGCCCAGCCACCCCCGATCGTTCCGTGGTTTGCCGTGACCTGGTTGATGAACCCGTTGGTCCCGCCTCCGCCGATTACGGCGCCCACGACTCCGGGGGCAACCAGGTTGCCGCTGAACCCGCCAATCACATTCGGACTGGTTCCGGGCTCTAATCGCAAGGCGCGGGAATTATTTACTTTGAGTTCCAGCACCTGGCTATCGGCGGTGCCCAGGAAATGCGTGCCCGGCGTCGTGCCGCTGTTGCCGTTGAGCTTCCAGAACGCGGTCGAATCCAACCCGTCCAGCAAATCGGCATCCAGACCGCTGCCGGAACCGTCGTCGTCCGACAGTTCGGCCAGCGTTGCGCCATCGGTCAGTTGCGCCTCGCCAACCGTGCCGCTGAGCACGGCGGCCCCGTCCACGGTCAGCCCCGCGCCACCCGTCACCAAGCGAACCCCGCCGCCGGCACGAACGCTGAATTGATTGATGGCTGAGGACGCGAAATCCGTTCCAATCGAGTCCGCCCAGACAAACGCTCCGGGATGAAGGGCCTTGGCCTGTCGTCCGGCGGCGAAACTAAAATCTCCGCCGGCCACGTTGCTCTGACCGCCGCTGACGGTCGCGTAGAAATTGCTCACGATGTTGTAGGTGCCGCCACCGATGACAGAGCCGGGGCCGCTGGCAGCATTGGCAAAGCCGCCCCCGACGGAAGCGTAAAACTCTATTGCTGCATTCTGCTGGCCCCCCGCCACCACGGAGCTCACCCCTTTCGCCCGGTTCTGGAACCCGCCGGAAATCGTCGCAGCCCCCGAATTGGTCAGGACCATGTTCCCTTCGCCTCCGGAAATGGTTGCCTGCAGAGAGTTCGCCTGGATTGTGTTCCCTTCTCCGCCAGCGACGGTGGCCCGGATGGCATTTGTTTGGATCGTGTTGAATCGTCCTCCTCCGATAGTCGAGTAAAGAGAGTCGCTAAGAATGTTGTTACCGGCGCCTCCGGCAATGGTTGAGCGCGAGGCATTGGTCAGGATGGCGTTCTGCCTGCCGCCACCGATGGTGGAATAGTCCGCCGCTACGGAGTTTGTGAACCCACTGGACCCGCCGCCGGCAATCGTGGCGCCTACGACCGCGCCCGACACGAAATTGGCGTCAAAGCCGGCGATGATGTTCGGGCTGACCGCCGTCGGCTCAAGACGCAGAACGCGCGCATTGTTTACTCTGACTTCGAGAGGTTGATTGTCCACCGTGCCGAGGAAATCCGTGCCCGGCGTCGTGCCGGTATTACCGGCCAGCTTCCAAAAGGCTGTCGAGTTCAACCCATCCACCAAATCCGCGTCCAGCCCGCTCCCGGGGCCATCGTCGTCCGCGATCTCAGCGAGGGTCGCGCCGTCGGCCAGTTGCGTGGTGCTGACGGTGCCGGCCAAAACACTCGATCCATCCACCGTCATGCCTGCGCCGCCAGTCACGAACCGCGCGCCGCCGTTGGCACGAACGGAGAACTGGTTCACCGCGGTCGAGGAGAAATCAATCAGCACTTGATCGGCCCAAACAAAAGATCCGCTATGGTTGGCTTTGGCCCGGTTCCCCGCCGCAAAGCTGAAATCCGCGAGAGCCGCGTTCCGGAATCCCCCCGGAATCGTCGCATAGTTTCCAGCGTTTGTGTTCTGCGAACCGCCGCCGATGGTCGCAGCGGTGGAATTGCCAACCACAATGTTCAAGGTTCCTCCCGCGATGGTGGAGTTTCCGGCGCTGCCTTGAACGGTGTTCCGATTACCTCCACCGATTGTGGAATCGGAAGAGTTCGTGTGGATGAGGTTTTGCTGACCCCCGCCGATCGCCGCACCGTTAGAGTTATCGCTGATGATGTTGAAACTTCCTCCGGCGATGGTGGAGAACCCCGCGCCTGCTTGAACGCTGTTCTGAACCCCTCCGCTAATGGTCGAACGGGTGGCGTTAGTCTGGATGAGGTTCTGCTGACCGCCGCCAATCGTGGAATGCGTGGCGTCAGCTAGAATAGCATTCGCAATCCCGCCGGCGATCGTGGACCAGGACGCACCCGCATGGATCTCGTTTCCGCGACCCCCACCCACGGTCCCATGGTTTGCAGCCACGAGGTTGGTGAAAAAGGGTGAACCGCCGCCGGATATCGTGGCCCCGTAGGTCCCAAAAGGCACGGAATTGACACTGTCACCGGCGATCACATTAGGTGCATTGGTCGTCGGCTGTAACAGGAGCACGCGCGCGTTGTTCACCCTGAATTCAACGGATTGGTTGTTCGTTGTGCCGAGAAACTGCGTGTTGGGATTGATGAGGTTGTTGCCGCCCAACCTCCAAAAAGCCGCTGAGTCGAGCCCATCCCACAGGTCCGCGTCCAATCCGCTGCCCGCGCCGTCGTTCGCCAGCACGGCCGGAAGTATTTCACTGTCGCGTGCAATCGCTGCGTCGATCCGCGGCTCCGCCACGACGCCGGAGGTGATGTCCGCACCCGAGTGGACGTGATCGCTCCGGGACGCTGTGCCCGCGGCGCCACTTCCTCCGAAGCTGACGCTGAACTGCGCGCCGGTCAGATTCAGCCCGGCTCCGGCCGTGTAGATCGTGTCATTGTCGCCGTCGTCCAATCCCGCCGGCTTACCCGTGATGCCGCTCCAGGGAACACCGTCGGCCGTGGTCGCCGTGGCTGCCGACTGCGCGCTGGGTGCGAAGAGCGCATAGGGCGCTGGTGTGAGCGGTTGGCGCGGATTCAACGGCGTGAACGCGCCGGTGTTGGTTCCTGGCCGCACACTGATTTCCAGCCAGCGCGCTTCGTTGGTGAAGACGACGGAGCTGAAGTCGATCGTGGTCGTGAACAAGCCGCCGGATACGGTGACATCCTCATTCGTGACGGTGACGCCGATCTGGCTCCCGCCCGCATCGGCATTGTAGAGAATGAAGCGCACGTCGTAGGTACCGTTGGCAGGATTGCCTCCGTCGGTCAGACGGCCTTGATAGCTGAACGCCGTACCGAGCGAGGCGGCTGAGGCGCCGAGAACGAAAACGAGGACGAGGGCGAGGACGAGGACGAGGGACTTCTGTTTCATAGGTGCTGCTCCTTCCGATGCATAAGCGGTTCTTGAGTTGAGTCCGGGCCGGGCCGGAGAGACTGCGCGCGGGGCGTTGGCTGAAACGAACGAGTCAGCGTCTCGTGGTGGCAGACGCCGGCAAAGGTAAGCTCAAATCCGTTTGAAAATCAAGCGGCGGTCGTCGACCGGCTGGACGAATTGAAAGGCCAGGCGCTGGTCGCGTTCGTCGCCCTCAAGTCCGGCGTAACGGCGGCGCCGGAAGTCCGTGAAGAACTACGCAATCCCGTCGCCAAAGAAATCGGCCCGGTGGCAAAGCCCGACGACATTCGATTCGCCGAGGCGCTGCCCAAGACGCGGTCTGGAAGGATCATGCGACGGCTCCTCAAGCAAATTGCTGCCGGTACGGAGATCAAAGGCGACACCACTACGCTGGAGGATTTCAACGTGCGGGCGCGCCTCGGCCAAAGCGAGGAGTGACTTTCTTATCCGCGACGCCCGCGAATTCACGCGAACCGACGCGGATCTTCTGTAGCGTCGATCTATGATCGCCGAATACTTTTCCCGGCCCACGAATGGTCGGGGCTTCATGACCAAAGATGGTGTGCGTGACAAAGTTTTGTCGGCTCAAATCGCCGTGGGCGGCGCCTTTTTTTGCGTTGGCAGCGAGAAGGGCGAGGCCGACAATCCGGCGATTCAACTCTATGAGACATCCGGGACGACATTGGGAAAATGCCACCGCGCTTAGGCGGAACGATACAATTGAGATGAAGCGTACTCCCTCATCCCGGCCCTCTCCCCAAGGAGAGGGAGGACAATTGGCAGCGCTGGAAAATGCGAACCATTTGGTCCTTATTCCTGCACGGGTCCAAAACGCGTTCCCTCTCCTGGGGCTGCGGACGAAGTCTCGGCGAAAGACAAAAACCTTCCGGGTCAGGCTGAGGGCGGGCCTATTTTTTACTGAACCGCTCCGGCTTAGGCGAAACGGGTTGAAGCCTCTTGGTTGGAAACTTCATTTGCAGGGTTTCCTGGTGCTCCTGCTAACCCCTGGGGTGTCCGCTGCCGCTGACCGCGACTGGCCCGTTTACCTCGGTGACAAAGCAAGCTCTCATTTCTCCACGCTCAAGCAGATCAACACCCGCAACGTTTACCGTCTCGAGGTCGCGTGGACCCACCATGCGGGCGACGGGCGCAAAGACGACCGCTCGCAAATCCAATGCAATCCGCTTGTCATCGACGGCGTACTTTACGGAACGTCCCCGCAATTGAAGCTGCTCGCGCTCGACGCCGCGACCGGCCGCGAGCTGTGGCGATTCGATCCCTTCGCCGGTAGCGGCGAAAACAGCGCACTCGGTGTCAATCGCGGCGTGGTCTATTGGGCTGAGCGGGGTGAACAACGAATCCTCTTTACCGCGGGCCATTACCTCTATGCCATCGACGCACGCACCGGTAAACCGGCTGCCGCATTTGGCAAGGATGGGCGGGTGGACATTCGAGAAGGGCTCGGTCGTGACGCCAACACCCTGCACGTTCTGGCGAACACGCCAGGCATCGTGTTCCGCAATCTGCTTATCCTCGGCACGCGCGTGTCGGAAGGGCCGGGACCGAGCGCACCGGGGCACATCCGCGCCTATGACGCGCGCACGGGCAGGATCGCGTGGACGTTTCGCACCATCCCGTGGCCGGGCGAACCCGGTTATAAAACCTGGCCGCCCGACGCCTGGAAACACATCGGCGGCGCCAACGTGTGGACCGGGATGGCGCTGGACGAAAGGCGCGGGCTGGTGTTTTGTCCGACCGGTTCGGCGGCGTTTGATTTTTGGGGAGGATATCGGATTGGGAAAAACCTATTCGCCAACTGCCTGATCGCGCTCGACGCCACCAATGGCCGGTATGTGTGGCATTACCAATTCGTTCATCACGACCTTTGGGATCGTGATTTGCCCGCGCCGCCGAATCTGCTGACGGTGCGCCACAACGGAAAGAAGGTGGACGCGGTCGGGCAGGTCACCAAGTCCGGCCATGTATTCGTCTTCAATCGTGAGACGGGCGAACCATTGTTCCCGATTGAAGAGCGAGGTGTGCCGCCTTCAACGCTTCCGGGTGAATCCGCCTGGCCCACACAACCGTTGCCTCTGAAACCCGAGCCATTCTCCCGACAGGTGTTTTCCGAAGACCTCGTGACGGACATTTCCCCGGAGGCCCGCGCAGCGGTGCTGGAGAAGCTCCGCAAGGTGAAGCCGCATCAGCCGTTCGTGCCGCCCAGCGCCGAGGGCACGATCATTTTCCCGGGCTTCGACGGCGGTGCGGAGTGGGGTGGCGCGGCCGTGGATCCGCGACGCGGGATCCTCTACGTGAACGGCAACGAGATGCCTTGGATTCTCACCATGGTCGAGACGAAGACCAAAGAGGAGGCGCCGTTATCGAGCGGCCAGCAGATCTACAATCAAATCTGCGCGGCCTGCCACGGCCTCAACCGCGAAGGCGATCCCGTCCGGACATTTCCGACGCTGGTGAACATCGGGCAAAAAATGAAGCGTCCGGACATCGTGCAATTGCTGGAGACGGGACGGGGCTTGATGCCGGCTGTCCCGTTTCTGACGACTCCACAGAAGGAGGCTGTGGCCGGGTTCCTCCTTGGCGAGGCGAGCGACGCCAGTGGTGACAGGAACCTGGGTGCGAGCAACGAAGGCATCGGAAACGCAATTGGCCTCGAGCCGTACACGCATACCGGCTACAATCGTTGGTTCGATCCAAATGGTTATCCGGCCGTAAAGCCGCCGTGGGGCACGCTCAACGCCATCGATCTCAACACGGGCGATTACATCTGGCGCACCCCATTGGGTGAACTCCCCGAACTGAGCGCGCGCGGGCTCCCGCCCACCGGTACAGAGAATTATGGAGGACCTGCAGTGACCGCCGGTGGCCTCGTTTTCATCGCCGCGTCGAAGGACGAGATGATTCGCGCGTTCGATCAGCAGACCGGCAAAGTGCTTTGGCAGGCGAAACTCCCCGCGGGCGGCTATGCGACCCCCGCCATTTACATGGCGAAGGGCCGGCAGTTTGTGGTGATCGCCTGTGGTGGAGGAAAGATGGGCACCAGGAGCGGCGATGCGTATGTGGCGTTCGCGCTGCCCGGGAACTGAAACTCGATTTCCAATGTCGAAATCCGCTCGCAGCCCGGATAACACACGAAACGCCGTTTACGTGGATTCGCCGTTCGACCCTTGTCCCTTGTCCCTTGCTTTTTCCCTCATCGAGCTCCTCGTCGTTATCGCCATCATCGCCATTCTCGCTTCGCTGCTGTTGCCGGCATTGGCCCGTGCAAAGGAACGGACCCGTCAGGTCGCCTGCCTCTCGAACCTCCGTCAGCTCGATCTTGGGTTCCGCATGTATCTGTCCGAACACCACGACCGGTTTCCGGATCGCCGCGACCTTAAAGCGGCATTGGACTACCGCCCCTGGACGAGCTGGCCACCATCGGACCCGCGCGGTGGCTGGGCCGCGATCGTGTTGAGCAATCAACTCGGAAACGACGCCATTTGGATGTGTCCCGGCATCCTGGCGCCGCCCCTTCGCAATGCGACGCAGGCCGTGCAATTCGTGCATGCCCCGGATCACGGGTCGCAGGTTTCTTATTGGTTGTGGCGATTCGATCGCACGAATGATCCAGTGGAGATCGACAATTTCTGGGGCAAGACTCCCGAACAGGCGGTCGTGGACCTGCGCGCGGCCAACAACCCGCAAGCCGGCCAGCCGGAGTCCCCGTCCGAGGTCGAACTCATCGTGGACCCGTATTTTCCGAAAACGATCCCAACGGTTCCGCCCGAACTCAAAGGCCTGGCCGCCCATTCACGCGGTCGCAATCGCTTGATGCTGGACGGACACGCTCAATTCCTCCGCGACCAACGATTGCGGTAGTAGCGAACCGTGCCCGATCAAGAAATCCAGGAAGGACTGGCGGATTTCGTTACTTGTCACCCGTAAATCGTCAATCGTTGAATCGTCACACGAAACGATTTTGCAACGCTAAGGTTTTCTCAGCCGATAGTACTTGGTTCCGATACTGGCCGCGATGGGCGCCGTGGGATTTCCGGCCGGACCCGGGGCCCACAAGGGCGCACCGAGGCTGTCGGTCTGCTCCAGCGCGAACCCCGGAGTTCCGGGAGACCAGGAAATGATGACGTTCACGCCGGAGAGCTGGAGGAACATCGTCGGCGCCTCGCCGGTGGAAGGAACGACAAGCCCGGGCCAGAAACCGCCTTGGAGCGTGTAGCTCCCGCCAGTCAGAGTGCCAGCATCGGGCTGGCCGATGGTGCCGCTGAGCGTGTAAGTGCCGCCGCTGCTCGTGCCGCCGCCGCCGTCAATGGTGAACCAGTCGATGGCGTATTGCTGTGCGGCAATCCTCGTAGCGAACGTCGTCAAGACCACGGCGCTGAGAATCCGTAGCCTTGAGTGTCGGCGTGAGTACAGACGGGTTTTCATACGACGTTTCTCCAGAGACTAGGGTTTAATAACGAGTACGTTGTAGGCGGCATTGAGTGTCATGGCCACCAAATCCTGGTGAAAGATCTGCCATTTCGACAGCGCGGGGTTGTAGTAAACACCGATAGGATGAGAGTCCAGGACATTTCCTGTTTCGCCGGGATTATAGTTCGGCGTTACGATCAAAATGGCGTCGTGATCGCCGTCGGTCAGGGGATTAGTGATCGTGGTCCGGTGCGTGGCACCGCCTTCGATGTTTGCAGCCGTTGCGCGGTGGACGAACGCCGGCGTACCCGTGCCGATGCCCGCGCCGGAAACGGAAATGCCGCCCTTGGAAATTCTCACGGCAGCATTGCTCACCGTCGTCCCAACGATCTCCAACGCCGCGGACGGATTGTTGGTTCCAATGCCGACGTTGCCGTTCTGGGCAATCGACATCCGGTTCGCGAACAGCGTGTAAAAGTCCAACCCGTACTGATTGCCGCCGGGCGTGCGTTTCGAGCCGATCCCTTCGCCGCTTCCGAAACCGAAGCGCAGACCGTAATTCAGGTCGCCATTGTTCAGGTTGAGATAATCGAGATCCACACCCGCCGGGCCGGTGGCTAAAAATATTCCACCGTTGGCGCGCACCAGAAATTGATCGCTGCCGGTGGAGGAAAAATCCGCCCCCGCTGAATCGGCCCAGACGAACGCGCCGTCATGTAACGCCTTGGCCTGGCGTCCCGCTGCAAAGCTGTAGTTGCCGGCCGCAACATTGGCGAAGCCGCCTGGAACAGTGGCATCAAAGACGCTGACCGTGTTCGAGAATCCGCCGCCAATCGCGCCGTAGGTCCCGTGGTTTGTGTTGAATTGCCCGCCCGCGATTGTCGCACCGAAACCGGTGCTGGTGTTGCCCGCGCCGCCGCCCACCGTGGAATACCACGTGCCGTTGGCTGTGTTTTGCTGGCCGCCACCAATCGCGGAGTAATTTCCGCCGGCAGAGTTCCCGGCTCCACCGGCGATTGTGGATGCAAGTGCGTTTGACAGCACAGTGTTGATTCCGCCGCCGGCAATGGTTCCGTACGACGCATTGGTCCCGATGCGGTTCGCGTGTCCACCGGCAATAACAGCGCGCGCCGCAGCCGACTCGATGGTATTGTCAAACCCGCCGCCGATGACGCTGGCATGAGCATTTCCTCCCCGGATGTGATTCAGGAATCCACCGGCAATGACGCCTTCCGTGGAAGCAATCGTATTGGAAAGATTCACGCCGCCACCGCCGCCGATAAAGGCCCCGGTCGTGCCGGGCTCGACGAAATTATCTTTGCCGCCGATGACGTTGGGCAGAAATCCCGTGAGGTCGGAAGCGGGTTCCAATCGAAGAATGCGCCCATTGCCGCCCCAAAGCTCCAACGCCTGAGTGTCAGTCGTGCCGAGGAAATTCACGCCCGCCGTGGTGCCGCTGTTGCCATTCGCCTTCCAAAACGTCGTGCCGAAAGTGGACGCATCCACATCCACCGCCGCAACGCTGCCGTCGGCGATTTTCGCGCTGTTGACGGCGCCGTTCACCAGTTGGGCGTTTGCCACCGCCCCGCTGGCGATCTTTGACCCGGTCACCGCGCCATCCGCTAACGCGCTGTTTCCAACCGTGCCACTGGCAATCACCCCCCCGTTCAGGTTCGTCAGCCCGCCGCCGTTGCCCACGAAGTTGGCGCCGCTCACCGTGCCGTTCACATCCAGCGCAGTAGCGGGGTTGGTTTTGCCGATGCTGACCCAGCCGTCCACATAAAAGGCGTTGGTCCCGGCGAGGCCGAACGGCGAGGCGCCTGCTGATCCTTGCGGACCTGTCGGACCGGTCAGACCTTGAGAACCCGCGGGTCCAGTCGGGCCTTGTGGACCGGTCGCGCCGGCAGGGCCTTGCGTACCGGCCGGCCCTTGAGCGCCCGTGACGCCTGGTGCTCCCTGTTGGGCCAGCACTGTCCAGTCAGCGCCTTCGACAGGGGAGACGTTGGTGTTCGCCCGTCGAGCCACCCAGGCCGAACCGTTGAAAAAGACCGCGTGATCCGCCACGTAATTCGACCCACTGTTCCACGCGCCGATCCAGTTCAAGCCCTTCGGACCTTGCGGACCAGTTGCACCTGTCACGCCTTGCGGCCCTTGAGGGCCCACGGAACCGGCTGGGCCTTGTGGACCAGATGGCCCTTGAGCGCCCGCCACGCCTGGTGCGCCCTGTTGGGCCAGCATAGTCCAGTCAGCGCCTTCGACGGGGGAGACGTTGATGTTTGCTCGCCGAGCCAGCCAGGCTGAACCGTTGAAAAAGACCGCATGATCCGCCACGTAGTTCGACCCACTGTTCCACGCGCCCAGCCAGTTCAAGCCTTTCGGCCCTTGCGGACCGGTCGCGCCGGTTTGGCCTTGCGTACCAGCCGGTCCTTGAGCACCAGTCGGACCGGCGGGCCCTTGTGGCCCGGCCGGGGTCAACGCATAGAGCGCGTAGGGCGCTGGCGTCAGCGCCTGGCGGGGCTGAACTGTCGTAAACGTGCCGCCACCGGTCGTGCGCACCGCGATTTCCAGCCAATAGTTCGTCCCAGTAAAGATACCTGCACCGAAGTCCAGTACGACAGTGAACAGTCCGTTCGACACGGTCACGTTGGCATTAGTGAAGGCGGGACCGACGGGAGAACCCAGTGTCGCAGCGTCGAAGAGAATAAATCGCAGATCGTAGTTGCCGCTGCCTTGACTGCCGTTGTCGGTCAGGCGGCCCTGGTAAGTGAAGGCCGTGCTTAAGGGGGCAGCCCACGTGACATTGGCCCAAACGAACCATAGGGCAACGAGAGCTGTGAACGTGCGTTTCATAAATTGAATGCGAAGTTTTACTCTGGTTGCGCATTTCAACGACGACAGCATCAGGTGTCACTGTGCAAGTGCTGCACATCGCGTGCGCGGCAGCCGGGTCACTGTTTGCAGCAATAGGAGATTGGAAAATGAGAAACCGGAGCGTTATGGTCGGCGTTCGCTCGCTTGATCCCACTGGGGAAGAAGGCAAAGGCTTTCCGCAGCCCGTTGCTAGGCGGATTCGCTCGCGGCCGACGGCAAATTCCACTCCGGATACAATGCCGGATCGAGTTGGCCGCGACGGATGAGGTCTTGCAGATCGCGGATGATGGTTTTGCGCGCGACACCGTATTCTGCGGCCAGGTGAGTGATGTTGGGCCGGGCGGTTGCTTTGCGTAATTCGCGCACCAGGTGATGTTGTCGAGCCAGGCGCGCCGTGAATTGATGCTCGGGTTCCGACGCTTCCTTGCCTTCGGCACGCTCGATGGATTGCAGCATCGACACCATTTCGGCAAATCCGCATTCGGTGAGCGCAATTTCTACGGTCCGTTCCAGTTCATCGAGGTCCACCGGTTTTTCCAGCACGTAGTGCGCGGCGCGTGGCCCCTGAAGCGCCTGCAGTTTGCCCACAATGTCCAACGTGCCGCTCACCACAATGACCGGCACGTGCGCGGCCACGTCCTTCAGTCGCGGCAGAAACTCCACACCACGCTCGCCCCCGGTCAGCACGTGATCCAGAACGATGAGGTCAGGGAGCTTGCGTTCGATCTCCGACAGCGCGGCGGTGCCGTTGGGCACGCAGGTGAGGCGGTAGCCCCGCAGCGAGCGCGAGTAAAACCACAATTGCTGCGGGTCATCTTCGATAATCAGGATGTTTGCCAGCGCCTGTCTGGTCATGTCGTGTTGTCAATTTATCGTCGATGGATTCGTGGAATTTCCAATGTGCATCTGCCGCACACCGGCGCGGTCGGTTGCTGGCTCACACGCCAGGACCAGGGTTGAACCTTTGCCTGTCTCGTCCGCCACGCCATCCCGGTCCGCCGGAATCACGATGGTGAACACAGCGCCTCTTCCAGGATCACTGCGCAGTTGGATGCCCATGCCTTCGGCCTGCGCCAGCGAATGGACCATGGTAAGGCCCAAGCCGGCGCCGCTGCTGGCTCCCCTGGATTTCGTGGAAAAAAACGGTTCGAAAATCCGATCCTGAGTTTCCAGGTCAATCCCCGATCCAGAGTCTGCCACTTCCAGTTCGACGTATCGCGACGCCGCGCGTGGACGAAGGACGAACTCGCCGTTTGCGGACTCTGCGACCCGCGCGGCGATACGAAGACGGCCACTGCCGCTCATCGATTCGGAGGCATTGACGATGAGGTTCAGCAGGATTTGCTCGAGCCGTCCGCGCGCTCCGGTGACCGGCGGTATGTTACGGTTCAACTCCAGGGTGAGTGTCACGCCGCTGAGAAACGGTTTGCTCAACAAAAGCACCACTTCTTCGACCAGTTCGACTACGGAATAAGAGGCGCGTTCCTCCGGCCGTTCCCGGCTGTAGCCCAACATGGAGCGCACGACTTTCTTGCCTTGTTCGACGGCGCGTTCGATGGCCGCGCTGCTTTCGGCTTTATCATCGGGGGAGACACCGGGTCTTTGCAGGAGGTTGTTTCCCATCCGAATCACCGAGAGCAGATTGTTAAAGTCGTGCGCTATGCCGGCTGCCAGTGTGCCCAGAGCTTTCATTTTCTGGCTGTGGAACAATTCCGCGTGTGTTACCTCCAGCTCACGATTTCGCCGGGCAACAACGTTTTCAATCTCCACGTAACTATTCATCATTTTCTGATGATATCGTAACGTGTATAGCCCGATCACAACGGCAAGCACCGCGCCAAACCCGGCGAGCAAATAGAAAAATGCTGGCGCGGAATGGAGGATCGGGAGCCGACCGGTGGAAGGGGCCGTTGCAGGTGGCAAGTTTTGGCGCGAGGGCACGTCACGGTTGATTGCGGAGCTTTGCATCACGGGTCGGTTGTCGTCCGACCAATCCAGATTGAGCGCCGCAAGTTGCTGTCGTGTGGCCCGCAGGTCCCAGAGCTGTATTTGATTGTCGAAAGTCGAGGCCGCCAGAGTTTGGCCGTCGGGGCTGAACGCCACCCAGCCGATGTTCTTTGGCGTCGGCGCGTTCAACGCGGCCAGCCTGCGTCCCGATTCGGTTTCAATGAGTTGCGTTTGGTTGACCTCCGGGCAAATAGCCATGAGACGGCTGTCGGGAGAAAACGCGCCGCGCCCGACCAGCTCGCCGGCTGAACGCCGCTCAAATTCGCGGACCAGCCGCCAGTTTTTGGTTTCCCACAAACTATATTGGTGCGCCGAACCGACGAGCAACCAGCGATTGTCCGGGCTGAACGCAACGAAACCGCCGGCGGGGCCAAGACTATGAACCATCCGGCGGACGCGTGTATCCCACACAAAGGTGCCGTTGCCCTTCCAATAACTGGTCGCCACCCAATTCGTGTCGGGACTGACTGCCGCGCAAGTGAGCGGACCCATCGCGCCTTCGCCCGGCAGAGACCAGGGCGGGCGCGGTTGGCTCAGATCAACACAAAAGACCTGTTCAATCGACGGCACTGCAAGCCACGGCGGCGTTCCGCGCGTGACCGAGCCTCCGTCCAACGGCGCGCCGCGAAGAAGATCGCGCTGCCACTCCAGCCGCCATTCGGCTTCGCCCAATTTCTGAACGCGCCAGAGGCTGATTTGGTCCGTTGCGACTGTGACCAACTCGGTTCCATCCGCAGAGAATGAGACCGATCGATTGTTCCGCGCCGGCGCGAAACTGAGTTCTCTGACAATCAGCGGGTCGAACAGGCGCAAACCTTCGCGATTCACGATCGCCAGCAAACGGCCGTCGGGACTGAAATCAAATCCGGTAACGTACCCGACCGAGCCAGGCGGCAGCGTCAGCTCGCGATAGGTGGAGCTGGAACTGACTTTCCAGAGGCCGAAGCCCTGGTTTTCCCGGAAGTAAGCGAGCCTGGTGTTGTCCCTGCTGAAAAACGTGCCGAAACCAGCGCGTGAAACGAACAATGATTCTCCGCTGTCGCCATTCCAAAACCGCGTGCTGCCGTCCCACGAGAAGGAGATCAACAAGTCCCCCCGGTGATTGAACGCCAGGTGGGGCACCAATTCCGCGTGGCCGCGCAGTGCCAGGTGGTTGGTTGTCACGGTGTCCCACAGGAGGATGTCGCTGGTACCCCAGCAGGATGAGGCGAGCCGGCGGTTGTCCGGGTGCCAGGCGAAAGTGACAATATCGCCCGGG
>Ga0209382_10005106_pt1 | contig 17156 bp, 14 predicted proteins | sample SoiMetdeltSBSDD5_FD_187599 | JGI IMG/M metagenome (GOLD analysis project Ga0209382, IMG submission 187599) | Bulk soil microbial communities from a Populus tree surrounding site in Tennessee, USA - Soil MetaG P. deltoides SBSDD5 (SPAdes) (version 2) | ecosystem: Environmental > Terrestrial >...
GAGAACCGGATGCGCACCGATCCCCGGTACCGGGCCGAACTGTCCGCCTGGACCACGCCCGGCGGTGTCGGCCGCCGCGACGGGGTACCCCGCCAAGCCTTCGGCCCGCGGGCCACCGACCGTGCGCTCCCGTTGCGGGACTTCGCGCTCGGCCACGGCGCCCCGACCGCGGTCGTCGACTTCGAACCCGACCCCACGCTGATCCTGCTGTTCACCGACGGAGACTCCACTGTGGACTGGCTACGGGCCGGTACCGCGCTGCAACGGATACTGCTCACCGCCACGACGCGCGGGCTGGCCGCGACGCCGCTGAGCCAACTCCTGGAGGTACCTCGGCTGCGGACGCTGTTGACCGACTCGGCTACCGGGCAGGTCGTCCAGTCGGTCCTGCGGATCGGCTACCCGACCACCCCCGCGCTGGCCACCCCGCGGCGCGCGGTGGACGACGTCGTCCTGCCTGGACGTTAGAGGGAGTCCACAATGGACTGGCCGCTGTGGCGTCGCTGGACGGTCTCGACCACCGCCGGCGAGCTGCTCGGGTTCGTCGCACCCGCGCTCGCCGGGGGCGGCGCCACAGCGGCCGCGCTCGACGCGCCGACCACGTACCTCCTCCTGCTGGTCGCCGGGTCGGTGGAAGGGCTGGCTCTCGGAGCGGCGCAGGGCTGGGCTCTGCGCAAGGCACTTCCCCGCCTGCCGCCGCGCGACTTCGCGTTGGCCACCGGTGCCGCCGCCGTACTCGCGTACGCGATCGGGATGCTGCCCAGTTCCCTGGGCGATCGGCTGGGCGCTGTTCCACCCGCGGTGCTCGTCCTCGCCACGGCAGCCGGTGGCCTGCTGTTGCTGGCGAGCATCGGTACCGCGCAGTGGCTCGTGCTCCGCCGGTACGGGTACGGCTGGCCACTGTGGATAGTCACCACCGCGGGTGCCTGGCTGGCCGCGTTGCTCGTCTTCGTCGCGGTCAGCACCCCGCTGTGGCGGCCGGGCCAGCCGGTGGCGCTGACCGTCGCGATCGGCCTGCTGGGGGCGGCGGCCATGGCGGTCACCGCGGCGGCCCTCACCGGGTTCGCCGCCGTCCGTCTCACGCGACGGGTAGCCCGGCCGACCGGTAGCTCACTCCTTCTTCGGTGACGACCATCGACTCGTACCCGTCCAGCCCGGCGAGCCAGCGCAGTGCCGGCGGTCCCATAGCCACGGCGGCGGTGGCGTAGACGTCGGCGGTCCCCAGATCCCGGCCGACGACCGTGACCGACCGCAGGTCTCCCCTGGGCCGACCGGTACGCGGGTCGACGACGTGGCAGCCGCGCTCGTAGGTGCCCGAGGTGGCCACCGCGAGGTCGGTACCGGTCACGACCGCACACACCGAGGCTGGGTGCCACGGATGCCGGATGCCGATCTCCCACCGGGCGTCCGGCGCGGGCCGTCCCCGGGTCTGGATGTCACCGCCCGCGTCCACCAGGTGGTTGACCGCTCCCGCCGCGGACAGCCGTTCCGACGCGACCTGTACGGACCAGCCCTTGACATAGCCGGACGGGTCGAGCCGGCCGGTCGCGTACACGTCGAAGTAGCCGTCGGTGTCGCGCCAGAACTCCGCGCAGCGCGCCAGCACCTCCGACACCTCCGGCGCGCACTCCGCCAGCGTCAGCTCGCCGCGGTGCAGCCGGTTGACGTCGCTGCCGGCGCGGTACGTGCTGAACCGGCGGTCCACCTCGCGCAACCACGCGAACACCTCGTCGGCGAGCCGCTCGGCGTCGGGTGCGTCGTACAGCTCGACCGTCGCGACCGTCCCCATCACGGTCACGCTGCGCCGGTACCCAGTCATGTCAGGCCTTGGCCAGCGCGGACCGCAACGACCGCACGTAGGCCTCGGAGGTATAGGTGGCTCCCGAGATGTTGGTCAGGTTGTCCGCGCTCTGCTCGGCGAGGGCCTCCGCGCGCAGTAGGCTCGGTGCCTTGCGTGGGCGGTTCGACATCTGCACCACGATGATGTCGTCGATGTGGTCGCCGGTCAGGACGACCTTGACCTGAACGTCGCCAAAGTCCCGGGCGGGGAAGGCGTCGCCCACGATTGTGCGCGTGACCGGCGCGGTGGTGGTCCTCGACCGGGTCGGGGTCTTGGCGCTCGGGCTGGGCGCCGTGGTCCGCGTGATGGCCGGGGTGGGCGTGCCGCTGGCGGCCGGATCCAGCGGGGCCTCCGCCGACCGGTCGAACGGCAGAGTGCCGGGCGCCGCCTTCACACCCACCAACACCGTGGTGCCGATGGCGGTGCCGACGAGCCAGAGGATGACGCGACGCATCAGAACTCGAACGGGTCGACGTGGATCTGCTTGCGGCGCACGCGCAACCGGCGCAGGATCGCGACGGCTGACGTGACGAGGCCCTCCGGCCCGCACAGGTAGACATCGCGGCGCTGCACGTCGGGCACGATCCCGCGGAGGCCCTTGGGAGACATCACCTGTCGCGGGACCGGATCGTTCCGCGCGCCGATGACGTAGTAGACCTCGGCGTCGCGTCGCGTCGCCAACCAGTCCAGCTCCTCCCGGAAGATCAGGTCCGCCGGTGAACTGGCCCGGTAGATCACGATCGCACCGCGGGGCAACTCCTCCAGCAGCGCGCGGATCGGCGCTATCCCGCTGCCCCCGGCGATGAGCAATGCACGGTACCGGGTGCGACGGTCCGCGGTGAACACGCCGGACGGACCCTCCGCGAAGACGCGTGCCCCCGGTTCGAGCCACCGCAACCGCTCGGTGTGGCCGCCGACGGCCTTGATGGTCAGCCGGAGGTACTGGTCGTTGGGCGCCGCCGACAGCGAGAACGGGTGCGCCTGCCACCAGCATCCGCGGGTCAGGAAGCGCCACCGGAAATACTGTCCCGCCCTGGCCCGGAGGCGGTCGAGCCGGCGCCCACGGATGTAGACGGAGAACATGTCCTGGCCCTCCGGCACCACCTCGGCGACGCGCAGGCGGTGGCGCAGGTTCAGCACGATCGGACCGAGCAGGCGGCCCCAGGCGAGGTTGGCCACCACGAAGGCGTACAGGGCAAGCCAGTAGACGCGCCCGAACCCGAGATCGGCGAGTTCGCGGCCGCTGGCGAAGAGGTGGCCGTAACTGAGCAGGAGAACCGCGTAACTGGTCAGATGCAGGAAGTACCAGAGCTCGTACGGCATGACCGCGCGGATGGCCCGGATGGCGAGCACGCCGATGCCCACCAGGAGCCCGGTGGCGACGAACGCACTGATCATGTCCTCGTACGTGGTGAGCATCGACCACGTCTCATGGATTAGCGATGACTCGTCGTAGCCGGCGTAGCCGAGAATCAGCAGGACGGCATGGGCCAGGACCATCACCACGAGCAGGCCGCCCAGATCCCGGTGCCAGCCCATGAGCTCGTTGCCGCCGATCCGCCGCTCGAGCCAGCCCACCCGGCTCATCAACAGCACCTGGACCAGCAACACGTAGCCGGCGATCAGCCCGGTGATGCGACCCGCCTCGACCAGCATCGCCGCGGTACCGTCCACCGACCCCGGCGGCGTGTTGGCGAACCAGAGCCAGACGCTGACTCCCAGCCCGACCCATCCGGCGAGCACGAGCAACCGGCGGGTCCCGCGACCGCGGGCCGGCGGCGACAACGCGGGCGTCCCCACCACGGTGCTGCCCGGCCGCTGGTCCGGGTACCGCGGCTGCTGCGGGGGTTCGGCCGGTGGAGCCGCGGTCGGCCACGCCTCGTGCTGCCAGGGCTCGAGGTTCCACCGCTCGTGGTACCACCGCTCGTCATGCGCTGGCGCCACGGCCCATCGGTCCGCTGGTCGCTGCACGGCGCCAGTCTGCGCGACCGGCGCCGCGCGAGACACTTCAGGGCGAGATTTTAGGGTTTCTTATCGGTGCGTTAAGCGGCCCTTCAGACCCCGAGTAGGACAAGGGTGTCGCCGGGCGCTTCGGGTGGGGAGCCATCGCGGGTGACCGGTAGGAGGCTGCCGTCGGCCCGTATCCGAAACAACAGCGCGTATCCGGTGGTGTCGTGGTCGGCGGGACGGACGACGATGCGGCTACCGTCTCGGTACCGCTCGGTGAGGACGTCGTGGGTCAGTGCATGGCTGAACAGCAGCGACCCGCCGGTCCGGCTGCTGACGACGCCGTGACTGTGTGCCGGGGGTGCCAGCCGGTAGACCTGGCCGTCGACGTAGCCCCGCAACATCACGGCGGCGACCGCGTTGAAGTCGTCCTCCCCGGTGAGCAGGAGCACGGACGTGACGCCCTCGAGCCGGGCAGCGGGATCGGCGGCGTCGATGATGAGCTCGTCGGGAGCCAGTTCGATTCCGGAGGCGCGGATGGCGTCGCGTTGGGAAGCGGGTCCGGCCCACATGAGGATGTCGAGGCCGACGGTGCGCAGTACCTGCCCCAGCTCGATGACCCAGGGTTCACCGCCGATGAGGAGCGGCCGGGCTCGCGTCGTGCGGACGACGCCGAGCCGGTGGGCTACCGGCGCCGCGGTCAGCCCGTAGAGGGTCACGGTCATGACGATGACGAGGAACGTGCCGGGCAGGATCTTCGTGGCTCCGGCCAGACCCAGGTTCACCAGTTGCGCGGCGAACGTCGACGCGGTGGCGGCCGCGACGATCCCCCGTGGCGCCATCCAGCCGACGAAACGCCGTTCACCGGACGACAGCTCGGTGCGCCAGGTGGACAGCAGGGCCACCAGCGGCCGGGTGATCAGGACGAGTACCGCGACCATGCCGAGGGTCGGGACCACCAGGTGGAGAAGTGAGTCCGGGGCAACGGTGGCGGAGATGGAGATGAACAGCAGACCGAGGATGAGCTGAACCAGGGTTTCGAAGAACGGCCTACGGGCGGAGATGTCGAAGCCGGGCAGGTTCGCCACGGCCAGGCCGACGATGATGGCGGCGATCAGACCACTGTCTTCTCGGACCACCTCGCAGATCGCCGCGACCGCGATCACGACCGCGAGTTGAGCGAGGGTACCGAGCACCTCGCCCACGCGCAGAACGCGTAGCACGAACCACAGTGCCCCGATACCGGCGATGCCGACGAGCACGCCGACGCCGATGCTGGTCACGAACTGGACGACACCGGCCGGTACGGTGCGGCGGGTGCTGGAGGTGATGGCGTGGAATACCACCGCGCCGAGGATCCCGCCGACGGCATCGACCAGAGACCCTTCCCAGGACAGGATCCGGCGTAGCCGGTCGGTCGGACCGACGAAGGCCAGCAGCGGGCCGACCACGGTCGGTCCACTGACGACCAGGATCGCGCCGATCATCAGCGCGGCCTCCGGGGACATGCCCAGCAGCCACAGGGCGAGCAGGGTGGCCGACACCCAGGTGAGCGGTACGCCGACGGCGATCAGGCGTACGACGGTCCGCCTCGTGTGGCCGCGTAGGCGCCGCAGGTCGAGGCCGAGCGCCGCGTCGTACAGGATCACGGCTACCGCCAGGGAGACCAGCGGTTGGAACGCCAGGCCCCACAATCGCTCGGGATCGACGATGTCGGTGGTAGCCCCGGCCGTGAACCCGACGGGTAGCAGCACGATCAGTGCCGGGATGCGCAGCCGGCCGGCCAGGATCTGCGAACCGACGGCGAGTACGAGGGTCAGCGCCGTTCCGAGCAGGATCTGCTGGGTACTCACCTATTGCCGTGTTCGCCCGTATTGTCCTTCACTATCGACACGTTAGCTGATGGGCGGCGTCATATCAGCAGAAGTCATTGACCTCGTACGTGCGATACGCCGTGACTTCGCCCCAACCGTACGGTTGTCCATTGCAGTAGAAGCTGGCACCCACCACGGTCTCGCGTTCCGGCTCCGCGTAGTACGTGATGTAGAGCTCGCTACGCGGCTCCGCGACGGCCGGCGCGGCAATGCCGATCGTCGCGGAAGCTGTTCGGCGCCACGAGATTAGGCGATCGCCTTCGGTGGGAATAGAGCAATGTCATTGCCCTATCGGGTACGTGGGGCCCGGAGTACCATGCCTGGGCTACGTGTCGAGCGCTCGGACCGTGCGGAGCAGGAAGCCGGCCAGCACGAATTGTTGGCTGTCCAACTCCGCGGCCACGTCGATGTCCGCTACCCGCGTGTCGATCCAGTTCGGCTCGGCGAAGCTCGCCCGCAGAAAGTCCTCGGTCACGCCCCAGCCCTGGCCATCCTCCACGGACACGGCCAGGACGAAGACGGTCGCACCGGGCGCCGCCAGACCCGGCAGCAGCGCGAGGTACTCGTCCACCTGTCCACCGCCGCGCCGGTGCAGGCTGTGCAGCAGACCGGAGTCGAACACCGAGTCGAACGGCGCCGATGGCAACGACAGGTCAGTGGCATCCTGCACCTCGAAGTGCACCGTCAGACCCTCGCGGGCGGCCTTGGCGCGGGCCATGTCGATAGCCACGCGCGAGATATCGACCGCCGTAACCTCCAAGCCGCGGCGGGCAAGGGCGATCGCGAGATCACCGGTACCGCAGCCGACGTCGAGCACCTTCGGTCCCCTGACCCCTTCGTCGAGCACGGCCGCGAGTGCCGGCTGTGGACCGCCGATGACCCAGGGCGGCCCGCCCGAGTCGGCGCTGTCGCGGTAGAGCTTGTCGTAGTCGATGTCATAGGGCTCGGTCACCGCAGGATCGTACGTCGTATGGTGTGGAGATTGCCGACGAAGGAGGACGAGATGGGAAAGATCATCGTTACCGAGTTCGTCTCGCTCGACGGCGTCATCGAGGCACCCGGTGGCGGGGAGGGCTTCAAGCACGAAGCGTGGAGCTTCGCGTTCGACCGCGGCGCCGAGGGCAACCAGTTCAAGTTGGACGAGACGCTCGACTCGGCGGCCTTGTTGCTGGGCCGGCGAACCTATGAAGGCTTCGCCGCCGCCTGGCCGTCCCGGGAAGGCGACTTCGCCGAGAAGTTCAACAACATGCCGAAGTACGTGGTGTCGTCCACATTGGAGAATCCACAGTGGAACAACACCCGCGTGCTCGACGGTGACGCCGTGGCGGCGGTGGCGAGGCTCAAGGACGAGGTCGACGGCAATATCGTGGTGCACGGCAGCGCGCGACTCGCGCAGACGTTGATCGAGCACGACCTCGTCGACGAGCTCCGGCTCATGGTCTTCCCGGTCGTGTTGGGCACCGGCAAACGCCTGTTCGGTGACACGAGTGACAAGAAGATGCTGCGCCTTGCGGATTCGAAGGTTGTCGGCGATGGTGTCGCCATCCTCACGTACCGTCCGGCAACGCCGGAGTGAGGTACAAACCACGCGTCTTTCGGAGATCCTCGGGTGGCGGATCGCGATCCGGGTAGAGTCATTCAACGAGCCGAGTTGCGGCCGCATGGCTTTCTGTGCCGACACGCACGGCTAGTGGAGACGCTAGCCCACGGGGGAAATCAGGGAGGCGACCATGCAGCGACGTGCGCCGAGCGCGGCGGCGGTGGGATGGACTGTGTTCGCCGCGTTCATGATGATTCTGCTCGGCTGCTGGTGGGTCATTGTCGGGATCGTCGGACTCATCGACGATGACTTCTACGTCAGGACGCGTCATTACGTCTTCGAATTCGACACCACGTCCTGGGGATGGATCCACCTGATCGTCGGGGCGATCGTTCTGATCGCCGGGTTCGCGCTCTATACCGGCGCGGTCTGGGCGCGCACCGTGGGCGTGTTCGTCGCGCTCCTGGCCGCACTGGTCGCGTTCGCCTGGCTGCCGTGGTACCCGATCTGGGCGATCCTGATGGTCGTGGCGGCGATCTCGGTGATCTGGGCCCTGACCGCACACGGCCGAGACATGGCCGAGATGTAGCCGCACCACTGTGGACGGTGGACACCGAGATCCGCCAAGCTGCGCGTGATCGAGACATGGGTTAATATCGATGAATGACTCGTCCGCTTATGCGTACCCTTGTCGCAGTTTCGGTGTTCGCCGCCCTCGTGGTGTCACCGCCACCGGCGATCGCACAGGTCGCGGGAGGCTTCAACTTCGCCCAACCACAGGTTGCCGCGACGAATCTGGCCATTCCATGGGGGCTCGCGTTCCTGCCCGACGGCAGCGCACTGGTCAGTGAGCGCAACAGCGCCCGCCTGCTGCAGGTGCGGCCAGGCCAGGCGCCAACAGTGTTGGGGACGGTCCCGGGGGTGGTCGCCGGCGGCGAAGGCGGATTGATGGGTCTGGCCGTGTCGCCGACGTTCAACCAGGACCAGTGGGTATACGCGTTCTACACCGCCGCGTCGGACAACCGCATAGTCCGGTTCCGGCTGGGCGCTCTCGGCACCCAGCAGGTCATCGTGAGCGGCATCGCGAAGGCGAACATCCACGACGGCGGCCGGATCGCCTTCGGCCCGGACGGCATGCTCTACGCCGGTGTCGGTGACGCCAACAACACCGCCAACGCGCAGAACACGCAAAGCCTGAACGGGAAGATCCTGCGGATGACGCCTACGGGCGGCGTTCCCGCGGGCAACCCCTTCGGCAACCTCGTCTACAGCTACGGACACCGCAACGTGCAGGGTCTGGCCTGGGACGCCCAGAACCGGCTCTACGCAACGGAGTTCGGCCAGAACACGTGGGACGAAGTCAACCGTATCGAGGCGGGTGTCAACTACGGCTGGCCCGTTGTCGAGGGCATGAGCACCAACCCGCAGTTCCGCAACCCGATCGTCGTGTGGACCACGGCCGAGGCCTCCCCCAGCGGTGTCGCGTACGCCAACAACCATCTTTTCGTGGCCGCGCTGCGCGGTACGCGCATGTGGGTCGTACCGCTGACCGCGAGCGGCGGCGCGGGTACCCCCATCTCGGAGCTGCAGGGCCAGTTCGGCCGCCAACGTACGGTCAACGTCGGCCCGGACGGCTGGCTGTGGATGATGACCAGCAACCGCGACGGCCGCGGTACCCCGATCGCCACGGACGATCGCATCGTGCGCATCCCGCCGGCGAGCAGCGGTAGCACGGTGTTCTTCGACAACTTCGAGACGGCTACCGGCTGGACGACCAACCCGACCGGTACGGACACCGCGACGACCGGCCAGTGGCAGCGGGCCGACCCCGCCGGCACGAGCAGCGGCGTCACGTTGCAGCTCGGCACCACGGTCAGCGGTACCAACGACCTCGTGACCGGAGCCGCGGCCGGTACCGGAGCGGGATCGTTCGACATCGATGGCGGGGTGACCACCATCCAGTCACCCGCGATCACGCTACCGAGCACCGGCACGCTGTCGCTGTCGTTCTCCTGGTACCTGGCGCACCTGAACAATGCCACCAACGCGGACTTCTTCCGGGTCTTCGTGGTCACCGGCAGCACCACCCAGGTCTTCCAGCAACTCGGCAGTGCGACCAACCGGGCCGGCGCGTGGGCGACCGCGACGGTCAACCTCAACGCGTTCGCCGGGCAAACGATCCGCATCCGGATCCAGGCCGCGGATGCCGCTACCGGAAGCCTCGTCGAGGCCGGCGTCGACGACGTCCGGATCACCCAGCAGCAGTAGTCCACGCCGCTGTCCCGGCAGGATTCCGAACGGTTCCTGCCGGGACACACGGTTAGCGACGGCGCGCTCACCCCCTCCCGCCAGGTAACAGTTCTGAAAACTTCGCCCACAGCCTTGACAAGACCGCGCCCATAGTAAGAGTTATTACCACGAATAGTTAACACTCCTTGCTGAAGGGCTGCGCATGTCCGAAACACCGAACGTCTCGCGTCGCGACCTGCTCCGGCGTGCGGCGGCGGCCAGCCTGCTGGCATCGCCCGCCGCGGGGCTGCTCGCCGCCTGTGCCACCAGCACCGGCGGCGGAAACAACAACCAGGGCGGGGGTACGAAGACCGCCAACAACCCGCTCGGCATGAAGGAAGACGGCGAAGTCAATGTCGTGATCTTCAACGGCGGGTACGGCGACCGCTACGCCAAAGAAGTTCACGAGCCCATGTTCACCAGGGCGTTCCCGAACGCGAAGATTACCCACAAGTCCTCGCAGGCGATCTCGACCGAGCTGGCGCCGCTGTTCGCCGCCGGCAACCCGCCGGAGTTCGTGAACAACTCCGGCGAGAAGTCGATGGACTTCGGTCAGCTCGTCTCCGAGGGCCAGCTCATGGACCTGACCGAGCTGCTCGACGCACCGTCCGTACACGACCCGAACAAGAAGGTACGAGAGACCCTCGTGCCCGGTACCGTCGAAGTCGGTTCGTTCGACGGCAAGCCGCTCGTGCTGTACTACGTCTCGACCGTGTTCGGGATCTGGTACAACGGCAAGCTTTTCAAGGACAAGGGCTGGACGGCGCCGACGAGCTGGGACGCGTTCGTCAAGCTGTGCGGCGACATCAAGGCGGCGGGCGTCACGCCGTACGCGTACGCCGGCGCCAACGCGGCGTACTACCAGTGGAACGTGATCCTCACTGGTGCCGCGAAGCTGGGCGGGTCCGAGGTCCTCAAGGCGATCGACAACCTGCAACCCAACGCGTGGACCAACGAGCACGTCAAGAACTCGGCCGCGATGTGGGCCGAGATCGGCTCGAAGTTCATGAACAAGGCACACGAGGGCCTACGGCACACCGAGGTACAGCTCCAGCAGAACCAGGACAAGGTCGCCTTCTACCCCAGCGGCGACTGGCTGGAGAACGAGCAGAAGGCGGACACCCCGGCCGGCTTCGAGTACCAGCTGATGCCGGTACCGGTGAGCGGGAAGCTCGGCGCCGCCGGCGTACGGGCGACCGCGGGTGAGGGCTACTTCGTCTCGGCGAAGAGCAAGAACCCTCGCGGCGGGCTCGAGTACATGCGGCGCATGCTGTCGCTCGAGGGTGGCAAGGGCTTCACCAACATCGTCAAGGCGCCTACCGTAGTGCTCGGCGCGTCGGACGGGTTCGCGTTCCCGCCCGGCGTGAGCAGTTCACAAGCGGCGTTGAAGGCGGCCGGCAAGGACGTCGTCAACCTCTTCTTCGACGGTGACTACAAGGATCTCGACCAGGAGGCGCGGGCGGCGACGAACGAGCTGATGTTCGGGCGGATCAACGCGGACGCATGGGCGACCCGGATCCAGAAGAAGGCGGACGCGATCGCCGCGGACTCGTCCATCAAGAAGTTCAAGCGCTGATTGGAGCGAAGGGGCCATGCGGCACGGCAGGTACCCGTTCATCGTCGGCTTCCTCGCCGCGCCAGTGCTGCTGTACGTCGTCCTCGTGATCAAGCCGTACGGGGAGACGTTCTACATCTCGCTGACGCGGTGGAGCGGGTTGTCGGCACCGGTATGGGTCGGGTTCGACAACTTCGAACGCCTGTTCCGGGACGACACCTTCTGGAAGGCGGTCCGGCACCACGGGGTCCTGCTCGTCGCATTGCCTCTGTTCACCATCGCCATCGCCCTGTTCTTCGCGTTCATGTTGAACGTGGCGGGCGGGCGCGCGCGAAACGGACAGGCGGCCGGGGTCTGGGGGTCGAAGTTCTACCGGGTGGTGTACTTCTTCCCCCAGGTCCTGGCCATCCCCATCATCGCGGTGCTGTTCCAGACCGTGTACCGGCCGGACTCGACCGGCCTCATCAACGGGGCGCTGAACAGCGTCGGGTTGGGTCCGATCTTCTTTCTCATCAAGCCAAACCTGGCCCTGTGGTCCATCATCGGCGTCCTGGTCTGGCAGGCGGTCGGCTTCTACGTGGTGCTGTTCTCCGCCGGCATGGCGAACATTCCGCGGGACATCTACGAGGCCGCCGAAATCGACGGTGCCGGCCGGATCACCTTGTTCTTCCGGGTGACGCTGCCCCTGCTGTGGGACACCCTGCAGGTCGCCTGGGTGTACCTGGGCATCGCGGCCTTCGACGCGTTCGCGATCGTGTCCGTGCTGTCGATCGACAACGGCGGACCCGACAAGAACACGACGGTCATTCCGGTGGAGATCTACGAGATGATGAAGCAGCAACGGTACGGTCTCGCCGCCGCGATGGGCGTGGTGCTGTTCTTCCTCACGATGACGTTCGCGGCATTGACGCTTCGGGTCACCCGCCGGGAAAGCTTCGAGTACTCATAGGTGTGCGCATGACGAGCAGGACGGAAGAGGCGGCACCGGCCCGCCCGGCGGCGGCGGAGCCCGCGCCCGGGCGCCCGGCCCGCAGGAGGCGCTCAGAGGTCAGCGGGTTGATGAGCCTCGCGCACATCGCGTTGCTGGTCTGGGCGGTCATCGTGATCGCGCCTCTACTGTGGACGTTCCTGGCGTCGTTCAAGAACACCACCGAGATCTACAGCAGCCCGTGGACACTGCCGGATCACCTGCGCTGGGAGAACTTCTCGCGCGCGTGGACGAAGGCCAACGTCGGCCGGTACATGCTCAACAGCGTCATCATCGTGTCGTTCAGTACGTTCGGCACGATGCTGCTGGGCTCGATGGCCGCCTACGTCCTCGCCCGGTACAAGTTCTGGGGCAACCGGCTCATCTACTACATGTTCGTCTCCGGGCTGGCCTTCCCGGTGTACCTGGCCCTGATCCCGCTTTTCTTCACCGTGCGCCAGCTCGGCGACCTGCCGGTCGTCGGCCCGTACATCGGCCTCAACACCTACGGCGGCGTGATCCTGGTCTACATCGCGTACTCGCTGCCGTTCACGGTCTTCTTCCTCGCCGCCTTCTTCAAGTCGCTGCCCGACTCCGTGGCCGAAGCGGCCATTATGGACGGTGCCTCGCACACCCGGCTGTTCTTCCAGGTGATGCTGCCGATGGCCAAACCGGGCCTCGTGAGCGTCACGATCTTCAACATCATCGGCCAGTGGGCGCAGTACCTGTTGCCGTTGGTCCTGCTCTCCGGTGCGCCGGACAAGCGACCGATCACCCAGGGCATCGCGCTCATCTCGGTGACGGCGGGGTACGAGGCCGACTGGTCAGGCCTGTTCGCCGCACTGACCATGACGATCCTGCCGATGATCGTCGTGTACGCCATCTTCCAGCGCCAGATCCAGCAAGGCCTGACCGCCGGCGTCGGGAAGTGACCCTGGCGCACGGTTCATTCTCTGACTAAAGTCAGAGAATGAACGAGGCTCAGGTGACGGCGGTTCGGCGGTTCAACCGGACGGTCACCCAGCGCATCGGGGCGCTCGACGATGCCTACCTCTCCCGGAGCCGGCCGCTCGGGCAGGCGCGCCTGTTGTGGGAGATCGGCGTGGACGGCAGCGAGGTACGTTCGCTGCGTTCGCGGCTCGATCTGGACTCGGGCTACCTGAGCCGCCTGCTGCAGCTACTGCAGAACGACGGGTTGGTGCGGATCGAAGCGAACGATGTCGATGCGCGGGTACGCCGAGCGAGGCTCACGACGGCGGGCCTCGCGGAGCGGGCCGAGCTGGATCGGCTCTCGGACGAGCTCGCCTGCTCGATTCTCGAGCCGCTCACCGAAGAACAGCGCTCGCGGCTGGCCGGCGCCATGGCCGACGTGGAGCGGCTCCTCATCGCGTCGATGGTCCGCGTCGAGGTCTCCGACCCACGCGACCCGGACGCCCGGCATTGCCTGCGAGCGTACTTCGCCGAGCTGGCCAAGCGTTTCGACTCCGGATTCGACCCGACCCGGAGCATTCCCGCGGCCGACGACCAGCTGACGCCGCCGGCCGGGGTGTTTCTCGTCGCCACGCTGCATGGCGACCCGGTCGGCTGCGGCGCGCTGAAGCTCCATACCGACTCGACCGCCGACGTGAAACGGATGTGGGTCGCTTCCTCGGTGCGCGGATTGGGGCTCGGCCGCCGCCTGCTCGGCGAGCTCGAGGATCAGGCTCACGCCAACGGCATCCACACGCTGCGGCTCGAGACCAACCGCGGCTTGACCGAGGCCATCGGGCTCTACCGCACCGCGGGGTACCGCGAGGTCGAGGCCTTCAACGACGAACCCTATGCCCACCACTGGTTCGAAAAGACCCTCAGGAGTAACGAATGAACCTGTCCGAAGCCACCGCGACGCTCGCGACGACGCCGAAGGTTCTACATACGCTCCTGTCCGAGGTACCGGCCGACTCGGTCTACCGCAACGACGGCGCCGGCACATGGAGCGCGTACGACATCGTGGGGCACCTGCTCAACGGTGACGCCACCAACTGGTTGCCACGTGCGCGGATGATCCTGGAGCACGGCACCGCACGCTCCTTCCAGCCCTTCGACCGGGTGGCCATGCTGGGCTGGGAGCGCAGGCCGGTCACGGACCTGCTCGCCGACTTCCAGGCGACCCGCCGATCGAGCGTCGAGGCATTGTCCTCAATGGACCTCGGACCGGGCGACCTGCCAAAGCGTGGCCTGCATCCCGACCTGGGCGAGGTCACACTCGGGCAGTTGCTCTCCTCCTGGGTGGCGCACGATCTCACCCATGTGGCGCAGATCGGCGAGGTGCTCGCCCGCGGTTATCGCGACGACGTCGGCCCCTGGCGGGTGTACATGCCGGCCCTGGATCGCGTCGCGGCAGCCGAGTAGCACCACCTCCTTACGGGTTGACGACGACCGTGAACGTGGTCGTGACGTTGCGGATGTTGATGAAGTTGTTGGACATCTGCAGATTGTTGAAGGTGGCCGAACCGATCACCGGACCCTGACCGGCTTCGGGCAACTCGTTGGCCCAGATACCGAAGCCGGACTTGGCGTCGAACGCGTCACCGCTGCGCTGCGCCCCGGTGATGGAGACGTTCGTGAACACCGTGTCGGTGACCGGGGTCTGCTCCGGGTACTTGGTCTGGAACATGATGCCGGAGTAGGTCGGGTCCGTGATGTCCACATCGGACACCCGGATCCCCCGGAACTCCCTCGACGCCGCGAAGCACCAGATCGCGGGGAACGTCTGGTTGCCCCAGAAGTGGCCGCCGGACCGGATGATCGAGATGTTCTCGAACCTCGTCGGGGGTGAGCTGCCGAACCCGATGAACGGGAAGCCGAAGTCGAGGGAGCTGATGGTAATGCCGGCGTACACCAGCTGGTCGGCGATGTAGAGGTTGCGGAACACGTTGTTGAACCCGCCGTACACCGCGACGCCCGCCGCACGCCAGGTCAGTGTCGCGGACAGGTTCTCGAACACGTTGCCGTTGTTGCCCACGGTCGCACCCGAGTCGGTGGCCGAGAACAGCGCGAACGCGTCGTCACCGTTGCCGCGGCCCTCGTTGTTGGCCACGTGGGCGCCCGTGGTGCCGTTGGTGAAGTTGACCGCGTCGGCGAACGTGTCGCGCAGCCGCGAGTTGGTGATGGTGATGTTCGTGTTGTGTACGCCCCAGTAGGCGCAGATGGTGTGCTCCACCCAGACGTCGTCGATGGTCAGGTTGGCCACGTTGACCAGCTCTCCCCAGACCTTGCCCGGCCCGTCGATGCGGGAGGTGTAGTTGCCGAAGAAGGCGAGGTGCTCGAACGTCGACCCGTTGGCCGTGTTCTCCACCCGGAAGCCGGCGTCGGTGTTCTCCTGCGATTGCGGCGTCTGGAACCGCGTGTACCAGACTCCCGCGCCGACCACCCGGACCGGCTTGAGGTAGATCTGGAACTTCTGCGCGGTCTCGTAGGTGCCCGGCGGCAGGTAGACGCCGAGCAGCGTACCGGTCGTATCCATCCGGACCGCGTCGAGCGCGTTCTGCACATCCTGGTGGGTGAAGCCGGCCGGTACGCGGTACCGGGCCGGGTCGGGGTTCGGCCGCGGTGCCACCAGCTCGAGGTTCACGAAGTCGATGGCGTACGTCGTCGTGTTCGCGGCGTCCTTCTGTAGCCGGATCGTGCTGCCGGCCGGCACGGTCGAGTCGAGCATCACGTTCGCCTCGTCGTAGATATGCCGCGGCGGCCCCGAGCCCGGCGAGTTGTTCGGGCTCGCCTCGGCGCCGTAGAGCCACGCGTACCGGGACGTGAGGCTGACCGCCTTGTGGAACGAGCCGTTGACGTAGATGTTCAGCGTCGCGCTCTGACCACCACCGCCCGCCGAGTCCGGGATCGAGAACCGGGTGACGAGGGTGTTGGTAGCGGCGCGGGTCGTCCACTGTACGAACGCCCCCGTACCGTTGAGCCGCACCGCCCGGCGCCCGGACGCCTCGCCGGCGAGGTCGCCGACCGTCCTATTCGGACCGACGAGCTGCGCGCCGCCGCCGAGCGTACCGTCCTCCGCCTCGTACATGTCGTACGGCAGGTTCGCCCCCCGGCCGACGAACAGCGGCGTGTTGCTGGTGTTGTTGGCCTGCTTGATGGGCAGCTCGTTGCCGTCGTTGGCCAGAACGACCCGCACGGTGTACCGCCCGTTGGCGGCGGTCCAGGTGCCCATGGTGACCGGTCCGGCGGTGGCGCCGGCCGCGATCGTACCGGTGAACGAGCCGGTCAGTGTGCGGACCACGGTGCCCGTATCGGTGAGCACGGTGAGCGTGATGCCGTGCGCGCCACTCGCCGAGGCGATGGTGCCCTGGTTCCGGATCGTCACCGCGAACGTGACCGTGTTGCCGCTCGTGGGGTTGCTCGGCGTCCAGCCGACGGTGGCAACGAGGTCGGAGCTGGCCACCGGGTTCACCACGAGCGAACCCGGATTGGTGAACGAGTTGTTGCCGTCGTTGAGCTCCACGACCGTGTTGGCCTCGTCCACCTTGGCGCTCAGCGAGTAGGTGCCGGCGTCGCGCGGTCCGATGTTCGCGCTCACCGTCGCCTGCGCGCCGGCCGCGAGTCCACCGACGGTCGCGGTGCCGACCTGCGTCGTGCCGAGGTAGAAGTTGACGGAGCTGGCAGGCGACGCGGCGGTACCGGCGTTTCGCACGGTCGCGGAGACGGTGACCGCGTCGGTCTCCACCGGGGCCGCCGGCGTGAACGACATGCCGGTGATGGTCAGGTCCGGGTTGGGTGCCGGCGTACCGAAGACCTGGAACTCGGCGACCTGACCGTTGGTGGCGCCGGAGTTCGCGGTGAACTGGAGCCGGACATCGGCGACCGTCGCCGAGACCGGGATGCTCACCTGGTTGCCTCCCACGCTCGGGCTGAAGCTGTACGTCGCCGACGAAACTATCGTCGTGAACGTCGACGAGCCCTGGTCCCGTCCGAGCACCGACAGCGTCTGCGTGCGCGGTCCCCAGACCGGGTCGGGGTTGAGCCGGATGGTGATGGCGGACAGGACCGCGTTCGCTCCAAGTTGGACGGTCAGCGTGCTCGGGTACGCGCTGGGTGCGCCCTCCCAGTACGTGGTGACGTCGTTGTCGTTGGCGTTGACCGCGGTGAAGACGTGC
>Ga0209382_10005107_pt1 | contig 17153 bp, 16 predicted proteins | sample SoiMetdeltSBSDD5_FD_187599 | JGI IMG/M metagenome (GOLD analysis project Ga0209382, IMG submission 187599) | Bulk soil microbial communities from a Populus tree surrounding site in Tennessee, USA - Soil MetaG P. deltoides SBSDD5 (SPAdes) (version 2) | ecosystem: Environmental > Terrestrial >...
TCTGCGCGTCGTGTGTCGCCACCGACGCCAGGAGGAAGGCGAGCTGCCGCTCCTGCTCGTCCTCGATGTCGAAGCCGTGGTGGTGGGTGAGGGCGAGCGCCATCTCCACCTCCAGCTTGAGCAGCATCGTCATGTCCGCCAGCAAGCCGCCCAGCGCGACGACGATGCCGGCGCCCGGGATCAGCCCGGGCAGCGTGGTGGCGCCGCCCACCAGCGCCGCCCGGTTGGAGAAGTGGCGGACGATCTCGTCGCCCGCGGCCTTCTGGAGGTCCTCCGGCTCGCGGGCGCGGGCCTTCTCCACGCAACCGGCGACCAGCTCGCGCAGGTCATCGTTGCTCGTCACCAGCCGCTCGACCGCCGAGAGCAGCGTCCGGGCCTGTTTCTTCCTGCCGGCGTCGTCCATGCGCCGACTGTACTGCACCGCCGGACCTACTTGCGGTGCTCCACGCGCGTGCCGAGCACCTCCAGGAACCCGGCGAGCCAGCGCGGGTGCGCGGGCCACGCCGGGGCGGTGACCAGGTTCCCGTCCACCACTGCCTCGTCCACCGGCACCTGCGTGTAGCGCCCGCCCGCCCGCGACACCTCGGGGCCGCAGGCGGGATACGCGGTGCACTTCTTCCCCTCCACCACCCCGGCCGCGGTGAGGATCTGCGCGCCGTGGCAGATGGCGGCGATCGGCTTCCCGGCGCGGGCGAACTGGCGGACCGTGTCGAGGACGCGCTCGTCCAGCCGCAGGTATTCGGGGGCGCGGCCGCCGGGGATGACGAGCCCGTCGTAGGTGGCGACCTGCGCGTGCGCGTCGGCGAAGGTGAAGTTGAGGGTGAAGTTGTGCCCGGGCTTCTCGCTGTACGTCTGCGCGCCCTCGAAGTCGTGGACGGCCGTCCTCACGAGCTCCCCCGACTTCTTGTCCGGGCAGACGGCGTGCACCGTGTGGCCCACCATCTGGAGGGCCTGGAACGGCACCATCACCTCGTAGTCCTCGACGTAGTCACCCACCAGCATCAGCAGCTTCTTGCCAGCCATCGGTACGCCTCCTGTCGGTACGAGCCGAGCTCCAGAGCGCCGCCGCTGTAGCAGGATCCACGGAGCGGCGCGACGTCGCCGGGGCCCGGGCGTCCGCCGTGGACGGACGGCGCGCCTTCAAGCAGCATGCGAGGCCAATGGACCAGACGCGCAGTCACCTCGATCTGCTGGGCATCTTCCACTACATCGTCGGGACGCTGACGCTCATCTGCGGCCTCGGCTACGGCGCGATGATCCTGGGAATGGTGGGCCTGATGAAGTCCGTCCCCATGAACGCCCGGGATGCTCCCCCGCCGGAGATGTTCTGGGTGTTCGGCGGGATGGGCGTGGTGATCGTCGGGACCACCGCGGCCACGGGGGCGATGACCGGCATCGCCGGCTGGTGCCTGCGTGAGCGGCGGGCGTGGACCTACTGCCTGGCCGTCGCCGCGCTCTCGCTGCTGTCGTTCCCGATCGGAACGGCGCTGGGTGTCTTCACGCTCATCGTGCTGCTTCGCCCGGAGGCGAAGGCGCTGTTCACTGGAGGAGGAGGGACACGATCATGAAGAGGCTCGCTCGCTGCGCCGGTCACGCCGTGCTGCTGGGTGGTCTGCTCGCCGCCGCCGAGGCGCGGGCGGCCTGCTCGTACTTCTCGGCGCTGGACCGGGACGTGACCCAGCCCTCGCAGCGCGCGCTGATCGCGTGGGATCCGGAGCAGAAGTCGGAGTCCTTCACAGTGCAGCCCGCGTTCAAGGGCAACGCGGACGACTTCGGGATGGTGATCCCCACCCCCGCGCGCCCGACCCTCAAGGAGGCGCCGCGAGAGATCTTCAAGGACCTGGCGCTGTACACCATCCTCGAGCCCCGCCCCTGCAGGAGGCCGCGGAAGAAGCTCGCCGCGACCAGCGAGGGAGGGGGAGGCGGTTCGGAGAGCGTCCGCCGGCCCAGCACCGTGCGCATCCTCGAGGCCGGCGTGGTGGGGACGCTCGACTACAAGATCGTCACCGCCGAGCGCGCCGACGATCTCTACGACTGGTTGAAGGAGCACAAGTACAGCTACGCCGGCGACGAGGAGACGCTCGGCTTCTACGTGAAGAAGAAGTGGTTCTTCACCGTGATGAAGATCGACCCGAAGCAGATGAAGCGCGCCGCGGACGGGACGTACCAGGGTGATGTCTCACCGACCCGGTTCCAGTTCCGCTCCGAGGAGCTGATCTACCCGCTGCGGATCACCTCGCTGAGCGTCAAGGACCAGACCGAGGCCCTGTTCTACATCCTGGCGCCGGCGAAGATGCAGCTCCTCGGCTCCAAGCTGGAGTACGCCAAGCGGCTCAAGGGGGCCGACCTCGCCAGGCTGGATCGTGGCCAGGTCCAGCTCCCCCGGCCGGCGATCATGGGCAAGGGTGAGGGCCAGACCTGGGACTTCAAGGGCCTCAAGGGGTGGATCCGGGAAGGCCAGTTCCTGACCAAGGTGCGCCGGGTGTATCGCAAGGAGGAGATGACCGACGACCTGGTCATCGGCCCTGCCGGCAACGAATACACCAGCTACGAGGACTGCGGCGGAGACCCGCCGTGAGGCGAGCGGCGCTCGGGGCGGCGCCGCTCCTGGCCTGGGTCCTGCCCGCGCTGGCGGCCGCGCAGCTGGCGGTCCGCCCGGGCTCCACCCGCGACCATCCGCACGAGCGCCCGTGGGACGTGAGCGGCCGCTCGCTCAAGGCCCCGCGCCTCCGGGCGCTCCACGACGACGGCACGGTGCCGGGCGGCTCCGTCTGGCTGATGCGGCACGACCCCTTCGTCGCCTTCGCGCTCGGGCGCGACCTCAACCTCCGGGACTGGCAGCTGCGCGACGGCGTGTTCGGGGAGAGCGGGCGCGTGGTCGGGTTCACCCGCCCGCGCGTCGCCGGTGGAGGCGGGGGCGGCGTGGCCACGCGTGACGACACCGCCAGCTGCGCGATCTGCCACGCCATCCCCTTCGGCGAGCCCGGCGCCGGGATCACCATCCCCAAGGACTCGGGCACCGGCCGCAACACTCCGCACCTCTACGGGGGCGGCCTGCAGGAGATGATCGGCGAGCGGATCCGGGCGGAGATCCTCGCCTCGTGCGACGCCGACCGCGACGGCCGCATCCAGCCGGCGGAGGCGAAGGGACGCCGCGCCTCGGTCCGCACCGGCGCCGGCGCCACGCTCGACTTCGGTCCTTGCGGGGACGAGAACGGCGACGGGATCCCGGACGTGAACGGCCAGGTGCGCGCCTTCTACCTGGACGGCGCGGGCAAGTGGGTCAGCTGGGCGACGTCGCTGGGGACGGCGGGGGTGGCGGCCTGGAGCCCGGAGCCCCAGGTCTTCGGCCACGGGCAGACGGACGGAGCGCTCACCGCGACGCTGCGCGCGTTCTTCGTCGCCGCGGCGGACGTGCACAGCGGGCTGCAGGCCAACGACCCGCTGCTGGTGGACGATCCGGACCAGGACGGGCTGTCGCAGAAGAGCCCGGTGGGGACGCAGCAATACGTGACCGTCCGGCCGCGAGACCGCGGTCGGGTCCTCAGCGCCGCCGGGGTGTCTCGCGACGACCCGGACCGCGACGGGTTCATCGAGGAGCTGAGCTGCGGCGACGTCGACCTGGCGGAGTTCTTCCTGTTTCACATGCCGCCGCCCATCGAGCGCGCCGGCGCGCGCGCCGCCTCCGGCCGCCAGGTGTTCGAACGGATCGGCTGCGCCGGCTGTCACGTCCCGGACTGGCAGATCGACCAGGACCGCCGGTTGTTCCGGCTGGATGTGGCGGAGAAGGGCGGGGAGCTGCAGGGGAAGCTGGTCTGGTCCTCCCGGAGCGCGGGCAAGGGCGGGGCGCGGGCGCCGCTGCTGCAGCCGTACACGGCGCGCGGCGTGTACAGCGACTTCCGCAAGCACGACATGGGAGATCGCTTCGCCGAGCTGGGCTTCGACGGGACCATCACCCGGAAGTGGCGCACGGCGCCGCTGTGGGGTGTGGGCTCCTCGGCGCCGTACGGACACGACGGGGCGTCGCTGGCGCTGGAGGAGGTGATCGACCGGCACGGCGGCGAGGCCGAGGAGGCGGCGAAGGCGTGGCGCGCGCTGGAGGAGGGCCCCCGCGAGGCGGTGCTCGCGTTCCTCCGCGGCCTGGTGCTCTACCCGGTGGTCGGGTTGCCCTCGGACGTGGACGGCGACGGGAAGATCGCCGATCCGTGGATGGTCTCCGGCCGCACCACCGGCGGCCGCGAACGCTTCGACCCGGAGCTGCTCTCGGCGGTGCCCTGCGAGCTGGAGGGCGACACGCGCGGGTATTCAGGCGCGGCCATCTTCAGCAAGGCGTGCGTCAACGTCGCGGCGCTGTATCGGATGGATCTCCGGGCCCGGGCCGACCGGGACGCAGACGGCTTCCCGGACGTGCGCGACGACTGCCCCCGGGAGCACGGGCTGCTGGACGGCTGCCGCGACCCGCCCAATTACACCGGCGAGTAGCCGCGCCGGCTCAACGGATGGCTCGCTTCAACTCCTTGCTCGACCACGCAAGCGATTGCGCGCAAACGCGCCGACACCAGACTCGTCCGGGGTCGCATCAGTCCTGATTTCAACGGGTTGAGTGCGTGTGCGCCCTGGTGCGCCGTTTGCCTATACGCAGGCCAGGTCCCTGAATCAACCCCATAGGTGCACGACATGATGATGCGATCCCCTGCCGTCGCATTCACCCTCCTGGCGCTCATTTCCCTCAGCGGTTGCGGGCCCGGTCCGGCCACCGACCCGACGAGCGAGACCGAGGACCCCGGCACCGTCGCCGGCGCCCTGATGACCGCGACCTGGGACGCCACGATGCGCGTCCCCAAGTGCGGCGCGGTGAGTGACGCCTGCACCACCGGCGGCAGCCTGGTGCTGGGCCGCTCGAACCTGGGTCCCGAGCCGCACCAGCCGAACACCATCTACGACTCCTGCGCGGACGGAGCCTCCGGCGTCTACCACTCGGACGAGTCGATCGACCGGATCACCATCAGCACGCTGGACGGCTCCAACCTCGAGCCGGGCAAGGACGTGCGGGTGGACGTGGTGGTCTGGGCGTACACCTCCCCCGTCTACGATTCGCTGGGCGTGTACCTCGCGGCGGACGCCACCTCGCCGGTGTGGACGCTGCTGGAGACGGTCACGCCCACCGCCCCCGGCCCGCAGACCCTCTCCATCGTCGCCACGCTGCCCGCCGGCGGCCCGCTGCAGGCGGTGCGAGCGGCCTTCCGCTACGACGGCACGGAGTCGCCGTGTGACACGGGGAGCTACGACGACCGCGACGACCTGGTCTTCGCGGTGGGCGCGCCGGACACCACGCCGCCGAGCGCCTGGATCACCGCCCCGGAGTACGGCGCCACCGTGAGCGGGAACATCAACCTCTCCGCCGACGCCTCGGACGACCTGGGCGTGGCGCGGGTCGACTTCCACGTGGACGACGTGCTCCGGGGGAGCGACGCCGCCGCGCCGTACAGCGTGGTCTTCAACACCAGCACCGTCGCCAACGGCTGGCACTACGTCACCGCGACGGCCTACGACGCGTCGGGGAACTGGGGGACCTCGGACGCGGTCTGGATCTACGTCAGCAACGTGCTCCCGCCGGAGCTGGTGATCAATGGAGGGTTCGAGGGCAGCCTCTCGCCCTGGGTGCCGGTGGGCACGGTGGCCTGGACGAACACCGGCGGCGCGCACGCCGGCACCGGCCTGGTGAAGCTGGGCGGGGCGAACAACGTCACCTCCGCGTCCGTGTACGAGCAGATCAGCATCCCGTCGTCCGCCCCGGCGAACCTGACGTTCTGGCTGAACGTCGAGACCGAGGAGTACGAGACCACGGCGTACGACTACCTCTACGTCGAGGTCCGGAACACCTCCAACGTGCTGCTGGCCACGCTGGGCACCTTCAGCAACCAGGATGAGACCGAGCCGGGGGGCTGGGTCCAGAAGAGCGGTTTCAGCCTGGCTTCCTGGCGCGGCCAGACGATCCGGCTCCGGTTCCGCGCCACCACCGATGGCTCGTTGCTCACCACGTTCCGGGTGGACGACGTGTCGCTGAGGTAGGGGCGGGGCCCGCGGCGGACGTGACATGATGGGCTGATGCGCTGGCTGGCGTTCCTGGCGGCGTCGCTGCTGGTCGCGTGCAGCCAGCCTCTGCCCATCCCCTCGACCTGCTCCATCACCACCCCCAGCGCGCCGTGGCTGAACGGTGAGACCCAGGGAATCGACGAGCCGGCCGTCGGCTGGAACAGGTCGAAGACGCGGAGCTCCAGTTGGAGGCCTGCGGGCGCCGGGGGTGAACGAGAGGCGGCCGCCGATCGCCACCGACCACGGCCCCGCGCCGTCGTACTGCTGCTGCCGGACGAGGTTGAAGAACACCAGCCAGCGCTCGGAGTAGGTCCGGCTCACGGTGACGCCCAGGTCCCAGTCCAGCTGGACGCCGGAGCGGAAGTCGGTGAACGCGTAGCCGCGGGCGGTGAAGGAGACGGCGGGGATGGGGCCGGATTCCTCCAGCGCCAGCACGTTCGTCTCCACGTCCAGGCCCGGCGTGCCGAGGGCGAGGAGCGCTGTCAGGTGCACGTGCGCTCCAATGTCCCATCGGGGCAACACCCCGTAGCGCGCGCCGGCGGTGCTCAGCGGCAGCGGCACCGGCGCGCCGATCACCGCCGCCGGCCCGCCGACCGCCGCCTCCACCTGCAGCGCCCCGGCGGCACGGGCCGCACGTGCGTGGCTAGGCCGCACCCGGTGAGCACCAGCGCCGGCGCCAGGGGCCAGGGGAAGCGCACGGTGGTGGAGAGTAGCGGCCTGCTCGCCGGACGGGTCCAACGCACGGCCTTGCCCGGCTACGCAAGCGATTGCGCGCAAGCGGACTGACACATGTTGGATATTCCGGTCGCATCGGACCGGATTTCAGCAAGTTAGGTGGAATGTGTGAGCTGGTGCGGTACTTGCTCATACGTGTCGGTATCCTGAGCACGTTGGACCGTTACCCCCCACATCAACGAACTAGGTGCCCACCAATGACGATGTTGCGAGTCCTTGCCGTCGCCTTCGCCCTGTCCTCCCTTGCCTTGCTGAGCGGTTGTGGACCCGACCTGGCCACTGACCCGACCGATCCGGCTGACCCGACCGAGCCGACCGACGAGAGCGGCGACGGCACCGGCACCACCATCGACGCCCTGATCACCGGGACCTGGGACGCCACGATGATGGTCCCCAAGTGCGCCTCCGTGAGCAACGGCTGCACCACCGGCGGCAGCCTGGTGTCGGGCCGCGGGAACATTGGCCCCGAGCCGCACCAGCCGAACACCCTCTTCAACTCGTGCGCGGACGGCCAGTCCGGCTCCTTCCACTTCGACGAGTCGGTGGACCAGATCACCATCTCCACGCTGGACGCCACCAACTTCGCGGTGGGCAAGGACGTGCGCGTGGACGTCAGGGTCTGGGCGTACAGCCCTCCGGACTCCGATGCCCTGGACGTGTATTACGCGTCGAACGCCAACTCGCCGGTGTGGACGCTGATCGACACCGTCACGCCGACCGTGGCGGGCGGGCAGACCCTCTCCCTGCTCTACCAGGTGCCCGGCGGCGGCGGCGCGCTGCACGCGGTGCGTGCGGTCTATCGCTACGGTGGCGTCACCCAGCCGTGCTCCGACGGCGACTATGACGACCACGACGACCTGGTCTTCGCGGTGGGCGCGGTGGACACCACGCCGCCCAACGTGACCCTCACCGCCCCGCTCAACGGCGCCACCGTGAGCGGAACCATCAACCTCTCCGCCACCGCCAGCGACAACCTGGGCGTGGCGCGGGTGGAGTTCTACGTGGACGGCGTGTTCAAGGGACAGGACACCCTCTCGCCGTACAGCATCAGCTTCAACACCACCACCGTTGCCAACGGCTCGCACAACGTGAAGGCGAAGGCCGTCGACGGGACGGGGAACTACCGCTGGTCGGGGATCGCCTACATCACCGTCAACAACATCAACCCGCCGCAGCTGGTGGTCAACGGAGGGTTCGAGGGCAGCCTCTCGCCCTGGGTGCCGGTGGGCACGGTGGCCTGGACGAACACCGGCGGCGCGCACGGCGGCACCGGCCTGGTGAAGTTCGCCGGTGCGGACAACGTCACCTCCGCGGCCCTGTACGAGCAGATCGCCATCCCGTCGGCCGCCCCGGCGAACCTGACCTTCTGGCTCAACGTCGAGACCGGCGAGGATACGCTGACGGCGTACGACAACTTCTACGTCGAGGTCCGGAACACCTCGAACGTGCTGCTGGCCACGCTGGGTACCTTCAGCAACATGGACAAGACCTCACCCGGCGCCTACGTGCAGAAGGGCTTCAGCATGGCCTCCTGGCGCGGCCAGACGATCCGGCTCCGGTTCCGCGCCACCACCGATAGCTCGTACCCCACCACGTTCCGGATCGACGACGTGTCGCTGAAGTAGGCCAGGCGGGGCGGTGAGATGAGGCCGGCGCGTCCGGGGGTGGATCCCCCGGGCGCGCCGGTTTCGCTTTGCGGGAGGGAGGGCAGGGCAGGCCATGGTGCGGGTGGGCGCGGGTGCGCAGATCGCCGGGCGGTCTCGTGCGTTCCTCCGGCCACACCTCCCCCGGAGCGACCCCGATGTCTCGCCTGCTTCTCGCCCTCACCGCCATCCTGCTCGCCGTCGCGCCGCTCGCGCGCGCGGACGAGGACATCCAGTCCCAGCCGTTGACCCTGGCGCAGATCGCCGGCGCGCTCGAGAACCAGGGCATCCACCGCAGCACCGCCGCGATCTGGTCGGTGAAGCCGCTCTTCGAGCACGCCGTGGGCGCCCAGCTCAAGCTCCAGGGCTCGGGCCAGGAGTCCGGTTCCGAGGTGGGGCAGGACGCGGTGGAGATCGCCGCCGAGCTGGACCTCGACGCCCGCTCCAGCGCTCCGTCCGTGGTGCGGGCGATCAAGGCGCTCGCCGGCGCGCCTGGCATGCGCCGGCCGGTGGTCCGGCCCCCGCCGCGGATGGAGTGGAGGGAGTACTTCGGCAAGACCGCCGCGCTCTCCTCCGATCAGAACGCGTTCCAGCTCTTCGCCCGCCACGGCTTCCACCCGGTGCTGATCTCCTGGGAGGACATCGGCCGCTACGAGGGCAGCGTGTGGGGCTCGCGGATCAGCGACGTCGGCATCTGGGGCCGTGAGGACAAGGACGACCTGCAGTCCGCGCGGCTGATGCTCACCGTCCGCCGCGACGACAACTTCCGCGACAAGGTGCTGATGGTCCCCTCGGACAACATCAAGCTGCACCGGCGCCAGGACGGCGCGCTGCGGGAGGTGACCCTCCGGGAGCGGCTCCGCGAGCTGAACCTGCTCTCGCCCTCCGGCCGCTTCGACCGGAACGTGATCGTCTCCAACCAGTTCTCCATCGTGCCGGTGCCGCAGAAGGAGCACGCCGGGGTCGACACGCTCTCCTTCAACTTCTCCATCTTCCCCTACGGTTCCACCAACTACGTCATCGCCGACACCATCGAGGGGAGCTCGGAGCTGGTGGTGGGCGGGAACGAGCACCAGCTGGTGTACTTCAACTCGCACGGGAAGAAGGCGCCCTTCACCGCCGCGCGCTCCTCCGACCGCCAGGAGATCGTCCAGGCCGCGGAGCAGATGCGCCGGCAGGGGCTGGACGTGGACGTGCAGCGCTTCTACCTGATCCAGGTCCCCATCCGGCACGACGCCAAGGGCGTGACGCCGGCCAACATGGGCGCCCCGCCGGTGATGAAGATGTTCGAGGCGCTCGGGTCGGCCGCGGACGATTTCGGGGGCCTCGCCGGCGCCCCAGCCACCGAGGGCGTGGCGGCGCCGTCGGCGATGCCGAGGCGCCGCGGCCTGGAGGACGTGGTGGTGGGGCACGGCAAGGAGGAGGGCCAGTACTTCGCGGGCTCCGGCTTCGCCGGCAAGCGCGCCGACGAACGCGTGCGCGTGACCGTCTGCTACTTCGTCACCCCGCGCGGCGAGCTGACCGAGGCCGACATGGAGACCTTCGCCAGGAAGTTCCAGGAGTGGGACAAGAAGGCGGTGTGGGGCGGGTCGTTCGTGGTGCCGGAGCAGGAGGGCGTGGCGGCGAAGTAGCCTCGGTTTCGTGGAATTTGCGGTGGCCTGACGGCGCCGCCCATCTCCGGGGGTAGCAACATCCGGCGACACCGTGAATCGGGGCCAGCTGTAAAGGACCCTGCGTCCGGAGCGCGGACGGGCGATGAGGGCGCCGCGATAATCGCAGGGCGATGGTCTCCCTCGATCCCCTTCGCGCCGCCCTCCAGACCGCCACCGCCGATGGCAAGGTGACCGACCAGGAGTGGCACGCGGTCCTGCAGCCGGCGGCGGACGCGCTCCCCCGGCGCGCGACCGAGAGCACCCGGGCGCTCCTCGACGTCTGGGCCTCCAGCCGCTTCGAGCTGGAGCCCGAGGCGCGCCGCCACCTGGCCGACTCACTTCGATCCTTCGGGTACCCGGTGTTGACGCCCAGGCCGGCGGGCAGCTCGGACCGCGCCTACGCGGAGCTGGTGGCGTCCGGCAATGTCGGCGAGGTGGACCGGACCTTCCGGCAGCTGGCACAGCGCGCCGGGCGCGCCTCCGGCGAGGTCAACATCGCGGTGCTGGACAACGGGTTCGACCTCTTCCACCCCGAGCTGGGCCGCAAGGGCTGGGTGAACACCGCCGAGGTGGCGTCGAACGGTTGGGACGACGATGGGAACGGCCTGGTGGATGACAGCCACGGCTGGGACTTCGTCGACTGGAACAACGACGCCGGGAACCCGCACGGCGACTGGCACGGCACGCACGTGGCGGGCATCGCCACCGCGGGCACGGACCAGGTGAACCTGATCCCGCTGCGGGTGCTGGAGGCGCCGTACGAGGTGGCGCGGGTGGCGGCGGCGGCCGAGTACGCCATCGACCACGGCGCCAAGGTGATCAACCTCAGCTTCGGCGTCGACACGCCCGAGCGCGTGCGGGTGATGTCGGAGCTGATCGCCCGCCACCCGGACGTGCTGTTCGTGGCGGCCGCCGGCAACGACGGGCGCTCGCTGGCCAGCTATGACCCGTCGAGCTTCCTGGCGTCGAGGGCGTTTCCCAACCTGGCGGTGATCGCGGGGTCGGACGCCGGCGGAGGCCGGTGGGAGAACACCAACTTCGGGCCCACGGCCACCCACGCGGCGCGCGGCGCCGACGTGCTCTCCACGATTCCAGGCGCGGGGTACGAGGCCATCAGCGGCACCTCGATGGCGGCGCCGGGGTTCGTGGCGGCGGCGGCGAAGTGCCTGATCCTGGATCCGGCGCTGTCGCCGGAGGCCGTGAAGCGGCTGCTGGCGGACACCAGCGACCGCCGCGCCGACTGGGCCGGCGCCCTCCAGGCGGGTGGGCCGATCAACTCCGACCGGGCCTGCAAGCTGGCCGCCCTCACCGGCCTGGTGCGCCGGGGCGACACGCCCTCGGCCGCCGCCGCCAGGCTGGGGCTCACGCGCGAGGACCGGGCGCAGCTGCTGCCGCTGGTGTCCCGCTTCGTGGCGCGGTGAGGGCCTCCCCGGCCACCGAACCCGCTGGATTTCCTGGGGGCGGAGGCAAATAGGCCGAATTTCGAACCGGTGCGTTTACGGGGTCAGCGGCATGACCGCGCGCTGCGCCACGTGCGGTGGCGCTCGACCCTGGAGGGACGACCGATGAAGAACGGGCTCATCTCGGCGGCGCTGATGGTCTCCATCCCGCTCGCCTCCCTCGCGCCGGCCACCGCGTTCGCGGACAGCACGGTCCGCTATGCCAACCGCTCGAGCCAGACGCTGCACGTCTACTACTCCGTGGCGTCCCATGGTCTTGGCATCGACTGCCAGGATCTGGCCTACGGGGGCATCGTGGATCCCGACTCGAGCTGGGAGCTCTTCGTGCCCAGCGGTTCCTGGACGTGGGTGCGCTTCCAGGAAGGGACGCGCGACGGAGGCTGCACCTCCGACTCGCCCAGGTACGAGGTGCGGTACAGCGGCAGCTCTTACGGCTACCAGGCCGCCAACGTGTGGTAGCGCTCGAGCGGGCTGGATTCCGGCCGTCCGGCTTCATGCCAAGGTACAGGGTCGCATTGCTGTCGCTGCTGATCGGCGCCGCCGCGTCCGGGGGAGGTCTACCGCCATCGCGAATCACCGACGGCGCCCACGCAACGGACCTGATCGAGGTCGCGGGCGGGTGGGTGCTCGCCACCGACCGCATATCAGGCGCGGGCGAGTGGAACGGCAGCCTCATCCGCCTCAACCGCGCGGGCAACGTGCTCGCCGAGGCACAGGTGGTGGTCGGCTCATGCCTGCGCGTGGCCTTCTCGGGCACGGCGTATGCGGCGGCCTTCAATGACACTCGCCGGAACCTCTCCGCCACCCTGCGACTGGTGGGCGAAGACCTGGAGGGATCGACGATGGTGCGGCTGGGCGGTGCGGGCACCTCGAGTACCGCGGTGACCTGGCACCCTTCGCGGCGAGAGTGGGCGGTGGCGGTCAACGAATACACGGAGAAGGAGATCACCGTGCGACTGCAGCGCTACTCCGAGCGCGAGCTGTCACCCGTCGGCTCGGTCGAGATCGGAGAGGTGCCTCTTCCCCACTACAGCCCTTCCGGCGTGTTCAATCTCTTCCCGCACGGTGACGGCTACCGGATGGTCCTCTACCCATCGCTCGCCGTCCTCGAATGGGATACCAGGACGGTGCGGGAGGTCTGGCCGGGAGTCGACGCCTGGCCCACCTCGCTAGGCTCGGTTCGGGCGGAAGGAAGCGCGCTGCGCATCGCCTACGCCCAGCCCGAGCGGCGGCCGGAGCAGGATTATCTGCGCGACCGCATTTCGAAGATCTGGCTGGTGCGAGTCGAGCGGGGCGACGTCACCGAACGCATCCTGGTGGCGCGGTCGCCGCCCGGTCACGCGGTCGCCGGCGTGGCGCTCTACCGGACCCAGACCGGTTACGAGGTGCTCTGGAATGAGCGCGAGCCCGGCAGCGGCGGCCTCGTCACGCGCCGCGCGTCGGTGGACGGCGGGAGGGTGACCGCCACGGGTCAGGTGACGGACTTCGACGTGCGGCACTGGGTCCTGAGGAGCGGCCAGATCGGCATCTCGGGGTCGGCGGTCGCAGAATCACATTGACCGGGAGCGAGGTGGCCGGGACCCGCCGGCCGGCGCCGCCACGCGCCGCAGCCGCGATGGCGCTCCGGCATCGGCTGTGGTCCCGCCGGATCCCGATTCTCCACCGACGCTCATCGCTGGAGCAGGCGCGCGTCTGATCCGGTAGTTCGCGGTGATGATCTGCGTCCCCGGCGAGTGCTTCGCGCGCCGGAACGCCGCGGTGGCGTCCTTGCCGAGATGCTTGACCAGGATCGCCTTGCCGCCGGGGTGCTCGACCAGGAGCGAGGTCACGTCTCGTCCTCGCGGTTGTGCGCGGTCCACCGCAGCGGGCCGAAGCGGGGGATCTGGTAGGAACGAAGAGAGGCGATGAGGTCTGACATTTCGATGGCTCCGGGGTGAAACGGCCGGAGCGGTCGAAGCTCATCGGGCCGTCTTCGACCTCGGGTACAGCGGGTGGCTCTTGACGCTCGCCTGGACCCGCGCGGCCTCGCGCAGGTTGCCGGCCAGCCGGTGGGTGAATGACTCCATCACCAGCAGCAGCAGCGCGAACTTCTCGCGCCCCGGGGGGAGACCCTCCCGGTTCAGGCTCCACCACTCCACGGCCGACTCGTATCGCTTGCGCCGCAGGAAGATGAGCCCCTTGCGGAGGGTCTCACGCTCTCCCCCTCCATCGGCCAGGAGCCTTCCCAGCTGTAGCCCCTCTAGGGTCGCCGGCGCGTCACGCGACAGCATTCCCTCCAGCTCGTCCAGGCTGGGCATCGCCTGCTGCACCCGCAGCTCGATGGCGCCCTCCAGCGCGGAGAGCTCCAGCGGCGCTCCCACCGCCGGAGCCAGGTCGATGCCCGTCAGCGCCTCCTCCCGCTGCATCACCGCCTCCGCGGTGAGCCGGGCGAGGTGCTCGTCCAGCGCGCGATCCAGCGCGCCTCCTCGAGTCAGGCCGCCCCCTCCCAGCAAGCCTCCACACCGGGGACAGCGGATCTGGTCGGCGGCGGCCTCGCCGTCGCAGCTCGCGCAGCGCATCCTTCGCCTACTTTCTCCGGCCCTGGGCCAGCATCTGGAGCGGAGCGAGGACCATCTCCGTGTCCAGGTCCATCAGCGTGCCGAGGTCGGCCCGCACGTCCAGGACTCCGCCGATGGATTGATGCCCGAACTCCAGCATCGGCAGCCCCTTCAGCAGCCGCTTCGGGAAACGGGGACCTCGCCGTGCCTTCTTCTCTTTGCCAGCCACGTTCCCTTTCTCGTCCACGTTCGCCTCTCCTTCAGGTGAGGATGAGCTTCCCCAGGTCCGCGAGGACCCGGCCGTCCAGCTGGGTGATCCGCGCCGCCGCCCCCTCCAGCGCCTCCAGGCTTCGCCTGTACTCGTCCCGGAGCGGGGAGAGCGTGCGCTCCAGCTCCAGGTCCCGGCGGCCCAGGGCGTCCTGCAGCAGCGTCTCCAGGTATCGCGACCGCTCCCCCAGCGCCTGCACGCTCGGGCTCTGCTGCTCCGATTCCACCATCTGCTCGATCTCCAGCAGCACCGGCGCGAAGTCCTGGAACCGGCCCAGCTCCTCCGCCAGCGCCCGGCGGATCTGCGAGGCCACCGTCGAGTCGGAGAGGAACCGGCCGGAGACGCCGATGAAGTGCTGGAGCAGGTCCTTGCGTTGCTCCTCGTGGGCGCGCTCCTGTTCCACCAGCCGCAGGGCGGTCGCGCTTCGCGTCCCCAGGCTCACCGCCGCCTCCAGCCACTCCATCCCCTTGGCGCGCTTGCCGGGCAGGAACCAGAACGCCAGCGCCCCCAGGGCGGCGAGGACCTCGCGATGCCGCGGCTCGAACTGCAGCGCGCGCAGCAGCGGGACGGAGATCGCGTCCGCCTCCACCGCCTCGAGCGGCCGCCCGCGCGCGGCCACCAGCCGCACCCGCACCACCGCCTCCAGGAAGAGCATCGCCCGGTAGAGCTCCGGCGGGACCGGCAGGCTGCTCGCCTTCACCGCGGGCTCCAGGTACTCGTCGGCCGCCTCGTCGGTGACGGCGGGGAGGCCGGCTGGAACGATGCGTCCCCAGAGCCCTTGCACCAGCTCCAGGGCGCGCTCGTCGTCCATCTCCTTGAACGCGATCAGCACCTCGAACGCGTCGCAGATGATTCCCAGCAGCCTCGACTGGTCCGCCGGAAGCCCCTCCACCTTCCTCAGCGACTCCACGCCCTTCTTCGCCTCCCCCAGGTGGTGGGCGGCGATGCTCCGGCGCAGCCCGTGCATCCGCCCCTCGACGAGCAGGATGGGGATCCGGTCGACCAGCTTCCCGAGCGCGGTGGCCTCCTCGAAGTACTTCGCCGCCGCCTGCGCGTCGCCCTGCGTCAGCTGCTGCTGCGCCAGCGAGAGCAGGCAGTAGCTCTTGTTCTCGTCGAAGGGGAGCTCCAGCCGGGCCAGGTTCCGCTCCAGGCGCCGGAATCCCTCCAGCGCCGGTTCGTGCTCGCCCAGCGCCGCCCGACCCATCGAGAGCAGGTATCCGGCGGCGTGCAGCCGCGGCGCCTGCTCCACCAGCGCGCGCAGCGCCTCCACCGGCCCCTGCAGCACCGTGCGCCTGGCGTCCAGGCTGGAGCTCTTCGCGGCGACGTGGAGCGCGCACAGGCCGTGCAGCAACACCAGGTCCGACCGTTCGCGGAGGGACAGCAGGCTCGCGTCGAGCTGCCTGGCCAGCTCCAGCCCTTCGTCGTACCGGCCCTCCGCCGCGGCCTCGGCGAGCCGGTCCAGCGCTGACATCGCCAGCTCGTGCTCGTCCTTCTCGTCGCGGCGCACGCGGCGCCACCCCGGCCGCAGCGTCCGGGCATCACCGAACAGGAGCAGCGCGCCCAGGCCGGCGGCGGCCAGGAGCCCCAGCCAGGTCACCACGCTGACCGGGTCCAGGCGGGCCGGTGAATCCTCGACCACGTCCACGTCGTCCACGAAGAGGTCGGGAAGCGGAGGGGGAGGAAGCGGGGACAGATCGGAGAACCGGGGGCCGGGAGAAGGCTCCAGCCGGTCCAGCTCCGCGTCGATCTTCCTCAGCTGGGCGAACAGCCGTTCCCTCTCCTTGCGCAGCGCCGCGATTCGCTTCGCGGCCGCCGCGTTCGTCCTGGGCACTGCCGCCGGCACCTCCTGCTCGATCGCAGGCTCCGGCCGGGGGGCGAGCGTCGAGGTGGCCGGAGCCTCCGGTTCCGGGAGAGGCGGCAAGGGCGGCGGGCCGCCGTCGCCACTGACCGCGATGACGCTGGACAGCGCGAAGATCAGCACGGCGGCGCCGGCGCGAGCCCAGGACGGCTTGAGGCCGTCCCGCAGCTCCACCACCAGGGCGCGGAGGGCCAGCACGAGCTGCGCGCCGGTGATGGCGAGGAACAGGGCGAGGGGGAGGATGGAGAACGATGAGGGCGCCATGGGTGGCTCGATTCAGATCGGGAGGACGATCTCGGGGTCGTACCAGGGGATGTCCGGAGGGCCGCGCTCGCCATCCAGCGGGTAGCCGCGCGTGGACAGGTAGCCGTGGATGATCTGGTGGATGATGGAGATGTTGGGGGAGGAGAACTGGCAGGTGAAGGCGGCCATCCAGAGCAACCAGCGGTGTGCGGCGCCGCGCACGTCGTCCGCGTCGTTCGCCACCGCCATCTCCAGCGCCTGCGCCAGCGACTGGAACGCGTCCCCGAAGTAGGACGGGTTGGAGTACCGGCCCACCGCCGCGAAGTTCGCCACCCCGTCCAGCAGCAGCAGGTACGACTCCACGTAGCGCAGCACCTTGAGGGTGGCGGCGCCGCCGGTGAGGGACGCCCGGGTGGTGGCGCAGATCTGGCTGACGCGCTCGTACTCCCCGGCGACCAGCAGCAGCCGCGCGCGGAGCACGGACCGCACCACCTCGTTCCACGGGTCCGCCATCGGCGCGCGCAGCCTCGACAGCGCCGCCGCCTGGTCCAGGTGCCGCGCCTCCACGTGCGCCATGGCCAGCGCCGCCTCGCCGATCGCCGCGGCCTCGCCGGCGCTCGCCACCGCCCGCGCCAGGTCGTCCCCGCTCAGCTGGCCCCGG
>Ga0209382_10005109_pt1 | contig 17149 bp, 10 predicted proteins | sample SoiMetdeltSBSDD5_FD_187599 | JGI IMG/M metagenome (GOLD analysis project Ga0209382, IMG submission 187599) | Bulk soil microbial communities from a Populus tree surrounding site in Tennessee, USA - Soil MetaG P. deltoides SBSDD5 (SPAdes) (version 2) | ecosystem: Environmental > Terrestrial >...
AACATAGCCTTTGTCGTCAGTAGCGCGCGACATCAGCAAGTACGAACCGGGGCGGGCGATTTCGAATTCGTATTCGAATGATTGCCAGGCGTAACGCTCGCGCTCCTTGCCGAGTTTCGCCGGGAACCAGGAGCTTCCATTGTCCATCGAGACGTCCACCTTGGCGATGTTCGATTCGCCGGCCCATGCGAACCCGCTCATGCGTACTTTGCCGGGCGCCACGGTAGCCCCTTCGAGCGGCGAGTTGATGAATGATTTAACGACGAGGCCTGTAAGCGGAATCATGTCTTGCGGCGCGACGGCCTCGCCCGGCGCGACGGGGCGGTTCGGGAAACGATAAGCCGTCTTGACGAAGAAGCCGTCGTACTCCTTCTCGATCACTTGAATGTCGGTGAGCCATTTGACCGCGTAGGCGCCTTCCCAGCCGGGCACGACGGCGCGCAGCGGGAAGCCGTGCAGGATCGGCAGCGCCTCGCCGTTCATCTCGTAAGCGAGAATCGTGTCGGCGTCGAGCGCTTTCTTGATCGGAATGTTGCGGATGAAGTCGGGCATCTTGCCCAGAGGTTTGTCAGCGCCGTTCATCGCGACGTACTGGCCCGTGGGCTTCACGCCTGCTTTATTTAACACGTCGGCGAGCCGCGCGCCGGCGAATCGGGCCGTGCCGACCGCGCCCTTCTCCCACTGGATTCCGGCGACCGGCGGGTCGAAGAACGCGCGCCCGTTTCCGGCGCATTCCAAGGTCACCGTCACGGTGTGTTTGGGCGCCCTCTTCAATTCATCCAACGTCAGCGTGATCGGGGTTTGGACCTCGCCTCCTACCGTCAATTTCCATTCGTTCACGTCTACCGTCGGCGCATACAAGTGGTGGCGGACGTAGAAAAGATCATTGGGCGTGATCCAAGTGTTTAGCAATGAAACCGGCGTTTCGAGATCCTCAGGACGGATCGAACGGACTATCAGTCTCTCTTTGCCCTTGATGACGGTTTGCGCGAACGCCGATTCCGGAAGCGCCGGCATGAGCGCAAGGCCGGCGGTCAGTTGTCCTGCACCGATCAGGAAATCACGCCGTCGGAAGGGTTTCGGGCTTGAATGATCGCTCTGATCTGTCTTCATTAGATTATGACCTCGTTGTTAGTTGCATAATTCGATATTGCGTTTTAAAGGGCGGATTCTATGCGGGCTCTCAGTTGGCGGTCAAATAAGCGACTCGGAGGTCGTCCGCACAGGTCGAAATTTTTTTGACCGGAACGTAATTCCCACGAAATTTTGCCCACCGTTTCTCACTATGTATCGAAGCTTGCTTGCGTCGCCTCGGTCCATCACGCCTCCATAACACAACAGTGTGCTGGACAAGGTCGATGTTTGTCATTCAACAGGAGATATTTATGTTCAAATTGATCTGCCATTCGCTGTACGCTGTTTTCATCGCGGTCGTCTTGGGCGTTCTCGCCGCGCCTGGGACTGTGGGGTTGTCTCAGCCCGCCCAAGACCCGAAAAAGCAGTCAAAACAGGAGCGCGAATACCAGAAAATCAAGCAATTCAGCGAGAAGCTTTACGCCGAAGACACGGTGTTCCGTGAAGAAATCGAGAATCTCTATTACCAGAAGCAGAAGGAGCATAGCGAATACGCATACTTCACAAACACTCTTGACAGTCATGACGAGCAGATCACGCGCAACGGAGACAAGCTGAAGGTCGATGACACGCTCTACGACAATCCCCTTGTGCAAGATTACGTCAACCGGGTCGGCCAATCGATTGTGCCGAAGGACTCAAAGAAGCTATACGCCTTCAAAGTCACGCTCAATCCGATCCCGGAAGCCCGCGCGCTTTCGACCGGCACTATCTACGTCTCGTCGGGTATGCTTTCGTTGGTTGATAACGAGGCGCAACTGGCCTACGTCCTCGGCCACGAGGTGGCCCACGTCGAGAGGGATCACTGGCGCGAAGACGTGATGGTCGAGCGTGGAATGCAGCGCTACTACGAGAAGCAACAGCAGAAGCGCGCCCTCATCGGTGTCCTTGCGGGTATTGGCGCCGGCGCCGCCGTCGGCGGCGCCACCGGATCGTTCAGCAAGGGGGCTCTGACTGGGATCCTCGTCGGGGTGGGGGTGCCGACGCTTCTCAAGTTGGCCGATCCCCATGCCGTCGTCTCATGGGACAAAGAGCAGGAAGATGAGGCCGACCAACTGGGCGTGAAATATATGCTCGAACGCAACTACGATCCTCGCGAAGCGCCTAAATTTTACGCCGCGCTGCAACGCACATCGCATGCCGATCCGCGCGTTGGCCTGGGATTCATGGGAGACAAGAATCGAGTCCTCGAGCGCCTTCAGCAGGTGAATGGCGTCCTTACCGCCTTCAATAACCTTTTCTCCACCAGAAGCCTCTACGTAGGCGCGCTCGATCTCAATACGCAGCGCCAGGCGCAGGTCGCGGGCGCCGGCGCGAGCAAGGAGCCGGATAGAGGCAAAGCGCTCAGCGGCGACCGCGCAGGCGCCGGCTACGCGGTGGCCAGCCAAACCGTCGCCAGCGCGCCGATGGCCGCGGCGATCAAAGCCAAGATCGAGGCCGGAGAATTGATCGGCAGCAGCGCGGAGTTCGCGACGGTGATGGCCGAACTCCAACGCGATAACGGCCTGCGCGCCTTCTATTACGACATGTTCCAGATGGCCCGCGACAATTTGGAAGAGTCGTTGGCGATCCGCTCCAACGACCCTTACACCCACTTCTACTACGGAAAGATTCTTAAGTTGACGGCGCGGAACACGTCTGAAAAACAACGCGCTTTGTCCGAATTCGTCAGGGCGATCGAACTGGACAAGCGCCGCGTTGTGGCCGAGCCGCATCTTTACCGCGCCCTGGCCTTGATTGAAACCAGGGACGCCGCGCAGTCGCGCGAGATCGTTTCTAGCCTTCAAGATTATGTCGCGGTTTACCAGCGTGAACACAGCGGAAGTCTGCCGCCCAACATGGACGTGATTTACGACTACATGCAAGAGGTCGGCGAGATGGACTGGGCGGCGCGTCCGGCGCTCAACATCTCCACTAAGAACATAGAACCGATAGGCATCCAGGGCGGCCTCACGGCTCCGGCGCCTCCGCAGGCCACCGCTCCGGTCACTGTCACTCCGGCTTCGGTTACTCCGGCGCCGTTTCAGCAGACAAGCCCGAAGTCGCGCAGACCTTAACTCCCCCTCGCTAAATCAAACCAGGCGAGGTTAGAACACAAGAATCTGCCACTGGGAGCATGGGGAACACAGGGCGACTTATCATTATTGCCTTTCCCATCGCTGCCAGTGGCCCCCGTGGTATGAAAAGCATCTTACAAGGGATTCGGTCTGATCTCCGCGACTTCATCGACAGGCCCAATCTCTCTCTGCTCATCGTTTTCGGCGATATAGCCTTCATATGCGCGAAAACCGGTCCGTTTTTTTTCTGTTCCTGATCCTAGTGGTTTTACTGGCGTCGCTGTCCGATCGTATGTCGTTCATCCGGATGGCTGATGGCCAGGAGGCGTCGCTGCGCGCGCCATTCTCGCTCGAACTGCCTGACGTCGGTGGGGCGCCGATCACCGAGCCGGAAGTTAACATTCCGACGAGCGATCTCCATAAGCTGCGGCTGCGTGTGCGGAAGCCGTATGCGGACGCGATCAACTACGGGAAAATATACACGAAGGTTAACGGAGAAGCGGCGGTCGTGATCCAAACGCCCGGAAGAGATCGCAACGACCACATCCTGTTGACGTTGGATTTGGACAAATACCCGCGCTTCAAGCTGCGCCCGGGCAGGAACGTCATCGAGATTCAGGCCGTCGACGGGGCGGGCAGTTCCTACTACGCCTCTTACGTGCTGCTCGCCGGCGCGGGGTCGAGCAACGATCCGGCGCAGCTCGCCGGCGCGACGATTGAGACCGCGACCGTGAGCGCAGGCCCCGACCGCCAGCCGCCGACTATCTACCTGACGAATCCGAGCGGCGTCGGGCTCGCGCGACGCTTAACCAGAAGCCTAATCGCGCAAGGCGTCGTGACTGATGATTCGGGAGCCGTGGCGAGCGTCACCGTCAACGGCCAGCCCGCGACGCTCGCGCCCGCGACCGGCTCGCGCCTGCTCGTCCCGATAGTCACTAAAACCGCGGCGGCGTCGTTCGCCTTCGAGCGCGCCGTCGTCATCGGAGACGCCGCCTCCGCCTTGATCATCGAGGCGAAAGATCAGGCAGGCAACCTGACCCGCCTCACACTTCCGCTCAATCCCAAGCCTCTGCCGCCGCCCGACGGAGGGTTCGCCGGCCGAAAATTCGCGCTAATCGTCGGCGTGTCGCGTTACCGGGATGATGGCGTCAGCGATCTGCAGTTCGCCGACGCCGACGCGCGAGAGTTGCGCGATTTCCTGCGGCGGCCCGAAGGCGGCGGCTTCAAGCCGGATGACATTCTTTACCTGGAGAACGAACAGGCGACCGTCGAGGGCGTGACCGCCGCGCTCGATCGCATTCTGTCGCAGGCGGGGCCGAACGACTTGATCCTGTTGTTCATCGCCGGGCACGGGGGGCCTGACCCTTACGCGCCGCAGAACCTTTATTACATTCTGCATGACACCAGGGTCGCCGACCTGTCGCGCACAGCGCTGCCAATGACGACTTTGCAGGAGAAGCTCAATCTGGCTCGCGCCAGGCGGGCGGTGGTCTTCATTGATACATGTCACAGCGCCGGCCTTGGAGGCGCGCAGCAGGCGGGCGCGCGCGGCTTCGAAAACAACCTGATCAATCTATACTCGGCGAAGCTCTTCAAAGAAGAAGGGCGCGCGGCGATCACCTCTTCGGACGTCAATGAGTTTTCATATGAGAACAAACGATGGGGGGGCGGCCACGGAGTCTTCACCTACGCGCTGCTCGAAGGTCTGCGCGGACAGGCCGACGCAAACGCCGACTCCTTCATTACGGCGGGAGAACTCTTCGCTTACGTCCGTGACCGCGTGCGGCTTGAAACGGGGTTCAAACAAAATCCCCGCTCTGTGTATGATTTCAACAATGATTTCACGCTGGCTTTCGTGGCCGGAAAATAGACGTTTGGTCAGGCGACTTTTTTATGATTACGTTTGCACGTCATAAGCCGCGACGAGTTCCCCAGGAGCGCTGCGCCGCCACGACTCCGTAATCAACTTGCGAAGATCATCTGGTTGGACGGTCGAGAGCCGGACTAACATCGCCGGATAGTTCAGATAATGATTGGTGATGTAGAACGTCTCCGGGTCAATCTTCATCAGCGCCTCGCGTTCATTCATGTGGATCATGATGACGACAGATTCGCCGCTCTGGTGGAATCTGACGAATAACTTCTTGCGGACATGAAAGGCGGGCGTGCCGTACGACGTTCCTTCGACCGCTTCGGGCAGCGCGCGCGCGATCTTTCGGACTGTTTCCCAGGTCGCCGGCTGTGTTTTTCGTTTGCGTCTCATAGGTTGCGATTCTCAGGAGAGTTCCTCCAGCAACGCCTTGGCCTCTTTGAGATCTTCCGTATCAAACCCTTCTGTAAACCAGTTATAGATTTCCAGGAGCGTCTGCCGGGCTTCCTCTATCTTGTTCTGTTTTTGCCATAGACGGCTCAAGCTCAATACGGCTCGCAGCTCGAGCGATTTTGCGGATTGCCGCCGGGCAATTTGGATGGATTGGAGGAAACATTCTTCAGCCTCTGATTGGCGCCTTAATAAGAGTTCGCCTTTGAGGCGATATAATTCCGCCAGGAGATAATATCCTCCTGCGTCAAGCACAGTGGATAACGTCTCGTCTACCACGGCAAGTCCCTCTTCATTTTGCCCGTCTTTCATCAACGCTTCGGCCAGGATCGCGCGAAAATGCAATCGAGCGATCTCAGACCTGATCTCGCTGTGCGCGACCAATGCTTGTCGCATCTGCGCAATCCCATCGCTTCTGGCGCCCATCTCGACTAGAGCCCAACCGCGCAGACTTGTCCCGACCGCGATCCACGGCGCAAGCCCGTATTCGCCCGCCTGTGAGATGAGCTCTTCGGCCTGCTCCAATGTTTTTTTTGGCTCGCGACGGAATTGATGCAGGAACGCGGCATAGAAAATGGTGATACAAAGACTTTCGGGATGGCGCGCCTCTTTGGCCAACTCGAGCGCCTCGCGGATTTTATTCAATGATTGGTCCGGATAACCGAGAACCCACTGTGCCCATGCCCCGTTGCACCCCAGAGATACTCCGGGAACAAACCTGGGTTCGGAAAAATGCGAATGCCGCCCCTTGTTATCGCAGAGAGCAAGCCCCCGTTCACAGTGGTCCATAGCCGCAACAAACTCTCCAAGATGAAAAAGGGTGACCCCCATAACCCAATGGGCCTGCGCCAGGAGACCCGTATCAGAACCGCTATGGGCCAGGCGCAGGAGTTGATCGCAGATATCTCGAAGCGGCGCGAATTCCGCCCGGAACAGATATACATTCCTCAATCCCCTCAGCGTCCTGAAGAGTTGAAGCCCCTCGCCCAATCGCTCACAGAGTTCTCGCGCCCGGTTGTATGTCTGTTCCACTATCGCAACCCCATACCCTTGCGTGATCGGCAACGCCACACACAGCGCCATTTGCAGCGCCAGTTCTCGGCGATCGCGTTCCCCCGCGTCCGGCAGGTTTTTGAGCAGTTCGAGTCCTCGGCGCGCAAGCATCACCGCCTCGCGATGCGCAAAACAGCGGTTGGCGTTATCGGCTGCCCGTTGAAGATAATTCACGGCGCGATCGAAAGCTCGCCCCTGCTCGAAATGCATCGCCAGTTCCGCCGCGATCTCGCCCGCGCGCTCCCCCATGAAAGTTTCTTCGCGCTCTCCGATTCGCCTGTGCAATCGAGAGCGCCGCGCCGCCGGGATGCGCTGGTAAAGCGCGTTTTGATAGAGGGCGTGAATGAAGCGGTACTGAGCCGCTCCATCCGGCGATTCGCCCGTCCGGCTCGCTTGCAGGAATTGGCGTCGTCGCGCCAGTTCTTCGCATAGCTCCTCAACCTTGACCACGTCTTCTTCCAACGCCGCCGCGACCGCCGCCGCCGAGAACTCGGCGCCGGCGACACTCGCCGCCTCCAACACCCGCTGATCCTCTTTGACCAGACGGTCAATTTGTTTCTCGATCATCTGCCGGACGTTCTCCGGCGTCTCAAGAGCGATCTTCTCCGTTCCGACCTTGAACTCCCACTTCCCGCCAACCTCAGCGATCAGCCCTTGATCAACCAGGTAATCAACCACATTGACCATAAAGAGCGGGCTGCCGTCCGTGCGATCGTGAATCAGGCGCGCCAGTCCGGCTGGGAACCGGTTGTCAGGAAATCGCATGGCCAGATACTCGCCCGCCGCGGCTTCGCTCAGAAAATCCAGCGCCAGCTCTTCACATCGCCGGCTCATCTTCAACTCCTGCTGAACGGCTTTCAACGGATGCCCGCTTGAAATCAAATCCGCCGGTCGGTAGACGCCGATGAGCAGCAGGCGCGCCGGCTCGCGCCGCCTCGCCAGGTAAGAGATCAGGTCCAGCGTCGAGTAATCGCTCCAGTGCAGGTCTTCGAGCGCCATCACGAGCGGCGTTTCGGCCGTCAGCGCCTCGATGGTCTCGGCCATCTCGCGCAGCATCCGCTCGCGCGTCGAGCCTGCAGCCTCGCGCTCGAAAGCCTCTTGATCAGCCGCGCTCACGAGCCACGGCATCTGCAGCAGCCACGTCGGCGCGCGCCGCCGGAGCAATTCGATCAGACGGTCGCGACCCGGCTCCTGGCAAAGCCGCGAAACGGCTTCGAGCGCGGGCAGGTAAGCTTCGCCCACGCCGTATTGCTCCAGACATTGTCCTTGCGCGATCCAGACTTGAGGCTCTCGCGCGGCGCTGAGCAAAAAGGATTCGACAAGGGTGGTCTTGCCAATGCCCGCCTCGCCCGTGATGAAGACCACTTGACGTTCGCCTTTCATCGCGCGTTCCAGACAGCCATGCAGTCGCGAGAGGCTGGCTTCCCGCCCGACTAGGCCCGCCGGAGGCGACAGTCGCGGTCGCAAAGGCGCGAAGAATCTCCCAGAGGTTGTGGAGGCCTGGGCGCCCTGCCGCTTCTCGCCGCGTTCTTCCGTGATCGTCCCGATGAAGCGATAGCCCCGCCGATGCGACGTCTCGATGAAGCGCGGCTGCCTGGCGTCATCGCCGAGCGCCTTGCGCAACTCGCCAATGCAGACCTTGAGCGCGGCGTCTGTTACATAGGTCTCCGGCCAAACGGCGTTGAGTAGCTCCTCTTTCGTCACTAATTGGCCGTGATGCTTCAACAGGCACAGGAGAACGGCGTAGGCTTTGGGGGTTAGGGTTATGACTCGCTCGTCGCGCCACAGGCACTGATTGCGCATGTCCAGGCGGAAGGGGGCGAAGAGAATGTGCGATCCGTGTCCCATCAGTGTTACCGAAAACTTACCGCAATCTTACGACAAGCTTATGACCGCGCGCGCAGGCTGCGCGTATTCTGCGCCCGCGATGAACGGATGGCAACATCCGACGAATCAGTACCGCGAGCGGTAGCGAGCGTGGCTCCCGAAACTGGCCATCTGTGGGAGCCACGCTCGCTACCGCTCGCGGTACTGATTCTGACTCCGTGAATTTCTGAAAATTAGACGCTGTCGCCATTGCGAAGACGCTATGGTCTGCATTGTGGAGAAGCAGAGTTTTGCGCCGACGACTCGCTGAAGAAAAGGGACGCTTCGTGGGGCACGCCGCCGGCGAGTCGCAGGCGCAAATTCGTGTAATTCGATAAGCCGCGCGTCCGCAGCGCCGATTCAGCCTGTTGAATTCGTGAAAGGATTAGTTATGAAAAGAAAACTCCTTACTACCGTCGCCTTGGCCCTCATTGCTGAGGCTGTTTTATTCACGTTGCCCGCGGGCCGGGCCAATGAAACAAAACCGCCGGCGAGGAATGTCGCCTTTAGCAAAGACGTCGCGCCGATCTTTTTCAAGAACTGCGCCGAATGCCATCGTCCTGGCGAGTCGGCTCCGATGTCGCTCCTGAGTTACAAAGACGCGCGCCCCTGGGCCAAATCCATCCGCGAAAAAGTCATCGGCCGCGAGATGCCGCCCTGGCACGCCGATCCGCGCATTGGGGAGTTCTCGAACGACCGCCACTTGACCGAGGCCGAGATTGACACGATCAGGGCCTGGGTTGACGGCGGGGCGCTCGAGGGAGACCCGCGTGACCTGCCGCCTCAACCTGAGTTTGTCGAAGGATGGAAGATCGGCAAGCCGGACCTGGTCCTGCGGATGCCGGAAGAGTTTACTCTCGAAGCCACGGGGCCTGATGAGTTACAGTACTTCGAGGTAGATCCTGGCTTCACCGAAGACAGGTACGTGCAAATGGCCGAAGCGCGTCCCGGCAATCGTCGCATCGTTCACCACATCAATGTCTTCATTGTGCCGCCGACGGGAGGCGCGCCGCAGCGGAAGCTCACCCGTGAGGAAAGCGAAAGTCTGCGCGCCCAACAAGGGAAAGACTCGATCTTTCGGCGTGAAGGCTTTTTGATGCGGCTGAAGCCGGAGACGCCGGTCTATGACGATGGTTGCGGGCTACAGAGCGGAGGCGTCGGAGACCGCCTCGACGGCAGCGGCCAACGCGTCTTCAGGACCTGGCTCTGCGGGTTCGTCCCAGGTATCAGCCCAATGATATGGGAACCTGGCGCCGTCAAGAAGATACCTGCCGGGTCGAAGATCATCTTGAATATCCACTATTCCAAGATCGCGGGCAGGGTCGAAAAAGATCGCTCGATGGTCGGCCTCATCTTTGCCAGGAAGCCGCCCCAAAAGGAATTGCTCACACGTCTGATCGCCAATCACTATTTTCAGATTCCGCCAGGCGCGGAGAACCACAAGGTGACGGCTTGCTGGGAAACGAAGGATGACATTCATCTCGTCGGCGCTGCGCCGCACATGCACTATCGTGGCAAGGCGATGGAGATCCGGGCCTACTATCCCGACGGCCGCTCGGAGACGCTCCTCAACGTGCCCAGGTACGACTTCTCGTGGCAGAACATGTATTACTTCAATCGCCCCGTCGCGATTCCAAAGGGAACACGATTTATGCTGACGGCCCACTTCGACAACTCAAGCCGGAATAAATACAACCCCGACCCGAAGCAGGCCGTACGCTGGGGCGATCCGACCTACGATGAGATGATGATGGCCTTCTTCGAATACACGATCGACACTCAATCGCTCGAATCGGCTTCCGCAAATAAGCCCGGCGGCGCATCGCAAAAGTAGAAGTCTTTCGTCTTGTCGCGACTCCGGCAATGACAAATGATTCTGACTCCGTGAATTTCTGAAAATTACACGCTGTCGCCATTGCGAAGACGCTATGGTCTTCAATCTGGAGAAGCAAAAGTTTGCGCCGACAACTCGCCGACGAAAAGGGACGCTTCGTGGGGGCGAGCCGCCGGCGAGTCGCCGGCGCAAGTTCGTGTAATTCGATAAGCCGCGCGTCCGCAGCGCCGATTCAGCCTGTTGAATTCGTGAAAGGATGAGTTATGAAAAGAATACGCCTTTACACCGCCGCCCTGGCCCTCATTGCGGGCGCCGTTTTATTCGCGCTGCCCGAGAGCCGGGCCGATGAAACAAAACCGCCGGCGAGGAATGTCACCTTCAGCAAAGACGTCGCGCCGATCTTTTTCAAGAATTGCGCCGAATGCCATCGTCCGGGAGAGTCGGCTCCAATGCCGCTTCTGAGTTACAAAGACGCGCGCCCCTGGGCCAAATCAATCCGCGAAAAAGTCATCAGCCGCGAGATGCCGCCCTGGCACGCCGATCCACATACAGGGGAGTTCTCGAACGACCGTCGCTTGACCGAAGCCGAGATTGAGACGATCAAAGCCTGGGTTGACGCCCAGGCGCCCGAAGGCGATCCGGGTGATCTGCCGCCTCAGCCTGAGATTGTCGAAGGGTGGAAGATAGGCAAGCCGGACATGATCCTGCAGATGCCGGAGGAGTTCACTCTCGAAGCCACGGGGCCGGATGAGTACCACTTCTTCGATATTGACCCGGGCTTCACCGAAGACAAGTATGTGCAGATTGCCGAGACGCGTCCCGGCAATCGTCGCATCGTTCATCACATCAATGTTTTCATCGTGCCGCCGCCGCCGGGAGTCGCCCCGCAGCAGAAACTGACCAGGGAGGAAAGCGAGCGCCTGCGCCTCCAGGCGGCAAAGGATTCGATCTTTCAGCGTGAGGGCTTTGTGATAAGGCTGAAGCCGGATGTGCCGGTCTATGACGACGGCTGCGGGCTTCAGAGTGGCGGAGGCGGTGACCGTCCTGACGGCGGCGGCCAACGTATTTGGGGGGCATGGCTAGGCGGGTTTGTTCCGGGAACGAGCGTCATGAGATTGGAACCCGGTACCGTCAAGAGAATTCCCGCCGGATCGAAGATCGTCTTGAATGTCCACTACTCCAAGACATCGGGCAGGGTCGAAAAGGATCGCTCGATGGTCGGCCTCATCTTCGCCAAAAAGCCGCCACAGAAGGAATCGCTTACACGCCTAATCACAAATCACTATTTTCAGATTCCGCCAGGAGCGGAGAACCACAGAGCGACGGCCTGCTGGACGGCGAAGGATGACATCCATCTTGTCACTGCGGCGCCGCACATGCACTTTCGCGGCAAGGCGATGGAGATTCGGGCCTTCTATCCGGACGGCCGCTCTGAGACGCTCCTCAACGTGCCCAGATACGATTTCTCCTGGCAGACCATCTATTACTTCAAGCGGCCAATCGCAATTCCGAAGGGGACCCGATTGATGCTGACGGCTTACTACAACAACTCGGGCCGTAACAAATACAACCCCGATCCGAAGCAGACCGTGCGCTGGGGCGATCCGACCTACGACGAGATGCTGATGGGCCTCTTCGAATACACGATGGACGATCAATCGCTCGAACAGGCGGCCGCGAGCAAAAAGTAAGGAGATGCCCTTATGAGATACAGGATAAGAATGACAGTTGCGATCGCGCTCGCGTCTCTTGCGGCGCTGATCGCGGGCGCCACATCCGCTTTCGCTCAAGCCTCCAGTTCGATGGCGGAGTTGCGCGGCCAGGTGACCGACGCCGACGGCGCCGCGATAGCTAACGCGAAGCTCACACTGACCGACCTCGTCAAGGGCTCATAGCGAGTGGCCGCCAGCGACGGCGAAGGCGCTTACGTCTTCCTCGTACTGATCCGTACGCGCGATTGCTAACCGCTCTAAATCGAATGCCGCACGCCTGAACAATCATTTATTTTGTTCGCCAGTGATTCGGAAGCGCTCGGCGAACCAGCCGACTTCAGTTTGCGCGGCTTTCAGCAGAGCGCCGGCGACGGCCTTGATCGGGGATCCTCTGGTAAAGGCCTCGGCTATGGCGTAAAGGGCGGCGGGGGAAAAGTGTGGCTCATTGAAGATCGCGAAGACGGGTTCCCACTGCTCCGGCTGGAATTTCGTTTTAAACGCGTCCAGCCCGTCGAAGTTGTAGAATCGCCTGCCGTGCGCCCGCGCCCACGAAAGCAGCCAACGCAGCCAGAGAGGGTTCTCCTCCTGCGAGAGCGCGGCGCGCCGCGACAGAGGCGAGAGGCCGAGCGTCATGTATTCGCTCTCTTCTTCGGCAATCGCGCGGACGGCAGCGTCGATCATCAATTCCGCCGTCCCGTTAGGCGCGCCGTGGCCGCGAATAATTTGCTCGATTAACCAGCCGTTGCGTCGCGGGACAGGCGAGGCGACTAAGAAGCCCACGACCTGTCCCTTCAGTTCGGCCACGAAGACGCGGCGGTCGGCCAATCTCTCCAGAGTCTGCGGCTCGACCAGAAAATGCATCGTCGGGAGCCCGCGCGTCGCCAGCCACTCTTGAAGACAAGCCTGCAAGGCCGGGTGTCCTGCGGCCTGTGACGAAGGCCATTCACCCACCGACACCAATTTGTTGCGCGCGCGGTTGAACTGCGCCCTCAGGGAGGCGCGGCGCGAAACGATCTTCAGCCAATTCGGCGGGCGCCAGGTCGGCTGGGCGCCCAGCAAAACCATCGAATGGGTAGCCGCGCCGCGATAGAGCGCCTCCAGCCGCGCCTCCGCGCCGAAATAGCAGACGCTTTTCCCGTCGCGACGGGCAGCCTGCTCGAACTCCGTCGCGACGTCCGCCAATCGTTCTGGCGCGCAGACCGGCGCGCCAGCCACGACCAAGGTGTTGTGCGCGCGGACAAAGCCGACGACCGCCTCGCAGATTGGAGAGAACCAAAGCTCGATACCGGGATTGATGATTTGGTAAGCAGTGGCGTTCCAACCGTAGCGGAGAACCAGTTCTCGCGCCTGCCGGAGTTGTTCGGAGTCAAAGCCGATTTCGTGTCGCGTCGCAGCCATGACGCCATATTATATCAATCCGGCTGCTGCCCGGCGGCGCCCGCCCTCGATTTCACCCACACCGCCGGCGCGTTCTGATCGCGCACGAGTTTGTTGAACGCGGGCACGTCCGTGGCCAGGGCCAGTCTCAACTTCTCGAGCTGCGCGTTGATGCGGGCGGTGAGGTCTTCGTAGACCGCGACCTGTTGTTCGGTCGGTTGCGCGTCGGCGGCGGCTATCGCATTGGCTAGCGCGGCCAATTTGTTATTCAACCTGATCGGGAAATTTAGAGGGTCCTGATTGCTCCGGTTCTTGGTCTGGTACAGCTCTTCTTCTACCGCGGTCAGCTTGTCGCCCAGCGCCTTTGCCGCGTCGATGATCGGTTGCGCGTTGGGCTGGTCTTTGACGCGCGCGGCGTAATCTTGCGCCTGTTTCCGGACGTCGCGGATGGAAATGATCGCTTCGCTGGTCTCCGAGAACTTGTCGCGGATCTTCGTCAACAGGTCGAACTGCTTCTGGAATTCTTCCTGCGTGGTCGATACGCGCGGGTCTTTCTTGACTTCGAAGGTTTCGGTCATCGTTTTGCCGTCGACCGTCAGTTTGACTTGATACGAGCCAGGCACGGCCTGCGGCCCCGACGTATTGCCCGACCAGAGGATCATTCCGGGGAAGCGCCTGGCGTCGGGATAGCGCAAGTCCCACACGAAACGGTTCAAGCCTTTTTCGGCGGGCGCGCGGGCCGGGCCGCGGGAGCGTCTGGGGCCTTCATCATCGTCATCGCCTCCTGATGACTCGGCCGCGGCGGCCTCCGTCGCTTTACTGGAAAATTTCTTCACCGACTTGCCGCCGGCGTCGAGAATTTCGATTGTCACCTCGCCTTTCGGCTTCTCTTTCAGGTAGTACCAGATCGAAGGGCCGGCGGGGGGATTCTCGCCGATCGCCGCGCTTGACGGGATGCGGAAGCTGCCGCCCGCCATTCTGTACGACTCTTCCGGTTTGAAGAGATGAACGTCGGCCTGAGCGATAGCGTCCTTCCACTGATGTAACACCGGCAGATCGTCAATGATCCAGAATGCCCGGCCCTGCGTGGCGACGACCAGGTCTTTGTCGCGTTTGTGTATGGCGATGTCGGTGATCGGGACGACGGGGAGGTTCAATTGCAAAGACTGCCAGCTCTCGCCGTCGTTGAACGAAACGTAGATACCGGTCTCGGTCCCGGCGTAAAGCAATCCGCGCCGGTTCGGGTCTTCGCGGATCACTCGCGTGAATGAGTCGTCAGGAATGCCGCTCACGATCTTCTTCCAGGTCTTGCCGTAATCGTTGGTCTTGTAGAGATACGGGCGGAAGTCGTCGGACTTATACATCGTCGCCGCGAAGTAGGCCGTCGCGGCGTCGTGCGGCGAAGGCTCGATGGAGTTGATTTGAATCCATTCGGGCAAGCCGGGAATGTTTTTGGTGACGTTCTCCCACTTCGGCTTCTCAGATCCGCCGTCGCGCGTGACATGAACGAGGCCGTCATCGGAGCCCGCCCAGATGACGCCCTTCTGCGCGAGCGATTCGGCCACCGTGAAGATCGTGCAGTAATACTCGACGCTGGTGTTGTCTTTGGTGATCGGGCCGCCGGAAGGGCCGAGTTTGGTTTTATCGTTGCGAGTCAGGTCAGGGCTGATGATCTGCCAGCTCTGGCCCTCGTTCGTGGTTTTGAAGAGCAGATTGCCCGCCGTGTAAAGTGTGTTCGGATCGTGCGGCGAGAAGAGGATGGGGAAGTTCCATTGGAAGCGATACTTCATGCCCTCCGCGCCCCAACCCATCGGGTTGTCGGGCCAGACGCTGACGTTGCGATTCTGTCCCGTGCGGTGATCAAGCCGCGAAAGATAGCCGCCGTAGTTCCCGCCGAAAACGATGTTTGAATCTTTCGGATGTGGCTGCACCCAGCCCGATTCGCTCCCGGCGGTCTCCTCCCAGTCTCTCACTGTGATGCCGGGGCCGGTCGTGCGGCCGGCGATCTTGACCGTCGAGTTGTCTTGTTGCGCGCCGTAGACGTGATAGGGGAAATCGTTGTCGAGCGCGACGCGGTAAAACTGCGCAGTCGCCTGATCCTGCTCTGACCAGGTCTTGCCGCCGTTGAACGTAACATTCGCGCCGCCGTCGTTGGCGTTGATCATCCGATTCGGATCGTCCGGCGCGATCCATAGGTCGTGATTGTCGCCGTGCGGCGTCTGGATCGTCGTGTACGTGCGCCCGCCGTCGACCGATTTGTAGAAGCTAGTGTTGAGCGCGTAGACGGTGTCGTCGCTCTTCGGGTCCGCGTAGATGTGCGTGTAATACCACGCGCGCTGGCGTAGATTGCGGTTATCGTTGACCTTCGTCCAATTCTTGCCGCCGTTGTCCGAACGGAAGACGCCACCGTCTTCGGCTTCGATAAGCGCCCAGACGCGATCAGGATTGGCGGGCGAAACCGCCACGCCAATCCTGCCAAGCATGGCGCCTTTCGGCCCGCCGGGGTTGCGCGAAATCTCCGTCCACGTGTCGCCTCCGTCGGTCGTTTTGTAGAGGCCGCTGTCTGGGCCGCCGCTTTCGAGGCTGTAGGGCGTACGCTTGGCCTCCCAGATTGAGGCGTAGAGGACATTCGGATTCGACGGGTCCATGCTCAAATCCACCGCGCCTGCTTTATTCGACTTGAAGAGCACGCGCTCCCAGTTCTTGCCGCCGTCCTTCGATCTAAAGACTCCGCGCTGATCGTTCGGGCCAGCGGCATGGCCTAGCGCCGCGACGTAGACCAGGTCGGGATTTCTCGGATGAATGCGGATGCGCCCGATGACGCGCGAGTCTTCGAGTCCCACACGTCTCCACGTCTTGCCCGCGTCCGTCGATTTGTACACGCCGTCGCCGTGCGAGAAGTTGCCGCGGATGCAGGCTTCGCCCATCCCCACGTATACGACGTTCGGATCGGACTGGCTGACCTCAATCGCGCCAACCGTGCCTGTGCCGAACGGATGCCCGTCGGAGACCGGCTCCCACGTGACGCCGCCGTCGGTCGTCTTGAAGACGCCGCCGCCAGTGCCGCCGAAATAATAGACCGTCGGCTGCGACGCCACGCCTGCGACGGCGACGGAACGCCCGCCTCGGAACGGGCCGATGTTGCGCCATCGCAACCCGCTCAAAGGGCTCGATTGAGAGGCCTGTTGCGCATGCGATGGATTAGAGTCTGTGACTAGCGCTGCGCCGAACGCCGACAGCGCAAGAAACATGATCAATGCCGCACGGCGAGAGAAGCCGATGTGTGTATTCATGATTTTGCCTCGCTTGAGAGTGGATTCAGTTTTTCAGGCATTGCTACAGACGGGTGAATGATAGCCTGAAGTTTCAGATTTGTTTACAGCGCGGGCGAGGCCGATGCGCGTATACTGATACAAGCTTGGAATGTTGAATGGTGGTCAGGCCGTTCACCCGCCCAACTCTGCCGCCACCGCTGCGGACTGAGACTGTGTCGGAGCCAAGCTCAGCTCTGCGACGATGTGTTCGGGAATCGGCAATCTTTCGAGCGCGCGAGGCTCAACTTTGATTGCGCCGGCGCCGTACGACTTGCCGACGAGCGCGAGGTTTCTGACCGTGTCAGGATTTTTGAGCGCCTTCCAGAGCCTGTCAATGTAATCGGCGTCGTAGTGATGAGGGTAGACGCAAAGGAAACTCGTGAGCGGCATAACTCCCGCCAGGTTGCGAATGAATCGCGCATTGCGACGGCCCAGGTAAGCGAACAGGAACGGCGGGGCCTTCCGTATTTCCATCTTGTACC
>Ga0209382_10005112_pt1 | contig 17148 bp, 14 predicted proteins | sample SoiMetdeltSBSDD5_FD_187599 | JGI IMG/M metagenome (GOLD analysis project Ga0209382, IMG submission 187599) | Bulk soil microbial communities from a Populus tree surrounding site in Tennessee, USA - Soil MetaG P. deltoides SBSDD5 (SPAdes) (version 2) | ecosystem: Environmental > Terrestrial >...
CGGTCGCCCTTCAGCGTGCGTGAGACGCCGAGCATCGCGCCGCCGGCGGCTGGCGTCCATCGCTCCTCGAAGCGAACCGGACCATCGCCACCGCTCCATGTGCCGGCGAGCCACGCGAGTTGCGCGGCGGTGGCGTTCGCCGCTGGCTTGCCGCGTTGCGCGCGGGCGTCTTCGAACGGTACCAGGATGACGGCCAACGTGATGATCGTCGCCACGCAGCTGCGCATTGAGTCGCTTCTCGACGCCACTGTAGCGCGTGTGACCGCCTTCCGCTTGAAGGAATCCGACACGAATGGTACGGTCGGGCGGCTGTCATGAAGTACCGGGAATTCGCGGCGATACCCGCGCTCGCGCCGATCGTGGACTGTGTGTGGACGCTCGACGGCCACGCACGCAGTATCGCCGACGCACAGCCGGTGCTTCCCGATGGCCGGCCCGAGCTGATTCTGCACCTCGGTGATCCGTTCGATCGTGTACACGCGGACGGCAGACGGCAACGGCAGGCGCCAGTGATCGTTGCCGGCCAGCTGCTGCGTCCGCTTGACCTGCGGCCGACCGGCCACGTCGCCGTTGTCGGCATCCGGCTCAAGCCGCATGGCGCCGCGGCGCTGCTCGCCGAGCCGCAGGATCGGTTGGTGGAACACACGCTCGCGCTCGAAGCGGTATCGTCATCGCTGGCGAAGGATCTCCACGATGCGAGAGAGCGTGGGCGTGCCACGGACGCGACGGCGATGATCGTCCAGGAGGCCCTGGCCAGGCGGGTTCAAGCCCACCGCCTTGATCGACAGGTGCACGCCGCGGTCGACCGCATTGGCCAAGCCTGCGGCCTCGTTACCATGGACTATCTGGCCGTGCACGTGGGCATGACACCGCGGCAGCTCGAACGTCGATTCAAGCAGGTGGTGGGCATCTCGCCGAAACGCCTGGCGCGTATCACGCGTTTTCAGCGAGCGCTGCGTCTGTTCGAACAGCTCGACTCACCACAGCGCGGGACGCTCACTGCCGCCGCGTGCGGCTACGCCGATCAAGCGCACTTCATTCGTGACTTCTCGGAATTTGCCGGCTGTGCCCCCGGCGCTCATCTCATGCGCCGTGCCGAGTTGCATGGATTCTTCGTGTCGCGGGCGCGAACGACGACTTGAGGGCTGGCTCGCCGAGTCGAAGCTTGCTTCGGCGATACTCGCGTGAGCGAAGGGCTGGTGCGGAAGAAAGGACTCGAACCTTCATGGGCTTGCGCCCACTAGCTCCTGAGGCTAGCGCGTCTGCCAATTCCGCCACTTCCGCAAGTGGGTGATTCGCACGGGGGATTTCCGAGTGCGAAACATCTCGCCTTGGCTCGCGAACGCGAGCCACGGCGCAACATCGAAGTATAACATGCACCTACCCATGGACTTCTGGATGGTGCTTCGCTGGCTCGCGATCGTTGCGCTCGTCGCCCTCGTCGCCCGCCGCCGCTCGCTCACGGCCTGGATTCTGACCTCGATGGTCATCGGCGCCGAGGTCGGACACGACTTCAAGGACGTCGCCGTCCAGTTGCGTATCCTCAGTCAGATCTTCCTGCGTCTGATCAGCACGATTGTGGCGCCGCTGATCTTCGCGACGCTCGTCGTCGGTATCGCCGGTCACTCGAACCTCCGTCAGGTCGGGCGCATGGGCGTGCGGGCGCTGATCTACTTCGAGGTCGTCACGACGTTCGCGCTGGTGATCGGATGGGTCGCTATCTCGATCAGCCGCGCCGGCGAAGGGATCGTCCTCCCGCCGCCCGCGGAAGGTGCGCAGGTGCCGCAAACGACGCCGCACACCTGGCAGGACACCATCCTGCAGATCTTTCCGCAGAACATCGCCCGCGCCGTCGTCGAAGCGCAGATGCTGCAGATCGTCGTGTTCAGTGTGATCTTTGCGATCGCGCTCGCGATGATCGACGAGGAGAAGCGTCGCCCGCTGCTGTCCTTTGCCGAGAGCCTCGCCGAAACGATGTTCCGCTTCACCAAGATCGTGATGCTGTTTGCGCCGATCGGTGTGGGTGCGGCCATCGCTTATACGGTCGGCAGTCTGGGTGTCGGCATTCTCGTCAACCTGGCGAAGCTGCTCGCGACGTTCTACATCGCGGTAGCAGTCTTCATCGCCGGCGTGCTGCTGCCGGTGGCGATGCTGGCCAGGGTGCCGATCAAACGCTTCATTGCGGCCGTGGCCGAGCCAGTGTCAATCGCCTTCGCGACCACCAGCTCCGAGGCCGCGCTGCCGCGCGCTATGGAGGCGATGGAACGGATCGGCGTGCCGCGTCAGATTGTCGCGTTCGTGATGCCCACCGGCTACACCTTCAACCTCGATGGCAGCACGTTGTATCTGTCGCTGACGTCGATCTTCGTGGCGCAGGCGGCCGGAATTCATCTGACGATGGGACAGCAGCTCGTGATGCTGCTGACGCTGATGCTGTCGAGCAAGGGCGTCGCCGGCGTACCGCGAGGTGCCGTGGTGGTGCTGCTCGGCACGATCTCGTCGTTCGGACTGCCAGTCGAGCCGGTACTGGTCATCCTTGGCATTGACGCGGTGCTCGACATGCTGAGGACGTCCGTGAACGTTCTCGGCAACTGCCTGGCGACGGTCGTTATAGCGCGTTGGGAAGGTGAGTACCGCGAGGCGCCGCGACTCGAGCCTCAGGCCACACAGTAATCGCTCGTGGCAGGACGTATCTCATGGTGCGGAGCGTGGGGACGAGCGCGTTGAACGTGCGGACGTTGCCGCGCGTCCACGTGAAGCGATATTGGCGGCGGATCTGCGGCGGGAGCAGCCCCAGCGTAACGATGCGGTTGATCCACGTCCCCGGCCCGGCAACCCAGGCCGCCGCGGCCGGCGGCGACAGCACGGCGTTCGCCAGACTGCGGGCCTGATCGGTGACCTCGAGGTCGCCGGACGCATACATCCGATCGAGATACGCCCGCGCATCTGCCCACGTACGCGGCACGGACTCGCTCCGCGCCTGCAAAGCGAGGGCGATCGGCGCCGCCTCCGCGCAATACGCATCGCGCTCGGCGATCGTCAGCGGTCCGACGAACCGCTCGTAGGCCAACGGCACCGACTCGAGCAGCGTCGCGTGCACCCAGAGCACGAGGTCGGGATCCTCGGCCGAGTACGGCGTGTCCGTGGGAAACCGTCGCGTCGCCGTCTTCAGATGCCCGTGCACGCGTCGATGAATTTGCCGGATGCCGTCGAGCGTGCGCTCGCGGTCGTCGTCGCTGCCGAACGTCAACGCCAGCATCGCGTGGATGGTGTGATAGAGGCGGGAAATGGCGGCCCATGTGGTAGACCTGAAGCCGCTGTGCTCGTCGACGCCGGCGGCAATGAGCGGATGCGCGAGCTGCAGAAGGATGGCGCGTCCCCAGCCGAGGAGGACGATGCGCTCCGCATTGATGCGCCACGAGATCGGTGGATCGCCGCGGCTGCCGACTGGAATGCCGCGACGGTGTTCTGTGGCGACGGGAGGAGTCACGAACCGGTGCTGCGGGTACCGCCTTGCGCCGGCCCGCTGCCTCTCGAGCTGCTGTCGGGGCGCGTATTGCGTCGCCACATCCAGCCGGCGACACCGAAGATCGCCAGCCCCAGTGCGCCGCGCCGGATCAGGCTCCATCCCGAGCCGTGCTGTGGGGACAACATCTCGCGATAGGTCGCGACGGTCTCGGGATTGGCGGGCTCGGCGGGCCGCGGCCGTGCCCGGCGCTCTGGCACCGGCACCCACCGCGTGAGAAACGCAAACGTCTCCGACGCGCACGTCGGACACTGCTGCGCGTCGTGCACTTCCTCGCAATCGAGGCACACGCGCGCCGTCCGGAGTTGCATACAGATCAGTGTACCAAAGGGATGGGCGAGGTCCGCGCCAATCCTGGGGGCAGCCCTGGTGCATGCTGATATTCTGAGCGACCCGAGGGGGCCGACATATCAGGCTTCTCATCGGCGCGTATAGAGGAAGGTTAGCAGAATGGCCAAGGATGCAGCCGCCCCGCCGGGGCAGGAGGACCTCGTCACGCTGAACCGGTCGGCGACAGTCGCGAGAGTTGTCGCCGGCGTGTTTCACGAGTTGAACAACTCCTTGCAAGTGATCGGCGGCCTCGCCGAACTGCTGCAGGATACACCGGGCTTGCCCGACTCCGTCACTGACGGACTGCGGCGCATTCATGGCCAGAACGCCAAAGCGGGCATCGCGATCGCCGAGGTCATGGCGTTCGCGCGTCAGAAGACCGGCGTCCCAGGCCGCGTCAACATGCGCGATCTGACGACGCGCGCCGTGAGCCTGCGCGCCTTTGCCGTCGGCCGGGCGCGCTTGACGATCGCGTTCGATCCGCCCAAGACCGGCGTGGTGGACGTGAACGGGCACGCCAATCTCCTCATGCAGGCCGTCCTCAACCTGATTGTCAACGCGGAGCAATCGCTCGCCGGTCAGCAGGACGGAACGATTCGAATCGAGATGGAGCTGCCGCTGGGATGGGTCGTGCTGCGGGTGGTGGACAACGGAAGCGGCGTCGATCAGTCGATTGTCGATCGCCTGTTTGAGCCGTTCGTGACGACCAGGTCTCGCGATGATTCCTCAGGTCTGGGCTTGTACGTCGCCCGGCAGATCGCCGAGCAGCATGGCGGAACCTTGACGCTGGAGAGCGCGCGCACAGGCGCGTGCTTCGTTCTGCGCCTGCCTTCTATGAGTTAGATCAACTCCCAACTCCCAAAAACCAACTACCAACCACTCCCAACCTCCAATCTCCAACTCCCAACTCGGTTGGGGAGTTCTTGGGAATTGGGAGTTGGTAGTTGGGCATGGTTGGGAGTTGGTTTTTGGGAGTTGGGAGTTAAGCCGCGCCTCGCTCCACGTTGAGCCGGTGCAGCTTGTCGATGAACGTGGTGCGGCTCAAATTGAGCAGACGCGCCGCCTGGCGCTTGTTGCCGCCGGTCTTCTCCAGGCAACGCAGGATCAACTCACGTTCGAGTTGTGAGACGAGCGAGGTGAAGTTCAGCCCCTCGTCGGGGATCGCCACGGTCGGCACAAGCATCGATCCGGCACGTTCGCGCAGTTCGTCGGGCAGCGCCTCGGTGCTGATTTCGGATTTGGCCGCGGCCATCGCCACCGCGTGCTCAATCGCGTTCTCGAACTGACGGATATTGCCCGGCCAGTCGTAGGCCATCAGCGCCCGCAGCGCCTCCTGCGCCACCGTTTTCACGGCGATGCCGTTATCGGCGCAGGACTTCCGTACGAAGTGCTGGGCGAGCAGCGGAATGTCTTCGCGCCGCTGGCGCAGCGCCGGTAGCGTCACCGGAATGACGTTGAGACGATAGAAGAGGTCCTCGCGGAATGTCCCTTCCTTGACCATCTTGCGCAGGTCCATGTTGCTCGCGGCGATGACGCGAATGTCGAGCCGCATCGGCCGCGATTCGCCGACCCGTTCGATCTCGCGCTCTTGCAGCGCCCGGAGCAACTTGGCCTGCAGGGGCAGCGACATCGAGGCCACTTCGTCGATGAACAGCGTGCCGCGATGCGCCAGCTCGAAGCGGCCGGCCCGTGATGCGACCGCGCCAGTGAACGCACCCTTGACGTGACCGAACAATTCGGCCTCGGCGAGGTTCTCCGGGATCGCTGCGGCGTTGAACGCGACGAAGCGCTCGCTCGCCCGCGGGCTGTTGTGATGAATCGTGCGCGCGATGAGCTCCTTGCCGGTGCCCGTCTCACCCATGATCAGCACGGTGCTGTTCATCGGCGACACCAGTTCGAGCGTCGTGAAGAGCGCCTGCATCGTGCCGTGCCGGCCGATGATGTTCTCGAACCGAAACTTGCCTTTGAGCTGCGCCTTGAGCTCCGCGTTCTCTTCTCGAAGCCGCTGCTGCTCCAGGCCGGTGTGCAGCACACGCGCGAGCTGCGACAGCTGGAAAGGCTTGATCAGGAAGTCCACGGCGCCGCGCTTGATCGCGGCGACCGCTTCCGCCACACCGCCAAAGCCGGTCATCACGACCGCGCGAATCTGCGGATAGCGATCGAGCGCCTCGTCGAGTACTGTCATGCCGTCGGCGTCGGGCAGTCGCAGGTCGACGACCAGTCCGTCGTACGCGAACGACCGGAGGCGCTCCATGGCGTCGGCGGCATCACTGGCTTGCGCGGCGGAAAAGCCGTTCGCTTCAAGGCTGGCAACAATCGTCTGGCGCAGATCTAAATCATCTTCAACGACAAGGATGGACGGCAGGGCGTGCTGGCTCATAGATTCGTTGCGTCAACTAGGCGTCGCGAGATCCGGTTATCCGACATCGTGCGACGGGCACCCAAGTGGGAAGCCTGGGCGCGGGTTATCTGATTAGTGCAGATTTCGTCCGCCGTGCCGATCGCTCGTCCGGCCAGTCGTGGTGCCGACTCGACCATGGGAGCAACGTAGATGTCACACTGCACTTGCTGCAAATCGAGGTGCTAATTGTAGATGACGAAGTCCAGACCGGGGAACTGCTTTCCGGAGTTCTGCCGCGGCCAGGCGTATGAGGTCGCGAATGCCATGACGGCAGGGCGCCATCGCTGCGTTGACTCGGGCGCCCAAGCAGTTCGGGATCGTCATCACCGACCTCTCCTCCCGGGTGCCGACAGGTCGAGGCGCTGACGGCCGTCCGTCACTCGAATCCCCTGGTTCTGTCCTCATGATCACCGGCTACGCGAGCGTCGATTCGGCGGTAAGAGCCGCGCGCGATGGTGCTTACGACTATCTGGCGAAGCCGTTCGCAACAGGCCAGCTCGAAGTGGTGCTGCGACGAATCGAGGACCGCATGGCCCTTGAGGCAGAGAACCGTGAACTGTCACGACGGGTCGTCAGCCACGAAGGGCAGGGCGGCGGCGATCTCGCGTGGCGGCTGCAAGCGATAGAGGAGCGGCTGGCCATCGAGGCGCCGTTGAAAGCCCGGACTTGACGAGCCGGTTTTGCACAGAATGATCGGGTGCGCGCGCCGAGATCCTGTTGACCGGTCGCCCATGTCGGCCGACTGCCGACCTCACCTCGCGATCACCTGCGCGTGCGGGCAATGGCGCGAAAGCACGTGGCCGCCGCTGGCAACCTCGCGAACGTCGACACGCGGAAGCATCGATGTGCGCGTGCTGCGCGTCGGCCGCGACGGCGTCCCGGCTCGGCATCGTCGCTTCGCCCGACGTCCGTGTGCATCGCCGGGAAATCTACGATCAGATCCGCGTTGCAAATCAGTCGGCGCTGGTGAAGCCCGATAAGCTCGAAGCGGTGACAGAACGACTCAAAAAGGTCCGTTGAAGCCCGCTACCAGCTACCGGCTACCAGCTACCAGCTAAAATTAACAGATGAACGTCCGCGACTGGCGTGACGCCGATGCGGCGGATACGCAGCTGCTCTACGCGCGCGAGCAGGATTTCTGGGTGCGCGCGCTCGCCTGGGACGCCTCGAATTCCTGGCGGGAAATCGAGCAGGCTCGAACCACGTGGGGCCTTCCTGGCCGTCTGGCCATCGATCACCGGCGCACCGTCCGTGGCTGGAGCTATTTCATGCCTGACGGGGAGACGTTGCACATCGGCGGCATCGCTGCGGATACCAAGGAAGCCACGAAGGCGCTCGTCGATGCCTGTCTGGAGATGGCGGCCGTGCCGCCGCGTCCGGTACGTGTGTCGTGCTTCGTGCCGGATCGTGCCGAGGGATTCGAACAGGCACTGGTCGAGCGGGGGTTCTCCTGCGAGCACTATCACTATCTGTACCGCACGCTCACGCCGTCAGCTGACCCGGCCAGTGCGTCCGAGGCCGAGGGATGGCGCGACGGCGACCTGCTCGATGCCGCGGAGTTGCTGCGCACGGCGTACGGTGAGCACGGCCGGCACTTCGCACCGCGAGGCACACTGGTCGAATGGGAGCATTACGCACGCGGCCTCGTCGAGCGCCCAGGCTGCGGCGACCTCGAGCCGGCGATCACGCGTGTCATCCGCGATGCCGGCCGCATGATTGGCCTCGTGCTCACCACGCGCGTGGCGCCCGGCACGATTCACCTGGCCCAGGTCGCCGTGCATCCCGGCCGGCGCCGCGAGGGTCTTGGTCGGCGGCTGGTGGAAGAGGCCTGCCGGCTGGCACTGCCGCGCGCCGCGCGTCAGGCGACATTGCTGGTCGGGGAGAAGAACACCGCCGCGCAGAAGCTGTACACCTCGATGGGCTTCGAGCCTCGCGCGACGTTTATCGCCGCGACGAAGGCGATGGCGTAGGCGACGGGGACGGCGACGGTCTACGGTCTACGGTCTACGGTCGGTCGGCGGTTGGGCAGCCGCTTGTGACTGGGCCCTTGGGCCTTTTCAGCCGCCGCCCATATCTCCGTCGTTTCAGTGAGCCTCTGAAGCTGTTTCACGACGGCTCCAGACCGTTGCTGGAGGTCGCGCGAAATGCCGCCCCCCATTATCCGAGTTCGTCACTCAAGCTGACCAGGTAAGCCAGTTCACATGCTGACGCCAGAGCGAAGTAGAGGAAATTGAGATAGTCGCTCGTGGTCCGGCGCGCATTTCCTTCTACAAGATTGGCGGCGACTGATACCGCCGCGCGTCGCATCTGTAAGCGAATTCCAAACCATTCGTCCTTGGGAAACTCGAGCGTCTGCTTGTAGATAGCCAACGTGAGGGCATGCGCGTCATGGAAGACGCGGAGCTTTTTATGGTCTCGGCTCAATGGTGACCTCCAGCTCGGGGTGGGCAAGAACCGGACCGTAGACCGTAGACCGGAGACCGAAGCCCGTCGCCCGTAGCCCCGAGACCCCTAGCCCAAAGCCCGAAGCCGTGTATACTCCCCCGCCAAAGGGTCATTCAGTTGACTCGCGTGCGATTCGGCTCTCCGCGCGTCTTTTCTCCAGTCCTCATTAATACGGGTACGTACGACCATACGGCCACGGTTCCGGGGCGATTCTTTCCGGCACTCATAGCGCACCTATCGGTCTGGCGGGGCAACACCACCTGTGAGGAGATACGCGATGCTTATATTCGCCCGGAGAACAGCGGTAGCCCTGTTAGTGGTCTTGCTCCTCCCCGCGGCGGCGTTTGCGCAAGCCGCCATCACCGGCGTGGTCAAAGACGCCTCCGGCGCGGTGTTGCCGGGCGTCACGGTCGAAGCGGCCAGCTCCGTTCTCATTGAGAAGGTCCGCTCCGTCATCAGCGACGACACCGGCCAGTATCGAATCGTCGATCTTCGTCCGGGCACCTATACGGTGACGTTCACGCTGCCAGGGTTCAGCACCGTCAAGCGCGAGGGGATCGAACTCACTGGCGACTTCGTCGCGACGGTGAACGGTGATCTTCGCGTCGGCAATCTCGAGGAAACGATCACGGTGACCGGCGAGTCGCCGATCGTCGACGTCCAGAGCGCGAGGGTCCAGACGATCGTCGACAAGGATGTCCTGACCGCAATCCCCTCGTCACGAGGCGCGACGGGCATTCAGTCCCTGGTTCCGGGTATGAGCAGCAATGGGGACGCGGGCGGCATCACGGGCGGCAGTGGCGGGATGGCGGGCTTCATCCACGGCGCCCGAGCCTCGGATTCCCGGACGCTCCACGACGGCATCAACACCGGCTGGGCCGGTGCGAACTCGAACGCCGCGGTCTCGAACGTCGCGGGCTCACAGGAAGTGGTACTCACCACGTCTGGAGGCTTGGGCGAATCGGAAACCGCCGGCGCGATCCTCAACATCATCCCGCGCGATGGCGGCAACCAGTTCAGCGGCACCTTCGTGTACTCCGGCGCCAACGGAAGCATGCAGGGGAGCAACTACACCGACGAGCTCAGGGCTCAAGGCCTCCGATCGCCTCAGGAATTGATAAAGGTGTGGGAGGTGAACCCGATGGGCGGCGGCCCGATCAAACGGGACAAGCTCTGGTTCTATGCCACCTACCGCGAGGTGTATGCCGAGAACACGATCCCAGGCATGTTCGTGAACAAGAACGCCGGTGATCCAACGAAGTGGCTCGTCGATTTCGACACGACGCAGCCAGGGTTCACCGACAGCGTGACCAGGAATGGGATCATCCGGCTCACCTGGCAGGCCTCAGCGCGCAACAAGATCACTCTGAGCCACTCTGAGCAGTACGACAGACAGAACAAGAAAGGCGGCGGCTCGGCGACGCGGACGACCGAAGCGCAGGGCATGCGCTACTACACTCCCGGCCACATTCAGTCGGCGACGTGGACGTCGCCCTATACGAACCGGCTCCTCTTCGAAGCCGCGTGGGGCAACTACCTGTCCCGGTACGCCAACACCGCGCCTCGCCAGGACGGCACCCACAACGACGCGCTGATCTCGATCCTGGAGCAGTGCACGGCTGGTTGTGCCAACAATGGTGGCATCGCGAACCTGATCTATCGTTACAACCTGCCACTGCAGGCAGGGTTCGAGCGCCACCAGATCGGCACGCTGGCGCAGATGCGGGCTTCGGCCTCGTACATCCCTGGCTCGCACAGCCTGAAGATTGGATACCAGGGCAACATCAGTCATCCGAGCCAGGGCTACTTCAACACGACCCCGTTCATTCAGTACCGGTTCAACAACGGCGTTCCCAACCAGCTCAATCAGACCGCGGTGTTCCCCGGCACGGTGAAGTTCCAGAGCAACCTGCACTTTATGTCGTTCTACGCGCAGGATACGTACACGCGTTCGCGGCTGACGCTGCAAGGCGGCGTGCGATACGACGGTATCGATACCAGCTATCCGGACACCGGCGCCGGCGGCCCCGACTACCAGCTGATGCCGACGCGCGTGTTCTACCCGGCGGGATCGACTGACGAAATCCATTGGAAGGACATCACGCCGCGTGTCGGAGCGGCGTACGACTTGTTCGGCAATGGTAAGACGGCGGTCAAGGTGAACATCGGCAAGTATCTGAACGCGCTGACCGCGAGCAATAGTGACACCGATCTGCAGCCGGGGCGTCGCATTGCGCTCAGCACGACGCGGAACTGGAACGACACGACGACGTTCCCAGCGGGAGACCCGCGAAACGGCAACTTCATTCCGGATTGCGATCTCACAGCAGTAGGCGCCAATGGCGAGTGCGGCGCGATGGACAACCGGAACTTCGGCAAGGAGGTGTTCACGAAGTCCTTCGACCTGGACCTCATCCACGGGTGGGGTAAGCGCACTTACAACTGGGAAATGGGCGTCTCGGTGCAGCAGGAGCTGCTGCCCCGCGTTGGCTTGACTGTCGGCTATTTCCGACGCTGGTTCGGCAACTTCTACACGGCGAACAATCGCAACACGGTGACGGCCGACTACACGCCGTTCAGTGTTCCGATTCCGGCCGATCCACGGCTGCCAGGCGGCGGTGGTGGCTCGTTGGCCGGCTTGTACAACGTCACGTTCGAGAAGGCTCCCCAGGAGGATCTGTACTCGCAGCTCTCGTCGAACTTCGGCGAGATGAAAGAGAACTGGCACGGCATCGACGTCAGCGTCAACGCACGGCTTCGCAACGGCTTGACCGTGCAGGGCGGCACCAGCTCCGGCCGTCGGTTCATGGACAACTGCGATGTACGCGCGGCGCTGCCCGAGACCTACAGCTGGGCCAGCACGCAGGGCATACAGGCGGCGCGGGTGACGACGTCAACCGGCGCATTGACCAACCCGTGGTGCCGAGTCGAAGAACCGTTCTTCACCCAGACCTCGTTCCGCGGCCTGGCAACCTACGTCGTGCCGAAGATCGATCTCCAGGTGAGCGGAACGTGGCGGAATGATACCGGCCCCGATCTCGCGGCCAACTACGTCGTCTCGAACGCGATCGCGTCGCAGTCGCTCGGGCGCAACCTGTCGGCGTGTCCCGCGCCGACCGGTGCGTGCAACGCCAACGTGACCGTCAACCTGATCCAGCCTGGTACGATCTACGCGGACCGGATCAGCAACATCGACATGCGATTCGCGAAAATCTTCCGCGTCTCCGGAATCCGCGCACAGCTCGGCGTGGACATCTACAACCTGCTGAATACCGACGTCGCGACGGCATACAACCAGGCGTTCAGCCCGACGACCATTACGTGGCTCACGCCGACGGCGATCCTGCCGGCGCGCTACGCCCGCTTCAACATGCAGCTCGATTTCTGATTTGAGTAGTGTCCGGCTTCAGCCGGACCATGACGTAGGGGCCGCCTTTCAGGCGGCCCTTGCTATAGTGCCCGGATGCCATTGCACATCGGCATCGTCGGCTGCTCCGCGGAAGGTGCGGCGCTCTGCTATCGAACAGTCTGCCTCGAAGGCTCGGAGCGGCTCGGCGCATACGGGCATCCCGAGGTTTCGATGCATACCCATTCGTTGGCCGAGTACCTTCCGCATATCGCGCGCAACGACTGGGCGGCGGTGGGGCAGTTGATGCTGTCGTCGGCACGCAAGTTGGCGAGTGCCGGCGCCGAATTCCTGATTTGTCCCGACAACACCATCCACCAGGCGATGCCGAAAGTCGCGCCGCAATCGCCCCTGCCGTGGCTGCATATCGCGGAGGTGGTTGCCGATCAGGCTGTCGAGCGCGGCGTTCGGCGTCTCGCGCTGACCGGGACACGATCGCTCGTCGAGAGTGATGTCTATCCCCGGGCACTCGGTGCGCGGGGACTCGAATGTGTAACCCCCGACGCGGACGAGCGCCGCGCGATCGATCGCATCATCCACGAAGAACTCGTGAACGGCCTGTTCACATCTGACGCGGTCATGTGCTTCCAGCGAATCATCGAGCGAATGAAAGGGGAAGGCTGCGATGCCGTCGTCCTCGGTTGCACGGAGATTCCGCTGGTCATGAACGACGCGAACTCGCCGCTGCCAACACTCGATTCCACGAGGTTGCTCGCACGCGCCGCGCTACGCCGGGCAACTCAACCTGGGCCTGAGGCCCAGAGCCCAGAGCCTAGATGTAGAGCCTAGAGCCTGCCGCGATCGCATCGAGCCTCTCGAGCGCCTGATGGACGCCCGCTGACATGCGGTCGAGCGTGTCGGGTAAGGTTGCGCGAACGTGATCCAGGTCCTCGAGCAGGCCTGATGCGCAGTCGCACCAGCGCGTCTGAAACGACGTGAAAGGCACCTGATACTTCTTGAGTCCCATGTGCCGGAAGATCTCCGGCGTCTTCGACTCATACGCCAAACCCATAGCCGGCGTCCCGCCCAGCATCGCGAGCAGACTGCCGTGCAGGCGCATGCTGAACATCACGTCGCGTGTCGAGAGCAGGCGAATCAATTCCTCCGGATGATGACGCTGCCGGTCCACGACGCAGCGGTCGCGAAGGGAAGGATGCAATCCGTCGACGATGCGGACAGAGAGCTCGGAATCGTCAACGTAGTTGGGAATGCCCTGGCAGGTCGAGACAAAGAGGAACTCCTCGATTCCACGCGACGCGGCATGCTCGACGAGCCCGCGCGCCTTGGCGACGGTGCGTCGAAACTCCTCCCGGTCGTTATGCGGCCACTTGCGGAAGCACAGTGCCGCTCGTCGGGGCGATCCGGTCTTGGCGACAAAGAGATCCGAATGGAGCCGCCGCCAAAGGAACGCCACATCGGGAACACAAATGACGTGTTGTCCTGTGACGCCGCAGTCGAGCAGGTGCCGCAGTGAGAGATCATCACGTACGGCGACGATGCTCGCTCGTTGAAGCAGATCGGCGACGAGGCCGCGGTTGTTGCTCCTCGAGAAAGGGCCGAGTGACCGTGCGAACAGGACCAGCGGCTTGCCGAGGTTGAGCGCGACGCCGAAGCCTCGGAGGGCGGCGCTGATGTCGTCGTGTTCGTGCAGGAAGCCACCGGGGGTGGAGATGACGAGGTCGGCCTGCTCGTAAAAGCGCCGCACCGCTGTCGTGTCGTCGTCGTGCTGCAGTGCCGTTTCGACGTTGACGCCGGCCAGAATCTGCCGGCTCTGCTCTGGTCGATGGCACAGGACGGTGAACTCCGCCGACGGCCACCGCGCGCGGAGGGCGCGCAACAGTCCAACCAGCAGCGCTTCGTCGCCGCCGTTGAGCGGCACAGCATCAGTAATGAGTACGCGAGGCAACACAGGTGGGAACCGGCAAGCCGGATGTCACGCCGCCTGACAGCACGGGCGATACGGCATCTCGACCTCAGCGCGTCGACGACCGACGCGCCTCCCGCTCCGTCCGCACGTGCCACCGGAAGGCATACGTTCGCAGTGGACGCTCGCGATCGCCAAGCGTCAGTGCCACCACACGACGGCCGGCGATGGCCGCCGCGGCTCGACGGACGTTGGCAAATCCGGAGCCGATGTCGTCGCCATACGGCACGATCACGACGTCGTAGTCCTGGTTGTGCAGCTCGGTCAGCAGCGGCCATCCAATGCTTCGCAGCGACAGTCGTCCGTCCGTGTACTTCCAGACCTGGCCGACAAGCGGCGTACAACGAACCTGGTCCACGGACGATTCAGTGGTCAGGACATCCCACTGCACATCCGGATAGCGCTCGCGGAGCAGCACCAGCTTCTTCGCCATGAGGCCGATCGGAATCGAGCGAATCAACAGGCCACGTCTCCGTCCAGTCGACCATCTCGACAACGACACGCTGGGCCGGCAGCCGGCATCGTCGGCAAGCGCGCGAATGTAGGCATCGAATCGGATCGTCTGCCGGTCGCGATCGAACTCCTGTTCGACTCGGGCCCGCGCGGCCTGCGCGAACTGCTCGGCGCCGATGCGATCGCGGGTCAACCGCTCGATGGCTGCGGCGAGTCCGTCCGCGTCGCGCTCATCGGTCAGCAGTCCCGTCTGACCGTCGATGATCAGCTCCGGAATGCCCGAGTGGCGAGTGCTCACGACCGGCAGGCCGCAGGCCATCGCTTCCATCAACGAGACCGGGATGCCTTCTTGATCGCCTGACGCGGCGGTGACGCTTGGCTGGATGTACAGGTGCGCGCGAGTGAATTCGTGCTGCGTCAACGTGTGCTCGAGTGCGCCGAGCAGCGAGACGTTGGTCAGTTGCGACTGGCGGATCTGGGCTTCGATGCGCGTCCGCTCCGGACCGTCACCGATGATGCGCAGCTCGACGTCGCAGCCTCGATCGCGGAGACGCCGCATCGCGTCGAGCGCGACATCCACGCCCTTCTTTTCGACAAGCCTGGATACCATCAGAATGCGCCACGGCCGTGCGGGCCATCGTTCCGCCGGCGGCACGAACGCAAAGCGCCTGGTATTCACACCGAGGTGAATCACCGCGATCTGCGACGACGGCCAGCCGATGTCGAGGAGCTTCTGACGGCCGGCGTGAGAGATGCACAGCGCCTGCATGCCAAGCCGCGCGACGGCGCGGTAGCGCTCGACCCACACGCGATCGCGGATCAGGCGCGAGATGTCGTAGCCGTGAAAGATCGTAACCGCTGGGCGGTCGATCGACAGGGCGATCGTCATGCCGAGCGTCGCTTGCGGCCCGAAGTGACACACCACCGCGCGCGCGTCGATCTGTCGAGCGAGGGGCCAGGCCTGTTCTTCCGGTTGAGGGACGACCACAGTCGGCAGGGGAAAATGCTGGACGTTCTCGACTCCTGTCGCCACGACATGATGCGAGAAGCCACCGAGTCCGGTAATGAGATCGTAGGTGAAGGTTTCCGACAGCGGCAGGTAGCGTCCGCAGACGTGCAGCAGGCTCGTCATGACGTCACCCTCGGCCGCACGGCCAACCGCTCGGTCGACATCACCACATCGAACACGCTGTTGGGGCCGTTGGAAGTCTCGACGATCGGCGCGCGACGATGGATCAGGTCTGCCGTTGTCGGCCGCCGCAGGAGACCGCGGGTGAAGAGCGCCCGACGCGAGTACCTGAACGTCCCGTCGGTCGGCAGACGCCAGCCGGATTCGCCGAGGAACTTGATGTATTGCTGCGACTCGCCGCGATAGGCATGCGTGCTGCTGGCGCGCTCGCTCAAGCGATTCTGTACGGCCGGCCGCCACTTGAAGTGATGCGTCACGCCGAGCATCGGCGCTAGCCGGCTGCCATGCCCATTGGGCGGATAGTGATTGCCGCCGCTCGTGAGCCAGGTGTTTCGCTTCAGCTCGAACACCGGGTACTTGTCGATCACCGCTTGCGGTTGACCCAGCTGCGCGTAGAGATCGACCGAGCACCACGGGTAGGCGTCGAATGGTCGCGCACCGCCGTCGGTGTAAATGCCGTCCCAGGCGAAACGCTGCAGCATCGGCGCCCGCAGCGAGTCGGCTCGAAGCCAGCGCATCATATTGACGGTGGTAGAGAGCGAGCGATAGGGCAGTTCGAGGAATTCATCGCTGTCGACGAGGACGATCCAGCCGCTGCCGAGCGTCGACAGTCCCCACGTCAGGCGATCGCGCTTCTCGAACGGATCGGATACGCCGGTGTATGCGTCGAGGATGTGAACGGGATAGCGATCTGCGATCTCGAAGAGCCGCCGATTCTGTTCGCGGCCACCGTGGGCAATCAGGTGAAACGAAGCGACGCCGAGTCTCAGGTAATGCTGCAGCCATGCCTCGATGAGGTCATCGTCGCGGTTCACGTGGGAGACGAGGCGGAAGTTCATGCGGCGGTCTCCCGGTCTTCAGATGGTGCTCGGGGAAGGCCGGCGTCGGCCGGCGCGAGCCGTGATTCCAATGTCGCGCTCGTCTCGTAGCACGCGTCCGCTTGGCGTCGCATAAATCCAGTGCGCGCCTCGAGCCGAGTATTCCTTAGGCCACATGTGCAAACAGGGCACCCGGTCGATCGCAGCGGCGTTCGGCTCTTTGGGCGAGATTTCCGAGTAAAACGAGGGGTGCGGAATGACGCCAATGTCGGCGACCCGACACAGGCGTCGGAGAGGCGACACTAGCTCTGTCCAGAGCTCAACGCCGGCCGAGTTAGAATCGGCCTTCTCGATGGGTTCCTATCTCTTCGCGAACTCAGCACTAACCGGGTTTTTCCTGTTCGGGGCGATCTACCACTTCATCCTGTGGTCGCGCGCGCGCACCAACCGAACGCTGCTGTTATTTGCCACCGTCACGCTACTGGCGTCGATCAACAGCTTTGCCATTGCGACCCTCGCGACCGTGCAAACCGCCGAGGCGGCGCAGTGGGCGCTCAACCTGCGCTCGAGCAGCGCCGTCGCGTCGGTGATCTTCGTGGGGTGGTTGTTCGCAGATCTCTCGGGTCTTCGTGCGGGTCGCTTCCTGTGGCCGTTCT
>Ga0209382_10005114_pt1 | contig 17146 bp, 15 predicted proteins | sample SoiMetdeltSBSDD5_FD_187599 | JGI IMG/M metagenome (GOLD analysis project Ga0209382, IMG submission 187599) | Bulk soil microbial communities from a Populus tree surrounding site in Tennessee, USA - Soil MetaG P. deltoides SBSDD5 (SPAdes) (version 2) | ecosystem: Environmental > Terrestrial >...
AAAAGCCCTCGACCTGCGGCAATCCGGCGCCGTAACACTGTCGGACGCCGAAGTTTCCGGCAGCCAGAGCTACGACATCACCGCGGACTCCGACATCGTCGTTTTTACCGCGGGCTTGCCCCGCCTGCCAGGCATGACGCGCGACGACCTGTTGGCTAAGAATGCCGAAACCATCGCCGCAACAGTTCGCGCGGTCATGGAACGATCGCGCAATCCGATCTTCATCGTCGTCAGCAATCCCCTCGATGCCATGTGTCACGTCGCTCTTCAAGCCAGCGGCCTGCCGCCTCGCCGCGTGATTGGAATGGCCGGGATTCTCGATTCCGCGCGATTCCGGACGTTCATTGCCATGGAGCTCGGCGTATCCGTGCGCAACGTGGACGGAGTCGTCCTGGGCGGCCACGGCGACACGATGGTGCCCCTGCCCCGACTGTCAACCATCGCAGGCGTGCCCGTAACCGAACTGCTGGCCGCCGACCGAATCCGCACGATCGTCGAACGCACGAGAAACGGCGGCACAGAGATCGTCGGTCATCTGAAGTCCGGGGGCGCGTATTACGCCCCGGCCGCAGCAGTCACGGAAATGATTCGCGCGATCGTGAATGACGAAAAAAAGATCCTGCCGTGCGCCACGCTTCTGAACGGCGAATACGGAATCGAAGGCATCTACGTAGGGGTCCCGGTAGTCCTTGGCTCCGGTGGCGTCGAGCGCGTCGTTGAGTTCAAGTTAACATCCGAAGAACTGTTCGCCCTGAAAACCTCCGCCGAAGCGGTCCGCGTCCTTAGAGACAAACTGAAACTCCGCTGATCCTGCACGCAACCGTTTGGTTGCATTTCCTGACTCTTGTGTACTAATATGCAACCAGGAGGTTGCATATGACGCCGGACCGTATCGAAAAAAAGATTCTTTTGCATTCTTCACTAAATCGCGTGTGGCGTGCGCTGGCGGACTCCAAAGAGTTTGGGAAATGGTTTGGAGTCAAGTTCGATGCGCCATTCGCCCCTGGGGTGTTTATGCGCGGCGTGATCGTGGGCACATTAGTTAATGCCGAAGTCGCAAAAGCACAAGACGGATATAAGGGATTGCCCTTCGAGATCACGATCGAGTCCATGGAACCCGAACGGCTGTTCTCATTCCGCTGGCACCCGTTTGCGGTAGACAGAAATTTCGACTATTCCAAAGAGCCCACAACGCTCGTCGAATTCAAACTGCAGAAAGTGGCCGAAGGTGTTCTGCTGACCGTCACAGAATCGGGCTTCGATAAGATTCCACTCGAACGGCGTGCCCAGGCCTTCACGTCAAACGAGCAGGGCTGGGCGATGATGGTCAAAGTGATAGAGGAGTATCTTGTCCAAACGCCATAGCAACAAGGCGCTGCTGTCGACTTCGAAGGCGTCCGCATCGCTTTTCGCGGCGCTTGGCGACGAGACCCGTATTCGCCTGGTTTACCGTCTCTGCGACGAAGGACCGCTGTCCATCGCCAGGCTAACCGAGGGTTCCGACGTGACGCGACAAGCCGTCACAAAACACCTCCGCGTCATGGAGGACGCGGGTCTCGTTCGCTGCGACTGGCGAGGCCGAGAGACCGTCTGGCAGTTGAACCGGCAGCGTCTCGACGACGCGCAACGGTACATCGACCTGATCTCGAAACAATGGGACGGCGCTCTCGACCGCCTAAGAAAGTTGGTCGAAGACTAACGGCTGCCGGCGGCAGCCTCCTCCGTGTTGATCATCCACGGAATACCAAACCGATCGACGCACATCCCGAATCCAGGCGACCAGAATGTCTTTTGAAACGGCATAGTGACGTTGCCCTTATCCGAGAGCGCACTGAAGATACGGTTACCCTCAGGCACATCCTTAGGATGAAGGGATACATAAATCCCCCTCGGCTCCTCGTAACGGCCCGGAGGTGCATCCGATCCCATCAAGACGTCTTCGCCGACGTTGAGCGTGGCATGCATGATCAACTTGTGGGTCTCCGGCGGAAACTGATCGGCACCGGGCATTTCACCCCACGTCATCGTGAAGGTGATTTTGCCCTTCAGAGCCTGTTCATAAAACCTGAAGGCCTCGGCGCATTGTCCATTGAAGTTGAGATATGGCGTGATTTTCATGGGTTCGCTCCTTCTCGCTTATCGTTCTACTCAGAGTCGAATGGCGACAAGCGAAATCGACAGCTGAGCAGCGTTATCTGGGTTTGGTTACGCGGTACTGCTCGACGATAGCACGCAGGAATGTCTGGATTTGATCCGGACCGAGGAGCGACGAGGATGCCAGTTCGCCCTGATTGGTTGCGCCGATGCGCTTGCCGTCTGGAGCGAAAAATACAGCTGTGGGAATTCCTTGATTGATGTCCACGCCGACGGATTTGGCAAGATCGACGTTGCGATCGAATTGGCCGACATCCACCTTCAACAGATCGAAATGCTGCTTGAAATACTCTTGCAGGTCCGGAGTAGCTAAGGTCGCGGCCAACGCGCGGCAGTCGCCGCACCAGTCCGCTCCGAATTCCACCATCAGGAAATGACGTCTCTGTCTGGCGATCCGTAATGCCGCATCGATTTCGTTTTCGGGTCTGGCTTTCGACCGGTAGACGCCGAATAACAGCAACAGAATCAACGGCGTGAGAAGGAAGACGATTTTGGAAAGCCGAGACACCGAATTCTGACTGCAACAGGCCTTCCAGTTCGGATTGAAGTGGATCTTCTAAATGAGGCGAATTAGTATCCTGCCACTATGAATCGCCGTCATTTTCTTGTGGCTGGAATATCACTGCCGAGCGCTATCCGCATTGCGCGAAGCGCTCCGGAAAATCCGTTCGATGATCTGGCGCGGCTGGTTGAAGAGCGCCGGCGCGAGCTCGGCATTCCGGGCGCTGCGTTTGGCGTGATCAAGAACGGCCAGATTCAAATGCGCGGATTCGGCATTACCAACATCGACGATCCCCGGCCGGTCATGCCTGACACGGCATTCGAGCTCGCGTCACTTTCGAAAACGGTCACAGCAACAGCGGCAATGCGTCTGGTCGAGCAAGGCAAGCTGGACCTCGATGCTCCGGTACGCCGATACTTACCTGGCTTTCAGGTTCAGGACCAACAGGCGACAGCGGCGGTAACCGTTCGCAACCTGGTCACGCATGCTCCGGGATGGGAAGCCAACTACACCGTGGAGGACCTCGGACGCGAGTCGCTCGGTCGCTGGGTCGCAACGATGGGTCAAATGATGCAGCTCGCGCCGCCCGGCAGAATCTGGAGCTACAACAATCCGGGCTTCGGTCTGCTCGGCCATCTGATCGAACTCGCGACGCTCATGGACATCCGCGACGCGTTCCGGGAACTGGTTTTTGCTCCCATCGGTCTCGATCGCGCATCGGCGCAGATCACCGACATCATTACCTGGCCGCTTACCGTTGGCCACCGTCCCGGCAGAAACGGCATGACAGAAGTGGTGCGACCGTATTCGATGGGATCAAGTATTCCGGCCGGTGGCGTACATATGAGCATGGCCAGCTTGATAAAGTATGCGGCCTTTCATTTAGGTGAACATGACGGCGCCAATCCAAACGCGCTTGGCCGCAAAAGTCGTGAAGCGATGCTGGTGGCGCAACTCCGGAAGGAACCGACCGGCGAACAAATGGGAATCGGCTGGCATCTCCGAACTCTCAACGGCGTCTTGACCGCTGCGCATGGAGGGACAGCAGGAGCCGGCCATCGTTGCCATCTGCAAATCATCCCAGAACGGCGTCTTGGATTTGCGATCCTTACAAACCACACCGAGGGCTGGCGTCTTCTGCAGTCGGTCGAGCGTGCGACCCTGAAAGCGTACGAGGGGCTGGCGCTCACGGCCAATCAGCCGATCTGCGGATATCGCGGACATACCGAAACGCTGGATCATGTGACGCCGCTTGCGACACAGCCGGCGACAGCTGAGTACATCGGACGCTACCGGCGGGGTCGCGGAAATCCGGTCGAGGTGCGTGGCGCTGAAGGACGGTTGCTCGTTGGCGACGGCGAAACCGCCCAGCCGATTCTTTTCTACGGGCCCGATCTCGCGTTCGCCAGTGATGGCCCGAACAAAGGCACGAATCACGAATTCATCCGCGACAACGGCCAGGTGAAGTGGATGAGAGTCGCCGGCCAGATCGCCCGCAAGGAGTAGCGCTATCCCGCTTTGCGAAACGTGAGATTGATGCGACGGTTTCCGAGCAGCGGCGTATCGCCATCTTTGAGTGGCGATACGCCGTGATAGCGAAGCCTCGTGGGTCCGCCCCAGACCACGACGTCACCATGGTTCAATGGTATGCGCGTGGTCTTGTCCGCTCGTTTCAAGCCGCCAAAGAGGAAAGTCGCAGGCAATCCGAGAGAGACCGAGACGATAGGCTGACTGAAGTCCCGTTCGTTTCTATCCTGGTGCAAGGACAATCGCGTGCCGGGCTCATAGCGGTTCACCAAACATGCGTCTGGCTGGAAATCTCGAAAGCCGGCCTTCGCTGCCGCCGATGTTGCCAGTTTCAAGAATGAAGCCGGCATCGCCGGCCACCTTTTACCCGTCAGCGGATCGATCGGATCGTAGCGATAACCGGTTCGATCCGTCACCCAACCGAGTTCACCACAGTTGGTCATCGCCACCGACATCGTGAATCCACCGGGCGTCACCATGTGCCGAAACGGAGATTTGCCGCTCAACTCCGAAATGTCGTTGAGAAGCGCTGTTTCGTCGGCAGCCGCAAAACCACGCAGTACTACAGCTCCTGGACCGATGGTCTCGACTGGATCGAATATCAAACGCATGTCTGCCACTCCATATACGCTAGCAGATTAAGCGGTTCCTATTTTGGAAATGGAACTAGTTTAGACCTGAGAATCCGTCGGTCTCGAGATTAGATCGAGTTCAGCGGTGCGTAGTTCGCCGCTTAGCAGGGCGACCACTATGTGCGTGTCCAGATTCAGTATGCCAATCAATGCCCGTCGACAGGATGTCGCCGTGAATTCGTATTTTCCCTTTCATCGAGCCGATGAATCGTTCGTTGCCGTGCGGGTTTATCGGTAGAACCTTCGCTATAGGTCGTCCATGTTTGGTCACAACGATGCCATTTGGATCGAGCTCTTCCAGGATTGCTAAACACTTCGCTTTGAATTCCGCGGCGCCGATCTGTTTTTCTTTAAACATCTCTCTATTTTAGATTCTGACCAGTCTGGTGAGCAGTTCAATTTGCTAGACAACAAAAGACGGAGTAGATGAAAGTTCGTAAGTGGCGGTGCGGTCGTGAGGTTGAAGGCGCGAGCTTAACGCTCGCGCCTCGTTTTTTTAGAATCTCCAGCGTGCACCTAAGCGGAAGATTCGGGGAGCAACGATAGAGGACGCCGCGGAAGCATCGATGCCGCCGCCAGCGAGCGGTGTGCCGTAATCCGCTTTTGTTCCACCGGCAATCTGGGTCGTGATCTGATTGAGGACGGTATTGACGTTCAGCGTATTGAAAACGTCGAACATGCCTTCGATCGATTGATGTTCGCTGATCCTAAACGTCTTCGATACACGGTTGTCCCACACATTCACCCAACCGTAACGGCCGACCTGAGGTTCGACCGTGAGACTAACAGTCGTTCCTAAAGCGTTCGCGATCTGAACCGACCGTCCATACCAATCGCCGCTCTGAGCGTTGAATGTCGCGGAGTAGCGGAATCCCCACGGCAGATCATACGTGCCGTTTGCCTTGAACGAATAATCCCAGGACGGCGCGAACTGCGGATAGAGGAGCTGGTTGGGATTCGTCGGGTTGAGGATGCCGGGCTTTCGGAAGCTGGCCATGTAGCCGAACAACATCGACCAACCACTGGAGAACTGTTTGTTCAACGTTGCTTCGTAGCCTGTGTACAGCGATGTACTTTCGTCTCCGGTACGAGCCGTAATGAGAGAGTTGTTCTGGTTAAAAGTCGGGAAGTTTCTGGAAACGGAGTAGACCGCCAGGACTTTGTCATCCGAGGTGCCGACACGGTTGTCTCTGCCCGGATCGATGCCGGTTCGGACATCGCTGTAAGACTCAAATGGCTGCGCCAGATCGAGCGTCTTCGTTCCGCCGTAGTCCATTTTACGCACGACATTGAAGCGGACCAGATAGTCCCGTTTCAATCCGACTTCGACTCCTGCCGTGTACTCGTCTGTCCAATAGTTGTCCACATTGGAATCGATGCGCTGCGAGCCACCGCCGCCGGTGCAGGCGCCGGAAAGATCCGCGGGGTTCGGCGTGTACGGTATAACACCATTCCAGTTGTTGTACGTGCACTGGATGGCTGCCGCGGGGTTGACGTTATTGGCCACCGGACCATTCGCATTTTGTGAACCGGCCCCGGTGTACCGGCCGTAGCTGGCTTTCAATGCGAGCCGGCCATTGCCTTTGACGTCATACACGAACGAGAGTCGCGGCGACCAGGAGTTGTACACGGGAAAATCGTGGCGTTCCGGATAGATCTTCTTGACGGACCATGGCCCGATTCCGGGGTTGCCTTGTTCCGGCAGCCATGACGAATAGTGATCGAGGCGGATTCCCGCATTTATGGTGAGTTTCCGGTTCCAGGTGATTTTGTCGTTAACAAACCACGAGTTGTATTTGACACCACTCGAAACAATCGTGGGGTAATCGAACGTCCGAACGGAATTCGGCCGCGCGAAGAAATCCGTGTCACCCGGAAGACTGCGGTAGCGATAGATTTGTTGATTGGACACCGTATATCCGAATGTCTCCGTGAACGCCTTGCTCCAGTGCCCGTTCACACCCGATTTGATTTCGTGGTTTCTGCCGCCGATATCCCTGAACCACGCCCAGGTTCCGTTCCAACCCCAGCGGATCGGCCGTCGATATGTTTCAATGATTCGGCCGCTGAGGCGGGTTGTGGTTATGTCCTCTTTGCGCACGTCGTCGGAATGATACCCGTCACCCCACCAGTAACCGGCACGGTTCCCTGAAGCATCAACAGTCATTCTTGGTGTGATGATGTAGGTCCACTTCAACACCGGGCCGATTGCGCCCGTCGAATCCTGATTCTGTGTGGCCTCCATAGGAACAAACTGACTTGCGTTGCGGAAAGGTTGATTCTTCCGGCTGATCTGCTCCGTAAACTCGAGCTTGTGCTTGGAGTTCATCTGATACGTCAATTTCAACGTACCGGTATCGAGCTTCGTCGGAAACTCTACCTGTTCATTGGTCTTCTGCGAGATGAATCCCGGGATAAACAGGCCGGAGTAGTTGTGCGCATAGGCTGTATAGAACGACAGCTTATTCTTGATGATCGGACCGCCGACTTCTCCACCCCAATCGTCGTAATGCGTGAACTTGTTGTTACCGGGAATATACCCGCGGTCCAAAAGTTTTTGATTCACGTTGTTGCTCTGAAATTTGCCGTCCTGATACGAGCCGTTGACAGAGCCGTGAAGTTCATTGCCACCCGATTTGATCGTGAAACTAACGGCCACGCCGGCATTCTGAGACTCCGCACCTTTTGCGGCTGCGGAGTATTGGATTTCGCCATACGTACCGAAATCTCCGAACAGAGTGTCGTTGGAAACGGTGCCGTCAAACTGCATCAACTCCTGACCGGTTCGACCATAGGTACGGCCGCCGACCTGCGTCGAGCCGGCAACAGTGTTACCGCCGACATCGTAATAAGGCGTGTAAATACCGGGAATCATTTGCGACAAGCCACGAATGGCCTTGCCGTAGGGAAGCTTATCCAGATTCGACGAATTGATATTGATTCCGACGTTGGCGGCTTCGAGGTCGATCGCCGGCGCGTCGCTGGTAACTGTGACTTCCTCCGTCGTTGATGCAACTTCCAGAACGCCGTTGATCGTCATCGTGGCGCCTGCGCCGACATTGACACCATCAATGTTCAGCGTTTTGAAACCCGAAAGCGCAAACGTAACGCGATAGGCGCCCGCAGGTATCAGCGTGAATCGATAAACGCCAAGCTCGTCTGTTGGCGCGGTGCGCGCGCCTCCGATCATCGCCGGACTGGTAATGCTAACTTCGACTCCGGGTATCAAGGCCCCCGTGGAATCACTGGCTCTGCCGGTGATTGCCCCGGTCGAGGTCTGACCATAGCCCAACGCGGCTATCGCCAAAATGACAATCGGAATCGTCAAAAAGAAACGGACGTTTCCTCTACTCCCACCCATATCGTTCTCCTTTCGGTGGTGAGAGTATTCAACGTTCCGCAACCCTGCGCAAGTAAGATCACGTGAGAGAATACTTGGAAAAGGACTGTAGGCGCGGTCTGTGACCGCGCTTGTGAGGTATGAACCATATGGCCGTTCAATGCTCCGTATTCTGCGCCGTCAGTCTGGATGGGTTCATCGCCAGGAAGGATGGGACGCTCGACTGGTTGATGGGCAGCGATCCGAATGCTTCCGGCCCACCTCCCGATTCCGGGTATGACACCTTTATCAGCTCGGTCGATTACATCGTTCTGGGCCGCAATACCTTCGACGTCGTGCTCAAAATGATCACCGACAAATGGTTTTATCCGAAGCCAGTGTACGTGCTCACGCATCATCCGCCGGCAGAGTTACCCGAACTGGTGAAAGGGAAAGTGGAGTTCGGCAGTCATTCACCGGCAGAGTTCGTCACGCTCATGGAGAAGCGTGGCGCACGGCGTCTGTACATCGATGGCGGCAAAACGATACAGGAGTTTCTACGCGCCGGCTTGATAGACGATCTCAGGATTGGCCAGATTCCCGTGTTGATTGGTGAGGGGATTCCCCTTTTTGGCTCCATCGCAAAAGACATCAAACTCAAGATCGTCTCTTCGCGCATCTTTGCAAGCGGCGGTGCCATACAAACGACCTATCAGGTCATCAAAGCTGGAAATTAGTCAGCGCTGTTGGCAGCACACTTGCACCTACACATGAAGAGGAGTGATGCCATGATCCGCAAGCTGAAGTCCGGCGAGTACCGTTTATATTCCATAAAGAAGGATGCCCGCACAGGCAAGCGCCGAAATCTCGGCACCTTCAAGACTCGCGCACAGGCGGAAAAGCACGAACGCGCGGTCCAGTTTTTCAAACGGGCTGCTTAAAAGTCGCCCAAAACACGACCGTCGTTTTCCGCTTGTACACCGGCTTTCGCAAGCCATCCGTTGCCGGATGTCGTGAGTTCAATGGATTACGCATGGTAGGGCCGTTGCGATATTCTGAGGGTGCGATTATGGCAACGGAAGTTTCACGACATCTGTTCACGGTTCACGATTATCACCGGATGGTCGAAGCCGGCATCCTGCACGAGGACGATCGAGTGGAACTCATTCGCGGTGAGATTCTCGCGATGAGTCCGATCGGCCCTCCCCATAACGGCTCCGTCATTCGCGCCATCAATGTGCTCATGCCTATGGTGAAAGATCACGCGCTTGTCAGCGCACAAGGCGCGGTACGTCTGGATCAATACAGCGAACCCCAACCCGACATCGTCTTGCTCCGGGCCCGAGACGATTTCTATACCAAGCAACATCCGCAACCGGCCGACATTCTGCTGATCGTGGAGATCGCTGATTCATCATTGGATTTTGATCGACAAATTAAGGCTGGCCTTTACGCCGAGACAGGTGTTGTCGAGTACTGGGTTTCAGATATTCCTCACCGTTGTATCTGGGCATACACTGATGCGCAGGGCGGAACCTACCAGACCGTAAGACAATGTGCAGCCGGCGATGTCATCGTCCCCAGACTGTTGCCAGACTGCCAAATCCCTGCAGATATTCTATTGCCGTGACGGTTCGATCAGATTTCGCGCTGGCGTGACTTGAGGGCGGCGACCATCTGAGCGATGCGGGCAGCTCGGGTCTCCGGACGCTTGGCGCTTTCGATCCAGCGGATGAAGTTCTTTCGGTAGAAACTCGCGAGCGAATCGAAGAACGCCTGGGCCTCGGGTTCAGCCTCAAGCGCGGCGGACACGTCGGGTGACAATTCTCCGGACTGCGGACCCTCGGGCTGAAGTACGACGTCAACTTTGGCGCCGACGTCGAGGCCATTGTCGCGTCGCCACGCCGGACCGAGTGCAAGGAAGAATTGGGTCCCGTCGGATTCGAGTCGACCGCGAACATCGCAGCCATTTACCGATCCATTAATGTGATGCTGTTCGTTGGGACCCCACGCGTCGTCCGGATCGAACGGTATCGCAATAATCGCGCGATTACCCGACTTTGTAATCGACCCTTTGAAGCGGCGCGGTTTCATTTTTTCGAAAAATTGGAATTCGAACGTTCCCTGTAGGCGCGGTCTGTGACCGCGCGGGCGGTCGTAGACCGCCCCTACAGTCGCGCTACGCGCTACGATAGAGCTTGGTCAGAACGAATTCCTTATGGCCCAGCGTTTCCGCCGCGGTCATTCGTCCGTTCAACGTGCGAACCATCATCGTAATCAGCGCATCGCCGGCCTGATCCAAAGTCATTTCGCGCCGCAGAATTCCACTGATATCCACATCGATGTGTTCGCCCATCGTCGCGACGGTTTTCGGATTCGCCGTCGTCTTGATCGTCGGCACGATCGGATTGCCGATGACGTTTCCCTGCCCCGTCGTGAAGATGTGCACGATCGAACCGGCCGCGCCGACGAGAGTGATCATCTCCGCTGCCGCCGACGAAGAATCCATGAACCAAAGCCCTTTGCCTTTGGCAGGCTCCGCCGGTTTCAAAACACCGACGTATTTCGTGGTCTTGCCGATCTTCTGAAGATTGCCGAGCGCCTTCTCTTCGATCGTGGTCAAGCCACCAGTGATATTGCCTTTCGTCGGTTGCGAACCCAGCAGGTCCGCGCCGGTGCCTTTGATGAAGTCGTTATACGATTTCCACGTCTCGTAGAACTGACGACCGATCTCCGGCGTGGCGCCGCGAGACACCGCAATCTCTTCAGCTCCTGTGATCTCGGATGTTTCGCCGAAATACACAGTGGTTTCCATTTTGACGAGCTTATCCACCACGTTTCCAACCGCGGGATTGGAAGCGAGACCGGAAGTGGTATCCGACTCGCCGCACTTGGTGGACCACCACAGGTCCGAAAAGCTGCACTCCGTGCGTCGCAACTCTGTCGCCCACTGCACGAATTCCTGAGCTTTGCGTGATGCCATCTCGACAGTTTTCAAATCGCCGTAGCCTTCGATCGCAAACCCAGCAACGGGTTTGCCCGTTGTGGCAATTCCGTCCACGACTTTTTTCGTCCAAATCGGCTCGATACCGATCACGATGCATGCCGCAACGTTCGGGTTCTGGCCTGTTCCGATCAACGTATCGAAGTGCAATTGCAGGTCTTCTCCAAACTGCAATCGCCCATACGGGTGCGGAAGGGCCATGGTGCCCTGAATGTGACTTGCCACGGCTTCGCACGCGGCGTTGGAAAGGTCATCCAGTGGAAGAATGACCACATAATTACGGCAGCCGATGCGACCGTTCTCCCGACGATATCCCCAAAAAGTAGGTACGCTCATTTCACCACCTTGCCGTTCTTAAGTTGTGAGTATGGACGTGGTCGCCCACGACGATATCGGCGGTCGCATTGCCAATCGGCATCCCGTATTTGATTACAGGCTCCCCCTTCTTGATGGCGCTGATCGCCACTTTATGCCCCAGTGGTATTTCCTTATTCGACGTCACGGTTAGTGTCGCATCGTCTTCCATGCACCAGCCTTCGAGCTTTTCACCCGCGGTAATGTCTTTAACGGCGACGCCCACCTGATCTTTCTTGGCGTGAACGATGAAACCGATCATCTCGAAACTCCTCCATTTAATGGCCGTAATCATACCGCTTTTTTTCACGCGAAATGTGTTTGACAGCCGGATGACACCCTAATAATTTGTTCTCTGTTCGAAAGGTCCAGGGAAGGACCGCCGCACCGCGAGGGATCGCGGAATATAACGCCTTTCTTCTCTCGACTTATTTCGATCTCAACTAAAACACTGTTGGTTTTTGATGATTTACCGCCCCCAAAATCTGCAATAACCCCTCCCCCGACCGTGCCAAACGCGGCCAACCCCCCGTGTTTGGCACACCCTTCTCGCGACGTTCGATTCCATCAATTTTTATCTTTTAGTAGGGTTGTCCAGTTTTTAGAGTTAACGATCTTGGGCTGGGATGTGGTCGAAAGGAGTTCGCGTGACTGTTGTGCCGTTGCGAGTGCTGATCGTTGAGGATGATGCCGCTGAAGTCGAACTAATCCGGCATACACTGCAAAGTAGTGAGGCCGGAATCGGCGTGCACGCTGTGCAGACTCTGGATGATGCTATCGATTACTTAACCCACCAAAAGCTGGATGTTGTAATCGTTAATCTATTTCTCCCTGACAGCCGCGGGCTGCAAACCTTCACCGAACTGCGCGAGCGTTTTACCGATATCCCATTTGTGATTATCAGCCGTTCTGAGGATTTGAGCTTTGCCACGCAGGCTGTGCGTGCCGGCGCTCGCGACTTCATTATCAAAGGACGGGTGAACACCGGCGGTCTTATGCGCTCCCTCACCTGCGCTATTGAACACGAACGGGTTTACGCCGCTGTCCGCGACCTGTCGCTTTTCGACGAACTGACCGGTTTGTACAACCGGCGCGGCTTCGAAGTGCTGGCGCACCAACTGCTCAACATGTCCAAGCGAACCGAGCACGGAATGTTATTTATGTACGCAGACGTGGACGGCATTCACTCCATCAACGAAACCTATGGCTACTATGAGGGAGATCAGGCGTTGATCGAAGCGGCACATGCTTTCCGCGACACCTTACGCACTTGCGATGTCGTCGGTCGTTTCGAGGGAGACGAGTTCACTGCGCTGCTGCCGGGCGTGTCTCGCGCCGACGCCGAGCCGGTCGAAACTCGCGTGAAGCGTGCGTTGACGGCAACGTTGTCGAGAAACGGCCGGCCCTACACGCTGTCAGTGACCGTTGGAACCATGTGGGTGGATCCTGCGGACTCACCGAATCTGTCCAACTTTCTCGATTGGCGCAAAAAACAAAAGGGCGGCCCTAAGGCCGCCCTCCTGCACGAATCCAAAGTCTAGAACTTGTAGCGCACGCCGAGCTTGAAGATGCGCGGCGTGATCCAGCCACCGCTGTCCGGTCGGTGATAAGTCGAACCGGACGCGACAGTCCAACTCGTGATCGTGTTGATGTTCAGCGTATTGAACAGATCGAATGTTCCTTCGATCGTGTGCTTTTCAGCGATGACGAACCTCTTCGAAATACGGTTGTCCCAGAGGTTCACCCAGGGATAGCGTCCCAGCCGGTTCTCCACCGTGACGGTTACGTTATCGCCGAGAGCGTTGCGCTTCTGAACGGTTCGGTTGTACCACGAGCCGCTCTGAGCGGTATACGTGCCCGACCACATGAAGCCCCATGGGAGTTCTTTCGTAGCGTTCATCTTGACCGCCTGTCGCCAGTACGGCTTGTCGTATTTGTAGAACAGCCCGTTCGGCGTGTTCGCGAAAACACCGGTACCGCTGGTGTTGTCGTTCTCGTTCTCATGCGCCATATCGACGGTAATTCCCGCGAGAGCGGACCAGCCGTTCGAATACTGCTTCGCGAACGTCAATTCGTACGCGGTGAACTGATCTCTACCTTCACCGCTGCGAACATTATCAATGACATCGTCGGTCTTGCCTTGAGTCGGATAGGTCCTAGGCACAGACCAGATGTAAATCGGTCTCAGATTCTTACCGACGTCGTCGGCAGTGTTATCAACGCCGTCCGGACCCGGATCAGCGTAGGTCACCAGATCGGTCCATGCCGAGAACGGCTCGGACTGACTCGAGGTCTTCGTGCCGGGGAAGTCGAACTTCCGAACGACGTTGAAGCGCATCGAATAGTCGCGATTGAAACCGATTTCCAGACCGGCGGTGTACTCGTCGAGATAAGACGCATCCATGTCAAGGCTCGCCAATCTGGTCGTGAACGCCGTCGCTACGAGCTTGCGCGTTACTGGATCCCAGTTTCCGTTGCTGCAGTTCGTAATCGTCGTATATGCACCGGCAACCGGAACAAACGGAATTTCGCCCTTCCAGCCGTTGAACCGGCAACTCTTCGTCGAGTTCGGGTTCACGTCGTCAGCGCCGGGACCTGGCTGACTGCTCGGGCTGGAGCTACTCGAGATGTATCGGCCGTAGCTTCCCTTGATCGCCAATTTGCCGTTGCCGGCAACGTCATAAGCGAACGACAAGCGAGGTACGATCGAGTTGTAAACTGGGAAATCATTTCGAGCGGGGAGGATGTTCGCTTGCGCGAAAAGACCTTCTCCCGTGTTTCCCTGTTCCGGCAGGAACGATGAAAATCGCTCGAACCGGAGACCGGCCTTCAATGTCAGCTTGCGGTTCCACGTGATCTTGTCGTCGATGTAGAACGCGGTGTTGCGTCCTCCGGATGCAACTTTGTTCGGATAATCGTAAACGTCCACTGAATCCGCATTCGCTGTCGCGAAGCGAGCCAACAACGCGGCCGGACTATCACCCGTAACCGCTGCCGCCTGCGCAGCCGTGCTGCGATATCGGTAGACCTGCTGATTGGGATAGCCAAAGTTCGACGTATACGATTTATCCCACCACCGGAAGAATCCGAATTTCAGCTCAGTGTTCTTGCCGCCAATCGAATTGAACCAGGCGACATCACCGTTGTACGTCCAGCGGATTGGCCGGCGGTAGATCGACAGGATCGGACCGACCGAACCAGAGGCGCTGGTATTGACGTCCGTCCGGCGCACTTCGTTCGCGTCGGTACACGCGGTGAACGTATTGCAACCTGTTGTCCATGGATAGTCCGGCCACCAATAGCCGCCGCGGTTAATACCGGCGGTTGCCGTGACCTTCGGTCCGACGATGTAGGTCCACTTCAAGTTGGGACCGAACGTGGACCACGAATCCTGGTTTTGGCTGCCCTCCAACGGGGTGTACTGGCTGGCGCCGCGATACGGTTGCCACTTGCGGCCCAATTGCCAGCTCGCGTCCAGCTTCATTGCATTGTTCAGCTGGTAGGTGAGTTTCGCTGTAGGCGACTCGAGTTTGGAATAAAACTCCTGCTGCTGTCCGTCAGTGAGGCGGATGAAGCCGGGCTGGAAATTTCCACCGTAGCTGTCGCGATAGGAGAAATAGAACCAAAACTTGTCCTTGAGCACGGGTCCGCTGATGTCACCGTAGGTCTCGCGGATTTTCGTCATTTTGTTCGAACCGACGCTGGCGCCAAGGTTCTTGAGGTAGTCGTCAAAGTTCGTGCCCTGGAAGGATCCCTTTTCGAGGTCCTGATTGAATGCCCAGTGCCACGTATTGCTGCCCGACTTGAGCACCTGGTTGACGGTAACACCGGCATTCATTTGATCCGCGCCTTTAGCGGCAGTGATGACGTTCACTTCTTCAAATGCGCCCCAATCGGCATAGCCCTGGTCCCAGATCAAGCCATCAACTGCGACAACGGCGTTGCCGCTTCGACCGTAGCTGCGAGCGCTGACGCCCGACCCGGTCGCAAAGGAAGATCCGCCAACGTCAAAAGACGTCTGGAAAAGACCCGGAATCATCGTGGTCAAACCGCGAAGGCTGCGGCTGTACGGAAGGTTGTCCAGCTTGCTCTGGTCCCAGTTTACGGCGACCGTAGACGCTTCCAAATCGATGGTTGGCGAGGCACTGGTAACGGTTACTTCTTCGGCAACCGTCGCAACTTCCATGATGCCCGGTACGGTCAATGTGCGGCCGGCGGCCACGACATTACCATCGACGTTTAGTGTTTTAAAACCGGGCAGCGCAAAACTAACCCGATATGTTCCGCTAACAAGTTCCGTGAAACGATACGTTCCGGATTCGTCGGTTACTGCGGTTCGGCTGCCGCCAATCATGGACGGGCTGCTAATGCTTACTTCCACGCCCGGTATTACTGCTCCTGTGGAGTCAGTGGCCCGAACGGTGATCGCCCCGGTAAACGCCGTTTGCGCCACAGCCGGGACAACGGCTGTAAATAGGGCGAGAATAAATACCAAAAGACGAATACCACTTCGTCTCATCAGAAATCCTCCTCAATAACTTTTGCTGTTGGACACCGCCCTTGGGGGTTTGGTGCGGCGCCTGGTCTATGCACAACACCCAGGTTCATTTGAATTGCCGTGGATTATATACAAATGCCCACTCGGTTTACACAAGGGGTATCTGAGCAGCGGTCACTTTCCCCTAAATGCCTGAAATTCGGCCAGTTTGGCTCGACCTTCGGCATCGTTCGGGTCCAAGCGGACCGCCTCTTTCAGGTGATGTATCGCTTCTTCTCTGCGGTGAAGCTCAAATAAGGTAACGCCTATGAACTTATGAGCTGGAGCGAGATCGGGCGATATCCGAAGGGCCTCCTTGAACTGGACCTCGGCCTCCGGGAAGTGCTCCTCCGCTAGAAGCGCGGTGGCGTATCGCATACGCGAGTTGATCCCGTTGGGATTGACGGTCACGGCCTCTTTGAACTGCTCTAACGCGCCGTGTGTATTTCCCTGCCGACCTAGTGCGATTCCGAGATGCTCACGCGCGGTGGCGCTGAATGGATCGAGTTCGACGGCGCGCCGCATATGGACGATTCCGTCATCGAGCCGATTGCTCATCATCAACGCGACGCCAAGCGAATCGTGAATGCGTGCGTAGTCCGGTTCACCTTCAAGCGCCTTTTGAAAGTGCTGGGCAGCCTCATCGAATCGACCCGATTCCAACAAAATGTTTCCGAGATTCGCATGCGCTTCACTGTGATTCGGATTCAGCCGTAGCGTTGCCTCCAGTTCAGCCGTAGCGGCGGCCGTGTCGTTGCGCTCCATGAAGATCGCGGCAAGATTGTTGTATGCCAGCCATGCATTTGGATTCTTGCGGATGGTGTCGCGCCACAGCGTCTCGTCATCTCGAAACACTCGCGCGTGCTGCAACGTCAGCGCCCCAAGAACGAGAATCAACGCCGCAGATACGGCATAGAGCTCGATCGGTTTTTTTCGCCTTTCGAATGCTCGTGCGACGCCGACACCGGCCAGGGCGAGAGGCCCCATTGCTGCGAGATATTGAAAGTGATCACCGACGAAAGAGTACCGAAAGAAATAAACGTCGAAGAAGCTCAAGACCGGAAAGAGTGAAACGACGAAATATAGTGCCGCGAACAGCACTGCACGCATCGGATTG
>Ga0209382_10005115_pt1 | contig 17144 bp, 18 predicted proteins | sample SoiMetdeltSBSDD5_FD_187599 | JGI IMG/M metagenome (GOLD analysis project Ga0209382, IMG submission 187599) | Bulk soil microbial communities from a Populus tree surrounding site in Tennessee, USA - Soil MetaG P. deltoides SBSDD5 (SPAdes) (version 2) | ecosystem: Environmental > Terrestrial >...
ATGTATTTGCTGTTGTACGAGCCGAAGCGCTCGGCGCGATTGAGGAACCAGCGCTCGAAATCGTCCGAGGCGGCGCGCTGATCGCCGAGGAGATCGTAGACGCCGTTGTCGTCGACGTTCGCGGACTCGCCTTCACGGAGACGCGTGGAGCGGCGCGGTGTGCGCACTTCGAGCGAGCCGTCGAACACGGTCACACGATCGCGGCCGCGTGAGTCGGCTTCGACGGAGTACACCGCTTCGTACTCCGCGACGTAACTCGCGTTGTCGGTGTCGACGCGAACGTGATCGCGGCCGATGTCCGTGCGATGCACCGCAACTTTTCCGTACTTCAACTCGACGACCGTCTCGTTGCCTTCGCCGTCGTACGCGTCGAGGATCGAGCGGAAGTGCAGTGAAGACGCGCGGTCGATCCCGATGATGTTGCCGTCCGAGAGTCGAACCTCGGCGCGGCCGCGGCGGGCCGTCACGACTTCATCGCCCGGGTAGATGGGAAGGTTGCGATGCGCTTCGATCTCGCGCCCGTCTTCGCCGGAACGAACGACGGTGCCGCCGTCGTCATACGAGAGATACGATTGATGGCGGTCGCGATCTTCCTCGTCCGCAAGCACGGGGATCGCGAGCGCGAAGGTGAGAAGGGTGAGCAGAACCGCTTTTTTCATGAAACTCTCCTGCAATCCGGACAGCTGCGGTTGCGGTCGACATGCCACGCCACGGATGAGTATTCCGCGTTTGTTTTGTATGGGTTAGCCGCTGAGTGCGATGGCGCTGTGTCCTCATGTGGGGAGCCCGCGTCCACTTTGGAGTGCGGAGGCAACGCCTCCGCTTTCGAATCGCGTGAATTGGAAAGCGGAGGCGCTGCCTCCGCACTCCATAGTCCTACGTCCCGAATGCCAAACGGTTCGCAAGGATCGACGGCAATCCCGCCTTCAGAATCGACGCCTGCGTTTTCTCCACGTCGTAGTCGACGCGCAGGAACTGCACGGTGCGCTTGTCGGTGTCGAGAATCAGACATGCGGCGGCGGGATTGCGGTCGCGTGGCTGGCCGACCGAGCCAGGGTTGATCAGGTATCGCTGGTTCGGGTCGAGCTTCACCGTCGCCTCTTCGCGCACGGCGAAGCCGCGCACGTTCTGATCGGCGTCGATTGAAAAGACCGCCGGCAGGTGCGTGTGGCCGTACAAGATGAGCGGCGCGTCGAACAGCGCGAGGATCTGCGCCGCGTGATGCACGTTGAACACGTATTCGTCCTCGTCGTAAGGCGAGCCGTGACAGAGCATCACGCCGCGGTGCATGACCGGACCGACGGTGAGGTCGCGCAGGAATCGGCGGTTCGGCGCGCTGAGATGCTCGCGCGTCCAGAGCGCCGCGGCCTTCGCCGCCTGATTGAAGCCATTCGCGTCGTCGAGTCCCGACGCGACGCGATCGTGATTGCCGCGGATGTACACCTTGCGGCCCTTCATCGTCCGCATCGAGTCGAGCACGTGATTCGGTTGCGCGCCGTAGCCGACGAAATCGCCGAGGCAGACCACGACTTCGTACTTCTTGCGTTGCACGCGCTTCATCACGCTGCGCAGCGCCTCGGCGTTCGCGTGGAGATCGCTGACGACCAGCGCCCTCACGCGCGCCTCCCCGACCAGGACGAGCGCCGCGTGGCGTCGAGCACATTCTTCGGCAGCTCGAGCACGAGCCGCTCCACGATCTCCGACGGCGTCTCTTCTTCGCGGATGTCGATGGTCAGGTCGGACATGCGGTAGTAGCGGATGCGACTGGTGTACAACTCGTGGGTGGAGACGTCATCGCGAAACAGCGGGCGATCGTCCTTCACGCCGACGCGCGCCCGCAAGAGCGAGTACGGTGCGGAGAGATACACGCTCAGTCCCTCGGACTGGATGAACTGAATGTTCTCGTCGAACGTGAACGTTCCGCCGCCGGTGGCGATCACCGCGGACTCCAGATGGCGCGTCGAACGAAGCAGATCGCGCTCGCGCTTGCGGAAGTACGGCTCGCCTTTCTGCGCGAACATCTCCTTGATCGACGTCTTCTCCGCCGATTCGATCAACTCGTCGAGATCGAAAAACGGCGCGTCGAGACGCTGAGCGAGCTCCCGGCCAATGGTCGTTTTGCCGGAGCCCATGAAACCGACCAGGTAGATCTTCATTGCCGAAGTGGATTGAGGGTACTACAGGCTGAACTTGTCCATGAAGCGCGTGGAGATGTCGCCTCGAATGAACTGCTCGTTCAGGAGGATGGCCCGATGGAGGGGGATGGTCGTTTTCACGCCCTCGACGACGAACTGTTCGAGGGCGCGACGGGCGCGCGCGATCGTCTCCATGCGGTCTTTGCCGCGGACGATCAGCTTCGCGAGCAGCGAGTCGTAGTGCGGGGGCACGTGGTAGTCGCGGTAGATGTGCGTGTCGACGCGCACGCCCGGGCCGCCCGGGAGATGGAGCTCGCGGATCTTCCCCGGATTGGGCGCGAACGTGACCGGATCCTCCGCGTTCACGCGGAACTCCATGGCGTGGCCGCGCAGGCGGAAGTCGCCGAGCGGCACCGACAGCGGCTCGCCCGCGGCGACACGGATCTGTTCCTTCACGAGATCGATGCCCGTGACTTCCTCCGTCACCGGGTGCTCGACCTGGATGCGGGTGTTCATCTCCATGAAATAGAACTCGCCGTCCTGGAAGAGGAACTCGATCGTGCCGGCGTTGACGTAGTTCACGGATTGGCAGAGCCGAACCGCGGCCTCGGACATCCGCCGGCGCAAATCATCGGTCAGCGCGGGAGACGGCGACTCTTCGATCAGCTTCTGGTGACGGCGCTGAATCGAGCACTCGCGTTCGCCGAGGGCGACGATGCGGCCGTGAGTGTCGCCGAAGACCTGGATCTCGATGTGGCGAGGACGCTCGAGATACTTCTCGAGGTAGACGTCCGGCACGCCGAAGGCGCGCTCCGCTTCGTTGCGCGCGGTCTCGAACTGCGTCTGCAGATCGTCCTCTTCCCAGCAGATGCGCATGCCGCGTCCGCCGCCGCCCGCGGCGGCTTTCAGAATCACCGGGAATCCGATCGTCCTGGCGACGTCGAGCGCTTCCTCCGGAGTCTTCACCGCGCCTTCGCTGCCGGGGATGATCGGCACGCCGGCGTTCTTCGCCGTCTCACGCGCTCGGGCTTTGTCGCCCATCAGGCGAATCGATTCGGCCGTCGGTCCGATGAAGGTCATGCGGCATTCGCCTACGATCTCCGCGAAGTGCGGATTCTCGGAGAGAAAGCCGTAGCCGGGATGGATCGCGTCCGCGCCGGTGATCTCGGCCGCGGCGATGATGCTCGAGATGGAGAGGTAGCTCTGCTTCGAAGCGGCCGGACCGATGCAGACGTCGTCGTCCGCGTAGCGGACATGGAGCGAGTCGCGGTCGGCCTCGGAATGGACGGCCACGGTCTTCAGGCCCATTTCCTTGCACGCGGCGATGACGCGCAGAGCAATCTCGCCGCGATTGGCAATCAGGATCTTCGAGAACATGCGCGGCGGACTATACCTTGACCGCGAACAGCTTCTCGCCGTACTCCACGGGCTGGCCGTTCGAAGGGTAGATCTTGGCGATGACGCCGTCGATGTCCGATTCGATCTCGTTCATCAGCTTCATCGCCTCGATGATGCAGAGGACTTTGCCTTTGGTGATGCGGTCGCCGACGTTGACGAACGGCCCGGACTCGGGGCTCGGCGAGCGGTAGAACGTGCCGACGATCGGCGAGGTGATGACGTGCAGGCCCGCTTCCGCTTCGGCATCGGCTTTCGCCTTCTCCTCCGCCTTCGTCGGCTGCGGCGCGGAGGGCAGCAGGAGCGGCGGTGCGCTCTCGCTCTTCATCTCGCCGACATGGATCAACCGCGACGGCGAGGACTTTCCCTCGATCCTTACTTTGGTGCCCGACTGCTCGATCTCGACGGAAGAGATGCCGCTTTCGGCGATCTTGTCGATGAGCTCCAGGATCTCTTGAAATTTCAAATCGCTACCTCTCTCAGATCAACTCGTCGCGAAGCAAATACTTCGCTCTGGACAGCTCGAACCGCGCGCGGCCGTAGTTTCCGTCGGGCTTCAGCACGAGCAGGATGTAGTACTCGGGCGTGACCTCGGAGAGAAACGTGACGAATTTCTCCGTCACGAGCGAGAACTGCAGCACCTCGCCCGTGTCCAGCTCCGTGTTCGCGTGGCGGATCGATTTGATGAACGTTCCGAACTCGGCGCCGAGGACGTCGAGAGGGACTTCGCGGCTGCCGACGGTTTCGACGGCGATTCCGTCGAGACCGATGAGACTCGCGGCCATCGCGCCTTCGATGCGGTCGCGAAGACCCGACAGCACGTCTCTAAACACGCCCCACCTCTTTCGCCGCGACCTTCGTGAGCCAGCGCTCGAGGCGCTCGATCTTCGGGTTCACGCGCGGGGTGAGCGCGTCGAGCTTCGCGCGCACTTCCGCGTTCTCCGGCTCGCGCGCGAGGATGTTCTCGTAGATGTGTTGCGCATCGTGCACGAGCCCCTGGCGTTCGTAGAGATCCGCCATGGTCAACGTGTTCGCGACGTCTTCGGCCGGCGGCGTCGGCTCGGCGACGACGGGCGCGAAGACATCGGCTTCGTCTTCGAGCGGCGCCGGCGGCGCGGGCAGCTCCGCTGCGAGCGGTGCCGAGGCGATGTGCATTCCACTCGGCTGCTCGATCTCGAACGCCGCGACGGTCGCGCTTTCGACAGGCTCCTCGAATGGACTCTCGTCATGCCCGGCGAGCATCGGCTCGACGTCGCCCGTGGCCATCGCTTCTTCGAAGGGAGGCGTGGTCTTGTCGAAAGGGGAATCTTCGAAGAACGCGGTCTCCGCGGCCGACGGTTCGGAAACGACCTCCGGATGCAGTTCCCGATCGAGGCGCTCGATGGTGTTCTTCAACTCCTCGTCGCCGGGCATCAGCGCGTGGACGAGCTTGTACTTCTTGAGCGCTTCGAGGGTGTCGCCCAGGCTGAGGTACGAATCGGCGAGCAGGCGGGCGGCGACGACGTTGCCGGGATCGAGCTGCATCGCTTTCGACAGCGCTTCGACGGCGGCGCCGTCGTTCTTCTGGTCGCGCAGCACGCGGCCGAGGCTCACCCACGCAGCGAGATAGGCGGGATAGACCTCGAGGCCGGAGCGGAGGATCTGTTCGGACTCCGCGAAGTTGCCCCCTTTGCGGAGCTCCTCGGCGAGTTGATAGAAGAGTCGACTCCTCGGATCCGTCTTCAGTCGGAACCTTAGCTCTTCGATCTTTGCATTCGTCGCCGGTTGCGCCATTGCGGACCTGATTCTAACTGCACCAGACGCGAACCGCCCCGCGAAGGGGGCGGTTCGTGGGAATCGATGCCTCGAGAGCTATGTGCCGTTACCTTCCACACAGACCGTGGTGTCGCCGGCAGTAGTAAAGAAGTTGATATCGGAACTGAAGGGGCCGGGAGCTGCGGGATCGACAGTAACCGTAAAGTTTCGCGACGCCCCTGCCGCAATGGTCGCGCTAGCAGGACTGATATTGACGGTCGTGGTATTCACCGAGTTCGTCGCCGTCACGCTCGTAACGGTCAGCGACTGGCCTCCCGCCGGTGCGCTGTTCGTCACTGTAATCGTCGCGTTACCCGTGACTACGCCCGCAGCGACCGTATTGGGAACCTGCGCACACGCGCCACCGCTCGCCGGTGTCGTCGTGAGAACCGCAGGCGGCAGGACGCAACTCGGATCGGCCGGATTGACGGTCAATGCCTCTTCGACTGTGTCTTCGCAACTCTCCGCGGCCGGCGCATAGACGACGTCGAGATTCAACGGGGTCAGACGACTTCCGCCCGTCGGGCAATCCTCGGTTTGGAACACGAAATTCGTCGGAAGAGGCAGCGTGAACGTGGTCGTGCCGTTGCCGTTGTCGACTGCGCTGATCGGGAAGACTGTTTTCGTTCCGATTCGGAACCGTGTTGCACCACCGACCGGGTTTGCGACCGTCACGGCGATGGACGTTTCGACGCCTTGTGTAACGGTGCTCGGATTGATCGCGATGATCGCCGGCTCGAGCACATCGAATACGAATGTCGGACCGTCGGCGGAATCGCCGTTGTCGATGTTCGTGACGACGATCGGCCCTTGGATGTCCTGACCGCAATCCGTAACCGCGATGGCCGGGGTGATGGCGACGATCTTCGTGCCAGTGACGGAAATCTGCGTAAGACCGATATCGCCCTGATCGGTGCGAACGACCACGACGAGCGGTGACACGAAGCCGATGCCTTCGATGGTCACGCGCGTTCCACCGGCGGTCGAACCGCCGCCCGGGCCGGCGGCAATGATCTGCATCGCCGCTTTGTAGTGGAAGCCGGCGCCCATCGAGTCCTCGGTCTGCGAGTTGATGTTGCGCACGACGACCGTGACCGGCCCGGTGATCGGGCCCTGGCCATTGGGATCCGTATCGCGTCCCGCCGGCGTCTCGACGCTGATGCGGTCGTACAGCACGTTCAGGACCTTTGCTTCGGCGGTGTTGAACAGAACCTGCACCGGCTCCTGGAAGCCGTCGCCGAAGATCGTGACGCGCGTGCCGCCGGTCACGGGACCGGAATTCGGCGAGATCGTCGAGATCCGCGGCGTGAGTATTTCGTTGCGGAAGGTGAATGCGGCCGAGGCTTCGACTCGCTGCTCGCCTGCCGAGCCGGCCTGGGTGAGCACGATGATGTCGGCGGTGAGCTGCTGCCCCACGGCGATGTTGACCGGCGGCGTGATGACTTCGATGAGCGTCGCCGATACCGACTGCACGGATGCTTCGACGGCCGTCGCGCCGCCCGTGTCGAACAGCACGCGCACGGGCGCGTTGAAATTCGTACCGGTGATGCGGATGACCTCACCGCCCTGCGGACGTCCGATCGTCGGACTGACCGAGGTGATCGAAGGAGTGGTGTTGGGAGGAGGCGGAGTGACCGGGCGCGCCACGAAGGTCACGTCGGTCGTGCGGGTCACGTTGTTCACCGTCACGGTCACGCGGACGAGTCCTGCCGAACCGGAAGTCAGCGTCACGGTGGCCACACCGTTCGTCGTCGTCTTGAGCACCGACGTGCCGCCGCCGTCGAGCGTGCCCGCGCTGGTGGAGAACTCGACGGCGGTGCCGTTCGGCACGGGCTGACCGTTGTTCGTCACGGTCGCCGTGATCGTGACCGTCGAGTCGACGAGCGGATTCGCGTTCGAGGTCGTCACGACCACGTTCACACCCGTCGGCGGCGGTAACGGATTGCCGCCGCCTGGAGGCGGAGCGGTCGGAGACTCACCTTTGCACGCGGCGAAAAGAAGAAGGACCGCAATCAACACGATCCACGATTTCCGCTCTCTGAACCTTTTCATGGTCGAACCCCCATCCAGCGACCGCTGCGCTCCCGGAAATCCGGACAGCACCTCAGAAGCACCCTCCACAGCCGTAGCAGAAGTCCAGCGGGAAGCGCGTGGCGTCGTATACATTCGAGCCGCCGAGCGTTTCACCGAAGAACTCCATGATCACGTCCATTTTCACAATCGGCCGGCCCGTGTCCGGATCGCGCCCGCCGTTTTGCGGCAGCAGCGCCGCGAACGGTGCCTGAACCACCGCGTCCGGCTCGATCACGAGAAACTCCTCGATCGTGGAGTCCTCCCCGGGCGCGATGAGTGTGTCCATCGAGCGGACGAACGACGCGGGCACCAGCTTTCCGCCGTCGGTTCGTTGATACGAGACACGGTAGCGCGTCACTCGCACCTGCATGGCGGTGCCGCTGATGTCAGAGCGCTTGGGAAACACTTGCAGGTTGATCGTCCCGATGTTTTCCTGGCAGTCCGGATCGGCCGCGGCGATCGTCGGATTCAGCTCGAGGATCTGAAGATTCTGCGTCGTCGTGACGACCAGTTCCACCGGAGCGGCGCTGTCGGTCAGCTCGCCGCTGCAGCCGAAAAACGCCGCTGCCAGCGCAAGCACCGTAATGTTGAATATCGTTTTGATGGTTCTCATACGCCCTCCCGGCTCATCCTCTCACGATGCGTGGGGTGATGAAGATGAGCAACTCGTCATGCGCCGTGCTGACTGTGTGAGTTTTGAACAGCTCTCCGATGATCGGAATGTTGTGCAGGATCGGAACGCGACTCTGGCCGCGGCTGTCGCGAGTCGTGAAGATCCCCGCGATGACCGCCGTGCCTCCGTCGCGGACCATCAGCCGCGTGCGCGCCTGACGGGTCGTGAGCGGCGTGCCGGCCGCGCCCTGGAAGGCGAGACCTTCTGCGGGCTCGTTCTTCTGCACCGAGATGTCCATGATCACCGTTCCCGCCTCGGTGATCTGCGGGATCACCGACAGCCGAAGCGTCGCGTCGAGATAGGTCACGGTGGTCGTGAAGTTGATGCGCGTCTGATAGGGGATCTGGAAACCGCTCTGGATTTCCGCGGGCGTGTTGTCCTGAGTGGTCACGCGCGGCGCGGAGATGACTTTGATGTAGCCCGCCGTTTCCGCGGCGCGCAGCGTGACGTCGAGGTCGAAGACCCCGAGGACGTCGAGGAAGTTCAGCGTGAGCACCGGAGCCGCTGCGCCGCCGAAGTTGAACGGACCGCCGCGGAAGCCAACCCGGTTCGGAAACACCAGTCCCGTACCGGTGCCGAGCGCCGGATCCAGCGTGCCGCCGAAGTCCCAGTCGACGCCCCACTCCTGGGCGAACGTGCGCGCGCTCTCCACGATGCGCGCCTCGATCATCACCTGCCGCGTCGGGATGTCGATCGTGGCGATGAGGTTCTGCATGGTCTGCAGATAGACCGGCACTTCGGAGACCACGAGCTGGTTCGTGCGCGCGTCGACGATGATCTGCGCGCGCACCGAGGCGATGCCACGGAGGAGTGAGGCTACATCGTTCGCGCGGGCATACGAGAGCTTGAAGCTGAGCGTCGTCAGCGGAACGTTCAACCGTTCCGCTTCCGCCAGAGCGCGCGCGGCCTGCACCTCGGCCGCCAGGCGGTCGAGATAGCCGATGCGCATCACGTTGCCTTCGAGGACATACGTGAGGTTGTTCTGCCGCAGGATCAGATCGAGCGCCTGATCCCACGGAACGTCGACGAAGTCGACGGTCACCGATCCGCTGACGCCCGGGTCGACGGCGATGTTGAGGCCCGTCAGCTCGGCGAAGGTGCGGACGACGTCTTTGATGTCCGCATCCTTCAGATTCAGCGAGAGAGGCTCGCCGTTGAACACGCGCGGTCCGCCGCTGAGCGTCCGCGACGTGGAGAGAGTCTGAGGCTGCGTCGTCGGCTGCTGTTGCGCGGCGAAGACGTCTTCGGGACGGACCGGCGGCTCCTGGTCCTCCGGGGCGTTGATGACCTTGCGCGCGCCTCTCGACGCCTGCGGCCGATTCGACGCCGCTGGCTCCGGCATCTTCCAGGTGCTCGCGTTCTCCGCGATCGTCGGCACGCTCGCCGGAACTTCCTGGATGACGATTGGCTTCTTCACCGGAGCGGCTTGCACCGGCGGCGGCTGCGGTGCCGGCGCGGGCTCCACTTCGGCAATCTTCACGGATACAGGCTCGGGCTTCATGGGCGCCGGTGTTTCGGCGAGGTGCGCGGTTGGCGTCGCGGCGAACGTGACCCGCAGCGTGTCGCCGGCGGGCTGGATCTGCCACTCGGTGTTGTGCGCGAGGTCGATGACCACGCGCGCGACGGTCGGCTGGAACTGCGCCACGCGCACGCGCTTCACGACGTCGTCATCGACGTCGACGTTGTTTTTCGCGGCCGCGTTCTTCACGCCATCGAGATCGATCACGAGACGCGACGGGCTTTCGAGACGGAACGCTTTGTACTTCAGCGCTCCGTCGGCGGAGATGCGGACTTCGACTTCACCGTTGCTGGTCGTCGCACCGATGCGCTTGACCGCACGTGCGCGAGGAAGAGTGACTTCGTCGGCGACGGTCATCGGCTCTTCCACGACTTCCGCCGGTGCTTCCGCAACCGGCGCAGGTTTTTCGACGATCGTCGCTTCAGGCTGCGAATCCACGGGCGGAGCGAGAGGAACGACGGCCGGGAGCACGTCGACGGTCGAGGCCACGTTTTCGATGGGGACGGCGGACGCCGGTACGCTGATCACCACGGAATTCTCGCCAGCGGTGATTTCGGGAACGATCGAGTCGGCGAAGCGGAAAGTGACTCGCGTGAGTCGCGTGCCCATCTCTACGACTTCATCCGCGGAGATCGAGGCGACGGCGGGAGGCAGCGTGGACGGGACGACGGCCGCCGCATCGCGGCTGGTGCCGGTCAGATCGATGACGAACACTCCGGGCGAAGGGCTGTAAGAGGTGTACGCCGGTGCACCGCTGGTGCGGAGGACGACCTGGGAGCCGTCGACTTCGACGGCGCTCAGAATGATCGCGCCCGGGACAGCCGCGTTGACAGGCGGCTTTTCGGCCTTGCGCGACCCCCAGAGGCGCGCGTCAGCCGTGCCGACGCTCACCAACAGCACGCCGCCGATCAGCAGGATTCGCTTGGCTCTTCTCATACTTCCCACCTTCACCATCTCGCCCTCCACTCGCAGCCCAATGACCTGCGCCGCCTCCTACTTCTTCGTGCCGGTCGGCGACAGATCCTTCACGACCTCGCGGTACCGTTCGATGCGAGTCGGATCGTTGACTTCCTGCCGGAACACCACGGACGTCGGGGTAATGCGGACCACCTCACCGTCGAGGACCTTGTCGCCCACCTTGATGGTGTAACCCTTGTTGTCGGGACCGTTGATCATCGCCGTCAGTCCCGCACGTGTTTTGAAAATGCCCTGGAGCTTCATCTCGTCGATGAGGAATCCGGGCACGCCGGCCGGACGCTGCCCCGGCTCGAGCTTCGGTGTCGGTCCGATGAGGGACCGGAACGGATCGCGACGGCCCTGCGGATCGTAGCGATACGCGTCCGTCGTCGTCGGCTCTTCGAGAATCTCCTCGAGCGACCGCTGCACGTCCGTCGAGGTGGACGTCGTGTCCGTCGCCGTCGTCGTGGTCGTCGTGCTCGGAGTCTGGGCCACGACCGTCGCCACGGCGGCGACGACCATCAGGAGGGAGATGCCGATGTTGCGAATCTTCACCATCGCTTCTCCTAGTTCCCACCCGGCTTTGCTTCCGTCGACGCCGGTGCGTCCTTCGGCTCGACGTATACGAACGTCTTCGCGGTGAACTGCGACGAAATCGTCTTCGTCTCCTGCGACCCGAGGGCAGTGATGCTGATGTTCTCCACGTTCATGATTCGCGAGAAGTTGCCCAGGCGATTGAACAGGATCGCCAGGTCGTGGTAGCGGCCGTCCACGGCAACCGCGATCGGCCACTCGACGTACGGGTCGCTCGACGGTGCGCCGAGCGGCGGGAACGAGAGGCGATGCAGCGTGAACTCACCCTGATCCACGAGCGACTTGATCTTCTTGATGATCTCTTCGGTGTTGCGCGTCGAGGGAAGGATGCGGCGGAGCTTCTCGAGCTCGAGCTCGAGGCGCTTCACTTCCTCGCGGAACTGCGGAAGCTTCTGCTCGGCCGCGCGACCCTGCTGGATCTTCCGGTCCAGCTCGACGATCTGCCCATCGGCTTTCGCGATGTCCTGCTTGATGTCCTTCACGAGGAAGGACTCGACCGCGTAGATCATGCCGATGGCAAGGAGGATCCCGACGATCAGGCCCACCCACCACGGTTTATCGTCCAGCGTCAACGCCATCGAGTTCTCCTGCCTGGTACTTCGCTACTGCGTCGTGGTCGCGGTCGTCGTCGCCGCGGCCGTACCTTCCACACCTTTCGGCGCATACGAGAAAGCAAAGGTCATATCGAACGAATAGACGACGGGCGTCCCCGAGACCTGCGCCATCGTCCCCAACTGCGGCTCTTCGAAATACGGATCCTTCTTCACGTTCTCCACGAACAGCGCGATCGCGTTCGGATTGAGACCGCGGCCGGAGAGCGAGATGCGGCCTCCGGTGATGTCCATGCGGTCCAGCCAGACCAGATCGGGGAGGTCGCGGCTGATCTGATCCATGATCCGCACGGGCCCCTTCTGGTTCTGCTTGAGCTGATTGATCAGATCGATGCGCTGCTGGAGGCTGTCCTTGCGCTTCTGGTAGTCCTCGACTTCCTTGATGATCGCCTCGAGCTTCTTCGCCTCGAGCGTGCGCTGTTCGACGGTGTTCTCCCGTTCGTCGAGCGTGCGCTTGGTGAGGAACCAGTAGCCCAGCGCGGCGAGAGCGCCGAGCACGAGCAATGCGAGGATGAGGATGTTGTTGATGTTGGACGCTCCGGGACCCGCAGCAGCAGACGTGACCGTCGGAGCGGCACCCGCTCCGCGAACCGCCCGCCCTTCCCGCACCAGATTGATCTTGATCAAGCGTCCCCCAACTTCCTGATGGCGAGTCCAACTGCGATCGCCATGCTCGGCGCAATCTCCGCGAGTTCCTCGGGGTTGAATTGGCTCTCGTCGACGTTGACTTTCCGGAAGGGGTCCATGATCGACACCGGGATGCCGAACTTGTCGCGGAGAATCGCGTCGAGGTTCAGCACGCCCGAGCCGCCGCCGGCGAGAACGATCTCGTCGACGCGCTCGGCACCCGAAGTCGCCGTGAAGAAGTCGAGGGTCTTGCGCAGCTCGCCCGCGAAATCCTCGGATACGGAGTTGAGGATCGGGATGACCTGCTGGATGGTGTAGTCCGCGACCGGCTTGCCGCGCTTGAGCTCCTCGGCCTGCTCGAACGAGAGGCTGAGCTCGCGCTGGATCGCGTCCGTGTACTGGTTGCCGCCGAAGGTGATGTCGCGCCAGAACATCGAGGTCGCGCCCGACAGGACGTTCACGTTCGTCACCGAGGCACCGACGTTGACGAGCGCGAGCACGCGTCCGTCTTCGACTTCGTAGTTGACCTCGTAGCAGTTCTGCAGCGCGAACGCATCGACGTCCACCAGCACAGGCATCTTGCCCGTCTGGCTGATCACCGAGGTGTAGTCGTTGATCTTTTCTTTCTTCACCGCCACCAGGATCACGTCGATGTTGTCGCCGGACCCGGGCGTGGAGAGAGGGACGTAGTCGAGATTCACGTCGTTGATGTCGAAGGGGATGTATTGCTCAGCTTCCCACTGGATCGACTCGGCCAGCTCTTCGGGCGACATGGCCGGAAGGGTGATCTTCTTGATGATCACGGAGTGGCCGGAGAGGGAGGTGGCGTAGTTGGAATTCTTGACGGTTTGCTCGGTGTTCAGCCGCTGGATCGTCTCGACCACCATGGAGGAATCCATGATGGAACCGTCGACGATGGCCTCGGGTGACAGACGCTCCGTCCCGAGCTTGACGAGCGAATAGTTTCCGCCCTTCTTGTCCTTCAGCTCAACCAGTTTGATCGCAGAAGAGCCGATATCCAGGCCAACGACATTTTTGCTCTTTGAGAAGAACACCGCTCACCCCACTCCGTCTCACTCACTTCTCACAGGCACCGGGGATGTGAAGAAAGGTGAAGCGAAATTACAACGTTTAATTTTTGGTGTCAACTCTACAGGAATTGGATAAGTGGTTCGATTTCGCGGCTTTGCGCGGCGTTCTCCGCCGTAACGGGTTGCGCGGATTCGGGTCGATGTTAGAATCCACGCCTTTCTATTTCGAGGGAGTCAAACAATGGCAAAGATGTGCGAAGTCTGCGGCAAGGCCCCCGTGTTCGGTAACCGGGTCAGCCACGCCCACAACGTGTCCAGCCGTCGCTGGATGCCGAATCTGCAGAGCGTCCGCGTGATGGTCGGCTCGGCCGTCAAGCGCATGCAGGTCTGCACCCGCTGCATCCGTTCCGGCTCGATCAAAAAAGCCGCGCGATAAGTGGAGAGGCGGGCTGAGGCCCGCCGCTTCACCTCTTTGAAATGAACGAGTTGCGTGTCGCGCGGATCCTCTCCGTGGCGCTGCATCCGTTCGTCATCGGTCCCCTCACCGCCGCCCTCGCCACACGCAACTGGCGCTGGGCAACAGCCATCGCGGCGACCATCGTTCTTCCCCTCATTTTCGTCCTCATCCGCAGGACTAGCCGCGGCACCTGGAGCGACTTCGACGTGTCGCGTCGCGAGCAACGTTCCGGCCTCTACTACGTCGCCATTCCGCTCGTCATCGTGGCCGCGATCGTGGTCGGATGGCTGGGCGCGCCAACGTCGTTTCTGCGGTCTTTCCTCGCCATCGGATTCATGTTCGCCGCCGGCCTGCTCGGCAACCGATTTCTCAAAATTTCGATGCACATGATGTTCGGGGCGTTCTGCACCGTCGTGATCTACCGGGTCTACCCGTCGTCGCTTTTCTTGACATTGCCCCTTGTCGCCGCCCTCGCGTGGTCGCGATGGAGGCTCGAGCGGCACACGCCGGCCGAGATCGCCGTCGGTCTTCTGCTCGGCACGGCGGCGGGCATCTACACCATTCTTTGAACGGCGCGCGCACATCCCCAAGCGAGCGTGAAACCGGCGCCGCCATGACCGTAGTTGTGGATCACGCGCCCCTCGCGCTCCAGCCGCACCTGCGGTCGCACGGGACGGATCCCGTGGCGCACGCCGCGAATCTCGCCGCTGATCTCCGGCACGACCGCGCGGCAGCGCGCGACGATCGCCTCGATGTCCGCGTCGGTTGGCGGAACGTTGGCGTCGTAGCCGCCGAGGACGCAGTCGTTCGTGCGTGGGATCACGTACATCAGCGGCTCGTCCGGATGCGCGATCGCACGTTCGAGCGAAGGGCGATCGACCAGCACCGCCACACCGTAGCCGGGAACGAGCAACTCATCACCGCACAGCGCACGCGCGCCGAACCCCGCGCAGTTCACGATGAGGTCCTCCGTCAACTCTTCGAACGTGTGCACCTCGCGTTGCACAATCGTTCCCTTAAAACGCGAACGGAGGTACGGCAGGTAGCGCGTCGTGTCCATCAGCGGCACGCGCATCACACTTTCGCCGGTCACTTCGAAGTCGATCAACGATACGCCGGCGGCCGGCTCGCTGCAGAGGCGCTCGAGCATCTCGCGCGTTTCGTTGGCCCAGGCGTCGAGCTCCGCGCCGGCGACGTGATACGGATACCAGATCGCCGCGGCCGCGTGCGAGGTCGTGCCTTCAATGTCCTTCGCGAGGATCGTGACGTCGTGTCCCGCTTCCGCGAGCACCACGCCGCACGTGAGTCCGGAGACGCCGGCGCCGATCACGGCAATGCGCATCGACGGTTAGACTACCAGCATGAGCACGACACGATTGGAAGCCTTCAGCGACGGGGTGATCGCGATCCTGATCACGATCATGGTGCTGGAGCTCAAGGTGCCGCACGGCAATGACTGGCAGTCGCTCCAACGGCCGGTTTTCACGCTGCTTCTGTACGCACTCAGCTTCATCTACCTCGGAATTTACTGGAACAACCATCACCACATGTTCCACGCAACCAGTCACGTGAGCGGCGGCATCCTGTGGGCAAATCTCCATCTGTTGTTCTGGCTTTCGCTCGTGCCGTTCGCCACGACCTGGATGGGCGAGCACCACTTCACGTCTTTGCCGACGGCAATCTACGGCATCGTGCTGCTCGCTGCCGCGATCGCCTACTACATCCTCCAGACGGCGATCATCCGGAAGGAAGGACCGCGATCGAAACTCGCGCAGGCGGTCGGGAACGACTTCAAGGGAAAGATCTCGCCATTCCTCTACCTCGCCGCGATCCTCCTCGCGTTCGTCCAGCCACTGATCGCCGACGGCGTCTACGTGCTCGTCGCGCTCATGTGGCTCGTTCCGGACAAGAGAATCGAGTCGCGCCTGGCGCAGCAGGACTGAGCGATCAAGCCGTCGCGTGGCGGATGTTGTACTTGCGATCGACGCGCGTCACACCGTCCACGCTGCTCAGCGAGCGCGTCACCTTCTCCAGGTGCTTGAGGTCCGCGATCTCGAGGACCAGCTCCACGGTCGCCTTGCCGTCGCCGGTGCGCGTTTCCATCTGGCGGATGTTGGTCTTGAGATTCGCAATCGTCGAGATCACGCGGGCGAGGATGCCCTGGCGGTCTTCCATGACGATCTCGAGCTCGACCTGGAACTGCGACTGGCGCTGGTCGGCCCACTCGACACCGATCTCGCGGTCGGGGTTGAACATCAGGTTCTTCACGTTCGGACAGTTCGCGCTGTGCACGGCCACGCCCTTGCCGCGCGTCACGTAGCCGACGATTGGCTCGCCCGGAAGCGGGTTGCAGCACTTGGCGAGATACGTCAGCAGATCGTCGTAGCCCTTGACCTTGATCGTCGCCGAGGATGAGAACGGGAAGATCCTCCGGACCGCCTGCTGGATGACTCCCGGCTGCTCGGTCGCCGGTCCCTTCTCCTTCTGCTCGTCGGTCGCGAACCGCTCGACGATCGAGCGCGCGGCGATCTTGCCGTAGCCGACGTCGGCGTAGAGATCGTCGAGCCGCGGCAGGCTGTGCTCGGACAGCACGCCGTCGAGCGCGTTCTCCGCGATCAGCTTGCGCCACTGCACCTTGTAGCGTTTGGCCTCGCGCTCGATCAGCTTGCGTCCCAGTTCGATCGAGCGGTGCTTCTGCTCCGTGTTCAGCCAGTGCCGGATCTTGTGCTTCGCGCGCGAGGTCGCGACCATGTTGATCCACTCGCGGCTGGGCGACTGCGTGGGGCTGGTGACGATCTCGACGATGTCGCCGTTCTTCAGGTGCGTGCGGAGCGGAACGAGCTTGCCGTTCACGCGCGCGCCGACGCAGTGGCTGCCGACGTCGGTGTGGATGCGGAACGCGAAATCCAGCGGCGTCGCGCCGCGCGGAAACGCGAACACGTCGCCTTTCGGCGTGAAGGTGTAGACCTCGTCGGGATAGAGATCGATCTTGAGCGAGTTGAGAAAAACGCGCGGGTCCTTGATCTCGTGCTGCCACTCGACGACCTGCCGCAGCCAGAGGAAGTTCTGATCGTCGGGATGAGCGCCGACGCGGCCTTCCTTGTATTTCCAGTGCGCGGCGATGCCCTGCTCGGCGATGAGCTCCATCTCCCGCGTGCGGATCTGCACCTCGAACGGCTGGCCTTTTTCGGCCACGACGGTCGTATGCAGCGACTGATAGAAGTTCGGCTTCGGCATGGCGATGTAGTCCTTGATCCGTCCAGGGACGGGACGCCACA
>Ga0209382_10005118_pt1 | contig 17140 bp, 12 predicted proteins | sample SoiMetdeltSBSDD5_FD_187599 | JGI IMG/M metagenome (GOLD analysis project Ga0209382, IMG submission 187599) | Bulk soil microbial communities from a Populus tree surrounding site in Tennessee, USA - Soil MetaG P. deltoides SBSDD5 (SPAdes) (version 2) | ecosystem: Environmental > Terrestrial >...
TCGGCGCCACCGCGCCGAGTGCGACGCGCGCCTTCTCGCACCGCTCGCCCGCCGCGTCGAGCGTGACCGTAGCCGCCACGCACACGACGGAGATTTCCATGGCGCGCCGACGGCCGGCTTTCAGGAAGGCACTGGCCGAGCGCTCGGGCGGCGACGCAAAGCGGACGGCGGTGACGAGTTCGCCGGGCCGCCGCGTCGTCCGGCCCGGGCCGACGAGGAATTCCTCGAGCGCGACCCTGCGCTCACCGTCGGCACCGACGCAGACAACCGTGGCGTCGAGTGCGAGCAGGACGGGCACGACATCGGCTGCCGGCGAGGCGTTGACCACGTTGCCCACCACCGTCCCGACGTTGCGCACCTGGTGGCCACCCACAACCTCAGCGGCCTCCACGAGCGCGCGCAGTCGGCCCTGGAACGCTGGGAAGCGCTCGATGGCCCGGTGAGTGACAAGAGCGCCGACCTGGATGTCGCCGTTCGCGTCGATGGCGCCGAGGCCAGGCACGCGGTGCAGGCTGACGACGTGCTCGGGCGCGACCGTGCCGCGACGCATTTGAATGATGAGATCGGTCCCTCCGGCGAGGAAGCGGCCGGCGGCGCCGAAGCCTGCGCCCATATCGACGGCCTCGGCGAGCGAGGTAGGCTCGTGGTATTCGAAGCTCACCTGCTGCTCCGTGTGGGCGCCACGCGTCCATTGCGGCCGGGGAGTCGCACTGCCAGCCCGAAGTCGCGCGCCATCACATGGCGGGGCCATAGTGCCTGGAGCTCACGGGCCGCCTGCTGAACGCGTGGAACGAGCTGCGCGAGTCGCGTGAGAGGGAGCCGGAACGACGGCCCGGAGACGGCAATCGCGCCGACCACCACGCCCGCGTGGAGGATCGGCGCGGCGACCGCGCGCCCTCCTTCGTCGAGCTCCCCGTCGGTGATCGCATACCCGTTGCGACGCACGCGGCGAAGCTCGACGAGGAGGCGCGGGCGCGACGTGATCGTGCGCGACGTCACACGTGCGAGGCCCTGCCGACGTATCACTTCCATGGCTTGGGCCTCCGGCAAGCTTGCCAACCACAATTTGCCGCTGGCCGTCGCGTGTGTCGGCGCGACCAGCCCCACGAGCGGCAGGAGACGGAGTGCCTGGCCAGGCCCCTCGGCCTTTGCGACGAACAGCACGTGCTCACCCTCGATCACGGCGAGCTGCACGAGCTCGTCCGTCTCGTCGGCGAGGGCCTGCAGCACCGGCGCGCAGATACCGGAGAAGCCGACTCGCTCGGCGTGGCCGAAGGCGAGGGACAGCAGCCGCCAGCTCAGGTGGAAGAGGCCCGCTGCGTCCCGCCGCACGAACCCCTCGCGCTCCATCGTCGCCATGATCTTGGACAGGCTCGCCTTGCCGTAGCCGAGGTCGCCGCTCAGCCGCGTGAGCGCGACGCCGCCGGGATACTCAGCGCACGCCGTCAGCACACGCATGGCACGCGTCACAGACGCGACGGCGGTTCCGGTGCTCGGTGAGGTGCTCGCCATTTTGGAAACTGGGTTTCCTGAATACTGGCCTGACGGAGCATTGTCAAGTCAGTGTCTGCTCGGCCCCCCGCGGCACCTCGACTTCATCGACGGTTCAGGCGCGGATGCGCGTCGCGCGTTGCGCCTTGCACTTATTCGTCTGACGACTCACGCCGCCTGCCGTACGTATTCGATGATGGAGCCCGCCCAAACCGGAGCTGTCCTCAAACGTGGAGCGTCAAACATCAACGAAATCGAAATGGTCGCCCCAAGGGGATTTGGCAGTGGGACGTGTTCGCCGAGACCGTCGGCGCCGTGCTGGTGGTGAGGGACGGTCACCAACGGCCTGCGCAGCGGGACCGCGGTGCCCAGAGCGATCAGGGGTGGGCGAGCCAGCCTGCGCACCGCGACCAGGCGAGCGGCGTTGCGCGCCGTGTCGGCGAGCGGCGCGTTGCCCGCGACCACCGTGAGCGCCAGGACGTCGAGTTCGGGTGAGCCCCAGGCGAGCAGCAACGCGAGGGCATCGTCGATGCCAGGATCGGTGTCGAGGACCGTCGGAGTCGGCTGACCGCTAATCCTTTCTGCCTTTCGGCCACAGTCGTGCCACCTGACGTCCGATCGCCAATTCCCCGATGTGGTAGGAGTTGTGATCAGCGATGACCAGACAACACCGAAAGAAGGTGTGCTTGCCGGCACTGTTGGGCACCGTCGCGAAGAGATCGCGGGCCGGATCCCGGACGAGCTCGATGATGGCTTCTCGATCCTTGTGAAACTGCGCGAGAGAATGTCGCCACTGGGCTAACGTCGCTCGAGTGCCCTTTCCCGGCCAGTAGCCTTCTGGAAACGGAGGCTCCTCATACGACGTGCTCACCATATAGTCGAGCATGTCCTTCTGCGCCAGGCGTATGTGCTCGATGAGATGCCAAAAGCTGTAGGGAACCCTGGGAAGACGCGAATTGATAGCCGACGTGGGGAACGCCTTGGTCGCCTCAGCAAACGGCATGTGAGCCTGCCCACGCTCGAGGGTCGACACCAGTTGGTCCCGGAGCTCCTTGTCGGCCTCGGCCTGATTCACAGCCATCGCCGTACCCTTCCCTTCCTTATAAATGGATGACGACGTCTTCCTGCGGCCGACAACAGCAGATGAGGACAACACCTGCGGCGGGCGGATCGAGTGGAAGGAGACCTGAGGGCCCTGGCCCGCGAGTCCGACGGGCTCGTGAACTCGGCGCGCAGGTTCAGCGGATATACCCGGCGTCATCGATTCACGCGAGCCAAAGATTTCCTCATGTATGCGGTTGGTGGCGACGCCCCAGGCAACAAGACCAGCGCCCACATCATGACCTACCTTGCGAAGCAAATCGCTACCTCCTCCGGCATCGAGCACTCATCGCTTCCTCTGCCGAAATATCTATCCTGAACCACGTAACACGGGGCGCCGCCGCTTATCGCGGGACCCAGAGGATCGACGAGACTTCGCCGAACTCCCTCCAAAGTTTTCGCCAGGAGTCACCGCCGTCGTCACTGCGGTACAGATAGCCGTAGCGACTGGCTGCGAAGACGGTGTCGGGCGCCGCGGCGGAAAGGCTCACCGTCCACACGGCCGAGTTCGGCTGAGTCGGTAACCCAAGACTCTGCCACGTGGCGCCGGCATCCTTCGAGCGCATCACGGTTCCCACGCGACCCGGTGTGGAATCGCCGAGGGTCAGGAATACAGTGCGCGAGTCGTCGGGCTTCACCGCGATGCCGCGAGGGTAATGCCAGGGAAAGACCTCGCGAGCGTGCGCAGCGTGCCACGTCTTTCCGTCGTCGAGGCTGCGCCACACGTCGTCGTTGACCACGGTGAACACCGCCTTGGGAGGGCCGGCGACGACCAGCACGTTGTGCACGTCTTTGTTGGGAATCTGCCCATTCACGTCGGTCCACGTTTCTCCCCCGTCGGCGCTGTGGCGGACCCCGTCGACCTCGAGCCCGACCCAGACGTGCCGATGATCGGCGGGATCGATGGCGATTCCGGTCGGCCGCGGGATGCCGACATTCGGGCAGTTCTCGGCGATCACGACCGGGAGCCGCTTCCAGCTCTTTGCCCGGTCGCTCGAGCGGTAGATACCAGGCACGCTGGGTGTGCCGGTACCGACGAACATCACGCTCGGATCCACGGGATCGATGGCGATGCTCCACACCATCGAGCCCGACATCGGCGCGTCGAGCAGGCGCCACTGCCCGCCGCCGTCGTCGCTGCAGTAGAGGCCTCGGTCGGTTCCCGCATACACGACGTCCGGAGCGCGGTTGCTGGAGGTCAGCGCCCGCACGATGCAGTCGGAATGCATGCCCTGGCGGACGCTGGCCCGGGTCCAGCTCTCGCCGTCGTCGGGGCTCATCATGACGCCCTGGCCAATGGTCCCCACCAGGATTGATCCGCTCTTGGTCATGGTCGACCTCCTTGGTTACGTCTCCTTCCACTCGGTCCGGGCGCGCTCGCGGAGCTTGACCTTCTGGATCTTGCCAGAGCTGGTCATCGGAAACGCGTCGACGAATGCGACGTGGCGGGGAATCTTGAAGCTCGCCACACGGCCGCGGCAGTGCTCGATCACCTCGCGCTCGGTCAGCGTGCAGCCGGGCGCGAGCTGCACGAAGGCCACCGCCACCTCGGAGAGACGCGCATCGGGCAGCCCGACCACCGCCACCACGTCGATGGCGGGATGGCCCATCAGGAAGGCCTCGACTTCCATGGGATCGACATTTTCCCCGCCGATCTTGAGCATGTCCTTGTAGCGGCCGAGGAACCGCATGTGACCGTCGGAGCGCATGAGGGCCATGTCACCGGTGTGAAACCATCCGTCCTTGTCGATGGCGCGCGCCGTCTCCTCCGGTCGCTTGTAGTAGCCCTGTGTAACCATATAGCCGCGGACGAGGATCTCTCCCGGCACCGTCGTGGGTTGGTCGAGCCCGGTCTCGGGATCGACGATCCGCACCTCGTAGCCGGCGCCGGGGTAGCCGTTGGCCTCCACGCACTGCTCCTCCGTGGAGTCGAGGAAGGAGAAGGTAACTCCGATACCGACCTCGCTCATCCCGAAGCCGGTCATGAGATTGCCGAACGTCTGTCGGGCCCGCCGCGCGATCGGAATGGAGCTCGACATGCCGGTGCCGCAGATGCCTGTACGCACGCTCGACACGTCGCGGGGCTTTCTCTCCTGAGCGTCGAGCAGCTCTTTGTAGTGCGTATCGAACCCGTGGATGATCGTCGCCTTTTCGCTCGTAATGAGATCGAGGGACTGATCGGCGTCGAAGGCCTCGGTGAGAACCTCGCGGGCGCCCCTGATCATCGACATGAGCGGGCCCTCGATGAAGCCGAAGGCGTGAAAGAGCGGCAGGTACATGAGGATCACGTCGTTGACGGTGATGCCCATGCGGTCGGCGTGATCCCAGGTGTTTCTGACCATGCGATGGTTGTGCAGGGCGCCCTTGGGGAAGCCGGTGGTCCCCGACGTGTAGAACATGAAAGCGGTCTGCTCGGGATCGACCTCGCCGGCGCGCGTCCGGAGCGTGTCGTCGCTCACATGCCGGCCGTTTTCCAGCATCTCGCGCCACCCGACGGTGTCCGCGGGGGCTCGGTCCGAGAGCACGACGACGCGACGGAGGTAAGGGAAGCGCGGGTCGGGGCGCGCCCCCAGCCCGGGCACCACCTCGCGCAGCAGGGCGAAATAGTCGATCGGTCCCGAGCGCGCGCCGAGGATCACGGCGGCGGCGTCCGACTGACCGAGGACATACGCCATGTCCTCGGTGCGAAAGCGTGTGTTCACGGGAACGAGCACCGCGCCGATCTTCATGACCGCGAACATGGCGTCGATCCACTCGGGGCGATTGACCATCCAGAGCGCGACCTTGTCGCCGGGTGCGATGCCGAGCGCGAGCAGCCCCTTCGCGACGGCATTGACGCGCATATCGAGTTCGGCAAAAGTCCAGCGCGCTCCCTGGAAGGCGAGGGCCTCACGCGGACCCCACTGCCGAGCCGCGCGCTCGGGGAGGAGTCCCAGCGTCTGCTTCTCGTACCAGTCCCCCATGGCCACCACCCAGTGCGGTGTTCGAGGGCGATCATAATCGAAGGCGCGCGCCGCGTCGCCGGGCCCCTGGTTGACGGCAACCGTACCGGCGCGCACAATTCCCGGCGCCTGAGCCGAGCGCGGAGGTTTCTTTCAGGAGGCCTGTCATGACTGCGTACAAGCTGATCTCGGCCGATTCGCACATCGTCGAGCCGCCGGATTTGTACGACACCCGCATCGAGCCGAAATTCCGCAGCCGTGCGCCCCGCATGGAACGGCATCGCACGCGCGCGGGCCGGGAATACGACGCCTGGTACTTCGACGGGACCCGGGTTGGCACCGTCGGATCGGTGATCCAGGCCGGTAAGCGGTTCGAAGATCCGTCGTCGATCGACTTTCTGGGCGTCTGGGAGGACGTCAGAAAGGCCGCCTACGAGCCCCACGCCATGCTGGAAGAGTTGGAAGCCGACGGCGTGTGGGCGGCCTGCTTGCAGCCGAGCCAGGGTCTCTTCTGGTATCGGATTCCCGACAGCGAGCTTCTCTCCGCCCTCTGCCGGGCCTACAACGACTGGATCGCCGATTTCTGCAAGGCCGTCCCAGACCGCCTCAGGGGGATCGGCATGCTGAACGTTGACGACGTCGACGAGGCGTCTCGAGAACTCGACCGTTGTGCCGACCTGGGGTTGGCGGGCGCCTTCATCCCGGTGTATCCGCTGTCCGATCGGCCCTATCGACATCCGGTGTACGACCGGCTCTGGTGGACGGCGCAGGAGCTCGACCTTCCGTTACTCATGCACGTCGCGACCCCGCGCGGCGGAGTGCCCGGCTGTGAATTCACCATCGACATCAATCAGCTGACCGCCGCCGGCCTGGCCAATAGCGACTACTGGATCCGCTACTCGCTCACCGCGATCATCTTCGCAGGCGTCTTCGAGCGCTATCCCCGCTTGAAGATCGGGTCAGTCGAGCACGAGACTGCGTGGGTCCCCCACTGGCTCAAGCAGATGGACTTCACATATCGCGAGAGGCCGACCATCAGGACCTGGAAGTCTCGAGACGGCATGCTTCCCAGTGACTACTGGCGCCGAAACATGTTCGTGGAGTTCATGGAGGACGACTACGGCCTCCGGTTCCGCGACGTCATCGGCGTGGACAACATGCTCTGGGGCAACGATTTCCCGCACGCGGAATCGACCTGGCCGAAGTCGCGCGAATTCCTGGATCGGATCTTCGCCGGGGTCCCCGAGGAGGACCGGCGCAAGATCACGTCAGAAAACGCATCCGCGCTGTTCCGCTTCGAGCGGAGGTGACGGCCGCTACGCGCGAGCCTTCGCCGCGCCACCGAGGTACGCGGCCTGGACCTCGTTGCTCTTGAGCAGCGCCTCTCCCGAGCCGGTCAACACGATCGCGCCGGTTTCGAGGACGTAGCCACGGTCGGCGCACTGCAGCGCCTTGCGCGCATTCTGCTCCACGAGAAGAATCGTGCGCTTCTCACGCTTGAACTCCACGATGATCCGAAAGATCTCGCGCACGAGCATGGGCGCCAGACCGAGCGACGGCTCGTCGAGCATCAGGAGCTTCGGGCGGGCCATCAGCGCGCGTCCGATGGCCAGCATCTGCTGCTCGCCACCGCTGAGCGTCGCCCCGAATTGCCTGCGACGCTGGCGCAAGACGGGGAACTTATCGAAGACCATCTCCAAATCGTCTCGAATCCCAATCTTGTCCGAGCGCCCGTACGCGCCGATCTCGAGGTTCTCCTGCACCGTCATGCGGGTCAGGATCCCCCGGCCCTCCTGAACCTGTAAGATCCCGAGCCGCACGATCTTGTCCTCGGCCATGCCGCGCAGGCTTCGCCCCTCGAAGATGACTTCGCCACGACTCGGCGTCAGGATGCCGGAGATGGTCCGCAACAGGGTGGATTTGCCAGCGCCATTGGCGCCGATGAGCGCCACCACCTCGCCTTCCTTGACCTCCAAGCTGACGCCGCGCAAGGCGGCGATCGCCCCATAGCCCACGTGGATATCGTTCACGTGCAGCATCCGCGCTAGTCCTCCGTCCCGAGATAGGCTTCGATGACACGCGGGTCCTTCTGCACCATCTCCGGCGGCCCCTCGGCGATCTTCACGCCGAAGTTGAGGACCGTGACGAGGTCTGAAATCTTCATCACCACGGACATGTCGTGCTCGATCAAAAGAATCGTCTTGCCCAGGGCGCGGATCTTCTTGATGACCTCGTCGATCTCCTCGGTTTCGCGCGGATTCATCCCGGAGGTGGGCTCGTCGAGCAGCAACAGATCGGGATCGGTGGACAAGGCGCGTGCGATCTCGAGGCGGCGTTGCTCCCCGAACGGAATCGTGGTGGCGACGGCATCGCGCCGGTGGCTCAGGCCGATGAACTCGAGGACCTCCTCCGCGCGCGCGCGGATCGCACGCTCCTCTGGCAAGGCCCTGAGCCGAAAGAACATCCGCAGCAGGCCGGTCCGCGTGCGGCAATGGCGCCCGACCATCACGTTCTCGAGCACGGTCATCTGGGAGAAGAGGCGGACGTTCTGAAAGGTGCGGCTTATTCCGAGCTCCACCCGCTCGTGAGACTTCAGGCGCTCGAGCGGATGACCCTTGAACAGGATCGAGCCTTCATCGTGGATGTGGAGTCCCGTGACGCAGTTGAACAGGGTGGTCTTTCCGGCACCGTTGGGCCCGATGATCGCGTGAATGCTGCCGGGCTCGAGGCGCACGTCGACCCGGTTCACCGCCACCAGGCTGCCGAATCGCTTGGTTACCCCCGTCACCGCGAGAATCGTCATCGCCCCCGACGCGTGCAACCGCCCCGGACAACGCCGGGGCGGTGCTCGTTGTCCCTACCGCAGCTTCAATGCCGTCGCTTTCCCCTCGCCGACGGGAACGAACTTGCCGTTCTGGACCTGGATCAGGGTTCCCTTCTTGATCGCATCGCCGGCATGCTTGCCGTCGAGCATGTCGACGATGGTGATCTTGCCGTCCGCGCTGGTGAGGCCGGGGAAATCTTTGACGGCGGCCAGCGCATCGCGCACTTTCTTGCGATCGGCCTCGAGCGTCTTCAATGTGTTGCCGACGTTGGCCTGCTTGATGGCTTGCGCCAACATCTTCATCGCGTCGTAGCAGTTCGCCGCCGGCCAGTGGGGTGTTTCGTTGGGAACCTTGGCCAGCAGGCGCCTCACGTAGCTCTGGTTCATTTCGGTCGTGGCGTCCTTGTCGTACGTCGCGTTGTGGACCGCCCCCTCCGCCCCGAAGCCGGCGTTCTCCACGATGCGCGCATTGCCCATCCCGACGCCGCCGACCCACAACACGCGCAGGTCCTGCTTTTGTGCCTCCTTCATCATGTTGGCCGTTTCGACCCAGGTGCCGCCGACGGCGATCATGTCCGGGTTCTTGGCCTTGATCTTGGTGATGTGGGCGCTGAAGTCCGTGTCCCCGGTAAGGTAGTCCACGTCCTCCACCACCTCGATCCCGAACTGCTTGAGTCGCGGACGGAACGTATCGTGCCCCAGGCTCTTCGAGTAGGCGTCCTTGACGTCGGTGAGAACGGCCGCCTTCTTCACCCAGGGGTAGTGCTCCTTGACCCACTTGAGGGTCTGCGGGACCAGGACGTTCTCGTCGACCGTGTTGCGGAAGGCCCACGAGTACGGCGCGGACACGCCGGGCTTGGTCGAGGTCGGTGAGAAGCAGAGGATCTTCGAGCGCTCACAGATCGGAAAGACGGCTTCCGCTTCCGCGCTCCACTGCGGACCGTGCGCGGCGAGAACCTGATCCTTGTCGATCAGCGCCCGTGCGAGCTGAATGGCGAGGGCGTTGTCGCCCTCCGTATCCTTCGTGACCATCCGGAGCTTCCGGCCGCTGATCCCGCCTCCGGCGTTGATCTCTTCGACCGCAACTTCGGTGGCGGCCCGGCTCTGGACGCCGTAGCTGGCCCCCTTCTTGGTCAGCGGCACCAAGAATCCGACGACGATCTCATCGCCGAAGGCGTGCGCCAGAGCGGGGAACGCCAGCGGCGCGATGAGCGCACAACTGAGGAAGACGAGCGATTTCTTCATCGTGTCTCCTCTCTCAGTGAGACAACCATGTTCTATGGGACGGAACGCTGCGGGGTCATGTCCCGGTCACCACCTCCCTTCGTGCGCCAGCGGCTGATGTTGAGCGTGTCGCGCCCGAGAATTCCTTGCGGTCGAAAGATCATCACCAGGATGACGATGGTGCCCCAGACCTCCCAGCGCCAGTCCGCCAGGAACTGGAGCGCGGTGGAGAGGTACGTGATGATGAACGCGCCGAGCAGAGGGCCGTACAGCACGTCCATGCCGCCGAGCACCATGTACATCGCGATGTCGACGCCGCGCTTGAAGTCGAAGTTGTCGTACTGGATGAACACGGCGTGGTGGGCGTACAGGCCGCCGCCGACGCCCGCCACGAACGCGCCCGCCGCGAAGGCCGTGAGCTTCGCGCGCGTGACGTTGATGCCCGTGGCTTCCGCCGCGGTCTCGTCCAGCTTCACCGCTTCGAAGGCGCGGCCCATCCGCGATCGGCGCAAGCGCGCCAGAAAGATCACCAGGAGGACGAGACAGCCGTACACGTACCAGAGATTCGTATATGGAAAGATGCCGCGGATCCCTTCGGCGGCGCCCGTGGGCTTGAAGTTGAGGAAGAAGACCTCGACCACCTGCGCAAAGGCGAATGTCACGAGCGCCAGGAGCAGTCCGCGCAAGCGTAAGACCGGGACACCGACGAGGAAGCCGACGAGGCCGCTCCCCAGTCCGGCGGCGAGCAAGGCGACCGGGAACGAGAGGCCGGCGTAGAGAGTCAGCACCACCGCGATGTGCGCGCCGATAGACATGAAGCCTGCCTGGCCGAAGGACAGCTGGCCCACCGTCATGGGCAGGAACATGCTGAGCCCCATGATCATGTTGATCCCGATCGTGATGAGATCGGCCTCGCCGAGCGTGAACACGCCGGTGACGACACTCACGAGCGAATCGATCACCGCATGCATCGGCGTTCCTCCTATCGCCCCGCTTCGATCTGCAGGCGACTACCGAAGAGCCCGGACGGTCTGTAGAGAAGGATCAAGATGAGGATGCCGAACGCGAACCCGTCCTTCCACGCAGGGACGAGATACGCGACGCTCATGGTTTCGATCATGCCGAGGATGAGCGCGGCCACCATGGCGCCGACGATGTTGCCGGATCCGCCGAACAACATGATCGTCAGGCCCTTGAGCCCCAGGGTCCCGCCCATGAGCGGCGTGATGTTGTAGGCGAGGCCGATCAACACACCGGCCGCGCCTGCCAGGGCCGAAGCGATGCCGAAGGTCCAGACCGTGATCCAGTGCACGTTCACGCCGAGCAGCCGAGCCGTCTGCGTGTTTTCCGCGCAGGCGCGCATCGCCCGCCCCATCGTGGTTTTCTCGACGAAAAAGTAGAGACCCACCATCAGGATGAGTGACGCGGCGATGATGAACATCTGCACGTACGTGATGCGGAAGGCCCCGAGCTGCAGATCGAACTTCTTGAGCTCGTCGAACATCGCGACCGGAAAGCTTCGCTGCTCGGACCCGAAGAGCTTCACCGCCGCCTCTTGCAGCACGAAGGCCACGGCGATGGTGGTGATCAGCGGTGTGATGTGCAGCTGCCGGCGCCCCAACGGGCGAAAGGCGACGAGCTCGACGACGATGCCGACGACCCCGGCGCCGAGCATCGCCACGATCAAGACCACCCACAGCGGCAGCACCCCCAGCTGCGACGTGGCGATGAGCACGAGAGTGAGGCCGATGTACGAGCCGATCATTGCGACTTCGCCGTGCGCGAGATGCAGAAGATTGAGCACGCCGAAGATCAGTGTGTAGCCGATGGCGACGAGGGCATATCCGCCCCCCAGCATCAAGCCATTGAGGACCTGTTGGATGAACGTTGCGAGCGTGGCCATCCTCTACCTCCCCACTCGCTTGCCGAGAGCGTCGATCTTCGCCTGCAGTGCCACCAGGTTCGCGTCGTGCTGAAGCGCCTGACGATATGCCGCAAGCGCGGCGTCAGTCTGCCCCAGCGCTTCATAGCTGGCCGCGAGATTGACATAGGCAACGGCGTACCCGGGCGCCTGTGTGATGGCCTCGCGGTAGGCGTTGAGGGCCTGACGGTAGCGCTGCTGCTGGTGGTACACAAGACCGAGATAGTTATAGGCCTGGGGATTCGTGGAGCGGAGCGCGATCGCTCGATGGTATGCGTCTTCGGCTTTGTCGAGAATCCCGAGAGAGGTATAGGCGAGACCGAGAAACAGCTGCGCCTCGTCATGGTCCGGCTGCAACGCGAGAGCTCGCCGCAACGCCAACACCGCCGCGTCGGCTTCGTCGTTGCGCAGGTACCGGAGACCGAGCTGGTAATAGCCTGTCGCGGTGTCGGGATCGATGGTCAGCGGACCGTCCGCGCCGAGGGCCAGCGCGACGCGCGCGCCCAGCTCGAGCGCGCGCTTGATGGCGAGCTTCTCGCGGTTGTTGCGTGCCTGCGCATCGTTCGGGTCGAGGGCCAGGCCCCGCTCGTATGCGCGCAGAGCCTCGGCGTCGCGTTCTTCTGCCTCATAGAGGCGCGCGAGCGCGAAGAAGAGCTGGGGTGAATGCGGATCGAGGGTCGCCGCCTTCTCGAAGCACTCGATGGCGCGGTCGAAGCGCCCATCACTGGCGTACAGCTCGCCCAGTCGTGTCTGCGCCGCCGGATCGTCGGGATGTTGCTTGGCGCGCCGCAGCTTCTCGACGAGATCGATGCTTTGTCCCACGAGGCCCGCGAGGTCGGCCTGCAGATCCTTCGCCTGCTGGTACGACGCGATCGAGGCCTCGAATTTCCCCTGTGCCGCATAGCTCACGCCCAGGTGGATGTAAGCCGAGGCGTGGCGCGGGTCGATGGCCAGCACCTGCCGAAAGCGTCGAATCGCCTCGTCGTAGTCCTGCTCGTTCCAGGCGATGTAGCCGAGCTTGCTCAGGCTCTTGATGTCATTCGGACGGCGTTCCAGCACCACCAGTGCCTGACGTTTGTGCGCAGCCGCGACACCGAGAGCGAACTTGATCCCGTCGTCGTCCGGGTCGAGCTTGAGGGCCTTGCGGTACTCACGCGTCCCGTCTTGCAGCTGACGCCGCCAGCTGGCCAGGTAGCCGCGCGTGATGTAGCGGGAAACACGCCGATGCAGGGCGACCTGTGCTCGGATGCGCTGCTGCTCTGCGGGAGATCTGTCACCGAACGCCAGGAGCGGTGTCACATCGTCCGCAAAGTGCGCGAGCTCGGCGAGGTTCTCCTCGACCGGATCGCGCCACGAGAGGCCATAGAACTCCACGTGCGGACGATCGTAGGTGTTGAGGCGCGCGCTCTCCGCCGCGTACCGGCGCACGGTCTCCGCCTGCATGGCAAAGCTTTCCAGGAACTGCCACGGGGTGGCCACGTGGATTTCAGCGAGGTCACGTTGAATGGCGGGAGTACGAAAGCTGGCCTCGAGACGCGCGACGTCGATCCGCAGAGGTGCGAGGGTGCCGACGAGCAACGTGTACCCCTTGAACCGATTCAGCCACATGGTGGCATGGGGATAGACGTCCTGAAACGTGCGCGCGATCATCTTCAGGCTCGCGTTGTCGACCTGGTGATAGGGCAACCACTGGACGAAAATCCCGCCAGGCTTCAGGACCCGCTTGCTGAGCGCGTAGAACTCCCGCGTGTAGAGGTTGCCGTTGCCAGCGTGCTTGGGATCGAGGGTATCGACCGACACGACGTCGTAGGTCTCATTCGTCACCAGCAGGTAGTTGCGCCCGTCGTCGATGGTGACGCGCACGCGTGGGTCGGCCAGAACGTCGTGATTGACCTCGGGAAAGAAGCGCGCCGCGCGAATCACGCCCGGCACGAATTCGATGATGTCGAGGCGTTGCAACGCCGCATAGCGACTGAGCGACCAGGCCGTCCCGCCGGCTCCGAAGCCGATCACCAACGCTCTCTGCGGCGCCGGATGCAGCAGCATCGGCAGATGCGCGAGCATCTTCTGGACTTCGGGATAGTCGTTGACCAGCGCGACGTCTGGATTCGGGCTCCCGGTCCCCGCGACCGACCAGCCGTTGATGCTCAGCAGCTTGCGGTCGTAGATATCGGTGGCGACTTTGACGACACCAACGGCGTCTTCTTCGTAGTGGAGGAGCTCCTTCTCCGGCTCGCCAGCGATGTCGGCGAAGCGGAACGTCGGCGTCGCGATCATCACCGCGATAAAGCAGCCCAGGGCGCCCGCATAGAGGACGCCCTGGCGGGCACGCGATACGGAACCAGATGTCAGCAGGACGCCGCCGATTCCCACGCTGACCACCGCCGTGAGCGCCAGGCTGTGGTGGACGCCCAGGAGTGGAATCATCACGAACCCGCTCACCCAGGCGCCGGCGATGGCGCCCAGCGTGTTGCAGGCATAGGCAGTGCCGACGCCACGGCCGATCATCTGTGGGCCGTGCGTCACGATCTTGCTCACCAACGGGAAGCTCGCGCCCATGCAGAACGTGGGGGGCAGGATCACCACGAACGTCTTCAGGAAGGTGAGCCCGAGTGGAGCCCCCCAATAGGCGTTGCTAAATCCTTCCCACCACCCGTCGAGACCATAGAAGAGCCGGCCGAGAACGACGATGGTGAGGACTCCATAGACGCCGATGCCGACCTGTAAGGCGCCGAGCAGCGCCAGCACGTTGCGTGACCTGTCGCTCACGCGGGCGACGAGCAGGCTCCCTAGAGCCAGCCCGCACAGGAACGTCGTCAGCATTGCGCTGAAGGCGTACGTCGAGTTTCCGACGAAGAACGTGAGTGCGCGAGTCCAGATGACTTCATAGGACAGGGCCGCAAACCCAGCCAGGGCGAACGACCACAGGACGCGGCGCACGATCTTGTCGTCGTAAAGAACGGCCGCGGGACTCGTATCTCGTGGCACGCGTTCCTTCGGAGCGCCCTGCGCGTCAATCCACCGCTGCCCGGCGCACACGACGAAGGCGATTGCGAAATGCAGCGCCGCACCGATCCACACGGTACGGGACAACCCGACGGAGCCAATCAATACGTAGCCGGCGATGAAGCAGCCGAGCACGGCGCCGCCGGTGTTGAGCGCATAGAGGACGCCGACACTGCGTCCCAGCGTGACCGAGGACTGCACCAGGTAGCGGCTCAGCACCGGCAACGTTGCGCCCATGAGGGTCGCGGGCACGCAGAGAAGAGAAAACGCGAGAAGGAAACGCACGAGGCTGAAGAGCCAGAACGATGAAGACAGCGATTGGTGCAACCAAATATAGAGAGGCGTCAGGCCCTGGAGGACCACGGGGAAGGCGAGGGCACTCAGGCCAATTCCAGCCTCGAGAAGGGCGTACACCGCCAGCACACGCTGTCGGCGATCGATATATCTCCCGATCCAGAAACTGCCCAGGGCGAGACCGGCCATGAATGATGCCAGGACCGTGCTGACGGCGAGGACCGTGTCGCCAAACAAGAGGTGCAGCATCCGGGCCCATACCACTTCGTAGAGCAGCCCGCTGATGCCGGACAGAAAGCAGAGGACGAGCACGACGCGACGCCAAGCTCTGACGGCGGGAGCGGACGCGACAATTGCCATAGCTCCATCCAAGTGACTGCTTCACCAGGACAGTCGCGTTTGAGCACCCAACGGCGATCGCTCATCCGGCTCGAGGGGTCCGCACACCCACGTCCCGAACGGGGTCGGATGACTATACCCGAAGTCGGCTGAAGTCGCCGCGCGGGACGGGGCCGAACGACTACCTCGCTCGCCGCCGCTCCTCGAGCCAGCGAGTCAGGAGCTCGTGCGAGGCCCGCTCCAAGTCGTAGCGATAGCCACCGGTCGGTGTGGCGAGCTGCGCGAGCTCCGCGTTGAATCCCTCGTTCGACTGCGACCAGCGTGGGTCGGGCAACGCGTGGCCCAAACTCTCCTCGCGCACGAAGATTCTCAGGAAGCTACTGGCAACCGGCGAACGGGTGACGTCGCCGGCGCCGAGCAGGAACGGGGCGCTCAGCCCATCACTGTTCGCCAGGACGATCAGCGTGATCTTCCGTTCCGGCAGCTTCAGGTAGAGCGACGAGAACGACTCCGGCCAGTAGCCGTAGTGCCAGACCAGCCGTACACCTTCGTGGGCCTGGATGAACCAGCCGAGCCCGTACGGCAGCTTCCGGCCGTCGGACGTTCTCGCCGGCGTCCACGCGCGCTCTTGCGTCTCGGCCCGGATGAAGCGGTGACCGTCGATGGCCGAGTCATACTGGGCCAGGTCGAGGACGTTGGAGATCAAGCCGGCTGCCGCGTTGATGCCGCGCGGCGGATAAATACTGCGAACCGTCTCGGCGCCATCGAAGCGATACGGCTTCGCGAGTTTCGCCAGTCCGGCCTCGTAGCGCCGCGCGTGATCCGCGTCCAGGAACGAGGACCACTTGGCTCGTTCGTCCAGGACATCCTGTCCCGGGACGCTGGCGGCCATGCCGATGGTGTCGAGGATGTTCGTGGCGAGCAGCTCGCGGAACGGTTTGCCCGATGCCCGAGCGATGACGTCGGACAAGTGGGAGAACCGGTAGCCGTCGTACCAGTACGTATCGCCCGACGGATCGTGCGAGGTGTGGGTAAAGACATGACGCACCGTCGGTCCGCGGCCGAAGCGCTGCTGGAACTCGGGCGAATATTTGGCCATGGGCTCGTCGAGATCGAGCTTGCCCCGCTCGACGAGCTGCATCAGCAGCGTGGACGCGAACGTCTTGGTGAGCGAGGCGATACGGTAGTTGGTCTCGGGCGTGGCGGGAATCTTGTTCTCGGTGTCGGCGGACCCGAATCCCTTGGCCCACTGGAGCTTGCGGTCTTCGACGATGGCCGCTGAGATTCCCGGGATCTTGAGCGCCTGGCGCAAATCCTCCAGCTGCCGTTCGAGCCGCGTGATCCGGTCGCCCGCCGCCAACGGCTTCCCACGCTCCTGCGCGGACGCCGAGGATCCGAGCGCGCGCCCCGCCAGCAACGACAGCGCGAGCGAGACCGTGAGCTTGCGCCGGGTCATCGGGATCCGGAAGCGCACGTCCGACCTCGCTCCCGCTCGTGTGCTCCTGGCCGATCGCTCCGCGGCCGCCAAAACCGGCTGGATCTTACCAATTCGTGGTGATTCCTGAGTAAACGAAAGGGGCCAGCGGCTTCGACTTCCGCTAACCCCTCGTCGTCCGTGGTTGCAGGGGCTCGCACTGAGTTGGGCGCCCGTCTGCGGTGCCTCAGGGCGTGACACCGGCCGCTTTCTGCAGCTCCGCGAGCGGAACCATGCGGCCATGCAGCGGAAGAATCTGATCGACTGCGAGGCCCTGCTTCGCGATGTTCTCCGCGAGACTGACGTTGAACGGGCTAGGCGGGCTCATCGGCGCCGCGTTCGGCGCCGGCGGCGTGTACGCGTCAGCCTGGATCAGGAACTTTTCCTTCGGCAGATAGACCATCAGCATGTCGTCGGCGTGCTGAATGCCGGCAATTTGACGGATCTCGACGGTCCGCGTCCCGTCGGTCAGCACGCGGCGGTCGCGCACACCTTCCACCGTGGCCTTCTTTGCGGACTTGGCG
>Ga0209382_10005119_pt1 | contig 17139 bp, 10 predicted proteins | sample SoiMetdeltSBSDD5_FD_187599 | JGI IMG/M metagenome (GOLD analysis project Ga0209382, IMG submission 187599) | Bulk soil microbial communities from a Populus tree surrounding site in Tennessee, USA - Soil MetaG P. deltoides SBSDD5 (SPAdes) (version 2) | ecosystem: Environmental > Terrestrial >...
TGCCCTTGCTCACCGCCTGCAGGATCTCTCCGGTGCTCGGCAGCTCGGAGCGGGCGATCTGGGCGTCTGCGCTCCACAGCCTCGACCGCACCAGCGCCTTGGGGCAATGGAAATAGATGCGATCAACAGTGACCACCAGCACGGTCCTGGGCGGCTTGCCGTGCATGGCGAAGCTCTGGCACAGCTCGGGCTCGGCGCTGATCTCGGCCCGGCCGTTGATGCGCAGGGTGTTGCCGATTCCTGGAATGATGAAGAGAAGTGAGATGCGCGGATCGCGCACCAAGTTGCGGAGGGTATCGATGCGGTTGTTGCCGCGTCGGTCCGGAATCAGCACCGTCTTGGGGTCGCGGACCCTGACGAAGCCCGGCGGATCGCCGCGCGGTGAGCAGTCGAGCCCCTCCGGTCCCACCGTCGCCACCACCACGAACGGCGCCTTGTCGATGAAGGCCTCGTAGTGGTCGGAGATGTAGTCGATCTCCTTGACGACCGATGACTCGACCGCCTTGCCGTAGAGAACGTCGAGCTGTTGCTGGGTGGTAATGCTGTGCATGGGGACTCGCGTTCGGATCTGACCCTGTGGGCCTGACCCCATTGCTCCGCGCTAGAAGGGGGCGCGCTCAGGACAAGACCTTGTCTCGAGCATAATGCAGAAAAGTGCTGGTTTCCGCCAGAGTTGAACGGCCGTCGCGGCATGGGGTCAGACCGGGGTCAGACCCGCGGGGTCTGACCCCGGTCCGTATCCGACTCGGTCAAGGTCTGCAGCACCGACACGAGGTGCGCACGCAATCCGGCAAAGGCCCACGAGCCCGTCATGTGTCCCCGGTCGATGAGCGTCACGGGCACGCCCTTTGCGGCGTACTCCGCCTGATGATAGGCGCAAGACATCCACACGTCGTGCTGTGCCAGCAGCGGGAAGACGCGCTCGGCGCCACTGGCCTGGAAGGCCTGGCGGAAGTCCAGGCAGGTGCGCAGCTGCTCGGGCTGGGCGAGCGCCTGCGAAGCCAGCAAGCCGCGGCAGGGCGTGGAGAGCATCGCATGGCTGAGGTCAGGGCCAGCCATCAGCGGCACATAGCGGCTCGCAGTGCCATAGGTGAGGTGGTGCAGCAGCGTCACGAACCCGCCGAGGCTGATGCCGGAAACGACCGACCCCTGCGCCCCGCGTTCCGCGAGGGCCAGCCGAGCCGCCTCCATGAGGGCGACGGAAACAGCGCACATGGCCATGAACCGGTCCAGGCTCGCCAGGCCGCGGCAGCAATCGATGTGGGACCGATGGAAGGCCGCCCTGATGGCGACGAGATGCGCGTCCACCGGCGCGCGGCGGCGGAAGATCCCGCGGAAGATATGGTCGGTGGGAATCTCGCCGAGGCCGTGGTGATAGATCAGCACAGGCCGAGACGCGTCTGAGGCCGGTCGCCACCGGAACCCGGCCTGCACATCGCCCACCTGCGTGCGTGCCGTGACGTCGTATCGCCCGGCGGTGGCGAGCGTGGGCATCTGCAACTCGACCGCCGCCAGATGATCGTGCAGCTTCGCCGAAACGCTGCCGCGACGGAACAGCGGCGGGACCAGCCAGCGCATGCTCCCGACGTAAAGACGATCGACGCCTGCGTGGAACCAGCGCATCAGAGCTGTCCTTCCTGGCGTGGTCGGTCAGTCCGTAGGTTGCGTCAAGCGAAGCGCAGACCCAACACAATTGATGATCCGTCGCCTTTGCTTGCGTTGGGTCATCGCTATCGCTCGACCCAACCTACGAGCGCGCCGCCGCCTCGATGCGGGCGAACGTGCGCACGATCAGCGCCTTGCGGTCGAGGTTGAGGGCCCCCGCGTCGGTCTTGTCGCGCAGGATCGCCTGCCACAGGCCGGCCCAGGCCGGCTGTCGCGCTGCGGGCATGAGCCGCGCCGCCAGGGCGGTCTCCGCGGGGCTGCCCTGGCCCGAAGCGCCGGCACGAATGAGGCGGGCCAGCTGGTCGAGAAGCAGGGTGAAGAACATCTCGTAGCGCTGCTGCTGGGCGTCGGCAGTGAGCGCATCGGCGAGCGCGTGCAGCGCCGGCCAGTCGACGCCCGGCAGACGAGCAAAGATGTGCTCGACCCGCTCGTTCAGGTCGATCCCGCCGGTTGCCAGCTGCAGCGCGGCCCGCACGCTGCCGTCGGCGAGGCGCGCCAGCTGTGGCCACGAGTCGGCCGGCGGCGGCTTCAGGCCGGCAGCCTCCAGCGCCGCCTCCGCCGCCCGGCGCAGGCTCTCCGCATCGAGCGGAGCCAGGTCGAGGCGCCGGCAGCGCGAGCGGATGGTGGGCAGCAGACCGCTCGGCTGCGAGGTGACGAGCAGGAACAGCGCGCGCGGTGGCGGCTCTTCCAGCGACTTGAGCAGGGCGTTGGCGGCGTTGACGTTGAGCTCGTCGGCGCTGTCGACGATCACCACCCGCCACCCGCCCTCGCCCGCCGTGAGCCCCAGGAAGGAACGCAGGCGGCGCACCTCGTCCACGGAGATGATCGAGAGCAGGCGCTTTGACTTGAGATCGTAGGGCCGGCGCAGCACCAGGAGCCCCGGATGCGCGAGCTGGGCCACTTGCCTGGCCGCGGCGCAATCGGCAGGCACGGCCAGGGACCCGCCGGCCGGATCGCGCTCCTCCGCTCGCGCCAGCACGTGGCGCGCCATGCGGTAGGCCAGCGTCGCCTTGCCGATGCCGGCGCGCCCGGCGAGCAGCCACGCGTGGTGCAGGCGCCCGCCGGCGAAGGCCTGCGCCAGTGTCGCCTCTGCCGCCCTCTGGCCCAGAAGCTCGTGCGTCTCGCGCGGATGCGGCAGCGCGCCCAGGCGGTCGGCCTCGGGCAGCGCCTCGGAGTCCGGCACGTCCTGCACCCTGGCCGCGCGCGCCATCACTGCGTCCCCGGCGGCAGCATGCGGCGCTCCACGTGGGCCCATACCTCGGCGGCCACCTTCTCGGGCGGCGCCGTGCCGTCGATCACCTTGCAGCGGCGCGGCTCGCCCTTGGCGATGTCGAGAAACCCCTGGCGCAGGCGCTCGTGGAACTCCAGGTCGCGCTTCTCGTAGGCGTCGGCGTCCTCGCCGGCGATCGCCCGGGCCAACCGCCGCGTGGTGGCGCGGCCGAGGCCCACCTCCGCCGGGGTGTCGAGAACGATGGTGAGGTCCGGATAGGTCAGCTTGACGACAATCAGCTCGAGCGCCTTGAACACCTCCAGCGGCAGCCCGCCGGCCTCCACCTGGTAGACGCGGGTGGAGTCGGAGAACCGGTCGCAAATCACCCAGCGTCCCGCCACCAGCGCCGGACGGATCAGCTTCTCCACGTGGTCGGCGCGGGCGGCGTAGAACAGGAGCGCTTCCGACAGCGGCGAATGCCGCGCCGTCGCAGGGTCGAGCGCCAGGCTGCGCACCTGCTCGGCGAACGGCGAGCCGCCCGGCTCGCGCGTCAGGATCGGCTCGACGCCCTTGGTACGCAGCCGCTGGGCCAGCAGCTGCGCCTGCGTCGTCTTGCCGGAGCCCTCGCCGCCCTCGAAGGTGATGAACCGACCCGATGGCATATTCAGGGTTCTAGGTTTCAGGGATCAGGTTTTAGGGACTAGGTTCGGGAGAGATGACGGGGACACCCCCCTGAAACCTGGTCCCTGAAACTGATCCCTCTCTTAAGGTATCCACCGCGTAGCCAAATAGAGGAGCGAGTCAAGCCCCCGGCGGACGAAACCGGCTTGCCCCACGTCCTCCGCCGCGTAAAGAGGCACCTCGCTGGTGGCGTCGTTAGCGGTCGTGACCCGCAGCGTCCCCACGGGGTCGCCCTTCCTCAGCGGCGGCTTCAACGGCCCCTTGTAGAAGATTCGCGCTGAGACCTTGGGATTGGCGGGAAAGCGCGGCAGCACCACGCTCACCCCCTCGCCGCCGACGAGCGGCATATACATGCGCTCCCCGCCCAGGACGCGGGCATAGCCGACGATCTCGCCGGCATCGAACAGCCTGGCCTCCGAGTAGTTCCTGAAGCCCCATTCCAGGAGACGGCGCGCGTCGTCGCGGCGCTCCTCGGCCGTGGGCGCGCCGTGGGTGACGACGATCAGGCGGCGGTTGTCCTGCTTGGCCGAGGCGACGATGCCGTGGCCGCCTTCCTTGATGAAGCCGGTCTTGAGCCCGTCCACGCCCGCCACCAGGCCCAGCAGCGGGTTGCGGCTGTGGAACTTGTGGGTGCGGTAGAAGAACTCGCGCTGGGAGAACAGGGGGTAGTGCTCGGGAAACTCTTTGATGATGTAGCGGGCCAGCTGCGCGAGCTCGCGGACCGTCATCAGATGCTCGGGATGATAGAACCCGGTGGCGTTCTTGAAGACCGACTTCTTGAGGCCCAGGCGCCGGGCCTCCGCCGTCATCGCCTCGGCGAACAGCGCCTCGCTGCCCTTCATGTTCTCGGCGATCGAGATGGCCGCATCGTTGGCCGACTGCACGATGATGCCCTTGATCAGCTCCTCGACCTTGGCAGTCTTGCCGAGCGGCACGAACATGGCGGGCGCCCGCGACGGTGCACCGCCGTTGCGCCAGGCGTACTCGCTCATGAGGAACTCCGTGTCGGGTTTCAGCTCGCCCGACCTGAGCGCCAGAAACACCATGATGAGCAGCATGAGCTTACTCATGCTGGCGGGCGGCACGAGCTCGTCGGCGTTGCGCGCATACAACACGGCGCCGGTCTCGGCGTCCATGACGATGGCCTGGGGCGACTTGAGCACCACCTCGCCGCTCTGCGGCTGCTGGGCTGCGAGGGGTCGCGCAGCCGCGCCGAGTTGGCCCGCCACCAGGGTGAGGGCAAGCGCGGCGCGCAACGCAAAGCGGGCTGACCGCGCACCGGCAAGGGCGAGCATGCGTGGGGCTCCGATCGTGGCAGGGCTCGGGGCCGGACTATCGGGTCGGCGCCGCCGGCAAGTCAACGGTCCCCAGGATGCAAGGTCAACGGCGTGATGAAGCCGGAGCGCGCCGGGTCTCCGCCTCCGGTGCGATGCGATCCATCCGCCACACCTTTTGCGTCGGCCTGCCGATTTGCTAGACATCCTGTGCCGGACAGGTGGCCGAGTGGTTTAAGGCAGCGGTCTTGAAAACCGCCGTGGGTTCACGCTCACCGGGGGTTCGAATCCCTCCCTGTCCGCCATACGATGTTGATTTCGTTGTCGCTTTTTGTCGCTCTTTGGTGGAACGCATGAAGCGAGCGTGAAGCCGGTTCGACGCCGGCCCCTCGGCACTGCCCATCGCCGCGTCAGTCACCTCGGCTGGCGGCTGAAGGTCTCTCGCGCCCAGCATGGATAGCCCGCGTAGCGGCCGGCCGGATCCGAGTTCTGCGCGCGCTCCTCGCACAAGGACTGCGCCCTCGGATTGGATGACGGCGGCGCTGTGTCGTACGGCGGCTGTGGGCTGCGCCTGAGCTCGCGTGCATCGGCGGTCGAGAGCGCCGACAGACTGCCGCTGGCGGCGATCAGGAAGGCAAGAAGTGGACGCATACCGGCTCCACGAAGCAAGGTGTCAACTTGCCGATATTCGTGGGCTCGATGGTCGCACCCCACAAGGGGCACCACCTGATCGTGACCCCACGTGAGCAGCCGTCACTGTCGGAGAGCGCGCGCAAATGGCCTGAATCTGGAAGAATCGGTCAAGGGAGAGTCTCTGGACGTATCGCGCCTTGTCCCGTCCCCGGATGCGGCCGCGGCGGGGCTTGCGTCACGCCGGCTGCCGCCTTGCGCGTGCGACCTCTTGCTCGTCCGTACCAACTTCGATCCGGTGCCTGGCACAGAACATTGCGACAGCCATGGTCCTGAGCCCATCGGTTGTAGTCAACTCTGTGCTCGCAAGCCCGAGCACGATTGTGGCCAGTGACGTACGGGCCGCTTCAACCACCACCGGGGTGGCGCATATCCTCGGTGCAATTTCGCCCCAGGCGCCATCAAACGCCGTGAAGAGCACCTTCATTGCGTCAGGCCCAAAGGAGGACGCCCGCAAAATCTGGCGATGTTCCATTCGAAGTCCCCAATGCATCCCGAATTGCAGACGCAACAATGCCCTTGCCGCCTCGGCAACGTCCATCAGGTGAAACCCGGAGAGTTTCAGCTGGGGCTAATGTTTCTGCACGCGGTGGTGCGCAGCGTGTCCTCGGGGCGCCACGCCGGGCAACGAAAGGCCCCGGTCGGGACAGCGACCGGGGCCAGCGTTCCCATGGCAGCCCAGGGAACAGGCCACCCACGCTCTGGTGAAATCCGGGAATGGCAGCGCAGTGCTATCCCATTAGCGGACTTTCACTACGGGAGGCGTCCCCGGAACCGCGCGCGATCTCCTGTGCCAAAGGCCCGGACCTCCGATCGATAGGCGCGGGCGCGCGGGGCGGACACCCGAGCGCCCGACCGGTAGAAGCTCCGAGCCACCGCTGGCCGCCCGACGAAAGGTCGCCGGTAGTACGCACCTCGATACACCCGGAGACCTGGCCGATAGTAGGCCCGTCCAACGAAGGGTCGCCGGTAGTACGCTCCCCGATACACCCGGAACCCTGGTCGATAGTACGCCCGACCGTAGTAGGCTGGCCGATAGAATCGAGCCCTGGGGCGGTAGTAGGTTCTCGGCGCATACGAGTAGGCCCTGGGTGCGTAGGAGGCGCCGTAACCCCACCCCCACCCGCACCAACCGAAGGCCGATGCCGGCGAGCTGTTGAACGCGGTGACGGCGAGTACAAAGGCTAGACCCGCAAGGGTACGCTTGAGCATTGGAGGACCTCCGTCGAGGGCTCATTCTCCTTGTGCACGGGAGAGCGCACGCCTGGGTTGCTTGGTTCCTTGGAAAGGGGAGTAGTGATTAATTCCTGCTACACCTGCTGCCTTCGGTCCTGTGCCGGATGCAGCAGGTGCGGGGCGGTCATGATGCGCCGCACACACGACAGTGCCGCATCCGTGAGTGCCTAGTCTTGCGACGAGGTGAAGGTCTCGCCAGCCTCGGTGGCGATGCAGGTCCAGCAACGTCTACAAGGTTGCCCTTGAAAGGCCCGTTCGCGGCCGACGTTCCGCCGGAATCACGTGGCGTCTGTTGTGGGTGGAATGCGGGGCGCACCCAGTCACCGCAAGAGGAGCGCTCGCATGAAGCTGACCAGCATCACTTCCTCCCGCACGGCACCCCTCGCAGTTGTCTTTGCCTTTGGCGCTCCTGGCGGCGGCGTGCTCATCCTCCTGTCCTGGTGGCTGTTGACCGTGATCGCCCATCCGGCCATGGCAGACGAGTGGTGGGAGTACGCCCTCGTGGCCGCCTACCTCTTGGCGCCGGTGTGGGCGCCCCTCATTGCCGGCTTCGCTACCTTGCGGTTGGCGGCGCGTCTCGGCTGGGTCGATCGACGTAGCGCCTGAGAGCTGCTCCGGGCCCAATGCCGCCAAGTGAAAGGGTGTCGGGCGACCGACCGGAGACTGAGCCAGCGGAATTAACCCTGGACGACACGCCTCGACGACGCGGGGATAATTCGGGAGCACATCCGCTTGGCGCGCAACTCCCGGACGCGCTCTCGCCGACACTCGTGATCGATGCTCGCGCGTGTAGCCCCGCTGACACCATCCAATCCCAGCGCCATGAAGAACCAGGACTACCGCGCACTATTTGATGCGATTGACCACGGCTTCTGCATAGTCGAGGTCCTGTTCGACGAACAGAACCAGCCGCTCGACTACCGCTTCCTCGAAATCAACGCGACCTTCGAGGCGCAGACGGGGCTGAAGGACGCCGTGGGCAAGACCATGCGCTCGCTTGAGCCGGATCATGAAGCGCACTGGTTTGACGTGTATGGCGAGATCGCACTGACGGGCCGCCCTCTGCGGTTCGAGAAACCAGCCGGAGCATTGGGGCGATGGTACGATGTCTACGCCTTCCGGGTCGGAGCACCGAGCGAGCGCAGGGTGGCCATCTTGTTCAACGACATCACGCAGCGCAAACGCGACGAGGAGCGTCTCGTCTTGGTCAGCAGGGAGATCGACCACCGCGCCAGGAACATCCTCGCTGTGATCGGGAGCATCGCTCGGCTGACTGATGCCGAGACAGTTTCGGAATACAAGGAAAGTCTCCTGGGCCGCATCGACGCGCTGGCGATCTCGCAGCGGCTACTCTCGGAAACAAGCACGGAGGAAACGGAGATCGCCAGGTTGGTAGAAGCGGAGTTGGCACCCTTTCAAGTCTTGGGGACGCCACGTGTGACGTTGAGCGGCCCCACGGTGATGCTGGGTCACGATGCGGCACAGGCCCTGGCTATGGCGGTGCATGAGCTTGCCACCAATGCAACAAAGCACGGGGCGCTCTCGACCAGCGAGGGACGCGTTTCAGTCGAGTGGGCGCAGCGTGATGACGGGCAGGTGAGAGTGCGATGGTCTGAGACAGGTGGACCAGCTGTTAGCGAGCCAAGTCGCCATGGCGTTGGCCTTGGGACGATAATGACCTGCGCCCACGATGAGTTCGGGAGGGGTCATGTCGCTTTCGACTGGCGCCGCGAGGGGCTCGTATGCGATCTGACCCTGAGCCACGCTGCCGCGCGATGATCGCCGGAAACCGGCGCGCCTTCATTTGCCGTCGCCGTCCCGCGCCGCCTCATCGAGGCGGCAGCGGAGCGCGGCATCCGGGCGCCCCTACAGCCTGGGTTCAGTCACCTGCCGACAGACCGGGAAAGCAGCCCCTGCACAACGGGTGCGGGTCAGGTGCGGAGGCGGCCCGCACCGCCGCCCCCGCACTGCCGGCCGCCAGTAGCGCACCAAGCACACAAGCGGGAATGAAATTTATCCAATATTGCAGTGGTCTAGCAGTGGTACACTGACCCCCAGCACCTATCAGCCGCGGTCATGCTATACGTTGATTGACATCAGGGCGGTGCAATTGGTCATGAAACTTCGATGAAGTTTTCCTGAAGATTTGCTGCAATTGGGTTCGTTCCCGTTGCGACGAGGGGGCACGCTGGAAAAATGGCGCCACGATCGTTCCGGTTTGCATCGTTCACGCTCGATCTGGATCGTGTATGCCTGCGCTCCCCGTCCGGCGAGACCAAGCTGAGGCCCAAGACCTTCGCGGTGCTTCGGTATCTGGTCGAGAATGCACGCCGGGTCGTCACCAAGGATGAGGTGATCAACGCTGTTTGGTCGGGAGTCACGGTCACCGAGGAATCCCTCACTCGCTGTATCAGCGAGATCCGCCGCGCGCTCGGCGACGAGAACCAGGAGATCGTGAAGACGATCTCGAAGCAAGGCTACCTGTTCGACCTGACGGTCGCGTCTGTCGAGGCCCCAGAGCAGGCGGTTTCCGGGGACGAGCGGCCCGCGGGTGGCAGCGGGACTCGTGTGCCGCTGGCTGGCCCTCAACAGGCCCCGCCGGAGCCGGTTCGTCCCCGCGACGCCCAGCGCCGGCAGCTGACGGTCATGACCTGCAACATCGTGGGCCTGACGAGCCTTGCGAGAGGCATCGACCCTGAGGACCTCCGCGAGGTTCTCGCGGCCGTCTATGGTTGCGTCCGACAGGTTGTCGAACGCCACGGCGGACATGTTCCGAAACTCTTGGCGGATGGCGTTCTGGCATATTTCGGATATCCGCAAGCGCGCGAGGACGACCCGGAACGGGCAGTGCAGGCGGCGCTTGGCGTGACGAAAGCCGTGGACGAGCTCGAGATCGAGCTCCTCTCCAAGGGCCTGCAGGCGCGCGTCGGCATAGCCACGGGCCTTGTCCTTGTCGGGGACGACCAATCGGACGACCCTGCGCTCGTCGGTGAAACTCCCCTCCTTGCCACGCATCTCGCAAACGTCGCCGCTGCGGGGACAGTCGCGGTCTCGGAAACGACGCGACGCGTCGTGGGTGGCTTGTTCGAATGCCGCCCCCTCAGCCTCGATGCGAAGGGCGGCGGAGAGACTATCGACGCCTTTGTCGTGCTGCGCGAGGGGGCAATCGCCAGCCGCTTCGAAGCGCTGCGCGGGGCGGACGCGTCACCCCTGGTGGGGCGCGGCGAGGAGCTTGAGTTCCTGCTGCGCCGTTGGGAGCAGGCCGCGCATGGCAACGGCCGGGTCGTGCTGCTGACAGGCGACGGCGGGATCGGCAAGTCGCGCGTAGCGCGTGCCCTGCAGGACCGGCTGGCTGAGCAGCCCCATACGGCGCTGGTCTACCACTGCGCGCCGCACCATCGGGATACTGCGCTGTACCCGATTGTTACCCAGTTCGCGCGGGCCGCCGGCATCAGGCGGAACGACCGACCGGAGGTCAAGCTCAGGAAGCTCGAGTTGTCGCTGGAGTATTCTAGCAGGCCGCCCGACGAGCACGTCTCCCTGTTCGCTGCACTCTTGTCGATACCGGGCGGGAGCCGCTACCCGTTGCCGGACCTGGAGCCCCAGGAAATGAAGAAGCGCACTCTCGGTGCGCTGTTCGACCTGCTCAGGCGGCACTGCGCGGCGAGGCCGGTGCTTGCGTTGTTCGAGGACCTGCACTGGATTGATCCGACGACGCTCGAGCTGTTGACCCAGGTGGTGGAGGAGGCTTCGGACCTGCCTTTGCTCGTCGTCGGGACGGCGCGCCCGGAGTTCGCGCCGCCCTGGCCCAACCACTGGCACACGACCGCGATGCCCTTGACGCGCCTGCCGCCGTCCGATGTCGAGGCCTTGATCGGAAGCGTCACGAAAGGCAAGGCCGTTCCGCAGGAGGTGGTTGCCCAGATCGTCGCTCGGACCGACGGCGTGCCCCTTTTCGTTGAGGAGCTGACCAAGTCCATCCTCGAAAGCGGCATGCTGCGGGAATTCAGCGAGCGCTACGAGTTGACGGGACAGCTGCCGCTGCGCTCCATTCCTTCCACCCTGCTGGCGTCGCTGCATGCGCGCCTCGATCGGCTGTCCTCTGTCAAGAACGTTGCGCAGATCGCAGCCACGATCGGTGCAGATTTCTCCTACGGCCTGGTGGCTGCGGTATCCGAGCTTGCGGTGCCTCAGCTGAACGAGGCGCTTGCACAGCTCGTCGCTGCGGAGTTGATCTTCCAGCGCGGCGTGCCACCCGATGCCACCTACCGATTCAAGCATACGCTCGTGCGGGACGCGGCCTACGACAGCCTCCTCCGCGCCCCGCGGCAGCTCCTGCACGCCCGGATCGCAGGCGTGCTCGAGGACAGGTTTGCCAGCGTCGTGGCGACCACACCCGGGACCTTGGCCCATCACTACGCCGAGGCCGGCATCCCCGATAAGGCAGCGTCATATTCCACCAAGGCCGGGCGCTTGTCGTTGGAGCGATCGGCAATGGTCGAGGCAAGCGCGCAGTTCGAAAAGGCTTTGAAACTGCTTGCCGAGCTGCCCGAGACGACCACACGCCGCAAGCACGAGGTCGATCTGCGGCTGATGCTGTTCCGGGCCTATCTCATGCGCGGCGAGATCGGGCCGATGACCGCGACGCTGACGGGCGCCGTCGAGACGGCCAAGGCGCTCGGAGACGAGCGCAGGTTGGCGCTCGCGACGGCCCAGCTTGCCATGGCGCAGTGGATGCAGGGAGACCACGTCGCTGCCGCCGACGCGGCGCGTTTCGTGCTGGAGCATGCCCGACGCACAAACGATCTGCCGCTGCAGATCTTCGGGAAGCACACGCTCGCCAACGCTGAGCATGGGCAGGGCCGGCTCGAGGACGCCATCTCCCTGCATCGGCAGATCATAGAGACGCTCGCACAGCACGGCATCGAGAACCAGCGCCTTGGCTGGGCGGGCCTGCCGAGCGTCATGTCGCGGGCATTCCTCGCCTGGTTCCTTATCGAGGCCGGACAATTCGATGATGCGCGCAAGCAGATCGAGGCGGGGTGTGCGCTCGCCGATGCTGAGAAGCAGCCCTACTCGCAGGTTCTCATCCACGCGGGCGAAGGGCTCTATCATCTGCGGCGCGGATATCCCGAGCGCGCCGTGCCCATTCTCGAGCCCACCTTGAAGATGTGCCGACGCGTGTTCACGATGGAGGCCCTGCTTGCCGGCTGGCTCGGAACCGCGCTGGTGCAGCTTGGGCGCCCGGCGGACGCGCTGGCCGTGACGCAGGATTCGTTTCGCCGCCGCGCGCATCTGGCCGGCGGCATGTACACCTGGTTCTACCTGTTCAAGGCGCTTGGAGAAGCGCATGCCGGCCTGGGCAATGCGGCGGAGGCCCTCGCGTGGGCGGACAAGGCGATCCAGGTGACGACAGACGCACAGGAGAGCCTGCACTACGCACAGGGGTTGAAGTGCAGAGGCGACGTACGCCTCCAGCTCGCGCTGCCTGCCGAGGCAGCGGTCGATGACCTGGAGGAGGCAAGGCAGATCGCCAAGGGTCATGGCCTGCTGCCGCTCGTTGCCGAGTGCGACCTTTCCCTTGCCCGCGCCATCGAGCGGCTTGGCCGCCGGCGAGAGGCGGGACGGCTCGCGTCCCGAGCGGCCCAGGCATTCCGGGCGCTGGGCCTGGAGCGCCGCGTTGCCGATGCGGAGAGCTTGACCACCTGAGCTTCACGCGTCAGCGCGGGCGCGCCACTGCGGTGAAGCGCACGACCATGCTCTGCGGCAACCGCAGGAGCTCCTCCAGGTCGCCCTTCGGACCAGCGGCGCGCCGCAGGTCCTTGAGCTGTGCGATCGCCATGAGCATGGTGCGCAGCTCCGCCATCGCGATGTGTTCCCCAAGGCACCTGTGCGGCGCGGGCTGGCCGGCAGGACCGAAATGGAGATAGTCGCCGGCCTCCCGGTCGAGCCGGAAGTCTTGCGGTGCGTTGAACTTGCGCGGGTCCATATTGGCCGCCTGGACGAGCAGGCAGACCAGGTCGCCCTTGCGCACCTCCTGGCCGCCCACCTCCGTGTCGGACATGCAAACACGGAACAGAACCGGCGAGACCGGCCTGAAGCGAAGGCATTCGCCTATGAAAGCATCGAGCCTGCGCTTGCGGGTCGCTTCATCGGCCGTGCTGCAGATCTCGCGCAGCACCGTCATCAGGTCGGCGCGACGCGAGCCATCCTCAACGAAGAGCCCGGCGATGCGCGGCTCGATGCGGCGGGGGTCGAGGGCGAGGTCGATGACGTTGGCGAGGGCCTTGCCGACCGTATAGATGCCGCCGACCAGCAGCTCGGCAAGTATGGCGCGAATGTGCTCGTCGATGTCGCCCAGGGTGCCGGCCTGCTCGCGCTTGACGGCCACGAGGGCGGCGAGCAGGTTGCGCTCTCCTGAGGGCCGACGGTATTCCTGCTCCATCAGCTCATCGATGTGCAGCAGCATCTCGTCCGTCGTGCGCTGGGCCGAGATCGTCAGCTCGCGCGCGCGAACAATGTTGAGAAAGACCTCGCGGAAGGCCGCCTGCGCCCAGGCCTGGACGGTCGCGACGGGCCTTTCGTGCTGCAGCAGCGGCTCGAGCCGCGCGAGCCAGTCGGGCGGTACATCGGTCAGCTCGAGGCGCGCGAAGTACGCGGCGATGGCCGTCGGCGACATGCGGTCTGGGCCGGGCAGGCCGAAGAAATGCTTCGCAATCACGACGGGGACCACGAGTGCCAGATCCCGCACGACGTCCATGCGTCCGGCGGGGAGAAGGCGCGCAAGGATGCTCCGCGTGATATCGCCGGCGAGACGCTCCAGCTCCAGGTAGGGGTTGCGTGCTCCGTTCTCAGTCAGGCGCTTCAGGGCGCCCTGCAGGAGCTGCAGCCGTTGCACCCGCACCGGGTCGTTGGCCGGGAGGCCGATGAGCATCGGCTTGCCGTGGGTGATCTCCTCGACGTGCTCGCGATAATGGCGGACGCCGAACGCGGTCTCATCGCGCAGCCCGGCGACTACGTCGTCGTAGCGCCCAAGGAAGCTCGCGAAGGCCGGCTGGGCAGGCGACAGGGTATCGCGTCTCTCGCTGAACCGGACGCGGACTGCGCGGGCCTCGCTCTGCAGAATCCTCTGCCCCAGCAGGGCCAGGCGCTGCTCGGAGAACAGCGAGGGCGTCTCGGGCACAGCAGGGTTGGCCGTGACGTGGGGGCGATTGACGTTGACGCTGCCGAGCGTGCCAGCGTCGTCCACGCCCATGGTCACATAGCCGTCGCCGCAGGGCTTGGGCGGTGGAACGTAGCCGTGCTCGAACTGGGACTCGAAGGTCTTGCCCTGGGCCAGGCCCTTGAGTGCATCCAGGCTGGGGACAAAGAAGTAGTCGCCGCCGCGGGTCTGGACCAGGCGCGGAATGTGAGTCACCGCCGCCGGGCTGCCGGGAATCTGGAAGGCATCGGTGAGGGCGCCGTTGTTGGCTCCGGTGATCGGGCATTTGTCGAGTCCGACCTGTCCGAAGATCTCGCCGCCATTGATCCATTCGCGCTGGATGAACTCGAATTGCGCATCGATGCGCGCGTTGTAGCATACGAAGAGCAGACCGCGCTCCTCCCCGTCCCAATCCTCCGGCCTTTCGATCAATTCGCCGCCGTATGGGATCGACTGGCGCAGGATACGGTGCCGCTTGGCGACGTCGCGCAGCTGCTGGTCGCGCGGATTGACGCGCCGCACATGCGAGCCGACAGGACACCTGACGCCATGAGGGTCCTCGGTGTGAAAGCGGAAGTCGTTGATCAGGTGGCGCTCGCGCGCACCATACCACTTGGGCTGTCGCGGGTGACGGACCAGGGGCGCGCCATTCTGCCAGCGGCCGAACATCTGCGCCGCCAGCAGCGGCTCATGGGCCTTGTCACGCGCATTGGCCTCAATGAAATGCTGGAGGCCAACCACGTCCTGGGCCAGCTTGCGGAACACCATGTAGGTCCCGTTGGTGCGCAGTTCCTTATTGGCCGGCTGAATCGCGCGCAGCCCGTCCTCGTCGGGATGACCCAGGAAGATCTCGCCCGGAGCCACCGGCGCCCACGTCCCATCACGCCTCGGCGTGCCACCACCCGGTGGCGGAGGCGTCAGCCCCAAGTCGACGAAGGGCTGGCTCACGCCGTCGCGGAAGCCGAAGTGCTCCACGCGGTACCGCTCCCCTTGGAATTGCTTGAGAGGGGTATATCCGACCTCCAGCTGCAGAATCCGCAAGCCTGACATTCCCTCCAGCGCGACGATCTCGGCCGGAGGCTGCTCGCCGCTCCGGCTGAGCCTCTTCGCAAGGGCCACGGTATTGGAGAAGAGCTTGGGTGCGCCACGGACAGTTCCGTCGGCAGGCTCAGTCGAGGAGACCAGAACGCCCATCAAACCGTGGATATGCCGATGTCCGAGCCAACCCTCCCAGGCACTGGGCGCCGAATCGCCGGAGTCGCCGAGAAGATGCGCGCGCGCGGCCATCCCCTCCTTGAACGGCTCGGGGAAGGTCTCGAGCGTAACGGGATCGACCTTGAGCGCCTGAAGGCCCGACCACGTGAATGCGAGGGTGAGCCCCACGTAGGGCGTGCCCCTCTCCCGTTCCGGCACGATGCGCACATCGGCCGATCTGAGGACGTCGATCAGGTCTGCGGGCTCCGTGCCGCCAGCCAGCGCCTGCGAGGCGCTGGAGCCGCTGCACCGGCCGCGCAGGAAATCGCGGAACTTCTGCAGATCGGCAAGGCTGAAGAACGCATACGCCGCCACCTGGGCCTTGGCGCTGCGGACGATGTTCTGCTGGATATCGTCGGGCGATACGAAAGAGCGCTCGCGGGTCAAGTGTGTCATGACTTTCTCAGCTCCGCCACCCGGGAACTCTGATCCGTATCGTAGGTGCCGCCGATGGCCGGGAAGTCAGCCGTATAGGCCTGGTTCTCGATGATGAACCTGTCGAGAAGATCGCCGATGCCCTCGACCGACGTGCCGTCGGCGTTCCGGGTCGCGCGGACAAAGGCGGCAAAGCGCTCCTTGAACACCTTCAGCTGGTAGACCTTGGGGACGGTCATGCCCGGATACGCATTGAAGAACGCGTCGGTCGAGATCTGATAGCGTTTCGCGTACTGCCAGAAGGCCTCGAAATCCAGCGACCCTCCCTCCGGATAACCCTCGCAATTGCCCCAGACGCGATCGACATCCTTGCCCAGAAAGCTGGAGAACTCGCGCAGGTAGTCCTTCAGGTCGCCGTCGAAATAGGAGGTGAAGAAAAGCCACGAGCGGAAGCGATAGTCGTGTGTCGGGTTCTGGTCGGCGGGCACATAGGGGTCGAGCGAAGGGGGTGCCTCCCTTGGAAAGCATGCGCCCTGCAGGTACTGCTCGGGTCGCAGGATCAGCCAGCCGGCGTAGTGGATGGTCGGAATGACGCTGATCGGCGTATTGAGGCCACGGTCCACCCGCCGCTGGATCGACGCGAGCTCCTGACGCAGCCGTTCCTCGTATGTGCGGCGCTGGCCCGGGATCGGCCCGGGTGTGATCGGGGTCAGCAGGACCAGCTCCGTCACGCCGCCCACGAATTTCGACTGCGCGTACTGATAGGCTTTCACGAGCTCTCCCTCCAGTCCTGCGGCCTCATGTGGGAGCCGCGCAGGGTTCTCCGGTTCAGCCGGAGGGGCTCCCAATTCAAGACCTGCCGGCTTGCATGCGACGGCTGGCGTCCGATCCTTGGTGCCGGCCACCAGCCCAATGAGGCGGACGACGAGGCCCCAGAGGCTTACCACCCTGACGCTGAGGTCCTCGATCGACATGTCCCACAATCAGCCAACGGCGCACAACGTCCGGTTCCGGGGCCGGGCGCCCCGCCACCACCTTCTAACCTGCGGTCGGTGCGGGCAGACCGCAAATCGAGGCAGCGGCGGGGCGTCTCGTACTGGCGCGCGGCCTAACCGCGCGCCAGAAGGTCAGTAATCATGAGAAAGGGGCGAGGCGGCCGGTAAGCGAAGCCGCGGCGTCGGCCATTCCGGAATGAGAGCAACCGGGTACACGAGCGTCACTCCCGTTCACTGCACTTTCGCAGTCGGTGGGGGCCGGCTATGGGCGACGAAGAGGCTAAGGAAAAGGGAGAAAGCATGGCGCAACCTCCATCATATGTGGGCGGAGCTTACACCAAGGGAACGGCCGCGCCAACCACGATTGCGCGCGCCGATTGCGCTCGTGGGAAGAGTGGCGATCTGCAAATGCGACGCCATCGGAGGTACCCTGGAAGCGGAGCATCAAGCTACTCAGGGTCAAGGTGGCCCGTTGCTGAAAGCAGTGGAGGGTACGGCTACGGGGCGCGCAGATGGGCCTGCAGCCTCTGTCCGCCTCGCACGAGAGGCCAAGTCGGT
>Ga0209382_10005120_pt1 | contig 17134 bp, 15 predicted proteins | sample SoiMetdeltSBSDD5_FD_187599 | JGI IMG/M metagenome (GOLD analysis project Ga0209382, IMG submission 187599) | Bulk soil microbial communities from a Populus tree surrounding site in Tennessee, USA - Soil MetaG P. deltoides SBSDD5 (SPAdes) (version 2) | ecosystem: Environmental > Terrestrial >...
AGAATACGGGCCTTTTTTTCCAAAACAAACCACCTGCATACGGCGAGGTTCGCGAATCTGCATGAGATACACCATTTGCTTCGCCCCGGCTTTGCACACCAGGGGACGAGTTTGCTTTTGGGTAAAAGCGCGGGTAACCGCGTTGCCACTGTCCTCCCGACAAAGGAGCGGCCGGAGCTTGGGAACCTTCTCATCTGCGCCCCACCCCGTTCCGGCAAAAGCATGTACGCAATCAGTCAGTCACTCACCTGGCCGCACTCAGCCATTTTCAACGATATGAAAGGCGAGCTGTTCACCAAAACCGGGGGCTTCCGCGCAACACTCGGCCCCGTCTACGTCATCAATCCTGTTGCCGGGGTTGGCCACCGCTACGACCCGTTTACCGGCCGGTACTCCGAGCGGGCGCTTGGCACGCTTGCCCACCATCTGCTGTTTGACCCCCAAGACTATGACCCCATCTTTTTTAAACGCGCCAAGAAGATGCTCACCCAGATGTGCCGCGCGGCACGCCTTGAAAACGAGCGGGAAGGCAGGGAGCGCCACCGCATACTGCCCTATGTTGGCAACCTCTTGACGACCAAAGGCTTCCAGGGCACAGCGGAGTACTTGCAGCGGCTGAACCCCGCGCTCGCCACGAAATTTCTCGCCGAGGAATTCCAACGGGCGAATTTTGACGACCGCTTTTTGCTCTCCTGCTGGGGGACGCTTGATACCCTCCTGTGGCCGCTTTTGACCGATGACGTGATCCGCTGTTTTACCGGCTCTGACTTCACCATGGAGGAGCTGATGCTTGGCCCACGTCCGGTGACCGTCTATGTGCAGATTCCAGAGAGTGAACTCCATGCCCTGTCTCCCGTCATCCGTCTCCTCTTCGGCTCATTCATTGACGGGCTCACCGCGACCTATGACCAGGAAGAGAAAAAAGGGAATCAGGCAGCCTGCAAACCCGTCCTCATCCTTGCCGATGAGGCAGGCCGGAGCGCCATTCCGCAGTTGGCGGACGCGGCGCAAACCGTTCTCGGCAGGCGCGTGTACCTCTGGATTGCCGTGCAGTCGCTTTCCTCGCTGGAGGTGGTCTACGGCCGGGGGCGGGCCCAAATCCTCAAAGATTCCGTTGAGACCCAGCTCTACCTCAGACCCGATGATCTCCCAACGGCCGAGTTCTTAGAGCGGCGGTTCGGAAGAATTTCCCGCTTCGCGACCTCCCAAACAAAGTACGCTGACAAGGAAGGCTCAGAAGGCTTCTCCGAACAGGGCGTTGCCCTCATGACCGCCCAGGAGATTATGCGCGCCTCAGCCCGGACGGTCTTTGCCCTCCACCGCGACAACTGGCCCATGATTCTCTCCCGCCTGGAGTATTACCGCGACAGCCTCCTTGCCAGACGGGCGGCAATTCCCCCGCCCACGCTTCCCAAGCTGCCAGCGCTTGAAAAGGCCGGGGGTTCTGACCCACACAACGGGGGCAACAACCACGTAACCAACGGTCACACGCTCTGGGAGAAGAGCAGGAAGTTTCCCAACGGGTATATTGATCCGGATAAACGCTATTGACCGCTGAAGCCTTCTGAAACGCCCAGGAATCGCTTTCGTGGGGAGGAGCGCAATCCCACCCTCCCTCTGCCGTTTTCGCCGTTTGTGAGCCATTCTGGCGCCTTTTGGGGGCGTGTTTTCCGGCCTTCCCGGAGTTCCAAACGCTTGCCATCCTTCGTTGCCCGTTTTTCTCTTCCTTTTTACCGAATCCGGACGCACCTTTCCCGTGCCACCGGTACGGTTGTCGGTACAACCGTATGACTGGGCGCGAATCCTACCCCTCGTGACGGTCTTTTTCGGGGGGTGTTAAGCCCTGGGCGAAGTACCAGGGGTCGCTTCCGCTCGTCCAGAAGGTCGAGGCGACCTTCGCGGAGACGTATTCACTGCACGTTTGAGCAGGTTGCAATTGGGATTTTTCTTCTTGGTGGATGTTTGGGTGACAGCGCTTGTCACCCTTGTCGTTTACTCTGTCCTGCCGGGGGTATTTTTTGCCAATGCCCATCTCAGAAAAGCTCACCTCCCGGCGCCAGGGAATAACCACATCGTAGACGTTGATGGCGTTGTGCCCCGGCCACAGTACCCGCTTCGTAACCCGCAGGAGCCGTCTCTCATAGATCAGTGATTTGACGAGCCGCTTCACATGCCGTATGGAGAAGCCCGTCATGGCGGCGATGCACTCATAGGCAACCCTGGCGTGCTTTCCGAAGAGGTTGGCTTTGGAGAGGATAGCGCGTAGGACCCGGCCTTCAGAGTCGGAAGTTTGGACACGGCGGAAGATTTTCGCTAGAATAGAGTCTCGCATGTGGACAACCCCTTTCAGCAGCTGGGGTGTGTTCGCTCAAGGGGCAGCCAGAGTCCTTGCCAAAGATACGCTGGCTGTCCCGCCAAAACCTGCCTCATACTCTACACCTAATTGTCAAGCTGAAAAACAGAAATTGTTAGCCATCGTGGTGTCCTGCCTGCCGGCGGCTGCTTCCTTCCAGTCGTCCCGCAAGGGGACTCCTTCCAGAAAGCTCAATAATTTTTGTCGAGTCAACTACACGGACTTTCCCGGCAGGGCTGGGGAGAGGAGTTGCTGTCAGGGCGGCATGAGCGCCATAGGAGCGCAGAATGCGCGTCAACGCTCCAAGTGCGATGACAATTTTTGTAGTAAAGCGACTAGGAAAGAGGAACACAACAGCAGTATCTTAAAGGGGTCTATGGTGTTGTGTTTATCGCAAGATAGTGGTCAGGCCTTTTGTATCTTTTTTTGAGGGGTAGTCAGGCGACGCTTGAGGCTCTCCGCTGGCGCTGCGCGCCTGACTACCCCTCAACCCGCTTGCTGTCCTCATGCCTCATCAGATCTACGCTAGCTTTTCACTCGTCGGGGGGCCTGACACGAGGACACTCCACTGGCAATTCATTCCCTTTGACCCTTTCTTGCCAGATGGCATGTTATGGGTAGTGCTTCCGCACAAGAATCACCTGTCGGGGAGAGATGTCGTCTCGTTGTTGGATGTGCAGGAGCGAAGCGGTGAGGCGTGCTTGACTCATAGGTCTAAGAGGAGTAATATGTCGCTGAAGGTTCCCGGCAGAGCGGGGGCCGGCACAGATATGGCAGAACGACAACCTATACCCATCCCAGATCCGCAGCATTCCCCACACGAGGGGGGCAACGGTTCCCCTGGTCTTCCACCCACCGTACACGAGCGGGCCACCCCGCCGGAGAGCACGCTCAATCGCGCTGTAGAGCGGACGCGTACGCTCTATGAGAGATATGAATGGGTTTTTCTTCCCTTGGGTGATCACGGTAAGCCTTCCGTTAATTTACCAGTCAACATAAAAGACCAATCCGACCCTCTATCAGAGAAGACTGGCCAAGAAAGACAGAAAAACGATATTCTGTCTGAGGGGGAATTAGAGAAACGGCCACCTAAGTTTGTAGAGCAAAGGAGGGAGGATGAAACTATGCCAAGGATAGTTATCAAAACCCCAGAAGAACAACCCCACACATCGGAAGAGACACTTTCGCAAGAGCGGGAGCGTCAGGAAATAGAAGCATCTCTTGACAGCCTCAGGCAATTACGAACCATGCACCAGAAAATTACCTATGTTCAAGACCTACCACCAGAGCAGCTTGACAAATTGCGCGAGCATGAACCAGCACTCATGTCGCCTATACGCAAGGGCTTGGAGAAACGCCCTGCAAGACTCGAAAAAGCTGCCAGACTTTTATATCGCATCACTGAAGGGGATATGAGCCCTGCTCGTAAACCGGATTACTCACTGCTCATAGACAAGGATGCTGAATGGCACCGAACACATCATGCTGATCTGATGAAACTTTCACAAAAGGACAGAGACCGTTTAATGTACACAGAGATAGAATTATCTATCGCGATGACAGGTGCTTTTGTGGAGGGCATATCAGAACTTGCGGCAATACAAAATTCTCTGGTGTGCACACATGACTACATGAGGGCTTTTCACGAAGCTGGCCTTGAAGTGCCAAAAGTTGTTAGTCAAATTCATCGCCGACTAGAGAAGCGCCGCGCGTATCTTGATCCCAAATACGCCAAAGGTAGCGGTCTTTGAGCTCTCCCCCTTGGCCAGTCTGGCCGGTAATTGCCCCGCGAAAAGAGCGTTTCAAAAGTTGAAGAGGTTTTCAAATTTCTCCCACTGACCCATCTCTTTGATGGTTTGCTTTAAATCATGAATATTTTTCCGCAGTGCCCCAGCACTTTTGCCCGTTTTTCCCCTGATTTCCTCACGAGACAGTTTATGAACATTGGCCATGTATAGTACGTTGTACTGCTCGGGCGTCAGCAGACGAAAGAGCTCCTTAAACTGCACATCAATTGCCTCTCTCCTCTTGCGCTCGGCTTCCAATGCCTTACGTTCATCCTCATCTTCATCCTTGATCCGATCCATCAATGCAATAAGTTGTTCCTCAACCCCTGGTGTACACGCCCCTAACAGTTTTTTCACGTCGTTCGCTATACTGCGGTCAATTCGCCGGTCTCGCCTCATGTCTGCCCTCTCCCCCGAATGCTGCGACTTCACGTCGGCCGTTATTTTTTTGGTTATGTATCCGTTTAGTTGATTGCCGTCGTTCTACCACACGAACTTCAGCAGTTTCGCAAACCGCATCAACTCGCTTGATATATTACCTGGCATTGGTTGTCTCCCGTCACACAAGGCTATCCATCCATCAGCCGAATTGACCACTTACATCCGGCCCTCAATCATCTATAAGTTCATCTGGATCATTACATTAGGGGAAAAATTACCTCCTTCTTACAAGTATTACTCTCAGGTATGAAAAACTTGAATTTTAGCCTGACCCGACGGCCAAAGTTGTGGAAAATGTGGCGGTGTGAATTTGATTAAACGAGTGCACCCGAGTTTGAGGAGCTAAGGCACAGCGCATCAGTCGTGTGTTTCAGGGCGGCGGGCAGGTACCCATTAAACTAGACACATATTCTCTCTTTCACTTTTCCGATAGCATAAAAAGAGGCAGGGGTGAGGAGGTGTAAAATGGGTACTTGACAAACTTCCATCCTGGAACGCTTTGACTTTTCATGCTGTCCCACCATGTGTGTACTTTGGTCTTCAAACTCGGGGTGGAGGGAAAATTTGAATGGTCTCCAGACTTTTATTTGGATCGCTTTGAGCTAAGATTGCCCGCCGTTCCCTGCGCCTTTGGACATAGCGTTTCTAAGCCTCTCGCTTTTTCTTCCTGTTGGTCTAGTGATAGGTGCATCCTTTCTGAACGTTACACTCTTCGCCTACCCCTAGACGCGCCTCAGTCTCTACAGCGACGCAACAATTCTACTTTCTCTCCATGCACTTGGTAACGCCTTGCGTAGTTATAGAGGCTTGAGTTTTTCGGTGGGATGTACAGCCTGTAGTCAAAGATATTATGCGCCACGAGGAGAGCAAATGAAACGCCTCACCATCCGCATTTACGGCAGCAAACACTCACTCTACAGGCTACTGAAGAGGAGGACCTCTATGGAGAGATAGCAAACGATGAGAAGCTCATCGTCACCCTGTCCCCGGAAGCAGTAGAGAAGTATACGCATACCTTTTTCCAGTGAGGAGAAACGATCGTGGATAAGGATATCGTTATAAAGTGCCTGGCCGCTGACCGCGTGCCCATGAACCGCGCTATTCAACCCGGACAGACCTGTGAAGAGATCTTACGCGATTGCGATCTGGGAGGCTTTTGGCTCTCTCTGCCTAACGGCTCCGGCTTCTTTGCCCCGGATGAGAATGTGTATAAAGCTGTAGAAGACGGAGATGTTTTGGTCGCAACGCCCAAAGGCGATGTTGCCACTGTGTAAGACAAGGCCGGGGGCGGCAGAGAGCCGTCCCCGCCTGCTGAGGGAGGATGTTCTCATGCCGATGTATCTCGCACCAAAACACTTGAGAAATCTGTTGCCCTTTTTCTCCCGTCGCGTACGACGGATCGTTCCGCGCATTCTTCGCTCACACAAGGACAAACATCGCTGGTGGCTTGAGACCGGAGCGGAGCCGGTCTGGCACGGCTACTATCGCACCCGCTATGGCCCCAGTTACGAAGGCCGTGTTGAGAATCTGGCCGATCCCAAGTTTTACATCAAGTTTAAGGAGTTTCCACCGCAACTGCGGGGGCATATTCACGAGCCGTGCTTTCGCGACCAAAACAACAACGGCTGGCACTGGGTGCATATGTCCCATTCGTCATTGGATGTTGACTCCGGCATTTTTGTTATCGAAAGGGCTTTAAACGATGCTCTCGCGCCTCTTAAAAAATCGGCCTAGACAAGATGGATTGCCGCCGGGGAGCGCGTCAGCGCTCCCCACCCCTCTCACCGATCCGCTTGCGCGCTTTCGAACAACCAAAGAGCACGCCATTACCCTTGGCGACGCCCTTTTAGGCGCTCTGAAGGACAATTTGGACAATGGTGATCACGCTCTTCTGGAGGAGATCTTGTGGCTCCTTCCCTTCTATATTGACGTGGTGGCGACCGCTGATTTTGCCACTGCTCGCGCGACAGACGAGCCGCCGCCTTCCACAGAGGAGTCGGTACCAACCATTCCTGAGTACCTGACCACCTCGATATTTCTCTCCACCTGCCTCTCCTACCTGTTGGCAAGCACCCAGCAGGGGAAAGAACGCATCAACCTCGTCACAGGGGCGAAGAAAGGCGACTCTCTTCGCACGCTTGACCGGCTGGGCAAAGTAGCGCTTGCCCAGCAGTCCCTGGTTGGGGCGAGCGCTGACCAGCTGGACCTTGTGAAATGCCTTCGGGAGCTAGATACCTTCGGTATGCACCTTCATGCTCTATTCCACTGTCACCCAGGTAACGGTCCAGCGATGACCCGGCCTTCTGCCACTGATCTTGCGACCCAGGAGCGCTTTGAGCGTGGCGGCTATCCCTGCATTGGGGGTATCTGCTCCCGTGATGGTTGGTTTCGTCTGTTTGCCCATCACCCGTTCACAATCACTGTATTTGGTAAAGGAGTAGTACAGCATGAGGAACACCTTTTCCACATCCAAAAGTATCCCGCAAGTCTATCGCAGCAAGCCCCTGAAGCGGAAGAAGGGAGAGAAACCAGTTACAATGGCGCAAGAAGTGGTGCCTGGGTTTGACCAGGCCGCCCTGACACACTCGACTATTATCCTCATTGGTATTGGGGGCGTTGGCAGCCAGATCGCGCTTGCCCTGGCGCGAAAAGGGGTGGGGAGACTGACACTTCTTGATCATGATGTCGTCGAGCCGTCCAATTTGCCCCGCCAGGTGTATTATCCCAAGGATGTCGGCAAGCCAAAGGCCTACGCTCTCGCCGCCAACCTTGCCAGGGAAGCGTTTTTAGACCAAACGTTTTCCGGCTACCACTTAAGCCTCCAGGATGCGATAGCCCGTGATGTCGATTTGACGGGCGATATCGCTATTGTCGGGGTGGATAGTAATCCCGGCCGGATTGCCGCCTCAGTCTACTACCGGGAGCGGGGTGTGCCCGTCATCTTCTCGGCTGTCAGCCGTTCTGCTGATTATGGGTACGTCTACGTTCAGGAGGCGCAGGGCCCCTGTTTCGGCTGCTACTTTCCCGGCAGTATCAATGATCTGACCTCGCCCTGTCCGGGCACCCCCGCGATTGTGGACATCCTCAAGGTTGTCTCAGGCATTGCGGTCTACGCCGTTGATTCGCTTCTTATGCCCCGGCCCCGGCACTGGAATTACAAGGCGGTCTATCTAGCGAATGGTGGAGACTATACCGCACAAAGCACGAGACGCCCGGATTGTACACTTTGCGCTTCTGACTACACAGAGAAGCAGGCTGTCTATTCCCTCACCGCCTCGACGCCGACAGGCAAGACCGAGGGCTGGCTATGAAGCCAGCCCCCCCACAGTCTCCTCACAAACCCCGCAAACAGCTTACAGAGCGTGATATCGCGATCCTTCTTGAGATAGCGCGTCTTCGCTTTCTGACGAGACTGGATATCGCGACGTTTCCGGCATGTGCCGATGTGTCTGAATCGTACCTTCGCAAAATCCTCGCCACTTTGGCAGGGGGAAAGGATACGCAGCCGAATCAATATCTTTGCCGCTTTCCCCGGCCGCAGACGAGCCGGGGGAGTATCGAGAAGGTGTATACCCTGGGAGCTTTGGGCAGAACGTATCTTCGCGACGAGCTGTCCGAGCAGGTGGACTGGTGGCATGGCCCCGGCAAAGTCAGCGCGCATAGTTTTAGTTATCTCCTGCATCAGCTCACCCTCAGCCGTCTGGTGTGTGCCGCCCGCTCCTGGGTCTCTACGCAGTCCCAGTTCACCTTGATAGAGGAGCTCTTGTGTTACGAATTATCGCGCCGCCCCGAAGCGGTAACCGGAGAAACTTTGGAAGACCAGACACCGCTGCCCGTGGTACCCGATGCCTGGCTTCTCTTTGAGAACGCGGACGGAGGGAGGTATCCACTCCTTTTAGAAATTGATAGGGGCACAGAGTATAAAGAGCGTTTTAAACAGCACATCCACTCCCGCGTCCACTTTATCTTAAGCGGCGACTACTCCCGCTTTTTTGGTGTTGAGGCAGTCTGCATTGCCTATATCACGACCGGGATTACGCCCGAATACCGCAGAATCCGTCTGGAGCGGATGCGGCAGTGGACACAAGAAGTGGTGCAGGCGGAAATTTCCGAGAAAAACCGTCAGGCGTGGTCTGCCCGGTTTCGCTTCACGAGCCTTGCCTATGAAGAGATTTATCAGCTCGCACACGCCCTTTTTTCAGAAAACGTCTGGCAGTCTCCAGACAACGAAACACTCATGCCCCTGTGGAGTAAGACTCCACAGCTTCCTCCTGAGGAGAATGATCATGGCGCTGACGACTTTTTTGACGAGGATCTCGCAAGCGATTGAGACAGTCCTCACCGTTCTGCCTCCCTCGGGATGGGAGCGGCTGCTCGCTTTGAGACGAACCCATCCCACGACACCGCTGTCGCAATTGCCGCCGCCGGTCCGCGCTGAGGTGAAGCATATGCTTGCAAGCGCGCTTCAGGCCCGTACACGTCCCGCGCCGCCCCCAAACAGTGCGCGAAATGGTCACGTGAACGGCACACGGCCTCAGACACCTGCGCCTGATGAAAGCCGTATTCGGACTGTTCTTGGCACCGATATCCAGACAGGAGCGGCGGTGTCCATCTCCCTGGAAGAGCTGCTTCTGGGGTTGTATGGAATCGGAGCGACAGGCACAGGCAAGACGACGCTTGTGCTGAATATGATCATCGATTTCATCAAGCATGGTTTAGGACTCTGCGTTATTGAGCCGCATGGCGACCTCACCCGCAATGTCATAGCTGCCATGCCGGAGGAAATGCTCGAGAGGGTGATTTATCTGGATCTTACCGATGGTACGAGTTCCTTCGGCCTTAATTTTTTTGAGCGCCCACCGGGCGCGGATGTCACTGAGGCTGCCAAGGTAGCAAGTTTCGTCATGCACGTGTTTGAGAAAGTCTGGGCAGTGGGGCCGGATACACCGAGATTGGCGCAGGTGTTACGCAATACAACGCGCGTCCTTCTTGAAAATCCGGGCATGACGTTTGCGGAGATCCCCTTGCTTCTCTGGGATGACGGGGTACGGGAAAAACTGGTCAGGCGTGTTACCAATACCCAAACGAAGCTCTTCTGGTCTCAGTATAACCGGAAAGCCCCCCGGGAGCGTGATGAACTGATAGCTTCAACGATCAATAAATGCGACGCGTATCTAAATGAACCATTAATCGCTCGGATTGTTTCCCAATCATCCTCAACGATTGATTTTCGACGGATTATGGACGAGGGGAAAATTCTCCTTGTCAATTTATCCCCGCAGCTTGAGGAGGCAAGCAGGCTCATTGGCGCCGTCCTCATTGGGCGATTGCTCATGGCAGCATTCAGCCGCAGTGACACTCCCCGTGAGCAACGGCGGCCCTTTATGATCTACGCTGATGAATACCAGCGGTTCGCGACCTCAGACTTCGCCACGTTTCTCGCTGAGGCACGCAAGTTCAAAATATCTACGACCATTTCAAACCAAGTACTCGACCAGCTGGATGATGCCAATCGAGCGACAGCCTTGCAAGCGGGCAGCCTGGTGGTTTTCCGCGTTTCCGGGGATGACTCCAAGGTCCTCGCGCGAAGTTTTGACGCGACGCCCACCCCTGAGCTTGTTGGTGAGGAGCCGATCAGAGCGCCGGCTGCCGATCCAATAAGCTTCCTGACAAGAAACGGGCATCCCAACAAAACGGTCGCGTCATTTGTTTCGGACTATCTTATGGCGCTGACATCGCTGTTGAAAGGTTCTTCAAGCTCCCCTCACGTGCTTCGCCTCGGCTGCGCGATGGTCCTTCCGCACCAGATAGTTGAAGGCCACCGGCAGTTAAACGAGTGCTTCTCCCGCTGCATGCGGGAGGGCAGCGCTGCCGTCACGATTCCTCCCCTGGCTCTCTTTGTCCTCGCTGGAGCGGCAGCTCCCGACAGTACCTCTGTGTTTTCCAAAGACCTGCAATACTCCCTGGGCATTCTGTATTTTCAGGGCTTCAAGGGCATGTCCGCATCCTTCGGAAAGCCTGAGTTTCTTGTGAAGCATGAGCAGGAAGATGTACGGTTTTTGCGGAAGATGGCGAAAACAAGCATCTTTGACAGCCGGACGACAGTTGAGTCTCGGGTTGCCGCATTCACGCGCATGCTCAAATCCCTTCGCGCCACTTTATTGATTCTGGCCAATGAGCCATTGCTGACCGATACCGGCCTCTTCCAGCCGAAATATATGCTTCGCACATACGCTGATGAGGAGAATCTCATCGCCAATGAGGTAAGCCAATTACCCAACTACACCGCCAAAGTGAAGCTTCTAACCGGCGAGCATACGATCCGAACCAATCCGCCGCCACCGCTTGTTTCGGAGCGGGAAGTGGAAGAACGAATTCTGGCAATCAAACAGCGGATGCTGCGTCAGGGATACACCACCCCTGCAGAGGCAGTGGAAGAAGAAGTCCGCAAACGGCATGAGGCTCTTCGCCGTCGCCCTGGAGATGACGCGCCGCTGCCTATCAACACGAACGGGAGACGGAACGGCCGCCAGAAACCGCCTCCCCGAACCTAAAGAGGTACTCAGTGGTCACACGCGAATAGATAGTTCCTCTGCGATTGGTTTTCAGCCTCAGGCTGGTAATTAGTCGCAGGTGAACTACCTGAGAAAGGATGGTGAATAGAACTAATAAAACTATATGAAAAGTATCTATGAATTCGTTAACCGAATCATCCCTGGCGATTGTGTGGATGTGATGCGGCAGATGCCAGCGGGAAGTGTCGATTTTATCGCCACCGACCCCCCGTATCTTGTCGGGTATACCTCCAGAGATGGCAGAAGTATTGCCAATGACAAGACGGATGAGTGGCTCATACCTGCCTGCCATGAGATGTATCGGGTGCTCAAATACAACAGTTTTCTCGTGTGTTTCTACGGGTGGAACCGGGTTGATCGGTTCTTCGCGGCCTGGAAGCAAGCGGGATTTCACGCTGTTGGACACCTGGTCTTCGTGAAGCCCTATCACTCCAACGGAGGATATGTACGCTACAGCCATGAGGAAGCGTATCTGCTAACCAAAGGCGTGCCCGATACGCCGCCAGTGCTCCTCAGAGACGTTTTGGACTGGCAGTACACAGGCAACGGGCTGCATCCAACACAAAAGCCGGTGATGGCCATGGTTCCCTTAATCCTAGCGTTTTCACGCGTTCGCGATATTGTCCTTGATCCCTTTGCAGGCTCCGGGACAACGGCTGTCGCCGCCAAACAGCTGGGGAGGAGGTATATAGGGATCGAGATTGATCCAACCTATGCGGCCCAAGCAGACGAGCGCGTGAAGCAGGCGGGCAAAGGCTAGCGTTTCTGCCAACTGTTCATCACACCAGCAGTGGTGAACAGGAGCAGGGACGTGCCCTGAGAAAGGAGGTGAACGACCTACGGGACAGTATTTCATGGCGGTTAATGTGACCAAGAAAGAGTATGTCAGGCCCTGGGATATCGGCGGCGTGGCCAAACTCTGGGAATGGTGTGTGAACCGCCAGGCTGGCATTTTCCCCTATCTGTTGCGAAAAAGCTCCGAGGGAGGTGGTGGTGATATACGCGTTGAGCACCCGCACTTTGCCGGACGTTGGGCAGGCGACGAAGTGTATCTCATCGGCGATTATGACGAGAGCAATCTTTTCAAGACTGCTGAGTCTGAGTATCACAATATCTCCCGCGAGCTTGCAGGGGAATATAACGAGTTTGTGCAACTCGAATCTTGCCAGCTCTAACGACACGTAGCTTGTCTACCGACCATTCACCACGATAGTTGTGGTGGATGGAAGCAGGCAAACTGCCTGGGAAAGGATGGTGAGTCATCTGAAATACTTTAAGATCACCAAGTCCTGGTCTGTTAAAGCCGACTCTGAAGAAGAGGCAATCAAGCAGGTTGCCGCCGATCCGGGACAATACCTGGAATCAGAGACCGTGACCAGGACGGATTATAAGAAACCTCAGCAAAAAACTGGCGGTTGGACTAACGGCTTTAAAAGCCAGCTGCTAGGTTAGTGAGTACCTCTATAGATCATAGCATCCTATGACTTAGGTTGTCAAATCAGTCTATAGTAGGTCTCTCTGAGATGAGCAAGACGCAGTGAGTGCAACCGTAACTCTATGGCCGACAGTCGGTAGAGCGGAGTTGAATGTGGCACGGGCACACAGCTCACTGTGTAAGGGGACAAGCGACAGGGAGAACGCGTAACGGCCTCTCCTCCTCGCTTCTTCCCCATACGGGCGCGACAGGTTTTACCTGTCAGCAGACAGGCACCAAACCTTACACGGTAAGCATGAGTACCCTGCTTCCACTTCGCGCCCGAACTTTCCTTAAGAGACCTCCCCATTGTCTGTATTAATCGCCCGTTTTCCCTCTCGCTTAGATGTATAGTAAATCACTCCCTTTTTTTGCTACAGTGCCCTTCTCTCACAACACACCACGTTCGAATTTCATTGAGGAGCGCCAAGCTATACGCTACATAAGATGCCTTATCAGAAGTGGAGTAAGCATAGAGGAGACGTGAGCCATGGCGAACCCAGAGCATCTGCGGATCCTGGAGCAAGGCCTCGAGGCGTGGAATCAGTGGCGGGAGCAGCACGGGCTGGCTTTGGCATACGCTGTACTCACTCCACGGCTCATGTTCATGATAATCCCGCACTGACTTTTTGTATGACCTCCCCTAACGTACACGCCGCATTGCCTCGCCAGTGCTCAAACGCCACGATTTGCCGCAGGCGCAAGGTCGTTTCGAATGACCGAATCCCTTCAGCATAATAATGGACAGGCAATTTCTCCACCTCGGGCAGGCGTTCGTGGGATTGTTGTTCCATCAACGTGAACGCCCTGTCTAGGCGTTGCTGCGGGTCTTGGATGGTCTGCAACGAGGCTGCCATGCGCCGTAGCATTGCTTCGCCATCGATCTCGGTGACTTGCTCAGGTGCAAACAAGCCTTCCAACGCAGGCAGACCATCTGTGGTGTAGGGGAAGAGGCGATTCACGATAGCGGCATGCGTCACATGGGCAAGGGATCGCTTCAGATACCGGTCAAAAAACACCACGGCTTGGGTGGCGCGTTCACAGGAACGGACATCGAGCGTCATGTCCTGCGCAGAAGGGAAGCGAAACACTCCCAAGATAATCGGACGCATCTGACGTGGGATCGCGGCGTAGGATTTGTGAAACTTCAACTTTTTTGCCTCTCCGTGATACAGCCAGACCCAGCGTTGGTTGTCCTGGTCATCATCCATACAACGCAACTTCGTAAAGGCTTGCCGCACTGCTGCCTGATCAGAGACCTCGTAGTACAGTCTGACAGGCTGGTGCATTTCTCCGGTCATCGTCATGAGCAGTTGCTTCCCGCTCTCCATCCGTCCATCCTTTCCGGTTCCCTACGGGTATGCTGCACGGATGCCCCATCAATACAGCTCAAAATAGGACTCTTGCCCCAGGTGTTTGACGTAGCGTTTGACCAGTTTCGTCAATCGACCATGTCCGATATCAATCCAATCGTCAATCGACCCGATGAAGCAGTACCGTTGGGCGGTAAAGGTCCGACGCTGTTCATCCTCTAGAAGGAATTGCATCATGGGCATGTAATGCACCGCCTGCGCCACGAATGCGGCGATCTGCGTCTGGTCGAGGTCGGGACGCGCACCCGTGAACATCTCCCTGAAGGTCTCACTATCCTGGTGGGCAGTATGGATCTCAATGGCGTTGCCCCGCACGTCAATCTTATAGTCCTGTATGCTCGCGTACTTGCGTATACCGTCTTCAACGACCTGGCGTTCCTCATCGGTAATAATCTTGGGAGGAATGCGGCGTAAGAACACCTGAGCATTGGGGTTTTCGTAAATCTCGAATCCCGCAGGAATGGATGCCGCCAGGGTGCCCTCGCTCTGCATAGAGAAATAGTATTTAGGCTTGTCTGTCTTCGTCGTGCCCTGGTGCAGATAGTAGAGCTTGCCTTTCACATTCGTATGGGTGATTGGCACCGCAGCACTCCTTGTGACTCACTGACGTCCTCTCTGATCAACACGAGTCCTTCCACACACCATCGCCACTTTGGTGTATCCTAGCCCCATCCCAGAACTGCGTCAAACGTCGAGGATCGTCTATCCCTCAGTAGCAGTGAAGAAGGGGTCGCATGGAACCCACTATCACGGCTGACATCGTTGTCGCCTATGCTCAGTGTCCTCGGAAAGCCTACCTCTTGTTGTTCAGTCCAGACAAAGGGGAACCCCACGAGTACGTCCAGATTCTCGAACAGCAACAGTGTGCGAATCAGGAGAGATACATTGACCACCTGCAGCAAACACATACCGGCGTCCAACCCTACTCGGTAGAGAATCTCCGCAAGGGGAGCAAGGTGCTGACCAATGCGCATCTCCAGGTGGACGGGTTTGCCGCAGATTGTGGTGTAGTGACCAAGGTCGAAGGGACATCGACCTTCGGGAAACACAGCTATGAACCCACGATCTTCGTGGGCACGCACAGTATCAGCAAAGAGCAGAAACTGGCGTTGTCCTTTGTTGGGTATGTGTTAGAGCATCTCCAGCGTAAGCAGCCTGTGGCTGGAAGAATCGTTGGGATGGACGGCACAGTACATACTATCAAACTGGACCACCATTCCAAAGACCTTCTACGGCTTCTGGAGCGCCTGCAGGTATGGACCAGGGGAATCGCGCCTGAGCCACCACCTCTCGTGTTGAATAAGCATTGTCCACTCTGCCCATTTCAGCGCATGTGCCACGCCCAAGCCGAACACGAGGATAATCTCAGTTTGCTCGATGGGGTGACAGCACGAGTCATGCGGCAGTATGAAAAGAAGGGCATTTTCACCGTCAAACAGCTCTCCTACCTGTTCAAACCACGCAAACGCAAGAAAGGCAGTCGGAAGCCACGCCCAGTCACGCATAAGATCGAGTTGCAAGCCTTAGCGATACGTGAGAACAAAATCTATCTCCAAGAACTGCCTGCGTTATCGCGACAGCCTGTGGAACTGTTTGTGGATATGGAAGGGATGCCTGACCGGGGGCTCTACTATCTGATTGGTGTGTTGGTGCGTCAGGGCGATATCACGGAACATCATACCTTTTGGGCGGATACGGACCAAGACGAGCGCCAGATATGGCAACAATTTGTGGACGTGGTCATGCAATACCCCGAGGCCCCCATGTATCATTACGGGAGTTATGAGCCGCGAGCGATAGCCACGCTGGCGAAACGCTACGGTACCTCTGGAGAAAGCCTCCTCAAGCGTCTGGTTAATGTGAATCGTTCCATCTACGGCAAGGTCTACTTTCCGGTACGATCCAATCGCTTGAAGGATATCGGTCATTTCGTTGGAGCAGCATGGACGTCCCCCAATGCGTCTGGCTTGCAGAGTCTTGTCTGGCGACATCATTGGGAAGAGAGTCAGGATGAATCCTACCGAAATCGCTTAGTTATCTATAATAAAGAGGACTGCTATGCGCTATGGCTATTGAGGAGCAAACTTTTAGAAATTGCTGAGACGGCTGAATATGAGCAGAGCATAGATTTCATAACACAACCTAAGAAACAAGCAACAGAAAAAGGAATGCAAATTCACGAAGCATTAGAATTAATGCTGAAGTATGGGCATCTCAATTACGACAGAAAGAAAATCAGGCTCAAACCTGAAATGGATAGTGTCAATCTTCCATCCCTTAATAAAGCGAGGGAATCTTATGCGAGGATAGTTCCACATCCTCAAAAAATAGTACGTGTGCCCATGAAACGCGTCTGCTCAATCTGTCACAGGCAACTTCAACCACGGCACGAAGCTGCGAGTGTGGTTATCACTGATCTCGTTTTTACAAAGAGTGGGTGTAGAAAAGCAGTTATTCAATACTCAGGCACGAAAGGCTGGTGCTTCAAATGTCGCAGAGTGTATAAACCCAATGTCATCTCCAGTTTTGAACGCCGAAACTTTGGTCACAACTTTATCTCGTGGGTCGTGTATCAGAGGATAATACTGCGCCTCCCCTATGAAGTTATTGCTGAAACAGCGGAGGAAATGTTCAACATCGGCTTGGCAATGGATACAGTGTTGGAACTCATCTACTACTTTTCGGAGAAATACGAGGAAACCGAACGGATCATTCTGAAAAGACTGCTTGAAAGCCCTTTTGTTCATGCGGATGAAACGCGGATTAATATTCAAGGAAGAACGTATTATGTATGGGTGTTCACCGACGGACAACACGTCCTCTTCAAATTGACCGAAACGAGGGAAGCAACGATTGCTCATGAGATCTTAGCACATTACGAAGGCGTGTTGATTTCGGATTTTTATGCCGGATACGACGCTATCAAATGCAAGCAGCAAAAATGCTGGTCGCACTTCATCCGCGACCTCAATGACGCGCTGTGGAAGGAGCCGTTCAATGAAGAGTTAGAGCTTTTTGTTCTGGAAGTGAAAAACCTTATTGTGCCGATGTTGCAGACAGCAAAAGCATATGGTCTGAAGAGGAGACATCTAAAAAAATTCCATCAGTACATTGACAAATTCTATAAAAGG
>Ga0209382_10005121_pt1 | contig 17129 bp, 11 predicted proteins | sample SoiMetdeltSBSDD5_FD_187599 | JGI IMG/M metagenome (GOLD analysis project Ga0209382, IMG submission 187599) | Bulk soil microbial communities from a Populus tree surrounding site in Tennessee, USA - Soil MetaG P. deltoides SBSDD5 (SPAdes) (version 2) | ecosystem: Environmental > Terrestrial >...
TTGAGTCGGATCGCAACGAAGAAGAATGTGACGCCGGCGCAGATCGCTCTCGCCTGGCTGCTGGCGCAAAAGCCGTGGATCGTGCCAATCCCCGGCACCACGAAGTTGCATCGCCTCGAAGAAAACCTCGGCGGCGCAACGGTCGAGCTCACGCCCGACGACCTCCGCGAGATCGAAAGCGCCGCCGCTCACATCACCATTCAGGGAGCGCGGTACTCCGAAGGCTCACAGAAGATGATCGATCGGTGATTCCCACCTCACCGCGGAACCGTCAGCGTCTTGTCGCTCACGCCCGTCACTCCGCTCTGCAGGTTGAGCGGCAGATGCCCGACGTCGCCGACCGAGATCACTTTGAAGCGGCCGTCCGGCTCGATCAGGATCGCGGTGATGCTTGCATGCGCGACGGACATCTCCAGCCAGGCTTCGGGATCGACACCCAGCGCGCGGACCACGATTGAGCGAATGACGTTGCCGTGAGCGACGAAAAGCTCGCGACGGGTGCGGCCGACTGCAGGCACGAAGCGTTGTGTGAATAGCGCATCGAGTCTGGTTTTGCACGCGGCCATCGATTCCGCAGTCTCGTTCTTGGTGACCTCCTTCCGGCGCGTGGGCGGCGTGCACTCGGCGAGCTCCGGAACGATCTCGAGAGCCCCGTTCGACACCTCGGCCGCGATCACGCGTGCGGTCTCGTGTGCGCGGGTCATCGGACTGGAAAGCACGGCGTCGAATTTCCCCATCGCGGCCAGACGGCTCGCTGCCAGTTTCGCCTGCGCCACGCCCACCGGGAGCAGCCCCGGTCCGGGCGACGAATCCGCGGCGTCGGACTGATACGCGCCGTGACGGACCAGGATGATCGTGCGAGCCATGGGTGTACGGTCGGCAGCCTCCTGTGCGTGCACCGAAGATGCGATGGCGAGCAGTGCGACGAGGAGGAACCGCAGGAACTTCGTCATGCCAGCCATGCTACCGCGCGAGGATCTCGTCGATGATCCGCTGGTGATGTTTCGTGTGGATCACGATGAACCGCAGTGCCTGCGACGGCGTGAGTCCGCCGAAGAACGGATGGGGGACGATCGGCAATCGTGACGAGTCAACGGCATCCACAGGCAACGTGTCGAGCGCCTGCTCCAGACGTCCGAGTGATGCTTCGATGTGTGCGCCGGTGCAGACCGCGCCGCTCAACCGCTCCGGCGTTTTTCCGCGGCCCCGCGGAATCCATCCGAGCAGCAGGACCGCGCGGCCCATGAAATTGATCCCCCGACGCGAAGGCTTCGCGCCTTCTTCGGTGATCCGGCGCACGATCGACATCGACACCTTGTACATGTGATCCAGGTGCTCCGCGGGCGACCACGCGGAGATGCGCTCCTGGCGCGCGCAGAGCTGCGCTTCCGGCGAACGCGCCAGCGCCCTCATGCGCTCGATCTGCGTGCGGATGCGCGCGAGCGTCTGTTGCGTCACGCGCGGGCCGGCGCGCCGCTCTCGGCGCTGATGGCCTCTTCCTCGCTGTTGTAGATCTTGAAGACCGCGTCGAGCTTCGCCAGCTTGAGCAGCTTGAGGATCCGCTCGGACGGGTTGACGAGGATGAGCTTGCGGTTCTGGTTCGTGAACTTGCCGAGGTAGCCGACCAGCTCACCGATGCCCGTGGAGTCGATGTAGTCGATCTTCGTGAAATCGATGATCACGTTGCCGCTATCGTTCTTGAGCACGTTCTCCAGCGCGGAGGAGAAGAACTCGGCGCTCTCGCCGAGCTTGATGAGGCCTTCCACGTACAGAATCGTGAAGTTGTCCAGGTGCTTCTTTTCTACGATCACAATTCCTCCGAGCCGAGTTCACGCGTAGCGTAGCAAACGGATTGCCACTACGGCATTCATTCCGCCGAATCCGAACGAATTGGACAGGAACGCCTCCGCGGCCGCCTCGCGCGGCTCATTCGGAACGTAGTCGAGATCGCACTGCGAGTCGGGTGTCGTGAGGTTGATGGTCGGCGGCAGGAAGCCGTCGCGAAGTGCGAGGATCGAGGAGGCGATCTCGATCGCACCCGACGCGCCCATCGCATGCCCGTGCAGCGATTTGGTGGAGCTGACCGGAGGAACGCTCGCGCCGAAGACGTCCTTGATCGCCGTCGTTTCCGTCGGATCGTTCGCACGCGTCCCCGTGCCGTGCGCGTTGATGTACCCGACGTCGGTCGCGTTCATGCGTGCGTCCGCCAGTGCCAGGCGCATCGCGCGCGTTGCGCCGTCGGCGGAGGGATCGGTGACGTGTCCGGCGTCGCTGGTCGCGCCGAATCCTGCGATCTCGCCGACGATCTCCGCACCGCGTCGCTGCGCGTTCTCCAGCGATTCGAGCACGAACACGGCTGCACCCTCGGCGAGCACGAGGCCTTTGCGATCCGCGCTGAACGGGCGGCATGCCTCCGCGGGATGCTCGTTGTCGATCGCGAGCACGCGCAACGCCTCCCACGCCCTCACGATGCCGAACGTGATCGGTGCATCCGCGCCGCCCGCGAAAACGGCGTCGGCCTGACCGGTGCGGATCGCCTGCGCTGCAAGACCGATCGCGTGTGCCGATGACGCGCACGCGGACACGACGGCGTACGAAACGCCCTTCGCGTTCAGCTTCGTCGACACGGCCGATGACGCCGCGTTGTACATCGACGTCGGGATGCCGAGGGGATGGATGCGGCCGTTCTCCGCGTAGAGGCGGCGGTAGTTCGTGTCGAGAGTCTCGCAGCCACCGAGGCCCGTGCCGATGAGAACTCCGATGCGCTCGGGTGCGAGGCCGAGGTCGCCCGCCTGCGCCGCCGCTTCCTCCGCGGCGATGAGGGCGAAGCGTGAGAAGCGATCGTGGCCGCGATGCTCGGTCAACTCGCCCGGCACTTCGCCGGCGATGCGGCAGTTGAGTTGCGAGGCGTCGATGCTGGTGATGGCGCGGACGCCGCTACGCGCGTTGCGAAGCGCGTCGAGCGCCGCGGTCTTGCCGCGACCGAAAGGGGAGATGAGACCGAAACCCGTAATGACGACGCGCTTCACGACGCTCGCTTCTGGATGATGTCGATCAGATCGCTGAACGTGCTCACCGCCCGAGCCTCATCGTCCGGGATCGAGATGTGGAACTGCTCCTCGATGGCGAAGAGAATCGTCAGCGAGTCCAGCGAGTCGATGCCGGCGTCGGCCAGCGTCGTCTTCGGCTCGAGCAGGTCGTCGGCGACGTTTTTCTCCTGCTTGACGATTGCAATCAGCTTCTCTTCGATCTCCGCCCGCGTCACGGCCCCGTATCATAGCAGCGTGTTTCGGTGGCTCTATCCGACGTGGATTCTCGTCTGCGCGATCCTCTTTTTCGCTCTCGGCGGTCTCGACGATCCGTCGCGGCCGCAGGGACGCATCCTCTCGATCGAGGCTGGTCAGCGCGCGGAGAGGATCGCGAAGCAGTACGGCCTGCTCGATTACGAGGTCGTGCACGTCGCCCACGCCCGCAGGAAGGAAGGCGCGGCCGAGGACCGGTGGATCGTGCTGCTCGACCGCGTTCCGCACACGCGTTTGCGCGAGGCGGTGGTGATCGAGCTCCGCACGAGCGACGGTGTACTGCTCCGGATTCGTCGACCCGAACGTTAGAATGCGCCAGCCCCATGTCCCGCCCGATCACCAAACTCACCCCCATGCTCGAGCAGTATTTCGAGATCAAGCGGCAGGTGCCGGACACGATCCTCTTCTACCGTCTGGGTGACTTCTACGAGATGTTTTTCGAGGACGCGGAGAAGGCGGCGCCGCTGCTCGACCTCGTGCTCACCGCGCGCAACAAGGGGCAGGAGTACGAGACACCGATGTGCGGCGTGCCGTATCACGCGGCCGACGGCTACATTGCGAAACTGATCCGCCACGGACTGCGCGTCGCGATCTGCGACCAGACCGAGGATGCCACGCAGGCGAAGGGGCTCGTGCGGCGCGAGATCGTGCGTATCGTCACTCCGGGGACGGCGACCGAGGCGCACATCGTCGAGCGGGAGAGCTGCTATCTCGTTTCGCTCGTGCCCGCGGTCGATACCGTTGGCGCGGCGTATCTCGACGTCTCGACGGGAGACTTCTTCGTCACCGAGTACGCGTCGCTGTCCGACACGCGCCTGTACGACGACGTCGCGCGCTTCGCTCCAAGAGAGGCAATCGTTCCGAAAGAAACGGAGACCAACGGTGCGCTGACGATTCCGATCACCGCGCTCGAGCCGTCGCTGTTCGAGCTGAGCGGCTCGCACGAGTACCTGACGAAACATTTCGGTACGCAGTCGCTGCGCGGATTTGGACTCGACGAGGACGACGCACGCATCGGAGCGGCGGGCGGCGCGTTGCGCTATGCGAGCGCGAGCCACAAACGTTCTCTCGAGCATGTGCGCGCGCTGCGCGTCGACAACGAATCCGACTACCTGCAGCTCGATGCCGCAACGCTGGCGAACCTCGAAGTGTGCGAGTCGCGCGACGCTGCGCGTCCGCGAGCGACGCTCTGGGCAGTGATGAACGCGACGCGCTCGGCGATGGGAACGCGCACGCTTCGCCGCTGGCTGACGCGACCTCTCAAGAGTGCTTCGGCGATTTTCGATCGCCACGACGCGGTGGACGAGCTGACCCGCTCGCGCGCGATCCTCGAGCCGATGACTGCGCGCCTCCAGAAGATCGCGGACCTCGAGCGAGTGGCTTCGCGGATCACGCTACGCACGGCGACGCCACGCGAGTGTCAGACGCTCGCGGACTCGATGCTCGCTGTCGAAGAATTGCGCGGCGTCATGGGCCCGCTGCAAGGGCCGCTGTTGGGTGGATTGCGTTCCTCGTTGCTCGTTCCTCGTTGCTCGAATAGCGCCGCCCTAGCAACGAGCAACCAGCAACCAGCAACGATCGTCGACCTCATCGCCAAGACCATCCACCCCAATCCTGCGCTCCTCGTTCGCGACGGCGGCGTCATCGCCGACGGCGTCGATCGCGAGCTCGACGAGCTCCGCTCCATCGCCCGCGACTCGAAGACGATCCTCCTCGAGATCGAGGCGCGGGAGAAAGAGCGCACCGGCATCTCGTCGCTGAAGATCCGCTTCAACTCCGTCTTCGGCTACTACATCGAGGTCTCGAAATCGAATCTCGCCAAAGTGCCGCAGGACTACATCCGCAAGCAGACCCTCGCGAACGCCGAGCGCTTCATCACGCCCGATCTCAAAGAGCTCGAGGAGAAGATCGTCGGTGCGGAGGAGAAGGCGATCGCGATCGAGCTGCGCCTCTACGACGAGCTGCTCGCCACCATCGCGCAGGTGAGCCCTGCGATTCTCGCGACCGCGCGCGCGGTGGGGGACGTGGACGCGCTCTCGTCGCTGGCGACGGTCGCGGTGCGCAATCGCTTCGTCCGCGCGCAGATCAGCGAAGAGGCCGAGATCGAGATCGACGACGGCCGCCATCCGGTGATCGAGCAGATCGCGTCCGAGCGCTTCATCCCGAATCACACGCGCGTCCGCCGCGAGGAGAACGGGATCCAGATCATCACCGGCCCGAACATGGGCGGCAAGTCGACGTACCTTCGCCAGGTCGCGCTGATTGTCCTCCTCAATCAGGCCGGCTCGTTCGTCCCCGCGTCGAAAGCACGCCTCGGCATCTTCGACCGCATCTTCACGCGCGTCGGTGCGTCCGATCAGCTCGCGCGCGGCGAGTCGACGTTCATGGTCGAGATGCACGAGACCGCGAACATCCTCAACAACGCCACCGACCGGTCGTTGATCATTCTGGACGAAGTCGGCCGCGGCACGGCCACGTTCGACGGGCTGTCGCTCGCGTGGGCGATCATCGAGTACCTCCACGACAACCCGACGCGCAGCGGCATCACGCTCTTCGCCACGCACTACCACGAGGTCACCGACCTCGCGAAGACGAAGGCGCGCGTGGCGAACTACAACGTCGCGGTGAAGGAGTGGAACGAGCAGATCATCTTCCTCCGCAAAGTCGTCGAAGGCGCCGCCGACAAGAGCTACGGCATCCAGGTCGCCAAGCTCGCCGGCATCCCGCACTCGGTCATCGACCGCGCCCGCGAGATCCTCGAAACGCTCGAGCGCAAGGAACGCGACGTGGTGGAAGAAACCCGCCGCCGCGGCCCAGGGACGAAACAGCTCGGCCTGTTCTCGTCGAAGGAGCAGGGAATCGTCGACGCGATCCGCGAGGTGGATCTGGATACGCTGTCACCGCGGGATGCGTTGAATGTGCTGTACGAGCTGAAGCAGAAGCTGGACGGCTGAACTGCTACGATTCGCCCCCGAATGACCTCGGATCTTTTCGGCATCGGCCTGGCTGGCAAACAACTCTCCGCCCTCGAACAACGCATCCTCTCCGAATCGAGTCCCTACGCGGTCGTTCTCTTCGGCCGCAACATCGACAGCGCGGAGCACCTGCGAGAGCTCGTGGCCGAGGTGAAGAGCGTGGCGAAGACGCCTCCGCTGTTCATGATCGATCAGGAGGGCGGGCGCGTCGATCGGCTGCGCCACATCGTGCCGGGACTGCCGAGCGCACAGGGATTCGAAGAAGGCGCGCGGCCGGCGGAGCTCTCGGAGTGGTTCGGACGCGTCATCGGCATGACGCTACGCTACTTCGACATCGAGGTCGATCTCGCACCCGTCGTCGACATCCGCGGCGACGTCGCGCCGAAAGGGCTCGAGCGGCGCACGTTCGGTGCTGATCCCGAGACCGTCATCGAGCTCGCCGGGGGGTTCATGCGCGGCCTGCACGCGAGCGGCGTCGCGTCATGCCTCAAGCACTGGCCGGGCATCGGCATCGGCTCGGCCGATCCGCATTACGGCGCGACCGTGATCGACGTCCCGGTCGCGCAGCTCGTCGAGCGCGATCTCCTCCCGTACCAGCGCCTCGGCAACGAAGCCGGCGCGATCATGATCGGCCACGGCACCTATCCACAGATCGACGAGCCCGATCTCCCCGCGACGCTGAGCCAGCGGATGACCACGGACCTGCTCCGCAACTTCCTCGGTTTCGACGGCGTCGCGATCAGTGACGACATGGAGATGCACGCCGTCTCCGACCTCGGCTCGTACGAAGACCTCAGCGAGCGCGCGCTGATGGCTGGCAACGACGCGATTCTCTTCTGCAGCCACGTCGAGCGCGTCCCCGACCTGCAGGCTCATCTCGTTCAACGCGTCGCCGCGGATGCAAAGGTGCGCGCGCGTTTCGAAGAAGCGGTCGAGCGCTGCGAGCGCTACCGCGCGCACTGCGAGCGCCTTCGCGCCGCGGCGCCTCCCGTTGCGTCGTTCAACGAAGTCCTCGACGAAGCTGCGCGCTTCATCGAGGAGTACGAGCGCACGCGCGAGCATCGCGAGATCGTGATCCCGGAGGCCGAACGGCGGAAGAACGATCGGACGCCGCGGACAGGACGCGAGGAGTGGACGTAGACTGTAGGCATGCGCCCCATCGCCGCCCTGTGCGCGCTCGCGATCACGGTGAGCGCCAGCGCTGCCATCCCCACCTCCGAGCGTGAAGCGCTCGTCGTGCTCTATCAATCCACGAACGGCAGCGCGTGGACGAACAAGACCAACTGGCTCGGTGCGGCGGGAACGGAGTGCACGTGGTACGGCGTGAGCTGCGACGCGGAGCAAACGCACGTCGAGGACCTCATGCTCTATGCGAACAATCTCGACGGCACGGTGCCATCCGATCTGCGCAAGCTCACCGCGATCAAGTCGCTGCAGTTGTCCGACAACAATCTTCACGGATCTCTTCCGTCGCAGTTCAGCGAGCTGTCCCAGATCGAGGAGATCTTCTTCCATCGCAACCACCTCACGGGAACGCTCCCGGGGTCGTGGGGTGCGCTCAAGAAACTGCGCGAGATCGGTCTCGACGGCAATGGGCTCACCGGTGCGTTGCCCATCCAGCTCGGCGACATGAGTGCGCTCGAGAAACTCGGGCTCTCCTCCAACGCGTTCACCGGCCCGATCCCGAAGGAGCTCGGGAACCTCACCAACCTCACGGAGCTGCAGCTCGGCGACAACGCGCTCACGGGATCGATCCCGAAGGAGCTCGGGTCGCTGCGGAACCTGCAGACTCTCGGTCTGGTCCAGAACGATCTCACCGGATCGATCCCGGCGGAGCTGGGAAATCTTTCCGCAATCGTCGATCTCGATCTCAGGAACAACTCGCTGACCGGCGGCATCCCCGCGGCGCTCGGCAAGTTGAAAACGCTCGAGACCCTCAAGCTGGACAACAACCCGCTCGGCGGCACGATCCCGAAAGAGCTCGGCGGTCTCGAAGCCATTCGTTTTCTTTCTTTCTCGAATGCGCAGCTCAATCGCGCGATCCCCGCGGAGATCTGGACGCTCGATACGCTTGAAGAGCTGCAGCTCGCCTATAACTCGTTGATCGGGACGATTCCCGCGGACATAGCGAACCTGAAGAACCTGCAGGTCCTCAGCCTCTACCGCAATGACTTCAGCGGCACGATCCAGACCGCGATCGCGAACATCGCGCCGCTGCGCGTTCTCGAGCTTGGCGACAACGCATTCACGGGCGCGATTCCGCCTGACCTCGCGAAGCTGACGAACCTCACGGACCTCGATCTGTCCGGCAACGCGCTCACGGGCGCGATCCCCCATCAGCTCGGGGCTCTCGCGAATCTCGAAGTGCTCACGCTCTTCAGCAATCAGCTGAGCAGTGCGATCCCCGCGGAGCTCAGCCAGCTCACGAAGCTGCGGCTTCTCCTCCTCGGTGGAAATCGGCTGACCGGGACGATCCCCGACGCGCTGCGCAATCTCACAAAGCTCGAACAGTTCAGCGCGAACGGTAATCAGCTCACGGGCACGATTCCGCCCTGGATCGGCGAGTGGACCGTGCTCTCGGATCTCTTCCTCGGCGAGAATCGGCTGCGCGGCACCGTGCCTCCGGGTCTGTCGACTCTGGAGAACCTCGGGTATCTCGACCTCGCCGACAACGAGCTGTCCGGCGCGTTGCCTGACCTGTCGCGGATGACGAATCTCACGTACGTCACGCTGAACGACAACAACTTCACGGGGACGATCCCGCCGAGCTACGGCTCGCTTTCGAAGGTCAACTACTTCGTCCTCTCCAATAACGCGCTCACCGGCGCGATCCCGAAGGAGATCGGCGGACTGACTGCAGTCGAATTGTTCGACCTGTCGGGCAACTCCCTCGATGGCGCGATCCCTCCGGAGCTCGCCAATCTCACGAACGCGTACAACATCTCGCTGTGTGGCAATCGCCTGAGCGGAACGATTCCGAAGGAGCTCGGCAATCTTCCGAACCTGCAGTTCTTCTATGTCTGCTTCAACGCGCTGCGCGGTCCGATCCCGAAGGAGATCACGAAGCTGACGAAGCTCGCCGACCACGCGTCCAGCTTCGGATGGAACGCGCTCTTCACCACCGACAAGGCGGTGAAGGACTTCGTCAACGCGAAGAACAACAGCGGCGACTTCGAGGATGCGCAGACGGTCCCGCCCACGAACGTGAAAGTGGGGCAGACGACCGACCGGAGCACGACGCTGACTTGGAACCCCATCGTCTCTTACGCACCCGGCGGTTATCAGGTGATCGTCCGAAAGTCCCCGAGCGGCGAACCGGTGGCGGTGGCGACGACGGGCAATCTGTACGAAGACGCGATCACCGTGCGCAAGCTCGATCCATCGACGCAATACTTCTTCACCGTCTCGAGCGTGACGCATCCGTTCGACGAGCAGAAGAACCTCATCACCAGCGATCCTGCTCAAACGATCTCCGCTTCGACGGCGCAGCGCGTGATCGCGCCGCCGGAGGTCGTGGTCGTCGAGCAGCCGACAGGCATGGTGCAGGTCGACGGCGTGGAAGTCGTGGCCGACCGCTTCACGGTGGCGAACTTCGGCGACGTTGCGACGCAGCTCACGCTCCAGAAAGACGGCGACTTTTTCACGGCCACGCCGATGTCGTTCTCCCTCGGCGCGAACGCAACGCAAGTCGTCACGCTGCATTCGGTGCAGCGTCCCGCCGGCACTTATGACGGTTCCGTAGGCATCGACGGCGTCGGCACGGACGGCAACTCTTCCGTTGGGATCACGCTGCTCTCGAACGCGCGTCCGACCGGCACGGTCATCGCGGAGCCGGTCGCGGCGACGGTGGAAGTCGCGGGCGTGCGCGGCGCGGACTCCGCCGGCGTCGCGAAGTTCCTCAACCGCGGGACCGCGACGCTCACCGGCATCGTGTTGTCCGACCAGCCGTGGGTCGAGCCGTCGCGCGACGCGATCACGATCGAGCCCAACTCCATCGGCACGGTCACCTTCAAGATCCTCCGCTCGCGGCGTCCCGAAAATGAAGGCGCGCTCGTCGCGAATCTGCGTCTCGTCTACGTGAGCGGGGGCACGTTCGTGCGCGGCTGGATCGGCACGCTCGGCGCGACGCCGCCTCCGGGCGTCTCCGTCAGCATCGTCACCGTCGTCGACACGACGCAACCGATGGTGACCACCGGCTCGATCCCCGCGCCGGGATTTGGTGAGCTGCCGCTGTTCATCCCCGGCATGCGCAGCACGCCGAGCGTGCACTCCGACCTCGCGCTCTTCAACAGTCTTGGCGGGCGCAGCATCGGCGATCTCCGCCTCTACTTCACCAAGGGCGCGCAGACGAATATCGCCACGCTGCAGCCGCTCGCCGCGGCGAGCGCGCTCAACCTCGCGAATCTCATCGGCAGCGTCTACAACAGCGAAGGCTCGGGAACTGTGCAGGTGCGCACCGCGGATTGGGAAAGCGTCAGCGCGGATGCGAAGGTGACCGCCGTCTCGCCCGAAGGGACGCGCGGCGGGGCGATTCCGGTGTTCCGCGGCGATCGCTCGATCATTCCGGGAGAATCGCTCGTGCTCGCCGGCATCGGAGCGCCGGGTGATGTGCTGTTGCAAGAAACCGGTGGCGCGACGGCCGCCGTGCACGTCGAGTTCGTGAACGCGGCGGGCAACACCGTTTCGGTGCGCGACCAGCTCCTCGAGCGCTACGAGCTCGTCGAGTGGGCCGATGCGGTTGCGAACGGCGCGGTTGCCGCGATCGTGACGAGCGTCTCCGGCTCGTTCACCGCGTACGCGCGCCTGCGCGATGCGAGCGGCGACACCTGGAGCGTCGTCGACTGGAGTCGCTTCTATCGCTACGAGCGAGACAGCGCGGTGCGCGTGCCGTTCGCGGACGGACGCGGCGGCCTCGGGCGGCGCCGCATCGTGCGTCACGCCGCGAGTTTCTCCACGGCGCTGACTCTCTTCAATCCCGGCATCGAGGAAGCACGTGCACGCATCGACACCGTCGAGACCTCGGGACGAACGGTCTCGCGCGACGTCACGCTCGCGCCGCGGACGTCGCAGACCCTGAACAACGCCGGATCGTCGTCGTTCACCGAGAGCGCGCAGATCGTGATCACGCCGACACGCGGAGAGCTGGTCGTCACGGCGCGCAGCCGAGCGACGACGGGTGGCACGGCCATTCCGGTCCTGCCCGCGAGCGCCGGTCTGCGGCTCGGACAGGCGCAGACGTTCACCGCGCTCGATGACGCAACGTCGCAACGCACGAGCTTCGGCTTCGCCGAGACTTCCGGCTCGAGCGTCACGATTCGCGCGCGCATCTTCATCTCCGGCGGCAACGCACTCGTCACGACTGTCACCGAGCGCGACTACACACTCGTGGCGAACGCGCAGATCGTGGTCCCCGAGCTCGTTCGCGCCTTCGCCGGCGACGCCCGCGCGTCCCTCGGCGACCTGCACAACCTCGTGCTCGAGCTCGAGGTGGTGGGCGGGGGAGGGTCGGTGGTGCCGTTCGTGATCACGACTGACGAAGGAACCGGCGACACGTCGCTGCGTTTGTAAAACGTAGGGCGCGGCTTCAGCCCGCCTCCCCGGGCCGCGCTCGCACCGGAGAGGCGGGCTGAAGCCACGCCCTACGTCAGCGATAACCTTCTACGTAATTTTTCGTCTAACCTTCCGGCACTCATGCGGATCCGCACTCAGATCATTCTCGCGGCCTTGGTGCTGGCGGTCGTTCCGCTGGCGGCGATCGTCACGTACTCCTATCACTCGTCGCGCCGCGCGCTCGAGTCGGCGTACGGCCGCGAGGCGGATCGACTGACGAAACAGATGGATCGCCGACTCGCGGCCATCCGCGCGGAGCTCGAACAACGCCTCACCGTCGTCTCCGCTCTCCCGATCGAAACCGCCGGAAGCGGCGACAGCATCGCGACGGTGATGGGAGAAGCCGCGTCGTTCGTCGATTCGATCGAGTTTCAACCGATTCATAACCCGAACCCGAATCCGAACCCGCAGATCGAAGAGAGCGCACCAGCGCCGCCCCGGCCCATGCCGCCGCAGGACCGAGGGCTGGTCATCGACCTTCCGGCGATGCCGGTGATTCCGCGATACGCGATGTCCGAGGAACAGCGGGAGCTGGTCGACGAGATCGGGGAGCTCGGGAAAGCGCTCGGCAAGGCGGACCTCGATGCCGAGGACCGCAAGGACATCCAGAACGAATTGAATGCGGCGCAGAACGAGCTGCGTCGCGTCGTCGAGGCGGATCGCACCGAATTCCAGAAGCAGATGCGTGAGGCCCGGCGCCAACGCGACGAACAGCGCGCTGCGATGCGCGCGGCGATGGCGGCGCCCGCACCGGCTCCTGTGCCGACCAAAGAAGTCACGACGGTGAAGGCGCCGATCAACGTCCGCCAGGTCACGAACAAAGACATCGAGAAGGCCCTGAATTCCGCGAAGAAGACGTCGCTCATCTTCGGACGCAAGTTCGAGGCGCCGGTGCGCACCGACGGAAAACTGGTCGGCCAGATCACCGCGAGCATCAGTTCCGAGCAGGTCATCCGCCGCGTCCTCGGCGGCGCGACGGAAGACGGCAGCGAGATCCCGTTCGCGCTCGATCGTGAAGGCACGTTCTACACACGCACGCCCGAGCAGCGCCAGAAGCTCGAGGCACTCACGATTCCGCAACGCGTGCGGGAAGGGAAGTCGCTGAAAGACATCCACGGCTGGATCGTCTCGAGCTCCACCGATCCCCAGAGCGGTCTGCGCATCGGCGTCGCGCGTCCGGTCGGGGAGAACCTCGACGAGCTCCAGCGCACGGCCGGACGCAACTTCGCCCTCGGCATGGGGCTGATCTTCTTCGCGATGATCGGCATCGTCCCGCTGTCGAACCATCTCACCCGCGACGTCAAGATCGTCACCGACGGCGCGGAGCGCATCGCCCAAGGCGATCTCATGACCCGCCTTCCGGTGAAGACCGACAACGAGCTCGGGCAGCTCGCCAAGGCCTTCAATCGCATGGCCGAGGATCTCAGCGTCAATCAGCAGAAGCTCCTCGAGCAGGAGCGCGCGCGCAAGGAGCAGGAGCTCCAGCAGCGCCTGATGACCGTCGAGTACGAGCGCAAGAGCGTCGAGCTCGAGGACGCGCGGCGCTTCCAGCTCTCGATGCTGCCGAAGGAGTTGCCGCGGCACGAGGCGTACGACGTTGCGGTCTACACGCGCACGGCGACCGAGGTCGGCGGCGACTACTACGACTTCCACCTCACGGACGACGTGCTCTCCGTGACCATCGGCGACGCGACCGGACACGGTGCGAAGGCGGGCACGATGGTCACGGTGATCAAGACGCTCTTCTCCGGCTACAACAGCGCGGTCGCACCCGCGGACTTCCTTCACGATGCGGCGGAGAAGATCAAGCGCATGGACCTCGGTCGCATGGCGATGGCTCTCTCCCTCGGCCGCCTCGATCGTCGCAAGCTCACTCTCTCCTCGGCCGGAATGCCGCCGGTGCTCGTGCACAGCGCGGCGACATCGCGAGTCGAGGAGATCGCGCTCTCGGCGACACCGCTCGGGACACTCGGCAGTGCGTACGAGCAGATCGACGTGGAGCTCGCGTCTGGCGATACGGTGCTGTTCCTGTCGGACGGCTTCCCGGAGCTGATGAACGATGTGCATCAGCAGCTCGGCTACTCGGCGACACTCGACGCGTTCGGTGAGGCCGCGCGCGGCGCGGACGCGAATGCGGTAATCGAGTCGCTGGTGACGTTCTCGTCCCGCTGGCACGGCGACGCACCCCCGAACGACGACGTCACCTTCGTCGTCGTGCGCGTGGTGTGAGCCTCGGGGGGCCGGCGCCCCGCCGGCCGTCCCGCCGGCGCCCTCGCCGGCCAGGGGCCGGCGGTACGGCCGCCGAGGCGGCGGCACCCCAACTACGCGCTGTCCAAAAACGAACTTCAGCTGAGCCGCAGCTGCGTAGTAAACTCCAGGTGTCTAGCCATACCCACGTCCGGAGGCAAATCAGGAATGCAGGATTCGGCAGTGGCCACCGCCACCTCGAAGATCGTTCGCGTCGGCGTTCTCAGTGGCATCAGCAAGCTCGACCCGCGCGAGGCGGTCGACAACATCAGCGGCATGGTGCTCGGGCAGATCTTCGAAGCGCCGTACGCGATCGCCGCGGGTGAGACGCAGGTGCACCCGCAACTCTTCGAGCCGTTGCGCGCGGAAGGTCGGCTGCAGTTCTCCGCAGGCATCGTTCCCGGAGTGCGCTTCTCCGACGGAACGCCGCTGACCGCGGATCTCGCGGTGCGTTCGCTGCGCGGGGCGAAGGTGCTCCTGAACAAGGCCACGATCGAGGTGAGGGGCGAGCGGGTGTGGTTCACGCTCGCCGCGCCGAACCCGCGGTTCGATCTCACGCTCACGCAAGGCAACACCGCGATCGTCCTCGACCGCGGCACGCAGCTCCTCGGCACGGGCGCATTCATGTTCGAGCACCGTCCGAACTTGCGCGTGCTGCAGACGGCCACGAGCATCCGCCTGATTCGCAATCCTCATCACGCGGGCAAGAGCAGCGTCGACGAGATCGACTTCCGCGTCTGTCCGGCTGACGACGACGGCACGCCGCGCTCGCTCGTCAACGCGCTCCGTCACGGAGAGGTCGACCTGACCACCGCCCTCACGATGGCGGACGTCTCGGGCAACCAGATCGCCGGCATCGCGCCGTCGCTGCAGCCCGGTAATTCGACCGGGATCCTCTTCTTCAACTGCGAGCGGCGCATCCTCGCGAGCGCGCAGGTTCGCCGCGGCATCGCGCTCGCGCTCGACCTGCACGACCTCACGTCGCGATCGTTCGACAAGAACCCGGCCGCGTTCCTCGCGCCGAATCTCCTTCCGCCGATGATGGGTCGCGTCACAGGAGTGCCGGCGACGGATCGCGACGAGGCCCGTCGCATCCTCGACGCCAGCGGCGCGAAACCGGGGCGGCTCACGCTCCTCGTGCCGTGGGCCCCGCGACCGTACATGCCGAAGCCGCTGCCGCTCGCGATCGGCGTGCTGAAGCAGCTCGCGGAGATCGGAATCGCCGTGGAGCTGCGCGAGACGAAGAGCAGCGAGGAGTTCTTCGGCGATCTCGTGCGCGGCAACTACGATCTCGCCCTCGCGGGCTGGATTGCCGACACGCCCGATCCCGCGGACTTCTTCGAGGCGCTGCTGTGGTCGAAGATGTGCGAGGGCGACAACCACTCGAATCACAGCCGCTGGAAGAACGCGGCGATGGATGCCGCGCTGGCGCGCTTCCGCGAGGATCCGAGTGAAGAGCACAAGCGTGAGATCCACCGCATGGTTCGCGAAGAGGCGCCGCTGGTTCCGCTGATCTACGGCCAGGCTGTCGTCGTGCACTCGCGCAAGATGCGCAACGTCACCGTGAGCGCGACGGGCGTCCTCACGCTGAGTGGAGTTACCATCGGCTGATCACGCAGCCAACCATGAAGATCGTTCGCGTCGGTGTTCTCAGCAGCATCAGCAAGCTCGATCCGCGCGAGGCGGTCGACAGCATTTCGGGAATGGTCCTCGACCAGATCTTCGAAGCGCCGTACGCAATCGCGGCAGGCGAAACGCAGGTGAGGCCGCAGCTTTTCGAACCGATCCGCGCGGAAGGGCGGCTGCAATTCTCCGCGGGCATTCTTCCGGGCGTTTGCTTCTCCGATGGAACGCCTCTGACCGCGGATCTCGCGGCTCGTTCGTTGCGCGCCGCGACGGCACTACAGAACAAGGCCACGGTCGATGCAAAAAACGATCGGGTGTGGTTCACGCTCAGCACGCCGAACCCGCGGTTCGATCTGACGCTCACGCAGAGCAGCACCGCGATCGTCCTCGACCGCGCCACGCAGTTCCTCGGCACGGGCGCCTTCATGTTTGAACAGCGTCCGAATCTGCGCCTGCTGCAGGGGGCGAAGAGCATTCGTCTGATTCGCAATCCTCACCATGCGGGGAAGAGCGGCGTCGACGAGATCGTCTTCCTGGTCTGGCCGGCCGATGAAGACGGCACGCCGCGTTCGCTCGTCGACGCGCTTCGGCGCGGCGAGGTCGATCTGACGACCGCGTTGACGATGGCCGATGTTTCCGGAGGCCAGATCCCCGGCGTCGTGCCGTCGCCGCAACCCGGGAACTCGACGGGAGTGCTCGTGTTCAACTGCGAGCGGCGCATTCTCGCGAGCGCGCAGGTTCGCAGGGGGATCGCGCTCGCGCTCGATCTGCACGATCTCGCCGCGAAGTCGTTCGACAAAAATCCGGCTGCGTTCCTCGCGCCGACTCTTCTCCCGCCGATGATGGGCCGCGCCTCCGGCCTGGCGGCGACAGATCGCGACGAGGCGCGTCGCCTCCTCGACGGCAGCGGCGCGAAACCGGGGAGGCTCACGCTCCTCGTGCCGTGGACCCCGCGGCCGTACATGCCGAAGCCGCTGCCGCTCGCGATCGGCGTGCAGAAGCAGCTCGCGGAGATCGGCATCGCGGTGGAGCTGCGCGAAACGAGAACCGGCGATGAGTACTTCGGCGATCTGGTGCGCGGAAACTACGACATCGCACTCACCGGCTGGATCGCCGACACGCCCGATCCGGCGGACTTCTTCGAGGCGCTGCTCTGGTCGAAGATGGCCGAGGGCGAGAACCCCACGAACAACAGCCGTTGGAAGAACGCGGCGATGGACGCCGCGCTGGCGCGTTTTCGCGAAGACCCGAGCGAAGACCACAAGCGCGAGATCCACCGGATGGTCCGCGAAGAGGCGCCGCTGGTTCCGCTGATCTACGGCCAGGCTGTCGTCGTGCACGCGCGGAAGATGCGCAACGTCACCGTGAG